>ERZ1032895.7-NODE-7-length-79817-cov-13.695381_pt1 | contig 79817 bp, 76 predicted proteins | sample MGYA00516687_ERZ1032895 | MGnify/ENA primary metagenome ERZ1032895 (study PRJEB33719, sample SAMN04261600) | wastewater metagenome | biome: rural village; feature: latrine urine exit; material: soil | place: El Salvador | collected 2013-01-14 ... | reverse complement strand
GTTTAGGAGCTTGAATTATAACCGATTTTCAGCCGCTTTTTTCATGTCCGGTGCAATATCCGGGCTAGCTGGTGCAGGAACATCGGCAGTGCGGCTGGGTCCAGCAGTATGGTGATCACTACGCCGCCAATCGCTCCACCCAGATGCGCTTCATGGGCCAGGCCACCGGTCTGATTGAATCCACGATTTTGCATCGCCATCATCGAGATCGCGACGAAGCCAACGGCGAAAATAATAGCGGGAATGGGCACCACAAAGAACAGATAGAGCAGTCGGAAAGGTTCAAAGAGGCAGAAAGCAAAGAGCACGCCAGTGATGGCACCGGAGGCCCCGACGGCGGAGTATTGAGTGTTGTCGCGCTGAATGATAAGTGCCAGGGTATGCGCGGCGAGTTCGGAACCAAAATAAACGATCAGGTAGCCGATGGGGCCCAGCGTGACTTCAAGCCAGGGGCCGAAGAAGTACAGGGTGAGCATGTTGACCAGCAGACGGGTGCCGTTGACATGCACGAAACCGGCGGTGATCAGACGGTAGAGCTCGCCGTGGCGCAAGATGCGCTCGGGTCGAAAGGCCAGCTGGTCGAGGAGCTGTGGTCGACGGCTCAGGGTATAGAGACTGACGACGACGTTGACGATAAGCAGCAGCAGGGTCATCGGTGTTTGCGTCAAATCGAACATGCTTGGTCTCCCTGTCGTTCACACTCACCTTCGTGGCCTTCGCCGCCGTACTGTGAAGTGGCGTGTAGTTACGATCCTCACCGGGATGGATCAGTCGCTGGTCTTGAGACCATATTTTTGTACTCGATAACGTAGCTTTTCGCGGGTGGTGCCAAGCATCCGGGCAGTGAGGCTGACGTTGTCAGCGTTTCGCCTCAGCGCTGCGACGAGAATGCTGCGCTCCATCTGATCGAGACTGGCGCTGCCGTCGAGTGGCAGGCTAATGCGATCGTCTTGGACCGCGGTGTCAGAGAATGTGGCAGTATTCGCGTGTTCGTCGTCGTTCAGGTTCAGCCAGCGCTCGGGGAATACTGGGCTATCGGCGAGCAGCACGCAGCGCTCGACGAGATTGCGCAGTTCACGCACGTTACCCGGCCAGTCGTAGCCGTCCAGTCGCTGCCACACCGAAGGTGGGATGATCTCGACGCGCTGCCCGGAGCGAGCATTGAAGGTATCGACGAAGGCCGGCAGCAAATCCGCCAGATCCTCCTTGCGCTTGCGCAAGGGCGGCAGTTCGAGGCAAAACACCGCGAGGCGGTGGTAGAGATCGGCGCGAAATTCGTCATTGGCGACGCTCGCCTCGAGTCTCTGGTTGGTGGCGGCGATGATCTGCACATCGATGTTGAGTTCTCGCTCGCCTCCCACGCGACGCACGCGGCGGTCCTCGATCGCCTTGAGCAGCTTGGCCTGCAGGTCCAGCGCGAGTTCGCCGAGCTCATCGAGAAACAGCGTGCCGCCGCCGGCCTGCTCGATCAGGCCGCGACGGCGGCCCTTGGCGCCGGTGAAGGCCCCCGCTTCATGGCCGAACAGCTCGGCTTCCATCAGCTCGTGGGGCAGCGCCGCGCAGTTGACCTCGATGAGCGGGCCCGAGGCGCGCGGTCCGGTATGGTGCAGAATGCGTGCCGCCAGGTCCTTGCCGGTACCGGTTTCGCCGGTGATCAAGAGCGCTGAAAAGTGTACCTTCGCGAGCCGTGCGAGCATGTCGCGCACCTCACGGGCCGCGGCGCTGCGACCGATGAAGGCCTCCAGCGAATAGCGGTTGCCGCGGACGCGCTCCTCATCGCGCAGGCGGCGCTGGGCATGCGCGCTGCGTGCGGCGCCGCTGACGACGATCTGCAGTCGCTCCGGATCGCAGGGCTTCTCGAGAAAATCATAGGCCCCGAGCTTGAGCGCGCGCACCGATTCGGGCACGCCGCCGTAGGCGGTGAGGAAGATCCATTCGCCGGGCAGGCCCTGGGCGCGCGCCTTTTCGAGCAGTTCGAGCGCGTTGCCATCGGGCAGGCTCATGTCCGAGAGCACCACCAGCGGTTCCAGGTTGCGTTCGAACAGCAGCGCTGCGGCCTCGCCCAGGTCGGTGGCGAGCACGGCATCCCAACCGCTGCAGGCAAATTCCTCCCTCAGTTCGGCACCCAGCAGCGCTTCGTCTTCGATGACCAGCAGGGTGTCAGACATCGGCAACATCCTCCCGCCCGCTGTCCAATCGACAGGGGAGCCGCAGCGTGACCCGAGCGCCGCGGGGTGTACGATTCTCGATCTCGAGGTCACCGTCCAGATCGCGGGTAAAGCGGCGTACCATCGGCAGTCCCAGCCCGGTGCCGCCGTCGCGAGTGGTGGCGAACGGGCGAGTGCCGGCGCGCAGCATTTCGTCGGGAAACCCCTCTCCGTCATCGCTCACGCTTAGCACGACGGTATCCTTGTCGCGCCTGCCTGTTATCAAAATGTGGCCGTTGTCGCCGCTGCTCTGGATCGCATTGAGCAGCAGGTTGAGCAACGCCTGGCGCAAACCGGCTGCGGGCAGGACGCATTCGACCCCCGCATCGATTTGTGCTTCGAGCCGGGTCGTGGCGGGAACCTGAAAGCGCAGCAGGGCGAGCAGTTCGTCCACCAGCGTTGCGATATTCACCCGCGTCATCATCTCCGGTTCATGGCGTACGCCGTCGACCTGGGCGGTGAGCAGATGATCGACACGCTTGAGTTCGGCAATCACCGCGGCGATCCGCGTCGCCTGCTCGCTGTCGCCGAGTGCACGCTGCAGTTTCATGCAGGCCAGCTGGATGCCGGCGAGCGGATTGCGCAGCTCATGAGCGAGCCCCGCAGATACCGCGCCGACCGCGGCGAGACGCTCGGCGCGGGCCAGTTCTCGGCTCTGCGCCAGCAATGCCGCGCTCGCCTCGCGTACCCGATGTTCCAGCGTGCGCTCGCGGTTCGCATGTTCGGCTTCAAGCTCCCGTAACCGTGATACCAGGGCGTTATAGCTATCGAACACGGGCCGCGCATGACGCAAGCTTCCGCGTAGCGTGTGCTCCGGCACCGGGCTGAAATCGTGGTTGGAGAGACTGTTGAACAGATTCTGCAGATCCTGCAGCGGCTGCTCCATCCGATGTCGCAACAGCAGCAGGGCCACGGCACCGATCAGCGGCAGTATCACTAGCAACGACACCGCCAGACGCAGCTCCATGCGATTGCTAGCGATGGCGTCGAGCAACATCCTGTCATGATGTTCACGTTCGGCGTTGAGTACGGCGCGTATCCGTGCCAGTGTTTCGAACAGAATGGGCATTGACGTCGATTCAGCTTGGGCGAGACGCTGTGCGATTTGCGCGAGGCGAGGGGCGCTATTCGGGTCCATGGCCTCTTCTTGGGCGGCGATCGTCAGCACCGCCTGACGCAGGCGATCGAGCTCGGTTTGATCGAGGTGCGTGTCGTTCAAACTCTTGAGCAGCGTTTCTTCCATCATCAAGCCGGCATCCTGGATGCGTTCCATGTAGGCCAGATGCGCTTGCACCGGGCGCAGTCGATCCAGGCTAAGCCATGACAGCGCTATCACGGCGGTCAGTCCCGCCAGCGCCAGCACGGCGCACAGGATCAACGGCAGCCAGAAGAAGCGGCGTACCGAGAAGCGTGGCGATACGCTGCGCATCATCGCGACCACCGATGGAACTTCTGCTGCAACATGCTGCCACCTCGACTGCCAACCCAACGATCGCGCCACGTGGGTAATGATGTCCAGTGGAGTTTTCTTTTGCCGATGCAAGTCACGTGCCGTGTTCCTGTTACTCGACATCGCCGGTCGTGGCATGTCTTTGGCGGTGGTGCACGCGTTTTATTGGTTCAATATAACCCCGGGCGGCACTACCGTCCGGTTGAAATCAACCAGGAGGCGCGTTGTGTCTTCTTTTCCAACTGGAAGCGATCGACGGACGCGATCCAGGGTTGGCTCAGGCCAGCCAGACTACGGCCAGGCCGGTAGCCAGCGAGGTGAGCATCGGCATGCCTACTCGCCAGGCGGTTCGCCGAGTGCCAAAGATGCCGGCCAGCCCCGCCTTGATCAGATTGTTGGTGGCCGCGGCGAGAATGATGCCGATCACCGCGGTGGCCGGGGCGATGCTATCCAGCGACATGCGCGTCAGCGACAGGGTGATGGCGTCCACGTCGGCGATGCCGGAAGTGGTCGCCAGCAGATAGATGCCAGTATCGCCCAGCGCGTCGCTTAGCCATTCACCCATCAGCATGATCACCGCCAGCAGTGCGCCGAAGAACAGTGCCATGCGCAGATCCAGCGGATTCTGGGCCAGGGTCGGGCTCTGCACGGCGCCGTCGCTGCGGTGGCGTCGCCACAGCCACAGCGCCGGCAGGTAGAGGGTGAGTCCCATCAGCGTGATCGGCAGCAGCAGCGCGGGCAGCAGACCCGGGCTGATCACCGCGGCGTAAAGCAGAATGCGCGGGAACATGGTACCGCAGGCGATCAGGATGCCGGCCGCCAGCATCGGCGACAGCCCCGGGGCCAGCCGCGACTGGCGGGCGAAGTGCAGGGTCAGGGCGGTGGAGGAGCTGAGGCCGGCGAACAGGCCGGTGAAGAGAATGCCTTTCTCGGTGCCGCCCGCGCGGATGGCGAAGTAGCCGACGAAGGAAACCGCGGCGATCAGCACCACCATCCACCAGATCTCGTAGGGGTTGAGTGCGTTGCCTGGCCCCATGGCGCGGTCCGGCAGCAGCGGCAGCATCACCACGCTGATCACCAGCAGCTTGAGGCCGGCATCCAGTTCATGGGCCTGCAGCTTGTTGAGCAGCCCATGGATCTCGCGCTTGTTGTCGAGAATCAGCGTCGTGGCCACCGCACAGGCGGTGGCCAGTACTGCATCCACCTCCACCGCCACGGCGCCGAAGCAGAAGGTCAGCAGCAGGCCGATCAGGCCGGTGATGCTGAAGTCCCGGTGCTGGTTGAGCCGGGCCCGCCAGGCCACCAGGGCGATGCCGGCCACTGCCAGGAAAATCAGCGGAAAGGCCCAGGCGCTCACCGTCGTGGAGAGCAGGGCGGCGATCCCGCCGAGCAGCCCCACCAGGGCATGGGTACGGATGCCGGCGATTCGCTCGCCGGCCTGCTGCTCCCGGGCCGCCCAGCCGCGCTCGATGCCGACCAGGGTACCTAGCAGCAGCGCCACGCCCAGGCGGATGGCGGGCTCATTGGCAGTGAGGAACTGGCTGGCGACGTCGTCCATGGTGAAAGATTCCCGAGGGGGCTGAAGGCCCTAAGCTGACACAAGGTTTTCATGTCTTCCACGGCCACCGCTTCGGCAGGCAGCACTGGTGTTTCAACTGGGTGTCGGGCTGTGGCTGGTCGCTGATTCGGCCTTCTGGGTAGCGCTGTTCCAGAGGCTAAGGCTAAGAGGGCGGGGTTGACCAGCATGGCTGGTCCCTGCGCCCATGGACATTTCAGGTGTCATCAACCAGTTGCTCCGGATCGACACGTTCAATGGCATAGGGCAGGTTCAGTCGCTGAAGCCTGTACTCGCCGATAGTCAGATCCGGCTGCGGGTCGCGCTGGTTGACCACCGCCAGCACCTCCACCTTGTCATAGGCGTCGCGTTCGGCGCTGACGACTTCGCCGAGCCGTTTGCCGGCATCATCCACGATATGGGTATTGGCAGCCGGTATGTCGTTATTGCCCAGCTGGCCACGCATCAGACGCTTCTTGACCTGGCCACGGAAGTGGGCGCGGGCCACGACTTCCTGGCCGGTGTAGCAGCCTTTCCTGAAACTGATGCCGCCCAGGGCTTCCCAGTTGATCATCTGTGGCAGGTAGGTGTCGCTCTGCTCGGCGCTCAGCCAGGCAAGCCCGGCCTGGATATCATGCAGGCGCCAGATGCCGTTGTTCACCGGGGTGGCCTGGGCGGTCAACTCCTGCCACAGCGGCTCGGCGTCGGCCAATGGCACACAGGCCAGCAACCGATGGCTGGGGCCGGGGTGCACCAACAGCTGGCGCTCGCTGTCGCCGGACTGATGCCAGACGCTGGGTGCCGCGAACCCGAGCCGTACCTCGGCCACCGCCTGGGCCTCCTTGCCGATCAGCCCGATCAGCGCCAGGTCGTCTCTGGGCTGGAGCTCGGCCTTGTAGAAGGGAATGAACTTTTGCAAATGCATGACCAGCGGCTCGACCAGAGAGTGTTCGAGCAGCAGGCGGTAATGGCCTTCGTCCACGCGCATCAGCTGGGCATTGGCAATGACGCGACCCTTGACCGTGCAGAAGCAGGTCAGCGGTGCGAAGTGTCCGTCAGCCAGGCTGACCTGGGCGCTGGTCTGTCCCTGCAGGAAGCGTTCCGCATCGCTGCCGATCACGTCCAGCACGCCGAACTGCGCGAGCGGCGTCACTACCGTGGACTCAAGCGCCAGGCGTGCCTGGTCGGGGGTGTCGAATTCGACCCGCGTCTCGTGACGGCGTCCGCCGTTGCGGGTGATCCAGTCTGTCATGTCGTTTTCCTCGTCGGAGGCATGGGGTTGTCTCAGCCGTCATGCAGACAGCCGCCTGGCTTTACAAGCGCTGCCCGCATACGGGTGTCGTGGTAGAATCCGGGCTTTCAATTGACCATCACGAATCTGCCAAGGAGGCATGGATGGCGCACCAGAGTCTTACCTTCAAGGGCGTTAAAGACGCCGATCAGGTCAATCGCCTGACCACTGCCTTGATGATGCTGGATGGCGTGGAGAGTGTCGAGGTCGGCCAGCACGGTGCCGAAGTCGAAGGCCGCGTGCGTCATGATGCGCTGATCCAGGCGGTCAAGTCGCTCAAGCTCGGCATCGAGGTGTCCTGATGACGATCCGCCTCTACAGCGAGGTCAATGGCAAGCTGACCCAGCGAGTGGAAATCGACGGCTTTGATGATCTTCTGGCGGATGTTCCCCCTGCCTTTGGCGGCGAGGGCAGTGCACCTGACCCCCATGATTATTTCGATCTGTCGCTGGGCGCCTGCAAGGCGATTACCTCGCGCATGTATGCCAGGCGTAAGGGCTGGCCGCTGGAAGGCGTCTCGGTAGTGGTGCATCGAGACGAACGCGACGAGCGGCAAGGTGTCTATCGCCTTGACGTCGAGATGACCTTCCACGGTGAACTTGATGATGAGCAGCGGGCGCGGCTTGAGGAGATCAGCGACAAGTGTCCAGTTCATCGGCTGATGACCGTATCCAGCGTCGAGATCACCACGCGACAGTCCGTTTGATTGCAGCTCGTCTTTTACCATGCCACGGGCGGGCTGTTTCAAGAAGCAGCGCAGGAGACATCATGAGCAAGCCATTTCGTCTGCAGTCCTCGTTCCAGCCGGCCGGCGATCAGCCCACCGCTATTGCCGAGCTGATCGGCGGGCTGGAAGCCGGACTGGCTCATCAGACGCTGCTGGGCGTGACCGGCTCCGGCAAGACTTTCACCATGGCCAACGTGGTGGAGAGCCTGCAGCGTCCGACCATCGTCATGGCGCCGAACAAGACCCTGGCCGCCCAGCTGTACGGCGAGTTCAAGGCTTTCTTTCCCGATAACGCCATCGAGTACTTCGTTTCCTATTACGACTACTATCAGCCGGAGGCCTACGTGCCGGCCTCCGACACCTTTATCGAGAAAGACGCCTCGATCAACGACCATATCGAGCAGATGCGGCTGTCGGCGACCAAGGCACTGCTCGAGCGTCGCGACGCGCTGATCGTGGTCTCGGTGTCGGCCATCTATGGCCTGGGTGATCCCGAGCAATACCTCAAGATGCGGCTGCACTTCACCCGCGGTGAGCTGATCGACCAGCGCTCCTTCCTGCGCCGCCTGGCCGAGCTGCAGTACACCCGTAACGACATGGATTTTAGACGCGGTACCTATCGGGTGCGCGGCGATGTGATCGATATCTTCCCGGCCGATGCCGAGGACGAGGCGGTGCGGGTCGAGCTGTTCGACGACGAGATCGACACCATCAGCCTGTTCGATCCGCTGACCGGCGAAGTGCGCGGGCGCGTGCCGCGCATGACGATCTACCCCAAGTCGCACTATGTGACGCCCCGGGAAACCATCCTGGGCGCCATCGACGATATCAAAAAGGAGTTGGCCGAGCGGCTGGAGTGGCTGCGTAACAATGATCGGCTGGTGGAGGCCCAACGCCTTGAACAGCGCGTGCTGTACGACATTGAAATGATGCTCGAGCTGGGCTACTGCAACGGCATCGAAAACTACTCTCGCTATCTCTCGGGGCGCAGCCCGGGCGAGCCGCCGCCGACCTTCTTCGACTACCTGCCCAGTGACGCGCTGCTGTTCATCGACGAGTCCCACGTCAGCGTTCCCCAGGTGGGCGGCATGTACAAGGGCGACCGCTCGCGCAAGGAAACCCTGGTGGAATATGGGTTTCGGCTGCCCTCGGCGCTGGACAACCGGCCGATGACCTTCGAGGAGTGGGAGAGCGTCTGTCCCCAGACCATCTTTGTGTCGGCCACCCCCAGCAAGTATGAAGCCGAACACGCCGGCCAGGTGGTGGAGCAGGTGGTGCGTCCGACCGGGCTGCTGGACCCCGAGATGGAAGTGCGTCCGGCCTCGACCCAGGTGGATGACCTGCTGTCGGAAATCCGCCTGCGCACCGAGGTGGGCGAGCGGGTGCTGGTCACGACGCTGACCAAGCGCATGGCCGAGGACCTCACCGAGTACCTGGACGAGCACGATGTGCGCGTGCGCTATCTGCACTCGGATATCGACACCGTCGAGCGGGTCGAGATCATTCGCGACCTGCGACTGGGCAAGTTCGATGTGCTGGTGGGTATCAACCTGCTGCGCGAGGGGCTGGATATTCCCGAGGTCTCGCTGGTGGCCATCCTCGATGCCGACAAGGAAGGCTTCCTGCGCAACGAACGCTCGCTGATCCAGACCATCGGCCGGGCGGCGCGCAACGCTCACGGCAAGGCGATCCTGTATGGCGATCGCGTGACCGACTCCATGCGCCGCGCCATCGACGAGACCGAGCGTCGCCGCGCCAAGCAGATCGCTCACAACGAAGAGCACGGCATCACGCCGACCACGGTCACCCGCTCGGTGGCCGATATTCTTGAAGCCGCCCGGGCGCCGGGCAGCAACAGCAAACGCCGCAAGAACGAGCGCATGGTCGCCGAGCAGGAAGCGGCATACGATCCGGCCAGCCTGTCCGGCGATCAGCTGCGCAAGGAGGCAATCCGCCTGGAAGACGCCATGGTCGAAGCGGCCCAGAACCTCGAGTTCGAGGAGGCCGCACGGCTGCGTGACAGGCTGCATCAGATCAAGGAGCATCAGCTGGCGGTGGGCGAGATCTAGGCGTGCTGCAGGCCGTGTGGTCGCTTCATTGCACCAGGTCCCAGTAAGGCCGGCCCCCGAAGCGCTCGGACAGCAAATCAATCAGCAGCCGAACCTTGGTCGACAGATGCCGGTGCCGCGGGTAGAGCGCGCTGAGCGTCAGGTCAGTCGGTGGATAGTCCACGAGGATCGTGCGCAGCTGTCCGGTTTGCAGCGCCTCGCCGGCGATAAAGGTCGGCAGCATGGCGATGCCTTGGTGATTCATCGCAGCGTCGCGCAGGGGCTCGGCATTATTGGACGACATGACACACTGAATTGCGAAGGCCTGTTCGCCATCCGGACCATGTAAACGCCACCTGCTTCCTGAACTCAGATAGCCGTAGTGCAAGCAGCGGTGCGCGTTGAGCTCAGCAGGAGTCAATGGCTCTCCCCATTGCTCGAGATAGTCCGGCGAGGCGCACAGCACGCGCCGGGCGGTGGCCAGCTCGCGAGTCACAAGGCTGGTGGTCGCCTGCGACGTCCCAACGCGCAGCGTGACATCGAAGCCTTCTTCGATGGCATCGACAACGCGATCGTTGAGCACCAGTTCGACATGGAGATCCGGATACAGGGCCATGTATTCAGCGAGCACCCTGGATAAATGCAGCGTCCCGAAAGACATTGGCGCGTTAACGCGCAGATTGCCGGCCGGCTTGCTTTGCAACGCGGTGATTGCCGAAGTGGCCTCGTCCAACTCGCTCAATATGTGGACACAGCGTTCATGGAACGCAAGCCCCGTGTCCGTTGGCGTGACTCGCCGCGTGCTGCGTTGAAGTAGTTGTACGCCGAGTTCCTTTTCCAGATTGATGACGGCCTTGTTGACCACCGAACGCGACAACCCCATCTCCCGCGCCGCAGCGGCAAAGCCGCCCGCCTTGACCACTTGAGTAAAGGCGCGGATACCCGAGAAATTAGCCATATACCTCCCACGATTGTCGCTTTTTTAGCGACGATATGTCATTGGATAGCTATATTGTGTTCGCAAAGAGAAGAGGTAGGATAGTCCCATGACTTAGGACCTGGATCAAAGGAGGCCATCATGATGGCAATACGGCATGCAGAGGAACGGGGGACTGCAAACTTTGGCTGGCTGAACAGTCGCCACACCTTCTCGTTCGGTAACTATTACGATCCCCGGTTCATGGGCTTCGGCCCCTTGCGGGTCATCAATGAAGACAAGGTGCAGCCGGGACAGGGTTTCGGTACCCACGGACATCAGGATATGGAGATCATTTCCTATGTCCTGGAGGGCGAGATGGCGCACAAGGACAGCCTGGGTAGCGGATCAGTGATCCGCCCGGGGGATGTGCAGCGCATGTCGGCCGGCACCGGCGTGCGTCACAGTGAGTACAACGCCTCGGATAGCGACCCCCTGCACTTTTTGCAGATATGGATCATGCCGGAACGCAACGGGCTGGAACCCAGCTACGAGCAAAAGACCTTCACAGACAGCGACAAGTCTGGACAGTTACGGCTGGTTGGATCACGCGACGGCCGCGATGGCTCGGTGACCATTCATCAGGATGTCGATCTGTATGCGGCAAAGCTTGCGGATACGGATAGCGTGACGTATCAGCTCCCCGCCGGTCGTAAAGGCTGGGTGCAGGTCGCGTCCGGTGATGTGCAGCTTGATGACCAGGCATTGTCGGCGGGCGATGGCGTCGCTCTGGAGGGCCCGCATTCCATCACCCTCACTACCAGTACCGCAACAGAAGTACTTCTGTTCGACATGACCGCGTAAGCTGGGCCGGCGGTCTCAAGTTCCAAATGCAACACCACGAATACAACACACCCCCATAGGGAGGCTACATGGCTAACACACTCAACGTACTCGGCATTTCCGGCAGTCTGCGCCAGGATTCCTACAATACCGCTGCCTTACGGGCCGCCCGGGACAATGCCCCAAGTGACATGCGTATTGAATTCGCCGACCTGTCACAGATCCCGCTGTATCACCAGGACCAGCGAGACGAGAATGTACCGGCTGCCGTGAGGAAACTCGTGGAGCAGGTGAGGGCGGCTGACGCGCTGCTGTTCGCCACGCCGGAATACAACTACTCGATGTCGGGGGTGTTGAAAAACGCGATCGACTGGGTCTCCCGCGAACAGCCACAGCCGTTCGCCGGCAAGCCCGCCGCGATCATGAGCGCCAGTATCAGTCTGCTCGGCGGCGTGCGTGCGCAATACGATCTGCGTCGCGCCATGGTGTTTCTGGACATGCACTGTGTGAACAAGCCCGAAGTCATGATTGCCTCTGCGCATGAACGCTTCGACGCCGAGGGCCGACTCACCGATGAGACCACTGGCGAATTCATCGGCAAGCTGGTGGCGGCTTTAGGCGACTGGACACGGCAGCTGCAGGCAGGAGAGAAGCGATGAGCACACTGACACAGCAACCAGATGAAGCCTTTGACCAGGACTGCATAAGGCCGGCCGGATGCAAGGCGGTCGAGCTGCTGATCGAGCCGCGCAATGCGGATTTAGGCGGCTTCTCGGTACGGCGCGCTCTACCGACCAGGCAGCGTCGCATGGTCGGGCCCTGGGTCTTCTTCGATCATATGGGGCCGGCCGACTTCGCCGCTGGCGAGGGCATCAACGTGCGGCCACATCCGCACATCAACCTGGCCACGGTCACCTACCTGTTCGAGGGCGAGATACTGCATCGAGACTCGGTTGGCAGCTACCAGGCCATCCGCCCCGGCGATGTCAATCTCATGGTCGCAGGCAAGGGCATTACCCATTCCGAGCGCGAGCGGCCGGAAATCACCGCAACGGCGCATCGCCTCAATGGCCTCCAGCTCTGGCTGGCTTTGCCAGAAGCCTTTGAGGAGATCGATCCGGCGTTTTACCACTATGCGGACGCCGATATCCCCCGCGTCGAGGTCGACGGCGTGCCAGTCCGCGTGATCATGGGCAGCGCCTACGGGGCAACCTCGCCCGTCAAGATGTATGCGGACACGCTGTACGTCGAAGCTCATCTGCAGGCGGGGCAGCGGATCAGAGTGCCGGAGGCGGAAGAGCGCGCCGTCTACGTGGCCGAGGGCGAGCTGATCGCGGGAAAAACCCAGGTTCCCGAGCACGCGATGGCGGTGTTCACGGAGGCGCCGGGCATTGAACTGACGGCAACACGCGATTCGCGCATTGCCATCGTCGGTGGGGAGCATCTGGGCAAGCGTTATATCGAATGGAATTTCGTGTCCAGCCGCCGCGAGCGCATCGAGCAGGCCAAGGCCGACTGGAAAGCCCAGACCTTCCCCAAGGTGGCGGGTGACGAAGAAGAATATATTCCGCTGCCGGAATAAACCGGTCATGGTCAGCGAACAGGCCGAGCGCGACTGGTCAGGTTGGTCGCCTGTGGCGCGGTTCAATGGCTATGACAGGCGTTAGACGCGCCGAACCTTGCACCATCGGTGTACCCAGGCTGAACAAGGCCTGGGCACACCGAACTCTCTTAACCTATTTCAACAGCATACGGAACAAGACAATGCACTCCTTATTCCCGACGTGGCAACCACGAATTCTGAGTCTGCTTCGAGCCGTGACCGGCCTCCTTTTCATGCAGCATGGGGGTCAGAAGATCTTTGGGTATCCCGTCGATCAGAGAGCCCCCTTCGATCTGTTCTCGATGGGCGGAGCTGCCGGCATACTCGAACTGGTGGGCGGCTTTCTGATCCTGATTGGCCTGTTCACTCGACCAACCGCTTTTCTGCTTTCGGGCTTCATGGCGGTGGCCTATTTCATGGCGCATGCGCCGCAAGGTTTTTGGCCATTGGTGAACGGCGGTCAACTGGCCGTCATGTATTCCTTCGTGTTTCTGTACCTGTTCATCGCTGGTGGTGGTGAATGGAGTCTGGACAAACTTCGCATAAAATCTTGATTATTTAAATAAAAGATGGATAGGTCGGCATTAAGCGAATGAGCCGTTTGGCTTCGGGCTCGCCAACAGGCCTAGCGTACGATTTCTTCCGTTTTTGTGAGTTGCCCCAGCATGCCTGAAGGACCTGAAATTCGTCGCGCTGCTGATCAGTTGGCGACCCAGCTCGAAGGTCGGCAGCTGGACCATGTCTGGTTTGCCTTCCCGACACTCGAGAAAGAGGCGCAGACTCTGATAGGGCGGAGGGTCGAGTCCGTCGACAGCTGGGGCAAGGCGCTGCTGATCCGCTTCGACGATGATCGCGTGCTGTATTCGCACAACCAGCTGTATGGCGTGTGGAAGCTCCACGACGCCGAGCGCGAGCCTGACACCGAACGCTCGCTGCGGGTACGGCTGATGGCCGAGGGCAGGGCAGCGAGCCTCTACAGCGCGTCCGATGTCTCACTATGGGCAGCTAGTCGTTTGCATGAGCATCCGTTTCTGTCGCGACTCGGGCCTGACCTGCTCAGTCATGGCGTCAGCATCGAGCAGGCCATGGCAAGACTGGGTGAAGCCCGCTTTCGGCGGCGAGGGCTTGGCGGTCTGCTGCTCGATCAGTCACTGTTCGCGGGGGTTGGCAACTACCTGCGCTCGGAAATCCTGTTCTTCGCCGGCCTGCACTACAAGACGAGGCCGGTCGATCTCGACGAGCTGGCGCTGAGGCATCTGGCCCAGTGCATTCTTGAGGTGACGCGGCAGGCCTATGATCAGGCCGGCGTGACCAACCGCGCCGATTGGGCAAGTGTAGAGCGCGCTCGAGGTGCCACGCGGCGGCGCTGGCGTTTTGCGGTGTTCGAGCGTGACGGCTTGCCGTGTCACGCCTGTGGCACCGCCATCAAGCGCGTCAGTGTCTCGTCGCGGCGGCTGTATTACTGCCCTGAGTGCCAAGCGATGCAATAAGTTTGCCTGCCCTTGTTCTGACCTGATCAATTACCTGGTTTATACCGTTATCTTTATTGTTGCTGACTGCTACTTGAAACTCTGAGCTTTTGTAAACAGAGGGCGTTTCGATGCGTCTCTCCGCAGGCCGACTCGCAGCGCAGAAGTCTGCCGGGGCCAGGAGAGATGGGGTATAATGCGCTGGCGCGTAAAACCCGCCATGCCGTCTCATCTCGGCCCAGAAGCGGGTGTCCCGACTCGACCCCAGCCAAGGAGCGTCTTGCCCATGACCGTGATTCGCCAGGAAGATCTGATCCAGAGCGTCGCCGATGCCCTGCAGTACATCTCCTACTACCACCCCAAGGACTTCATCGATGCCATGGCGGCGGCCTATGAGCGCGAGGAGAACCCCGCGGCCAAGGACGCCATTGCCCAGATCCTGATCAACTCGCGGATGTGTGCCTTCGGCAAGCGCCCGATCTGTCAGGACACCGGTATCGTCACCGTGTTCGTGAATGTCGGCATGAACGTGCGCTTCGAGGCCGACATGAGCCTTGACGACATGATCAACGAGGGCGTGCGTCGCGCCTACGCGCTGCCGGACAATGTGCTGCGCGCTTCGGTACTGGCGGATCCGGACGGCAAGCGTGAGAACACCAAGGACAACACCCCGGCGATCATCCACTATCAGCTGGTGCCGGGTGACAGCGTGGAGGTGCACGTGGCGGCCAAGGGTGGCGGCAGCGAAGCCAAGGCCAAGTTCGCCATGCTCAACCCCTCCGACAGCGTGGTTGACTGGGTGCTGGAACAGCTGCCAAGGATGGGCGCCGGCTGGTGTCCGCCGGGCATGCTGGGCATCGGCATCGGCGGCACCGCCGAGAAGGCCATGCTGCTGGCCAAGGAGGCCTTGCTGGATCCCATCGACATCCAGGAGCTGCAGGCCCGCGGTGCGTCCAATCGCGCCGAGGAGCTGCGTCTGGAGCTGTTCGACAAGGTCAACCAGAGCGGTATTGGTGCTCAGGGCCTGGGCGGGCTGACCACGGTGCTCGACATCAAGGTCAAGGACTATCCGACCCACGCCGCCAACAAGCCGGTGGCGATCATTCCCAACTGTGCGGCCACGCGTCACGCGCACTTCGTGCTGGATGGCTCCGGTGCCGCGGTACTGCCGGCGCCGAAGTTGGAAGACTGGCCGGAGATTACCCGCGAGGCCGGCGATAACGTCAAGCGCGTCAATCTGGACAGCGTGACCCCGGAAGAAGTGCTGACCTGGCGGCCCGGTGACACCCTGCTGCTCAACGGCAAGCTGCTGACCGGCCGCGACGCCGCCCACAAGCGCATGATCGATATGCTCGCCAAAGGCGAATCGCTGCCTGTCGATCTGAAAGGACGTTTTATCTATTACGTGGGCCCGGTGGACCCGGTGCGCGATGAAGTGGTTGGTCCGGCTGGCCCCACCACGGCGACTCGCATGGACAAGTTTACCCGCACGCTGCTTGAAGAGACCGGCCTGCTGGGCATGGTCGGCAAGGCCGAGCGTGGGGAAGCGGCCATCGAGGCGATCCGCGACAACCGGGCGGTCTATCTGATGGCGGTGGGCGGCTCAGCCTACCTGGTCGCCCAGGCTATCAAGAAGTCACGCGTGGCGGGCTTCGAGGATCTGGGCATGGAAGCGATCTACGAGTTCGAGGTCGAAGACATGCCGGTGACCGTGGCCGTCGACACTCAGGGCAGCTCGGTGCATCAGACCGGGCCGGCCAAGTGGAAAGAGATTATCGCCGAGCGTGCCTAAGAACCGAAACTGTTAGCTGATCAAGTATCAGAACATGCAGCGGCCCCCTAAAAAGGAGGGCCGCTTGCTGTCTGTCGGGCATAAGGGGTAACCATGGCGTCCTGGCTGCTGGGTGTAGTCATCTCGTTGGTCTATGTCATCGGCGTGCTGTCGGCGATTCACGCGCTGATGTCCAGCCGTACCTCCCAGGGGGCGATTGCCTGGATTATTTCACTCATCCTGATGCCATATCTGGCGGTGCCCGCTTACTGGGTGTTCGGGCAGCCCCGCTTCTATGGCTACGTGTCGGCGCGAGGCCACAAGGATACGGTGCTGCGGCGGGCGCTGGCAGATCATCGCGCCTGTGTCGACCCCTACCTGGCCAGCAGCAACAGCCCCGACGTTCTTGCCGTCGAGCGTCTGGCGCTGATGCCCTTGACGCGGGGGAACTGCTGCGAGCTGCTGGTGGAGGGTGAGGCTGCTTTCGAGAGCATCTTCGCCGGCATCGAGGCGGCTGAGGACTATGTGCTGGTGCAGTTTTACATCATTCGTGATGATGCCCTTGGTCAGCGTCTGCAGCAGCATCTGATCGCGGCGGCACAGCGCGGCGTTCACACCTATCTGCTGTATGACGAGGTCGGTTCTCACCAGCTGCCCAGGCGCTACCTTGAACGCCTGACTCAAGCAGGGGTTCTGGTCACGGCGTTTCATTCTTCACGCTTTGGGCGGCATCGCTTCCAGATCAACTTTCGCAACCACCGTAAAGTCACGGTGGTGGACGGTCACTGGGGCTGGGTCGGCGGGTTTAACGTTGGGGTCGAATACCTGGGTCAGCATCGGCATCACGGCGCCTGGCGCGACACTCACCTCAAACTCACCGGGCCCAGCGTGCAGGGGCTGCAGGAAGCGTTCTGGGAAGACTGGCACTGGGCCACGGGGGATGTGCTGGAGTTTAACTGGACGCCGCGCGGCAGCTGCGTCGAAGACCATCGCGTTGTCATCGTGCCGTCGGGGCCGGCGGACCCTCAGGAAACCGCCAGCCTGCTGGTACAGCATGCCATCCATAGCGCCCAGCAGCGGCTGTGGCTGACCAGCCCTTATTTCGTGCCGGACCGCAGCGTTCAGGATGCACTGCGCCTGGCGGCCATGCGTGGCGTCGACGTGCGTATCCTGCTGCCGGAGCGGCCCGATCAGCTGCTGGTATTTCTGTCGGCTTTCGCGTTTTTGCCTGACATGATCAAGGCGGGCATCAAGGTGTATCGTTACCAGCCGGGCTTCATGCACCAGAAGGTAATGCTGATCGATGATGAGGCGGCCAGCGTTGGCACGGTCAATCTGGACAACCGCTCGTTCCGTCTCAATTTCGAGATCACCGCTTTCCTCCCCGACAAGTCCTTTGCTGCCGAGATAGAGCGGATGCTCATGGCAGATCTGGCAGTCAGTCGCCAGCTGCATCTGGAAGAAATCACCCAGCGTTCAAACTGGCGCAAGCTGCTCTCCCGGGCGGCCTATCTCCTGTCGCCGATTCAGTAACGGGTATCGGTAGCGGTGTTTGGTGGGGTAAATTGGATTTCCAAAGACCTTGAAATCAGCGGTCTTGAAGTCAGCTGTCTTGGAGTCAGCGACGTCAGATTTAACGACTGCAGGCAAGTGCGCGGCGCTGGATATGCCGGGGAATAGTAAGCAAGACAATGAAGCGGGAGTGGTAGTGAACCTCGAAACCAAGTGGTTGGAAGACCTTCTGGCATTGGCCCAGACGCGCAGCTTTTCTGCCTCGGCACGTCAGCGCCATGTCACTCAGCCCGCCTTCAGTCGCCGCATTCGCGCGTTGGAGCAAGCGCTGGGCACGACCCTGGTGGATCGATCCACCACGCCGATCGACCTCACCTCGGAAGGGCATCTGTTCGTGATTACCGCACGCAACGTGGTCGAGCAGCTCAACGAGAGCCTTGGCCATATGCGCGGGTTGTCGATTGCCAACGAGGCGCTGGATATCGTCGCTGCTCACTCTCTGGCGCTGAGTTTTTATCCGCCCTGGATTTCTCGGCTGCAGGAAGGGCTGGGTCAGCTGCCTACGCGCCTGGTGGCGATGAATGTCGGCGAGGCCATCCACGTGCTGCGCGAGGGCCGGTGTGATCTGATGCTCGCCTATTACGACCCCTATGCCAGCATGCAGCTCGATGCCAAGGTATTTCCGTCGTTCTCCATCGGGCAGGTGAGGATGCTGCCGGTGTGTCTGCCCGATGCCGATGGCCGCCCTCGATTCACTCTCGAGGGGCAGGATGAGATCCCCTATCTTTCCTATACCCAGGGCGCATTTCTGGGCCGCAGCGTGCGCATGCTGCTAAAAAATGACCCCTTGAGTCTGCGTCTGCGCACCGTTTACGAAACCGCAATGGCGGAAGGCCTCAAAGGCATGGTGATGCAGGGAATGGGCCTGGCCTGGCTGCCTGATTTCTGCATTCGCAACGAGCTGAAGGACGGGCGCCTGGTGCCGGCTGGTGAACCACGTCATGACGTGCCGCTGGAGATTCGCCTGTACCGCTGTTCGCTGGTTCACAAGCCGGGTGTGGAGCGTCTGTGGCGGCAGATGATGAAGCTGCCGAGGGACGTTTTGCAGGGCTGATCTGCAGGCTATCCGTTATGGGGCCGGCCTGCAGAACAAAGCGTCTCTGGCTTGCCAGCCCGTTCGGTGTCGTTACGCATGGCGCGGCGTTCAAGCAGAGTGTTCAGGAACCGCCGAACCCGGCCGGCAAACCAAGAAAGTCTTGAATGATGAAGAAGTGATCCTCGAACAGGCCGTCGGGCTCGAGGTCGGCCAGGGCAACCCAGCGTGCCTGATCGCCACCCTTGACCGGTTTCAGTTGGGGAAGCTGCTGCTCTGGACGCAGGGCAAAGTAAAACGCCTCGGCCAGGGTGCGCCCGCGCCAGCTTCGGTGAGGTTCATCAAACAGCCGCTGGCCGCGCAGCGAGCCCTTGAGCACCGGCTCCGGCACTTTCAGTCGCACACGCTCGCGGAGCTCTCTCAGGCAGGCATCCAGCAGTCGCTCATGGGAGTTGATAAAGCCTCCGGGCAGGGCATAAAGCCCCTTGCCCGGCGACGAACGCCGCTTGATCAACAGCACGTGTCCCGACTGCACCACCACCGCATTGACGGTGACGAAAATGGGGGGATAGGGCGCCTGGGACCATGCCGAGCGATACTGTTCGAGAAGCTGCTGTTCCTCGAGCAGTAGACGATAGGCCTCGCTGTCGAGAAACTCGTGAATACCTCGAACCACGCCCGGCGGCAGGTCGTGACTGGCGCCGGTACCCAGGTAGTCCAGGGCGCCCGAGGTAGAGCGAAACAGCCGCTCGCGTATCTGGCTTGCCGAGATGCCCTCGACCATGGGCACGCTGACCGATTCCCACTGGGGAAATAGCGACAGGTAATAGCTTGACTGCCCCCGACTGGCGCCGATCAAGCCAATGCGTGGTAGCCGGGCGCGGTCGGGCGAGGCGAGGTCTCTGACCTTGCGCTGAACGTCACTGACCCAGACGTCGTTGTTGTACAGCGCATCGAGCAGGGGAACGATCTCGAGGCGAGCGTTTTCATCACTGTCGAAAGCGCTACGCAACATGCGACTACGCTCTTCAAAGCTCCATGGGTTGCGCAGCGAGCGAGCCTGCCAGGCAGAGCCGACCAGCACGATGACCTGACGGGCATACTTGAGTGCCTCATGGATAACGGCGAGATGCCCGAGATGAGCAGGCTGGAAGCGACCGATAAAGACCAGACAGTCGAAGTCTGGCGCGTTTTCTTGCCGCTCCAGCTGCAGTTCCAAGTCTTTTTTCGGCTCCATTGAGTGTGTCATAGTGGCACTCTGAATTATATAAGATCATTATGCAAAGCCGCCGATAAGCACGCAAACAGCCTGCATTCCAGCCAGCGCTTCGGTATGCTGCAGCGCTCGGCAAGACTATGAGGATGGGAGGCCCGCAATGAAGTCAAAGCTGCTGTTCTGGTTTGGCGTGGTGCGTGATGCTGTCAAGCTGTGGCTGGAGCGCAATGCGTTCAGCTACGCCGGCTCGCTGGCATTCTATACGCTGTTCTCGCTGGCACCGACCATCATCATTGCGGTGACGGTGATCGGTCTGGTGCTGGGGGAAGATGCCGCAACCGGCCAGATCGTTGCGCGGCTCGAAGGGACCATGGGCCAGGGGGCGGCCCAGGCGGTACAGAACGCCGTGGCGCAGTCACGCATAGAAGAGTCGGGCCTGCTGCCTACCATGCTGGGTATCGGCGCCTTGCTGGTCGGTGCCACGACGGTCTTCGGGCAGATGCAGTTCTCGCTGAATACCCTATGGGGCGTGACGGCGCGGCCGAGTGCCAACAGCGCCTGGGTTTTCATCAAGAAGCGGTTCCTGTCACTGGCCGTAGTGCTGGCTATCGGCTTTATTTTTCTGGTGTCCCTAGCGCTGGGTGTAGCGGTCAGGGCGCTATTGCATGCCGCTGATAGTTTACTGCCTTTTGTGGGCTTCTTGACCAACGGCGTCGAGTTTCTGGTTTCCCTGGCACTGGCGACAGCGCTGTTCGCGACCATCTTCAAGGTACTGCCGGATGTGGTGTTGAACTGGCGTGATGTGCTGGTAGGCGCAGTGGTTACCGCGCTGCTGTTCGTGCTTGGCCGTTCGGCCATTGCCACCTACCTGGCCTATACCGCCACGGCGTCCACCTACGGTGCCGCCGGTTCGGTGGTGGTCATCCTGCTGTGGGTTTACTACTCATCGCTTATTCTTCTGTTTGGTGCCGCCTTTACCAAGTGCCATCTGCTGGCCAGGGGGCGCGAAGTGATTCCGCGCAATACCGCGGTGCTGGTCAGGCACGAGCTCGTCGTGGATGACACCTGGCCTCGCCGTCATCGGCACAAGGAGCGTCCGGTAACAACGCCGGCGGAGGCTGTACAGGTGCAGACTCCGCCAGCAGAAGGCAGCGATCAAGAAGCGAGAGGGCAGTAAGTCTGGAGCTTCTCTTTCGTGCCTTGCCTTCTGGTTAGCAGGTTTCAGGGTTGCTCCTGAAAGCGTTCCCGGGCCAGGTCGTCGGCGATGGTTGCCGGGCTTGCCTGTTCACGCTCGGCGCGCAGGAAAATCTCGCCAAGAGTTTCACCGATGCGCTCGATATGGGCCATCACAGCATCATGCTGATAGTCCTCGCGGCGCTGCCAGGCAACCTCGATTACGCCACCGGCGTTGGCCACATAGTCCGGGGTATAGAGAATGCCGCGCTCCATTAGCTGGTCGGCTACCTCAGGCGTAGCCAGCTGGTTATTGGCGGCTCCGCACACCACCCTGGCCTTGAGGCGGGCAACCACCTCTGAAGACAAGGCGGCGCCCATGGCGCAGGGGGCAAAAACATCCACGTCGCTGTCGATGATGGCATCAGGAGACGTGGTTTCAGCGCCCAGGCTATCGGCCAGCTGCTTCAGCGAATCTTTATCGACATCGGTGAGCACCAGGCTGGCACCCGCGTCGTGAAGCTGGCGAGCCAGGTGAGCGCCCACATGGCCAACACCCTGGATAGCGACTTTCAGCCCGCTCAGATCATCGCGCTTCAGGTGATGCCGCACGGCGCTCTTCAGTGCGCAGAACACCCCGTGAGCGGTAAACGGTGAGGGATCGCCCGGGTGGCCGTCCTGAGACAGCCCGCTGACATGACGAGTGGTTTCGGCGATCACTCGCATATCGGCTTCGCTGCTGCCGGAATCCTCGGCGGTGATGTAGGCGCCTCCCAGGGAATCCACCAGTCGGCCCATGGCGCGCAGCAGCTCCGGTGTCTTCTGCTGGCGAGGATCGGCGATGATCACTGCCTTGCCGCCGCCCAGGGGCAGGTCGGCCAGCGCCGACTTGTAGGTCATGCCTCGTGAAAGGCGCAGCACATCGGTCACCGCGTCGGTTTCGCTGGCATAGGGAAAGATGCGCAGGCCACCAAGAGCCGGGCCACGATAGGTGTTATGGATGGCGATGATGGCGCGCAGGCCGCTCGCTTCGTCGCTGCCAAAGACAATTTGCTGATGATGGTCGAATTCTGGATGATCGAAGATCGGCATGGACAGACTCCCTCATGAGGATGGTTGTTGTCGCCCGGTGGGGCGAAGCAAGCGATGCTCGGCTTGTGGCCAAACGATCGCTGATATATCAATTTAAGATTAGTGCATCACCGCATGGACGGGAACCCTGAAAGCGGTAGGCGTCCATGTCGGTCCAGACAGGGGAGAAAACTCGTGGGATATTGCTGCGTGAAAGCGTTGGTGAGTGGCAAGGTGCAGGGCGTCTGGTACCGCCGGTCGACTCAAGAACAAGCACAGAAGGTCGGTGTGACCGGATACGCCATCAATCTGCCCGATGGCCGGGTAGAGGTGTTGATGTGCGGAGATCGTGCTCAGGTGAACAAGCTGAGCGAGTGGCTGTGGGAAGGTCCCGAGCGGGCTCGGGTAAGTCGTGTTGAGCTTGCGCCGGTCGAGCTCGATTCGGCCGGCGCCCCCGAGCCAGATAGCTTTACTACCGGGTAGCCGGCAAATAGATAGCTACAGGCCCATTCCAAGGGATTTTATACCGTTATCTTTCAGAATTGTTTGTGTTCAACCTCAACTTCGAACCATTTCCAATGAAAATGATCATCAGGCTCAGGTCTTGGCGATAAAATCCTGTAGATTTTCAGCCGACAAGGCAACGATACGCTGCCGCGCTTCAGGTGAAATCCAGGCGTTGTGCGGCGTCACGATCAAGTTGAGCGCCTCGCCCATGACGTCCAGCAGCGGGTGGCCGTCGCGGGGTGGCTCCACAGGCAATACATCAACACCAAGCCCACCCAGGCGGCCGTCGCGCAGAACTTCCAGTGCGGCAACTTCATCAATGATGCCACCGCGGGCACAGTTCACCAGCAGGGCGCTGGGCTTTAGCCGTTCCAGCAAGGCCGCATCCACGAGATGCTGGGTCGCGTCGGTCAGCGGACAGTGCAGGCTGATGGCGTCGGCCTCCGGCGCGAGGCTGGCAAGATCCGGCCGGGAGTCATTGGCAGCTCCAGGACGGGCGGCAAAAGTGACTCGCATGCCGAAGGCCTCGGCCAGGGTGGCGACGCGGGAGCCCAGCTCTCCCTGGCCGACGATCACCAGATGCTTGCCGGATAGCTCCAGGGTGGGGTGGTCGAACAGGCAGAAAAATCGGCTTTGTTGCCACTTTCCAGCCTGGATGTCGCGCTGATAGAGCGGCATGCGGGCGGCCAGGGACAGCAGCAGCAATAGCGTATGCTGGGCCACGCTCTCGGTGCCGTAGGCATTGACGTTGCGCACCTTGATGCCCAACCGCTCCGCCGCCTGCATGTCGATGTTGTTGGTGCCGGTGGCCATCACGCAGATCAGTCGCAGCGATGGCAGTGCCGCCAGATTGTCACCGCTTATCGGCACCTTGTTGACCAGTACCACTTCGGCGCCGGTCAGCCGCTCGACGACCTGTTCCGGCGCGGTTTGCCCATGGATATCCAGCCGGCCCACCTGCTGTTCGATGGGGGTAAGATCAATGCCCTGGCCGAGGCTGTCGGCGTCGAGTACGACTGCGTGCATGGTGTTTGGCTCCTGTGCCCGGGAAAGTACGACTGCGTGCATGGTGTTTGGCTCCTGTGCCCGGGAAAGTGTGTTTGCCTGACGTCATACGAACATTGAAGCAGTGTAGCGGATCTCGCTGCCGGATCATTCAGCCGGACTGCGGTTGCAGGGCGGCATTGCAAGACTGTGCCTTGGTGCGCACGACAGGGTATAATAGTGCGCCTTGAATTCAGGCTTGCAAAACAAGCCTGTAGACCCAAGATCAGATTCCGGTTCTTCGAATCAATTGCGGACACGCAGCGATGCGTTGTCGTATTGCCCACTGGAACATCGTCGTCTTTGGAGCTTCGGACATGCCCATCTACGAGTACGAGTGCAAGGCCTGCGGCCATCGTTTGGAAAAATTGCAGCGACTCTCTGCCGAGCCGCTGCGTGATTGCCCGACCTGTGAACAGGCTGAGCTGGTCCGCCTGGTTTCCGCGGCGGGCTTTCGTCTGGCGGGAACTGGCTGGTACGAAACCGATTTCAAGACTGGCAACAAGCAGAATCTGGCCGGTGACAAAAAGGCTGGTGACGCGCCAAAAGCCGGTAGCAGCAAGGGCGAAGCCATGGCCTGAGCCATGGCAGCAACGTCCAATCATTAACCCCAACGCAACAGAACAGGAAACGACATGCGCAGCCATTATTGCGGCCAGCTGAATGAGACCATGGTGGATCAGACGGTCACCCTGTGCGGCTGGGTGCATCGCCGCCGTGATCATGGCGGGGTCATCTTCCTCGACATGCGCGACCGGGACGGCATCACCCAGGTCGTGGTCGACCCCGATACCGCCGAGGCTTTCGCCACCGCAGACCGCGCCCGCAGCGAGTACGTGCTGCGCATCCAGGGCCGCGTCAGGCTGCGCCCAGAAGGAACCCAGAATCCCAACATGCCCACCGGGCTGATCGAGGTGCTGGCCAAGGACGTCGAGGTGCTCAACAGCGCCGCCACGCCGCCGTTTCAGCTTGACGAGCATGGCAAGGTCGGCGAGGAGGTCCGCCTCAAGTACCGCTACATCGACCTGCGCCGCCCGGAGATGATCGACAAGCTGCGCCTGCGTTCGCGCATCTCGCACAGCGTGCGCGCCTACCTTGAGGGTGAGGGCTTTCTGGATATCGAGACCCCGATCCTGACCCGTGCCACGCCGGAAGGCGCGCGCGACTATCTGGTGCCGAGTCGCACCCATGCGGGAAGCTTCTTTGCGCTGCCGCAGTCGCCCCAGCTGTTCAAGCAACTGCTGATGGTGTCCGGTTTCGATCGTTACTACCAGATCGCCAAGTGTTTCCGCGACGAGGATCTGCGCGCCGATCGCCAGCCGGAGTTTACCCAGATCGACATCGAGGCCTCCTTCGTCGAGGAGCAGGACATCATGGCGATCACCGAGGGCATGATTCGCCAGCTGTTCCGCGACGTGCTCGAGGTCGAGCTGCCGGCGTTCGCTCGCATGCCCTACGCCGAGGCCATGAGCCGCTTCGGTTCCGACAAGCCGGACCTGCGCATACCGCTGGAGCTCACCGACGTCGACGACCTGATGAAGGGCGTGGACTTCAAGGTGTTCTCCGGCCCGGCCAATGCCGATGACGGTCGTGTGGCAGCGCTCAAGGTCAAGGGCGGTGCCTCGCTGTCGCGCAAGGAAATCGACGAGTACACCAAGTTTGTGGGTATCTACGGTGCCCGTGGCCTGGCCTGGATCAAGGTCAACGAGCGTGCCGCCGGCCTCGAAGGGCTACAGTCGCCGATCGTCAAGTTCATGGAAGGCGTGATCGAGGAACTGCTCGATCGCGTGGGCGCCGAGGATGGCGATATCATCTTCTTCGGCGCCGACAAGGCCCATATCGTCAACGAGGCGCTTGGCGCGCTGCGCGTCAAGCTGGGCGAGGATCTCGATCTTTATACCGCCGAGTGGGCACCGCTGTGGGTCGTCGACTTCCCGATGTTCGAAAGTGACGGCCCCCGCCTGCAGGCTTTGCACCATCCCTTTACCGCGCCTTCGTGCGACATCGAGACGCTCAAGGCGAACCCGGAGGCGGCGCTGTCACGGGCCTACGACATGGTGCTCAACGGTACCGAGCTGGGTGGCGGCTCGATTCGTATTCACGACCAGGCTATGCAGCAGAGCGTGCTGGAACTGCTCGGTATCGGCGCGGAGGAGGCCGACGAGAAGTTCGGTTTCCTGCTCGACGCGCTGCAGTACGGCGCACCGCCTCACGGCGGCCTGGCGTTCGGTCTTGACCGGCTGGTGATGCTGATGAGTGGTGCGCGCACCATTCGGGAAGTGATCGCCTTCCCCAAGACCCAGAGCGCCGCCTGCCTGATGACCGATGCCCCTGGCGATGTCCGTCCGGAACAGCTCAAGGAGCTGAATATCCGGCTGCGTCAGAAGGTCAGGCCGGAAGCCGACGCTGCCAGCGAATAAGCCGGAGCGGGCTTCAGCGTTATTCCACCGGCGCCCCTGCGGCGCCGGTGTCATGTCTGTCGTCTGACTATCTATCAATGGTCTGACGCTTCAGCTTACCTGTATGAGAGGTGTGACATGGCAGGCCACAGCAAATGGGCCAATATCAAGCACCGCAAGGCGGCCCAGGATGCCAAGCGGGGCAAGATTTTCACCAAGCTAATCCGCGAGCTGACCGTGGCCGCCCGCCACGGTGGCGGGGAACCGGCGGATAACCCACGCCTGCGCGCGGCGATCGACAAGGCGTTGGCCAGCAACATGACCAAGGACACCATCCAGCGCGCGGTAGACCGCGGTGCCGGCACCGCCGATGACGTGGATATGGATGAGGTGGTCTACGAGGGCTACGGACCGGAGGGTGTCGCCATTCTGGTCGAGACCATGACCGACAATCGCAATCGCACCGTTTCCGAGGTTCGCCACGCCTTCAACAAGCACGGCGGGAACCTGGGCACGTCCGGCTCGGTGGCCTTCATGTTCCACCGACAGGGCCGCCTGACTCTGCCCGAGGAAATCAGTGAAGAAACTGCCATGGAGGCCACGCTCGAGGCGGGCCCCGAGGACATTGAAACCCTGGAGGACGGCCGTCTGGAGGTGGTGACAACACCGGAAGGCTTTGGCGCGGTCAAGGATGCGCTGGAAACTGCTGGGATCATTCCCGAAGAGTCGGAAGTGGGACTGTTTCCTGAAACCTATACACTGATCGAAGATATTGATCTGGGCCGCCGCCTGGTGGCGCTGGTCGATCACCTCGAAGACCTCGATGACGTTCAGAGCGTGGTGACCAACGCGGATTTCAGCGACGCCGTGGTAGAGGAAATGAATAGCGGAGCAGATGAATGAAGAGAGCAGAGCACTCAGCGTGCTGATTCTCGGTATCGATCCGGGATCGCGGATTACCGGCTATGGCGTGGTCGACGTCACTGCGCCCAGGCCGCACTATGTGGCCAGCGGCTGTATCCGCACCCTGGGGGACGATCTTGCCCAGCGTCTGGCGCAGATCTATTCGGGCATCAGCGAGATCATCGCCCGTCACGCCCCCGGCGAGTTCGCCATCGAGCAGGTGTTCATGGCGAAGAACGCCGACTCCGCCTTGAAGCTTGGCCAGGCCCGGGGATGCGCCATCGTCTGCGCCGCCAATCATGGTCTGCCGGTCAGCGAGTATGGCCCGCGCCAGATCAAGCAGGCGGTAACCGGCACCGGGGCCGCCGAGAAAACCCAGGTACAGCACATGATCACTGCCATTCTGGGCCTGTCGGAGTCGCCCCAGGCCGATGCCGCCGATGCGTTGGCCATTGCCCTGACCCACGCCTATTCACGTCAAGGGCTGGTGCCGCGCAGCGGCTATGGCCGCGGTGGGCGACGCAGCAGCTGGCGAGATTATCGTCCCGACTGATCCTGTTGATAAACGCAATGACTAATTATCGAACGCTGTTTGCATGGGCTGGCATGGCTGCTGGCTGAACAGTATAGTGTGCCCGATACCGGCCTGAGCATGGCTCATGCGGCACCGGTTGCTCCAGCAAGGATCGAGATACCATGATCGGACGCCTGCGAGGCATCGTGTTGGAAAAGCGCCCACCCTGGTTGCTGGTCGACGTGGCCGGGGTGGGCTATGAACTGGAAATTTCCATGACCACGCTGGCGGCCTTGCCGCCCATTGGCGACGAGGTCGTGGTGTATACGCATCTGACGGTGCGTGATGATGCGCACCTGCTGTACGGCTTTGCCGGTGAGCGCGAGCGCACCCTGTTTCGCGCCCTGATCAAGGTCAACGGCGTAGGGCCGCGCCTGGCCCTGTCGATTCTTTCCGGCATGGACGAGGACGCTTTCGTGCGCAGCGTGCGTGACGACGACATCAAGTCGCTGACGCGACTGCCGGGCATCGGCAAGAAGACCGCCGAGCGCCTGATCGTCGAGATGCGCGACCGTTTCCCCGACTGGGAGCCTGCTGGCCAGGACGGCAGCGGTAGCGGGACAACGGCACCCATGCAGGATCAGGCGCCGCTGGCCGATGCCGAGGCCGCACTGGTCAGTCTCGGCTACAAGCCGGCGGAAGCGACACGCATGCTGTCCGGCCTTGAGGGCGAAGGCACGACCGAAGCCATGATCAAGGCGGCACTGGCTCGCCGCATGGCGGGCAACTAATGAATCCGACGCACCCGACACCACAGGGAGAACTGCATGCTGGAGTCTGACCGGCTGATCGCCGGAGATGTCCTCGATGGCGAGACCCGCCTCGACCATGCCATTCGCCCCAAGCGTCTGGCTGACTATATCGGTCAGCCACGGGTTCGCGAGCAGATGGAGATCTTTATCGGAGCAGCACGAGGTCGCGACGAGAGTCTGGATCATACCCTGGTGTTTGGTCCGCCCGGGCTCGGCAAGACAACGCTGGCCAATATCATCGCCGCCGAGATGGGCGTAGGCCTGAAGTCCACCTCGGGGCCGGTGCTTGAGCGTGCCGGCGACCTGGCCGCCATGCTCACCAACCTGCAGCCCGGCGATGTGCTGTTCATCGACGAGATTCACCGACTGGCACCGGCGATCGAGGAGGTTCTCTATCCGGCCATGGAGGATTTCCAGCTGGATATCGTCATCGGCGAAGGGCCGGCGGCGCGCTCGATCAAGCTCGACCTGCCGCCGTTCACTCTGGTGGGGGCGACGACCCGGGCAGGCCTGCTCACCTCACCGCTGCGCGACCGCTTCGGCATCGTGCAGCGCCTCGAGTTCTATAGCACCGAAGACCTGTCAGAGATTGTCGGACGCTCTGCGCGCCTGCTGAAGGTTGAGAGCGACCGAGAGGGCGCCTTTGAAATTGCCCGGCGGGCCAGGGGAACTCCTCGGATTGCCAACCGTCTGTTGAGGCGGGTTCGTGACTTCGCCGAAATGCGTGGGGATGGCGTCATCGGTGCCGATATTGCCGACCGTGCCCTGAACATGCTGCACGTGGATCATCACGGCCTGGACCATATGGACCGGCGACTGCTGTTGGCCATGATCGAGAAATTCGACGGCGGCCCTGTGGGCGTCGACTCCCTGGCGGCCGCCATCGGCGAAGAGCGCGACACCATCGAAGACATGATTGAACCCTATCTGATCCAACAGGGACTGATGATGCGTACGGCCCGCGGCCGAGTGGTAACGCGTCAGGCCTGGCTTCACTTTGGACTGGTACCTGATCATCAGGCGCCGGATAACGACTGAATTCTTGCAGCTAGACACACGAGAGGTTTTCCGTGAACGAACCCATGTCCATTCCTCACCTTGTATGGAACGCCAGTGGCGTCGTACAGGCCGTCATGCTGCTGCTGTTGGTGGGGTCGGTGCTGTCCTGGGTGATCATCTTTCAGCGCAGTATCGTGATGCGCCATGCTCGCAGGGCGCATCGCCGTTTCGAGGAGCGTTTCTGGTCCGGCGTCGATCTCAACGAGCTGTATCGCGATGAGCCCACGGATGCCGAGCCCCAGGGCACCGAGCATCTGTTTCGTTCCGGCTTTCGCGAGTTCAACCGGCTGCTGTCGCGCACGCGCAGCCCCGGCGCCATTCTCGATGGCGTACAGCGCAGCATGAGAGTGGCCTGGTCCCGGGAAGAAGATCGCCTCAATCGTCATCTGGTCTTTCTGGCCACGGTGGCATCGGCCAGCCCCTACATTGGTCTGTTCGGCACCGTTTGGGGCATCATGGGCTCTTTCCAGTCCTTGTCCATGTCCCAGCAGGCCACGCTGGCCACGGTGGCTCCGTGGATCGCCGAGGCGCTGATCGCTACCGCCATGGGTCTGTTTGCGGCCATCCCTGCGGTGATCTTCTACAACCGGCTGTCGTCGGAGTCCTCACGACTGCTGGGCAAGTACGAAGACTTCGCCGAGGAGTTTCATTCGATCCTGCACCGCAACCTGCAAGGGCGCGGCGAGTCTGACGACAACTGAGGACGACACGCCATGCTAGGACCCTTCAACAGAATGGGCCGGCGTCAGCCGATGAACGAGATCAACGTGGTGCCCTTCATCGACGTGATGCTGGTACTGCTGGTGATCTTCATGATTACCGCACCGATGCTGACCCAGGGCGTCGATGTGGAGCTGCCCCAGGTGACATCGGAGCCCATCGAGTCCCAGGAGGATCAGGACCCGATCATCGTGTCGGTAAATCAGGACGGTGACTACTACGTCAGTCTGGGAGGCGATGAAACGGCCGTTAGCCTCGATGAACTCAGCCAGCGGGTGATCATCCTGATGGAGCGTAATCCGGGCACTTCAGTGCTGGTACGTGGCGACCGCAGAGTACCCTATGGCGAGATCGTCACCCTGATGGGCACGCTGCAGGTGGCCGGTGTTGCCAATGTCGGATTGATTTCCGAACCGCCACCCGCCGAAGGCTGATCATGATGGCCAGACATCGTCGAGGCGAAGGCTATGGGCTGCCATTGCTGCTGGCTATCGGGCTGCACCTGGGTGTCGTGCTGGTGAGCGTCTTGCGCTTTCCCAGCGACACCACGGCCCCGCAGCAGGCCATTGTGCAGGCAACCCTGGTCAGCACCGAGAGCGTTACCGACCGTGCGCAGCGTGCCGATGAGGCTCGGGCCGCGGCGCAGCAGGCGCTGCAGGAAGAAGAGCAGCAGGCCGAGCGCGAAGCGCAAGCCGCTGAGGAAGCCGAAGCGAGCCGGCAGCAGCAGATAAAAGAGCAGCAGCAACAGGTCGAGCAGCAGCGTCAAGCGGAAGCTGAAAGGCAGCAGCAACAGGCCGAAGCCGCCGAACGCGAGGCCCAGCGTCGAGCTGACGAAGCCGAGAAGGCGCGAGCGGCCAACGAGGCGGCGGAGCAGCAGCGTCAGGCCGAGGCAGAAGCCCAGCGCAAACGCGAAGCCGAAGCGGAAGCCCAGCGCCAGCGGGAAGCGGAGGCAGAAGCCCAGCGCAAACGGGAAGCCGAGGCGGAAGCTCAGCGCAAACGCGAAGCCGAGGCAGAAGCCCAGCGCCAGCGGGAAGCTGAAGCAGAAGCCCAGCGCAAACGGGAAGCCGAGGCTGCTGCTGCTGCGCAGAATAGCCTCGATCAGGCAATTGCTGACGAAGCCAACGCAGCCCAAGGACGCGAGGCTGCCACTGGGTTCATTGCCCTGGTGCGACGAGCGGTGGAGCAGGCCTGGGTCATTCCGCCTAATGTGATGGGCAGCGCCGAGGCGACAGTGGCTGTTACCTTGGGACCATCTGGAGAGCTGTTCGCTGCCAGAGTGACACAAAGTAGTGGTAACAGTGCCTTCGACCGTTCGGTAGAAGAAGCCGTGCAGGCCGCGGCTCCTTTCTCCGAGCTGAGTCAGCTGCCCGGGTCCGTGCAGCGCGACTTCAGGCAATTCAATCTTCGATTCCGACCGGGGGAAATACGCTGATGCGAGCTCTGATAACACCCTGGCTGATGGCCGCGCTGCTGATGTTCAGCGCGCTTGCCCAGGCCGATCTGACCATCGATATCACCCGTGGCAACGAGCAGGCGACACCCATTGCCGTGGTGCCGTTTGCCGGTGGCGAGGGACTACCCGAAGACCTGGCACAGATCGTTGCCGATGACCTGGAACGCAGCGGATACTTCACGCCGCTGGAACGCCGGGCGATGTTTGCTCAGCCGAGCAGCAGCGACGAGGTCATCTATGGCGACTGGAAGGCGCTCAACACACGCTATCTGGTGGTTGGCAAGGTCAGCCGCGACGGCAACGGTGTCACCGTCCGCTATGAGCTGCTCAACGTCGGCGGCGAATCGCGCATGCTCGGCGAGCTTGTCAATGCCTCGACGGATCAGCTGCGCGCCGCCGCCCATCGCATCAGCGACAAGGTGTTCGAGGAAATCACCGGCATTCGCGGTGCCTTCTCCACGCGGATTGCCTACGTCACGTCGAGCGGCGTGGGTGACAGTATCCGCTATGGGCTCTACGTTGCCGATGCGGACGGTCGCAACAGCCGCGAGATACTGACCTCCAACGAACCCGTCATGTCGCCGGCCTGGTCGCCGGACGGCAGGAAGCTGGCCTATGTGTCTTTCGAGACTCAGCGTCCGGCGATCTATGTGCAGGACCTGGCCAGCGGCCGGCGTGCCAAGCTGACCTCGTTCGAAGGTTTGAACAGCGCCCCGTCCTGGTCTCCGGATGGCCGCAAGCTGGCCATGGCGCTGTCGAAGGATGGCCAGCCGGACATCTACGTGATGGACATTGCTACCCAGCGTCTCGAGCGCATCACCAACAGCAACAGCATCGAGACCGAGCCCGCCTGGTCGCCGGATGGGCGCAGCCTGATCTACACCTCGGATCGCAGCGGCGGCCCGCAGATCTATCGCCAGAGTCTCGGCGGTGGTGAAAGCAAGCGTCTCACCTTCACCGGTGGCTACAATGCCCGCGGGCAGTTCTCTCCTGACGGTGATCGCCTGTTTCTGATCCACCGCGGCAGTCGCGGTTATCAGGTCGCGCGGCAGGACCTGGACAGCGGCCGACTTGTCGAATTGGGAGATAGTCAATTTGCCGAGTCACCCAGTGTCGCACCCAATGGCACCATGGTAATCTTCGCCACCCAGCGGGGGAGCAACGGCGTGCTGGGTGCCGTATCTGCGGACGGACGTGCGTCTTTTGTCCTGCCTGCGGCTCAAGGTGACGTGCGCGATCCCGCCTGGTCACCGTTCCTGAACTAAATGTATCAAGTGTATCCAGAAAGGAGTTTCACGATGCAGCTCAAGCCTTATGTCCGTTCGCTGACCATCGCTTTGTCGTTGGCTTTCGTGGCGGGTTGTTCCAGCACGGGGGGCACCCAGGATGGTTCCGCCTCGGGCACCGCGGGTTCAGGTGCAGGCGCAGGTGGTGTCGGTACAAGTGGGTATGGCAGCGGTCAGGCCAGTGGCAGCGGGCTGGGTTCAGGTGCCGGCCAGATGGCCGGCTCCCAGATTCCGGACGTGCGCACCATCTACTTTGCCTTCGACAGCGACACCATTCGCCCCGAGTTTCAGTCTGTGCTCGAGGCTCATGCGCGCTTCCTGAGCGCCAACTCCGGCGCCAGCGTCATGCTTCAGGGGCATACCGATGAGCGAGGCACCCGCGAGTACAACCTGGCGCTGGGTGAGCGCCGTGCCAATGCGGTCAAGCGCTATCTGAACGTTCAGGGCGTGTCGCCGTCTCAGCTGGAAGTGGTCAGCTATGGCGAAGAGCGTCCCGCGGCTCGCGGTCACACCGAAGAAGCCCACGCCCAGAACCGTCGGGTAATTTTTGCTTACTGAGTCGACGTCCAATCGCGACGCGGGAGTCATTGATGCGACAGCGCGTTAAACGTCTGTTGGCGGCCGGCGCCCTTGGGGTGCCGTTCGTGTTGGCCGGTGATCTGTTCGCCCAGCAGCTGCGGGTCGATGACCTGACCGGCACGTCCAGCTTCTATGATCGTACTGCCACGCGCGAAGAAGCGGGGGGTAGCCTGGTGCTGTTCAATGAGGTTCAGAGCAATCAGGAGTCCATTCGTCAACTGCGCGGCCAGGTCGAGGAACTCCGCTATCAGCTGGACCAGCTGCGTAAGCAGGGTCAGCAGCAGTACATGGACCTGGACAATCGCCTGGCGGCAGTAGAAGGACGGAGCGGTACCGCTTCGGGGTCTGAGCAAGCCAGCGTGCCGCCGAGTGAACCGACCCGTGACCCCGAGACTTCTGCCAGCACCAGCAATGCCGCTGCGCAAGAGGCCTACCAGACGGCTTTTGCCAAGGTTCAGGACCGGGAGTTCGATGCCGCCATCAGCGCGTTCGAGCGCTTCGTCGTCGACTATCCCCGGGATGGGCTGGCGGCCAATGGCCACTACTGGCTGGGTGAGCTGTATGCCGCCAAGTCGGATCTGGACAAGGCCGGGCAGTCATTCCAGCGCGTCATCGACGACCATCCTCAGAGCAGCAAGGTTCCCGATGCAATCTACAAGCTGGGCCTGCTGAAAGCACGTCAGGGCGAACCGGACGCCAGTCGAGAACTGCTGAGCCGGGTTCGTGATGACTACCCTGACAGCACCGCGGCAGGACTTGCCAAAGACTTCATGCGTCAGTCCAGCCAGTAATTTCAGGAGCAGCAATGACCTGCAAGATCGACTATGTGGCACCGGCAGACCTGCTGGCAGGGCGCGTCATTCTTGTCACCGGCGCCGGTGACGGTATTGGCCGCTGTGCGGCGCTGGAATATGCGCGCCACGGCGCCACGGTGGTTCTGCTTGGCCGCACCATCGCCAAGCTGGAAGCCACCTACGATGCCATCGAAGCGGAAGGACTGGCGCAGCCGGCCATCTTCCCGCTGAACTTCGAAGGTGCCGGTCTCAAGGACTATCAAGACATGGCCGAGACGCTGCACAAGGAGTTCGGTCGCCTGGACGGTATCCTGCACAACGCCGGTCTGCTTGGGCGCATCACACCGTTCGAGCAGTACAACCCGGAGCTCTGGGAACAGGTTATGCAGGTCAACATCAATGGCCCGATCTGGATGACCCAGGCGCTGCTGCCGCTGCTGCAGGCCTCCGAGGACGCCTCGGTGATCTTCACTTCGTCTTCGGTGGGTCGCAAGGGGCGGGCCTACTGGGGCGCCTACTCGGTGTCAAAGTTTGCCACCGAAGGGTTCAGTGAGGTGCTTGCCGATGAGGTCGAGCATCTCGGCACGCTGCGGATCAATACGCTGAATCCGGGTGCGACCCGCACTGCCATGCGCAAGTCGGCCTATCCGGGGGAAGATCCCATGACGCTGCGCACGCCGGAAGACATCATGCCGACCTACCTGTGGCTGATGGGCCCTGATAGCCGCGGCCACAACGGCGAGCGGTTCGACGCCCAGCCGCCCAGGCAATAGTGCAACGGCAGCAAGCTCAGTAAGTAAAAGCAGCATCAGCAGAAATAATACGCCCGGGCCATGCCCGGGCGCATATCTTGTATAAACTCAGTGCAACGCTCTTGCTCTTGATCTCCCTATCTTGCCTCTAACCTCTTCATTTGCTCAATCTTGAACTTCGAGCGCCAGCAGGTCCAACAGGTGTGCCGACAGCGCCTCGGGCGTATCGAAACAGTGATCTGCCTGCCACTCCAGCGCTTCTCTGGGGTCCTCCAGATAGCCGTAAGCCACGGCGATGGCAGGCATGCCGGCGGCACGGCTAGCCTGGATATCGCGCAGATGGTCGCCGATATACCAGCAGTCAGTCGCCGTTACCTCAAGCCTGCGTGCTGCTTCCAGCAGCGGCTCAGGATGGGGCTTCTTGACCGGCAGGTCATCGGCACACAGCAAGACTCCCGGGGAAAGCCCCAGCGCCTGGATCAGCGGCTCGGCGTAGAGGCGGGGCTTGTTGGTCACGATGCCCCAGGGACGATCGGCGGCCTCCCAACCGTCGAGCAGCCTGTCCAGGCTCGGGAACAGCTGGCTATGCACGGCCACGGACTCGCCGTAGGTATCCAGCAGAAAAGCTCTGGCCGCCGCGTGTTCAGGGTGCTGATCGTCGATGCCCAGTGCCAGAGTCACCAGCGCATTGCCGCCATTGGAGACCTGAGCGCGAATGGTTGGATAGTCCAGCCCCTCAAGGCCGTGATGTTGGCGCAGCGCATTGGTGGCGCGGGCCAGATCCGGTGCGGTATCGACCAGGGTACCATCGAGATCGAACAGCAGGGCAGCAGGAAAAACCGTCATATCACCTCCCGGCGACAGTGCATCAGATAGTTGACCGAAACATCGCGAGCAGAAAGACGAAAGCGTCGGGTCAGCGGCTGATAGATCAGCCCGCTTTGCTCGCGGACCTCAAGGCCGGCCTGGCGACACCAGCCGGCAAGTTCGGAAGGGCGAATGAAGCGTTCGTAGTCGTGGGTTCCCTTAGGCACCATGCCAAGCACGTATTCCGCGCCGATCACCGCCAGAGCGTAGGCCTTGGGATTGCGGTTGATGGTGGAGAAGAACACCTGCCCACCGGGCTTGACCAGCTGCGCGCAGGCCCGCACCACCGAGGCCGGGTCCGGCACATGCTCGAGCATCTCCAGGCAGGTGACCACGTCGAACTCGCCAGCATGGGCCTCGGCCATGTCCTCGACGCTGATGCAGCGATACTCTACCTCGACGGCGGACTGCTCGGCGTGCTGACGGGCGACTTCAAGGGGCGCCTCACCCAGGTCGATGCCGGTCACCACGGCGCCGCGATGGGCCATGGCTTCCGAAAGGATGCCACCGCCGCAGCCCACATCCAGCACGCGGCGGCCCGCCAGCCCGCCCCGCGCATCGATGAAGTCCAGACGCAGCGGATTGATCTGATGCAGCGGCTTGAACTCGCCCTCAGGGTCCCACCAGCGATCGGCGAGCGCCGAGAACTTGGCGATTTCGGCGTGGTCGACGTTGCTGGCAGATGACGACGTTGCGGTCATGGCATTTCTCCGTGTTTCACTCGGTGGCGCCACTGTGGCATGGTCGCGCGCTTTCGGTATCATATGACCCATTCTAACCGCTGCCGCCTCGGCTTTCTCCATCAGCCGCTGATCACTCAGACAAACTATTACAGATCATTCAAAAAAGGACCGCTCATGATTCGCAAGGCCGTATTGCCGGTCGCCGGTTTTGGTACGCGCTGCCTGCCTGCCTCCAAGGCGATTCCCAAGGAAATGATCACCATTGTTGATCGTCCGGTCATTCAGTATGTGGTCGAAGAAGCAGTGGCGGCGGGTATTCGCGATATCGTGCTGGTGACCCACGGCAGCAAGAGTGCCATCGAAAACCATTTCGACAAGCACTTCGAGCTGGAAGCCAGTCTCGAGGCCAAGAACAAGCTGGAGTTGCTGGCCGAGCTGCGCGCCATCGTGCCGGATTCGGTCAATATCATCAGCGTGCGCCAGCCCGAGCCGCTGGGTCTTGGCCACGCGGTGCTCTGTGCCCGGCCGGTCATCGGAGACCAGACACCCTTCGCGGTGTTGCTGCCCGATGTGCTGGTGGATAACCGCGGTCAGCAGCGCAACGATCTGACCGGCATGATCGAATCCTTCGAAGCCTCCGGGCGTGCCCAGCTGATGGTCGAGCGCGTGGCCTCCGAGGACGTCAGCAAGTACGGCATCGTCGCGCCTCGGGGGACGGAGCCCGAGCCGGGGGCGTCCTGTGCGCTGGATGGCGTGGTGGAAAAGCCCGCCGTGGATGCGGCACCGTCCCAGCTGGCGGTCATTGGCCGCTATGTGCTGCCCGGACGTATCTTCGAGCTGCTGGCCGAGACGCCGCCCGGTGCCGGCGGCGAGATCCAGCTGACCGATGCCATCGAGACCCTGCGTCAGCAGGAGGGCGTCGATGCCTGGCGCATGACCGGTCATACCCACGACTGTGGTCATCAGCTGGGCTACCTGGAGGCGATACTTGCCTATGGGAAGCACCACCCGCGCTACGGAGAGGGGTTCCGTGCCTTGCTGCAGCGCTATGCCGCCGAGGACTGATGCATGCGAATCCTGATATGCGGCAGCGAGTTGGCCACCGCCACCGCAGCGGCGGCCCTGGCCTGGATCGGTCATCATGTGACCTGGCGCCCCCTGGTCGACAACGACTGGCAGCAGCTGGCGTCGAGCAGCTGGTTGAACCGCGAGCCGCTGCTGATGGAGCGGCTTCTGGAAGCCATGGCCAGCGGCCACCTGAGCCTGCAGGACGGCAGCGTCGCCGCCACTGCCGAACATGATGTGCTGTGGCTGGCGTTGTCGCCCGAGCAGCGAGATGAAGCGGCCGAAGCGGTGCGCAGCAGTGCGGGACTGCTCAGCGAGCAGGCGGTGCTGGTCAACAATTCCACCTTCCCGGTGGGCGAGACCGAGCGGCTCGAGTCCATGATGGAAGGGCGCGGCCACGCCGTGACGCTACCCGATCTGCTTGAGGAAGGACGCGCCTGGGACTCCTTTACCCGGCCGTCGCGCTGGCTGGTGGGCTGTGATCATGATGACGCCGAGGCAGTGGTGCGCGAGCTGCTGCGCGCCTTCAATCGTCGTCGCGATGTGTTTCAGCGCATGCCACGTCGCGCCGCCGAACTGACCAAACTGGCTATCAACGGCATGCTGGCGACGCGCATCAGCTACATGAACGAGATGGCCGGGCTTGCCGACAGTCTGGGCGTCGATGTAGAGCATGTGCGTCAGGGCATGGGCGCCGACAGCCGCATCGGCTATGAATATCTCTATCCCGGCTGCGGCTTCGGTGGCCCGAGCTTCTCCCGCGACCTGATGCGCCTGGCCGATGTACAGACACTCACAGGTCGCCACTCGGCGCTGCTGGATCGCGTGCTGGATATCAATGAGCGGAAGAAGGAAACCCTGTTTCGCAAGCTGTGGAGCCACTATCAAGGCTGCCTGAACGGACGTGTAGTGGCGATATGGGGGGCGGCCTTCAAGCCGGGGACGGCACGTATCGATCACGCGCCGGTGCTGACCCTGCTCGATGCGCTCTGGGCCCAGGGAGTTCGGGTGCAGCTGCATGATCCGGCGGCGGTGCCGGTGCTGCGAGAGCGACTGGGTGAGCATCCGCTGCTGACGCTGTACGAGGATGATCCCTTCGAAGCGCTGCAAGGGGCCGATGCTCTGATGCTGGTCACCGAGTGGAAGAACTACTGGAACCCTGACTGGCCGGCGTTGGTCAACGCTCTGACAGGCAAGCTGCTGCTCGACGGGCGCAATATCTACGACCCGACGCATGTGGCCAGCGTCGGCCTGTATTATCGGGGCATCGGCCGTCGCGCGGACCCTTGATGGCGAGCCCTGAACCATGATCACAAAACGCACGCAGAAAAAAACCTCGCCTATAGGCGAGGTTTTTGCAAGCGTCCACCAAGCACACAGTATAGGCTTGAGACTGACGCTCCGTTGAACGCTTAAGCGAAGTTCTTGGCGACGAAGTCCCAGTTCAGCAGACTCCAGACGTTTTCCAGATACTTCGGGCGCGCGTTGCGGTAGTCGATGTAGTAGGCGTGCTCCCACACATCGATGGTCATCAGCGGGATTTGGTCGTGAGCGATCGGGCAGTCCGCATCGTCGGTGTTGACGATGTCAACGCCGCCGTCGGCGGTCTTGATCAGCCAGGTCCAGCCAGAGCCGAAGTTGGCGACTGCCTTGGCGTTGAAGGCGTCCTTGAACTCGGCAAAGGAGCCGAACTTGGCATTGATCGCATCGGCCAGCGCACCGCTGGGCTCACCGCCACCGTTGGGTGACAGGCAGTGCCAGTAGAAGGTGTGGTTCCAGACCTGAGCCGCCTGGTTGAACAGTCCACCAGAAGAAGACTTGATGATCTCTTCCAGGGACTTGTTGGCGTCATCGGTGTTTTCAGTCAGCTCATTGAGCTTGTTGACATAGGCCTGATGGTGCTTGCCATGGTGGTACTCCAGCGTCTCGGCAGAGATGTGCGGCTCGAGGGCGTTTTTCTCGTAGGGCAGAGCAGGCAGTTCAAATGCCATGATTATTCTCCTCATCAAGGGTGTTGGGTCACAACCCATGTTGTGCCAAGGTTAGCCGGCGATCAAGGCAATTGGTGATGAAATTTCCTTTGCCCTGTTCGCTGGGCAGATAAAAAACCTTACACTATTCAGCACAGTATGCTGTAACACTATTGTCCAGCTATCATATCACTCGACCTGGGGCCCGCCAATTCCGACCAGGAGACTCGGGGTTGTCATGTTGGCATGCGCAGCGCCCAGGGATATCGTTTTTATCCTGCCTTACCCTGCAATAGGAGAGCGTCATGGCAGAGCGCACGGCGGTATCGCCCCACGCGCGCCCCATCGTGGCGGATCCGGAGGCGAGTCTGAGCCATCGTCCCTACCATGTTCGACGCACGCGGCTATGGCCGCTGTGGTGGCTATGCATCCTGCTTTTCCTGGCGCTATCTGCGTTGGCCGCTTTCGGTTGGTGGAAGTCGCAGCAGCTGGAGCAGCAGCTCGGGCGCTTGCAGGGGGAGCTGTCCAATGTGCATGCCAGACTCGATGGCGAACAAGAAGGCAAGCAGCAGGGTGATGAGGTGTCCAGCCTGGCGGCGAGGTTCGATCGATTCGAGAGCGAGCAGGGGCGACGCGGCGAAGATGTCGAGGCCCGTCTGGCGTCCATCACCGAGAAGCTCGAAAGCTTCGAGTCACGCATCGAACAGCAAGCCGGGAGCGCCGCGCGGGATGAGTCCATCGCTGAGGCGCGCAATAGCCGACTGGCGGCGATGCAGACCTCTCTCGATGCCCTTGAGCAGACCGGGAAGGAAGCTCGCGAAGCGCTGAATGAACAGCAAGGCGCACTGAGCGAACGCCAGCAGAGCCAGCAGCAGGCGCTGGCTCGACTGGATGACCGGCTTCAGGTGCTCGAGGACAATACTCCCGAGCATCAGGCCGAGATTGAGACGCGTCTTGAAGCAATGGAGGCCGAGCTTGCCGATCTCTCCACAAGTGATGACGCAGCGGCGCAGCAGCTTGCCGAGCTGGCCCGTGAAATCCAAGAGATCCGCCAGTCACAGCTGGTCATCAACGCCAAACTGGAGGGCATGGCACTGTGAAGAAATCCTTTCGGGCTGAATACCCTCTGCAGCGCCTTGTCCTTAATGGAGTCACGGCAAGCCTGGTGCTGGCAAGCCTGGTGCACAGCGCACCGGCATTGGCCATGAAGGCAAAAGTCACCGGCGTTGATGAAGAGGTGGCCGAGAACATCGAGGTCTACCTCGAGCCGCTCGAGTCGTCGGCCTACCGTGCTGAGCGATTGATCGCTGAAGTCCAGCGACTGACGGCGGAAGCCATGCGCCCCTTCGGCTATTACGAGCCCGAGATCGCTGTCAAGATCGTTGACAAGAAGGCGGAAATCAACATCAAGCCCGGCGAGCCGGTACGTATTCAACTGCTGGACTTTACGCTGGAAGGCGAAGCGGCCGAGGACAAGCCCTTCATCAGCGCGGTGGATGCCTACCCCCAAGAGGAAGGTGACGTTCTTCTGCATGCGCCCTACGATGACCTCCGCAGCAAGCTTTCTTCTCTGGCATTGCAGCGCGGCTACTTCGACTGGAGCTTCATTGATCGCCGTATGGAGATCCGCCCCTGGGAACACAGCGCACGGCTCTACCTGGGGCTGGACAGCGGCGAGCGCTACCATTTTGGCGAGGTGGAGTTCCAAGGCCACCATATCGAGCTTGAGCGCCTCAAGAATCTGGTTCCGTTCAGCCCGGGCGATCCTTATTTTGCAGGCGACGTGGCCAAGCTTAGTCAGAATCTTGCCCAGACCCGCTGGTTTGGTTCGGTCAGCGTCAGGCCGCGTCTGGATCTGGGAGGCGTGGCCCTGCCACCGCAGGGGCCCGGGTTCTGGAACCAGCTTGACGTTGCGGGCATAGAGAGCGTGCCACTGGCACCACGGCTAACCGGCCAGGCGGTCAATGTGGCGTCACGACTCCAGGAGCAAGGCCCGCCAAGCGTGCCCATCGATGTGGTGCTCTCGCCAGCAGACCGCCACCAGTTCGAGTTCGGCATCGGCTATGCCACCGACGTGGGACCACGTACGCGCTTGACCTGGAACCAGCCCTGGATCAACCGCTATGGGCATCGCCTCAATCATGACCTTTATCTCTCGGCGCCGGAACAGCTGTTCACCGGCCTTTATGAAATGCCACTGGACGATCCTTTGCGCGACAGCTATCGCCTGCAGTACGGGGTGCGTAACAAGGACGACGGCGACATCGAGACCCTTGAGGCCAGCATCGAATTCGGTCGACACTGGACGTTCGATAATGACTGGGAGCAGACCATCTATCTTCGTACCACCTTTGAGGACTTCACCCAGGCCGGCGAACAGAACCAGGTCCTGCTTCTGTATCCTGGTGTGCGCTGGAACCGCACACGCAGCCGCAATCCGAGCTTCCCGACCTGGGGCGACCGTCAGCAGCTGACCGTGCAGTACTCCAGTGAAGCCTGGGGATCGGATGCCGAGTTTCTGCGTGTCAACGGCGACACTCAATGGCTGAGAATGCTGGGCGACAACCATCGCTTCATTGGCCGGCTGAACGTCGGTGCCATTGAAACTGATGATTTCAAGAACGTGCCGACCTCGCTGCGCTTTTTCGCCGGGGGCGACAATAGCGTGCGCGGCTACTCCTACGAGAGCCTGTCACCCAAGGACGCCAGGGGGCGCCTGATCGGCGGCCAGCAGCGCTTCGTGGCAAGCGTCGAGGCCCAGCGCCGGATAACCGGAAAATGGTGGCTGGCCAGCTTTGTCGATACCGGCGACGCCTTCACCAGCTGGTGGCCGGAGGAGCTCAACACCGGCGCCGGCCTCGGCGTACGTTGGATTTCGCCGGTGGGTCCGATTCGCTTCGATGTTGCCCACCCGTTTGATAATGACGATGCCTACCGCATTCACTTCGCCATCGGCCCCGAATTCTGAGACTGCCATCTTGAGATCACGTCGACTAACCTGGGCGCTGACCCGTCTGCTTATCGTTGTTCCGCTCACTCTGCTGGGTCTGGTGCTGTTGCTGCTAGGCTTTGCCCTGTCGCCCTGGGGAACGGGCTTTCTGCTCAGCCAGGGTCAGCGCCTGGGATTGCTTGAGGTCGGAGAGGTTCAGGGGGCACTTCTGGATACCCTGATACTCAAGGATTTCCATCTCGAGGCTGGCCCGGCGACCATCGATCTCGGCTATCTGGAGCTGGCCTGGGCCGACGACTGCCTGCTGAGCGGCAAGCTGTGCATCGACCGGCTGGCAGTTGAGGGAGCATACATTCGGCTGGGCGAAGGCGATGACACCCCCAAACCGGAAAGCGAGCCAGGCGGGCCGATATCGCTGCCATTTCCCATCGAGCTGCGCGAGCTGGCCCTGAACGATGTGGAGCTGCTGCTGGCCGATGGCACGCGCATTCACTGGGAAGCGTTCAGCAGCGGCGCGATGGCCGAACAGAATCAGGCGCGGCTGCTGTCCACCCGGCTTGCCGGCCTGACGGTGCGTTTGCCGCTGACGGCAGGCCAGCAGCTGGCACTCAGCGAAGCAGAACAGCAAGGTCCGGCACTGACGGCCGAGGCCATCGACGCCGCCATTGCCGCACGCTCTCCGCTGCCCGCAGCAGTCGCTGCCGAGGCGGAAGGAGCCAGGCAGGTTGATCTCGCCGACAGGCCTCGCATCGAGCTGCCCGAGATCGAACTGCCACTGGCGATAGACGTGCCGAGTCTGGTGATAGAAAACGCCGAACTGCTGGGCGGCTCGGACAGCTCCCGGCTGTATGGCATCGATCGACTTGAGCTGGCCGTCAACGCCAGCGGACAAACCATAGTGATCAAACCGTTGACGCTGGCCAGTCGCGAAGCGGATGCCAGCCTGGAAGGCAATATCACCCTCAGTGGCGACTATCCGCTGGATCTGGCGTTGACCAGCGAACTCTATCTTCCCGAGCGTTTTCCCGCGCTGAACGGCGAGCATATCGACCTTCGCCTGGGCGGCAACCTGGCAGCGCTGGACGTGCAGCTGGCCCTTGATGGCCCGGTGCAGGCCAGGCTCGATGCCGAGCTGGACGCCCTGGCGCCGACACTGCCATTTCAAGCACGCCTGACCAGCCCGGAGCTGCAGTGGCCGCTGCCCGGCATGGCCGTAAGCGAAACCGAGGCTGCTGACTCTGAAACTGTCGACTCCAAAGCACCCGAGACAGCAGCCGATGCTGAGCCCTGGCAGGTGCAGGACCTTGCCTTGAACGTCGAGGGCTCGCTGCTCGACTACGCCCTTCGGCTGACCCTTGCTGCCCAGGGGCCGGGGCTTCCGCCAACCAACGTTGCCCTGACCGGCAGCGGCGATCTGCAGCACTTCAGCTGGGCGCCGCTGCACGTGGAGATGGAAGCTGGCAGTCTCGCGAGCCAGGGCCGCATCGGGTGGGAAGAAGCGCTGGATGTCAGTGCCACACTGGATCTTGATGATTTCGACCCCTCGGCGTTTGTCGATGATTTGGATGGTCGCCTCAGCGGAGAGGCCGAGCTGAGTTTTCATCAGGATGCCGACGGCTGGCAGGTGACCGTGCCCGGGGTGTCGATCGACGGCACGCTGAAGTCCTACCCGCTGTCGCTGGAAGCGAAGCTGGCCGGTGACAGCAGCATGAACTGGCAGATCGACACGTTGGACTTCTACCAGGGCGAGAACCACCTCAACGCAGCGGGTAGCGTTTCGCCCGAGAAGATGGATATTGCTGCCAACATCAACATGCCGGCGCTCAATACCCTATATCCCGAGCTGCGCGGCTCGCTGCGCGGTGAAATCGATGTCGCCGGCACGCTCGAGGCGCCGCAGCTGGATATCGATCTTGCCGGTAGTGAGCTTGGCATGGGTGACAATCAGTTGGCCACGCTGAGCCTGAAAGGGAAGGTCGCCGGCCTTGAGGATCCCAGCCTGGATATCGCCTTGCTGGCCCAGAACATCATCGGCGGCGGGCAGCATCTGGATGAAATATCGCTGAATCTGAACGGCAAGCTATCGGATCATCAGTTAGATGTCGGCATCGATGGGCAAGGCGATGGCCCTCTGGCTCAGCTGACGCTGGCACTCGAAGGCGGGCTCGACAACAAGCGCGAACGCTATGCCGGTCGTCTGGCGCAGTTGGATGCACAAACGCCCTATGGCTCCTTCGGCTTGAGCGAAGATATGGTTTTTGCCGCCAATCTGACCGAGGGCAGCGCTCAGGTCGAGCCTTTCTGCCTGCAGCGCGCCGAAGGTGGTGCGGTGTGTCTTGTCGAGCCGCTGTTGGCTTCGGGCGATAAAGGCAACGCCAACCTCGTGATTCGCGAGCTGCCCATGGATCTGGCCGACGCCGCGCTCCCTCCGGGCTGGAGCATCTCCGGCGCTACCGAAGGCACGGTGTCTGCCCAGTGGTCCGCCGGCGGCAGCCGCTGGGAGGCTCAGGCGAAGCTTGACAGCAGCGCCGAAATCACCGGGGAGGACGCCTATGGCCAACCCTGGACGGTGCCCGGCACCGAGCTTACGCTGCAGCTGGAGGCCGATCAGGGGCAGGTGGATGCCGACGTGGCGCTGAGTCTTGGCGAGAGCGGCGGCTTGCGTCTGGCACTGGGCATTGCCGACCCGATGGGCGCTGGCCGGCTGGATGGCACCCTGACGCTGGACGATATTCGCCTGGCTCCCTATCGCCCCTTGGCCAGCGGCGTGGACACCCTGAAAGGGCGCCTGACGGGTGAAGTCCGCATCAGCGGTGATCGCAACAACCCGGTCATGACCGGAAATATTTCACTCGATGCCCTGGAGGCAGCGGGACAAGACCTTCCGCTGGACGTCAGAGATGGCCAGTTGGACATCGCCCTGAACGGTGACCGTGCCGATATTCAGGGATACGTTGCCAGTCAGAAGGGACGCTTGAATATCAGCGGCGATGCCCGCTGGCCCTCCGCAGATGATTGGCAGATTGCCCTTGCGCTGGAAGCGCGGGATGAGCCGCTGCAGGCCGGGCTGCCCGGCTTTGGACAGCTGCGGCTTGCGCCCGATCTGACAGTTCGCGTCACGCCCGAGCGGCTGAGGGTGAGAGGCGAGGTGCGTATTCCCTGGTCCCGCCTCGAAGTCGGCAAGGTGCCGCCTTCGGCGGTGTCACCTAGCTCCGATGAGGTGATCATCACCGAGGACGAGGACCGAGAGGCCCGCCTGCGTGAAGAGCTGGCGGCACGTGGTGAATCGACCGCCGAAGCCATGAAAAAGGTCGGCATGATCATGGATATCCGTATCAGCCTGCTGCTGGGGCCAGATATGCAGCTGTCGGCTTACGGTCTGGAGACCGAGCTGGTTGGCGAGCTGGAAGTGCGTCAAAAGAACGGCCCGCTGCAGCTGTTCGGTGAGGTGGAGCTGAAGGATGGCCGTTTCCGCGCTTTCGGTCAGGACCTGATCATTCGCGAAGGCATCCTTTATTTCAGCGGTCCCCCAGGAGAGCCGCTGCTGGACTTCGAAGCCATTCGCAACCCGGCCAACACCGAGGATGGCGTGATTGCCGGACTGAAGGTCAGCGGCACGGCATCCAGTCCGAGCCTGGATATCTTCTCCGAGCCACCGCTGGATGAAGCCAGTGCACTGTCCTACGTGCTTCGCGGCCGGGCACCTGGCGACAGTGGCAACGCCAGCGGTGCCCTGACCAGCGCGCTGATTGGCGTGACTCTGGGGCAGGCCGGAGGCTCGGTTGGCGCCCTGGGTGAAGCCTTCGGCATTCAGGACCTGAGTCTCGACACGGCTGGCAGCGGCGAGGACAGCCAGGTCGTGGTCACCGGGGATCTGAGCGACCGTCTCAGCATCGGCTACGGGGTTGGCGTGTTCTCGCCCATTGCCGAGCTTAGTCTGCGCTACAAGATCTGGCGCAACCTCTATGCAGAGGCGATTTCCGGAGCCTCCCAGGCGGTGGACTTGATCTACACCTACAGCTTGCCCGGCGATCCGCCGAAGCTTCAGTGACCGCGACAGTCTCGTCGCCGAAAGAGTGAGACTCATGAGCAGCGAAGATAACGACACACGACCGAAGCTTGGCCACTTCATCGACGGCTTTCGCCGCATGGCGCCGCTGTCGCTGTTTGTCATCATCTTCGGCCTGGCCTTTGGGGTCGCGGCACTGCAGCAGGGTCTGTCCGGTATCGAGACGCTGCTGATGAGCGGCCTGGTGTTCGCCGGGGCGGCGCAGTTCGCTACCCTGGAGCTGTGGGGCGATACGATTCCGCTGTTGCCGCTGGTGGCGATCACCCTGGCAGTCAACGCGCGTCATCTGCTGATGGGCGCGGTCTTCTACCCGCACCTGCATGATCTGCCCACCGGCCGGCGCTACGCCAGTCTGATCCTGCTCAGCGATGCCAACTGGGCCATGGCCATGGTCGGTGGCTCAAGGGCTGTGCGCCTTGGCATCCTGGTGGGAGGCGGGGTGGCACTCTGGTCGGCCTGGATGATCGGCACCGCGCTCGGAGTCATCTTCGGCAGCGGTATCAGCGAGCCCGAACGCTTTGGCTTGGATACCATCATGGGCTGTTTTCTGCTGGCCATGCTGGTGGGTGGCAAGCACGACCTGAGCGTTCTGCTGCCATGGGGCGCGGCGGCTCTGGCAGCGTTGGCGGCGATGATCTGGCTTCCGCCCAACGCCCATGTGATCGTCGGTGCCCTGGCCGGCGGTGCAGCGGGGCTGCTGCTGCCTGGAAAGCGCAGGGAGCCGACCGCATGACGATTTCAGCCGCCAATGGCGGCGTGTTTCTGGCCATCGTGACCATGGCGGTGGCGACCTATCTCACCCGCGCTGGCGGCGTCTTTGTGATGTCTCGGGTGCCCATTGGCCCACGCGTCGGGCGCTTCATCAACGCCATGGCAGGCTCGGTACTGGTAGCGGTGATTACCCCCATGGCGGTGCACGGTGACTGGGGCGCCCGTATGGCGCTGATTGTCACTCTTGGCGTGATGCTGACGCTGCGCAAGCCGCTGCCGGCCATCACCGCGGGCATCATGACCGCTGCGCTATGGCGGCTGCTGTAGTCAGCTGTAAAGTCACTTGTCATCAGCAAACCGCCTGCAGCAACCGGTGTCCATCGTAGAGAGCATGAGAAGAACTTGAAGGAGAGCGTGACATGCACAGATTCAGCCTCGATAGCGTCCATAAGGGGCGCGACACACCTATCACCATCAGCGGCGTGCATGCCGTCAACGGACAGACCATGCATCCGCCCTGGGCGTCTGGACTGCAGGAGATCGTTGTTGGCATGGGCTGTTTCTGGGGCGCCGAGCGGCTGTTCTGGCAGCTGCCGGGGGTAGTGGTCACATCGGTGGGCTATGCCGGTGGCGTGACGCCCAACCCGAGCTATGAAGAGACCTGCTCGGGCCGTACTGGCCATGCGGAAGTGGTGCGAGTCGTGTTCGACCCGTCGGTGATCGACCTGGAAACCCTGCTCAGCCACTTCTGGGAGGCACACGACCCCACCCAGGGCCATCGGCAGGGCAACGACATCGGCTCACAATACCGCTCGGTCATCCTGACCACCGATGCCCATCAGCAGCGCATCGCCGAGCGCAGTCGCGAGGTCTATGGCGAGGCGCTGGCCAAGGCTGGCCACGGCCCAATCACTACCGACATCGCAGCGCTCGACGCCTATTACCATGCCGAGGAATTTCATCAGCAGTATCTGCACAAGAATCCCGGCGGCTACTGCGGACTGAAAGGCACTGGCGTCAGCTGTCCCTTGAGCTGATACAGGCTCAAAAGAGCATCTGCCTGGCACTTAGCCATGGACCACGTGGTTTGCAAAAGTGGATGACAACTCCCGTTTCCGCTTGACCTCCGTTGCGAGCCACCACATCACGCACCTGATCCTAGGTCAGGCTGCGACGCGCCTCAGCGGCATCCGGCTCAATGCGGTACAGAATCTCCCGAAGGTCGAGCTCGCCGCTGCTCCAGCATGTGGCTCACTATTTTAAATCGCATACTGTACCCGTGTGACAGCTTTCGTCTTGGGCGACAGTGGCATCGTGGATGCTGAATTCATAGCAACACCTAAGCACAATATCTTATAAGAATATCAGGTGCTGCACTCAGTTCCTGCGGCCAAACCCAATAACAGGCCTTGCTCGACCGTGATTAAACTGAGCCAATGACAAGAAAATTTGCTCACGGTCAATATTTGTATATATCGTTTTTCCAAACATATGATTATGGAAGAGACAATGCTAAGTTTGACTATGAAAAAAAGTGGCTCTACGCAAAGTAGAGGAATAATTAAAAGCTGATAGAGCCGGCTTAAGATAACTGCTTAACAAGATAGTTGTATCATGGGGTTGTTTACTGTTACTCGGCTAGTTCTTTAGTGTGCCACGACTGAAGTTTTTTTGCTAAGCATAAGGGGTCAGGCTTATGGCGGTTTGCCGTGCTTTACTAGTGACCGAAGAAATCGAATTTGGCAATCATTGGATGAAAGAACTTAAGCAAATAGCCGAGACTGATGCGGGATCGCCCATCTTTATGGACTTTATCCATTGTAGGCGTAAAGACTTAGAGAGTGAGCTGCTGTCAGATGGAGAAATCCAGGTTGTTGTCTTAGATAAAGCGGGGTTAAGTGGTCCAGAGTTGTTAGACAGCAGCTATAATATCGTGCGGGGTACCCGTGCTGAAATCGATTGCATCCTGTTAACGTCCGGTAAAGGGTTCGACGAAGACACAAAGTTTGAATGCATTATCTCTCGTGCGGAGTCTGATTATAACGTGGTGTATCACGCTTTAAGGCGTGAGTTGTTTGAACGCACGGCCACGCCCTTTGCTGATGCACTGCAAGAATATGTCTGCGCCGCCAAAGACTCCTGGCACACTCCCGGCCACTCCAGTGGTGGCAGTCTAAACTCAAGCCCATGGGTGGGAGATTTCTATCGTTTTATGGGCGAACATATCTTCAATACGGATTTATCAGTCAGTGTAAAGATGCTGGACTCGCTCATGGAACCAGTCGCGATCATCCGCCAGGCGCAAAATCTGGCTGCCAAGGCTTTCGGTGCTAGTCACACTTATTACGTAACCAATGGTACCTCGACATCCAATAAGGTAGTGCTGCAACATTTGATGCGCCATGGTGACAAGGTGATCGTTGATCGCAATTGCCACAAGTCTGTACATCACGCCATGATCAAGAGTGGCTCGGTACCTGTCTACCTGGAGTCATCGGTCAATCAAGCCTACGGGATGTATGGGCCGGTTTCCAAAGCAAAAATTTTTGCCGCAATTGACACTAATCCAGAGTCTCGCCTGCTGGTTTTAACCTCGTGTACCTATGACGGGCTAAGATATGACTTAAAGCCCATCATCGACTATGCACACGAACATGATATTCAAGTCCTTATCGATGAAGCATGGTACGCTCATGGCCGCTTCCACCCAGAGCTGCGTCCCACAGCACTGGAGTGCGGAGCAGACTTCGTTACCCATTCGACTCACAAAATGCTATCGGCGTTTTCACAGACGAGCATGATTCATATTGGCAACAAGGTGAAAAATTTCGACTCGTCCAGGTTTCGTAAAGACTTGAATATGCATACATCCACCAGCCCTCAGTATGGAATGATTGCCAGTCTGGATGTGGCGCGCAAGCAAATGAGCATCGAAGGTTATGAGGTTCTTTCGCGTACGCTTAATTTTGCGCAGGAGATTCGCGACTATGTGGAAATGAACACAAGATTCAGGCCGCTGTCGGCATATGACTTGTGTGCTGAGGAAGTAAAGGATGATGATATCAAATTAGATATCACCAAAGTAACTATTGATGTCGGTTGTGCGGGATTGTCCGCGCCCGAAGTGCAAGCGCAACTGTTTAACGACTACGGTATTCAAATAGAGAAAAACACCCACAATACCATTACGTTTTTGGTAACCATCGGTACTACTGAAAGTAAAGTTCTGCGTTTAAAGCATGCCTTATATGAAATATCCCAGGCAGCTTCTGGCCAGCCGATTGTTTATGAGCATCAACCTATCCCGGCGCTTAGCCCTATGCGTGCACTACCACGTACTGCGTATTTTAGTGATGGTGAAGTGCTCTTGCTGAAAGAAGATGCTGCAGGCTCTCCGCTAATAGGGCGAGTGGTGTGCGATGAAATCGTACCATTCCCGCCGGGTATTCCACTGGTTGTGCCTGGCCAGGAATTGAGTGTTGAAATAGTGACGGCAATTGCCAACTATGTGTTCAAGAGAAAAGATTTAGAGATACATGGCGTGCAGATACACAATGGCGCTCCACATATTCGGGTAATGAAAAAAGAGGCTGAGGTACAGGGAAAAGCAGAACTAAAAAAACTGGTTGGAAAGTGCTCACCCCCCATGGCATTCCTTGTCAACGAGTTAGGCAAGCAAGAGCCATTTGGCATGCCCGCAGCAGCGCTTCAGTCATCGAGTGATGTCGTATAAAACGCTATCTGCAAACACAGGCTTAATAGCCGGGGATGCGTCCTTCCTCTATGCCATGACAGGCCACCAGGGCGCCGCTATCGGTGGCGATCAGCAACGGTATTTCCTTCCGGCAGCGCGCTTCGACGTAGGGGCAGCGGCCATGGAAGACACAGCCTGATGGGAGGTTGATAGGCGTTGGCACCTCGCCCTCAAGCCGCAGATGCTGCGGCCTCTCATCATCGATCCGCGGAATGGCCGACATCAGCGCCCGGGTGTAGGGATGAAGCGGCTGAGCAAACAGGGTAGCGGTAGGGGCCACCTCGCAGATCCGGCCCAGATACATCACCGCGACCCGGGTACCGAAGTGCTCGACCACCGCCAGATCATGGGTGATGAACAGATAGGTCAGGTTGCGCTCATGCTGGGCATCCATCAGCAGGTTGAGCACCTGGGCCTGGATCGAGACGTCCAGCGCCGAAATGGGCTCATCGGCAACGATGAATTCGGGGTCGACCGCCAGCGCGCGAGCGATGGCGATGCGCTGACGCTGGCCGCCGGAGAACTCGTGGCCATAGCGCGCGCCCCAGTCCGGCGCAATACCCACCGACGTCATCACTTCGCTGACCTTGTCCTTGATCTGCCCGTAGCTCCAGTCGGGATGATGCAGACGGATAGGCTCTTCCAGGGTCTGCTGAATGGTCATGCGCGGATTCAGTGAGGCGTAGGGATTCTGGAAAATCATCTGCATGCGACGCCGCCAGGGCAGCAGCGCTTTTGCCGATAGCTGGTCGATGTGCTCGCCGTCATAGTGAATCTCGCCGGCGCTAGGGCTCAGCAGCCCCATCACCACGCGAGCCACGGTGGACTTGCCGCAGCCGGACTCGCCAACCACGCACAGCGCTTCGCCGCGCTGGATATCCAGATCGACGCCGTTGATGGCGTGCACGAATTTCTGCTCGCGAATGAATCTGCCGCCCTTGAACTTGATCTGCTCCAGCAGATCTCCGGATAGCGAAAAATGCTTTTCCAGGCCGCGAATCGACAGCAGCGGGGCGCCTGCCTGCTGGTGAGTATCAACCTCGATAACGGAGCTTGGTATAGGAGCGGTAGTGGCGATCTGGGACATTATTATTGCGGCTCCTCGGCGGTCGGCGGTGGGCTCGGCTGGCCCGAAATTCTCTCGGCCACCCAATGGCAGGCCACCTGGATATTGCCGGAGCTGACAAACTCAGGCACTTGATCCCGACAGCCCGGCCGCGGGCGACCATCGTCGAGAGTGGCGAACGGGCAGCGCGGATGAAAGGCGCAGCCCGATGGGAGGTTGTCCAACGAGGGCATGCTGCCGGGAATCTGGTTCAGACGGCTGCCGGGCGTGGCCATCTGTGGCAGCGCCTTGATCAGACCCTGGGTGTAAGGGTGCTGGGGATTGTTGATGATCTCGCGGGTCGGCCCCTGTTCGATCACACGCCCGGCATACATCACCAGCATGCGCTGCGTCACTTGGCTGACCACGCCGAGGTCGTGGGTGATCAGGATCAGCCCCACGTCGTGGTTCTCGCACAGTTCCAGCAGCAGCGCCATGACCTCGGCCTGGATGGTGACGTCCAGCGCCGTGGTCGGCTCGTCGGCGATGATGATGTCGGGGTCGAGCAGCAGGGCGATGGCGATGATCACCCGCTGACGCATGCCGCCGGAAAGCTCGTGTGGATACTGCTCGAGGCGCGCCTCGGGCGAGGGAATCTGCGCCAGCTGCAGCTTGGCCAGGGCAATCTCTCTAGCCTCCCTGGTTGTGATGCGGCGGTGGGCCTTGAGGCACTCGATCATCTGCTCGCCGATGGTCAGCACCGGGTTCAGCGTCATCATCGGGTCCTGAAAGATCATCGAGATGCGATGGCCGCGAATACGCCGCAGCGCCCGGTCACTCATCCTGGTCAGTTCCTGGCCATCGAAGACGATGCTGCCGCCGGCAATGTACCCGGGTTTGGCGATCAGGTTGAGCAGGCTGAAGGCTGCCACGGACTTGCCCGCGCCGGACTCGCCAACGATCCCGAGCCGCTCGCCCTTGTCGAGGCTGAAGCACACATCGCGCAGCGCCTGAACATCGCCGCGACGCAGCGCAAAGCGTACATCAAGATGGTTGACGTCAAGAAGTGCCATGGCATCAGCCCTTGTAAAGTCGTGGATTGAGCACATCGCGCAGCCAGTCGCCCAGCAGGTTGATCACCAGTACCAGGATCACCAGCACCAGACCGGGAATCAGGGTGATCCACCAGGAGCCGGACTGCAGGTAGTCAAAGCCCGACTTGATCAGGGACCCCAGCGACGGTTGGGTCTCCGGCATGCCGAGGCCGAGAAACGACAGCGCCGCCTCCGAGATAATGGCGTTGGCCACCTGCACCGTGGAGATGACGAAAATCGGTGACAGGGTGTTAGGCAGGATGTGGCGGAACATGATGCGGCGGCTGGAAAGGCCCATGACCCGGGCCGCATCGACGTACTCCTTGCCCCTTTCCGCCAGCACCGAGGCGCGCACGGTGCGGGCATACTGTGGCCATTCGGCCAGACCGATGATCAGTACCAGCAGCGGCACCGCGTAGGCGTTGTAGGTGACACCGCCGAATATCGCCTTGAACAGAGCGCCCACGATGATGGCCACCATCAGAGTGGAAAACGACAGCTGGATATCGGCCAGGCGCATCAGGAAGGCATCAAGCCGACCGCCCATGTAGCCGGCCAGCAGGCCAAAGCAGATCCCCAGGGCCGCCTGCAGCGCCACGGCGCCGAAGCCGATGATCAGCGATACCCGAGTGCCATACAGGATGGTCGACAGCAGGTCGCGCCCCTGGGAGTCGGTGCCCATCATGTAGGCCGGGTCGCTGCCGTCGATCCAGAACGGTGGCAGCTCCGAGGACATGATGTCGATCTGGGCCAGGTCATAGGGGTTCATCGGCGCCAGCCAGGGCGCCAGGACGGCGGCGCCGACCATGAGGATAAATATCAGCAGGCTGAGCTGGGCGACCGGGTCGCGCTTGAAGCTGTACCACAGCCAGGAGTCGTGCAGCCGCTCCCGGACGCTTGGCGGGGAAGACGTGACGGTACTCATGCGGGCTTTCCTGTCAGCTTGACGGTGGGGTTGACCAGGCCATAGATCAGATCAACCAGGGTGTTGGTAATCGTGAAGATCAAACCGACGATGATCAGGTAGGTCACGATCAGCGGAATATCCGAGCGCTCGATGGCGTCAAGGAACATCAGCCCCACGCCGGGCCACTGAAACACTGTCTCGGTGAGAATGGTGTAGGCCACCAGGGTGCCGATCTGCACGCCGCCCACGGTGATCACCGGCAGCATGGTGTTCTTGAGCGCGTGGAGGAAGTAGATACGCCGGGGGGAAATGCCCTTGGCCCGGGCAAACTTGACGTAGTCGGACTGCAGCACTTCAAGCATTTCGGCGCGGATCAGGCGAATGAACAGCGGCAGCATGATCGAGGCCAGCGAAATGGCCGGCAGGATGATATAGCTCAGCCCCTTGAAGCTGGCGAAGTTGGTGTACCAGGTGCCGAACACGTGTACCGGCTCGCCGCGGCCATAGGCCGGCATGCCGCCGTCGGTGGAAATCAGCTCGTTCAACCACTGGCCCCAGCTGGTGTCAGCAGGGAAGGGCGTCCAGCTCACGCCGATGGCAAACAGCTGGATCAGCACGATGGCGGTCAGGAATACCGGAATCGAGATGCCGACGATCGACACCCCCATGAAGAAGCGTGACAGCCAGGCCCGGGGCTTGATGGCACTGTAGACGCCGATGGGCACCGACAGCACGATGATCAGAAAAGTCGTGGCCGCCACCAGCTCGAGCGTCGCCGGCAGATGCCGCATGATCACCTGGGTGGTGGGCTGGTTGAAAACATAGGAGTAGCCGAAGTCGAACTGCAGGGCGTTACCGGCAAAGCGCAGATACTGGGTCAGGAAGGGGTCGTTGAGCCCCATCTGCTCGCGCAGGATCTCACGTTCGCTTTCCGGCACCGACTGTCCGACGAGCTGCTGAATCGGGTCGCCCAGATTGTCTTGAATGGCGAAGGCGATAAGACTGATGACGAACATCACCAGTAGCGCATGAAACAAACGCTTGACCAGAAAAGCAATCATGAGAAGCGTCCCGTTGGCATCGCATACATATGACCGAAAGTGACGCATCTGCACGCGCCACCGGTCATGAAAGGGTAGCCGGCCCGCAGCCTGTCAGAAGATGCTGATCGGCAGGGACCGGTAACAGGCGCCTTAGTCGTCGTTGATGACCAGGTCACCCAGGTACGGGAAGTTCATCACGTTGAGCACGGGTTCGATGTCGACATTGGCTGCGGAAGCCCAGGCCAGATCCTGCCAGTGCAGCGGGATGTAGGCCGCTTCGTCATACAGCGTCTGCTCGACCTGCTGTAGCATTTCGGCGCGCCTGGCCTGGTCGATCTCGACGTTGGCCTCGGCGACCAGCGCATCCAGCTCCGGGTTGCAGTAGTTACCGGCGTTGTACTGGCCGGCGCCGGTGTCGGCATCCGGGCAGGCAGACAGGTATTCGTGGAAGTTGGCCGAATCTTCGGTATCCGAGTGCCAGCCAATCATCATCATGTCGGCACTGCGGTTGTCGAACTCGCCCCAGTACTGCGCCTTGGGCAGCGTCTTCAGATCCACCGTGACGTTGATGCGTGCCAGCATTGCGGCCACGGCCTGGGCGATCTTGGCATCGTTCACGTAGCGGTTGTTGGGTGCCAGCATGCTGACCTCGAAGCCATCGGCATAGCCGGCCTCTTCCATCAGCTGCTTGGCCTTTTCCAGATCAAAGCGCGGCTCCAGCTCAGGGAGGTGTGCCACATAGCCTTCCGGGGAAGCCTGGGCCGCCGGGGTGGCGAAGCCCTTCATCAGCCGGTCGGCGATACCTTCCTGGTTAACGGCATAGGTGAAGGCCTGACGCACGCGCTCATCCTTGAAGGCGTCGACCCGCTCCTGATTCATGTGGAACAGGATGATGCGGGTGCCGGACATGGTGACCAGCTCGACGCGATCGTCATTGCGTACCCGGTCGAGATCGTTGGGCGGCACCGGGGCGATGAAGTCAACGTCGCCAGAGAGCAGGGCGGCGACGCGGGTGGCGTTCTCGCTGATCGGCGTCAACACGATGCGATCGACGTTGCCGGGAGACTCGCTGTCCCAGTAGTCATCAAAGCGCTCGAAATCCAGGCGGACACCCTGCTGACGGTCGGTGACCACGAAGGGGCCGGTGCCCGACAGATGGGTTGAGGCGTAGGAGTTGCCATTCTTGACGATCTTGTCCTTGGGCTCACCCTTGTCGGTATCGCCAGAGTAGAACTGGCTGTCCATGGGGAAGATGTAGGTGGCCAGGTTCAGCAGCAGCGGGAAGGGCTTGGGCGTATGGAACTCGACGGTGTGCTCATCGACCGCCGTGACGCTCTCGATCGGCTCGAAAATGGCCTTGAAGTCCGGACTGCGCTTGAGACGTTCTACGGTCCACACCACATCCTCGGCGGTGAAGGGGTTGCCGCTATGAAAGGTGACGCCTTCGCGCAGGGTCATGCGCATGGTGGTGTCATCCACCTGCTCCCATTCGGTGGCCAGGCGCGGCTCGAATTCGAAGTCCTTAGTCCAGCGTACCAGCGGGTCGAAGGCCATGTGGGAGAGCTGCAGGATACCGCCGGAGAGCTGCTCGTGGATATCCATCGAGACCGGGTCGGCGTCATAGGCCATGCGCAGCGTGTTTTCGGCCAAGGCAGCCGGCGCGAAGCTGGCGGCGGTAATTGCGGCGCCAATCATGCTGGCCAGCAGTGTCTTCTTGAGCTTCATGTGCCACTCCCTGCATCGAGTTTGTTGTTTGACGTTGCCGGCAGCGCAAGACGCCGAGGCCACGACTGTCGAACCACAGAGCATACTTCAACATATAGTTACATGGTGGGCAAAGACACTGCCGCACTTTGTTGTGCGCTTGTTTTTTAACGCCCCGGGACCCAAGCGCAGGCAGTTGTCTACAACCTAGTCCTCATCGAGCGTCGTCAGCCGATCAATTCGATACAGCCTCTCGACTTGATCGAGCCCGTGCACGCTGCACTCCAGGTCGGTGACGCGGCCATCGCCAAGGCCATAGGTCCAGCCGTGGACCGAGAGTTTCTGGCCCCGCTGCCAGGCGCGCTGAACAATCTTGGTGCGGCACAGGTTATTCACCTGGGCCATGGCATTCAGCTCACACATGCGATCCACCTGTTCGGCCATGGGCAGATGGGCGAGAGAGTCACGGTGCAGGCTGTATAGTTCGCGTACCGAGTGCAGCCAGTAGTCGACGATCCCGAACTCACCGCCGAGCATCGCGGCGTGTATCCCGCCACAGCCGTAGTGACCCACCACCATGATATGGCGAACCTTGAGCACATCGACCGCATACTGCACCACGGAGAGTGCGTTCATGTCGTTGGGCAGCAACAGGTTGGCCACATTACGGTGCACGAAAACTTCGCCGGGAGGCAGGTCAATGATCTGGTTGGCCGGCACGCGACTGTCGGAACAGCCGATCCACAGATATTCCGGCGCCTGCTGTCTGGCCAGTCGAGCAAAGTAGTCGGGGTCGTTCCGGCATTTTTGTTCTGCCCAGGCACGGTTGTTGCGCAGCAGGTCTTGAATCTCGTTCTTCATCGAGTGCTCCACGTGCCCCCAGGCCGGTCTGCCAGACGGGGCGTCTAGCCGGATGGGAGCTGAATGAAAATCGTGTCTTTATTTAACGTCTGAGTTCTTCGAGGTCAACCACTTGCGCCGCCTTCATGGGTAGCCTCTCCCGACAGCGTCAGCGGGCTGGTATGATCACGGCATCGTTCATTGGCCCCTTCGGGGTCGTATTCCAACAGGAGTTTTCCCCGTGTCAGAGCATGACTACGATCTCTTTGTCATCGGAGCGGGTTCCGGCGGCGTGCGCGCCGCACGGACCGCTGCCGCCACCGGCGCCCGGGTTGCCGTGGCCGAGGATCGCTACCTCGGCGGCACCTGCGTCAACGTGGGCTGCGTGCCCAAGAAACTGTACTCCTATGCGGCGCATTTCCACGAATCCTTTGAAGATGCCGCCGGTTTTGGCTGGACACTTCCCGAGGAGCCGCAGTTCAACTGGGCAACCCTGCGCGATAACAAGATCGGAGAGATCAAGCGTCTGAACGGAATCTACGGTCGCCTGCTGGATAACGCCGGCGTACGCCTGATCAACGGTCGTGCCACTGTCACAGGCCCTCATGAGGTTGAAGTCGCCGGCGAGCGTATCAGCGCCGAGAAAATTCTGGTGGCCGTTGGCGGCTGGCCCTGGACGCCGGCGTTCCCCGGCAGCGAACATGCACTGAACTCCAATCAGATCTTTGATATGGACACCTTTCCCAAGCGTTTCCTGGTGCTTGGTGGCGGCTACATCGCGGTAGAATTCGCCAGCATCTTCAACGGCCTGGGTAGCGAGTCGCACCTGGTCTACCGGGGAGAGCTGTTCCTGCGCGGTTTCGATCAGGAAGTGCGTGAGTTCACCCGGGCCGAGATGGCCAAGAAAGGCGTCAATCTGCATTTCGAGGTCAATATCGAGCGGATCGAAAAGGTCGAAGGCGGTCTCGAGGTCACGCTGACCAACGGCGAGCAGCTGGAAGTCGATGCGGTGCTTTCCGCCACCGGACGACGTCCCAACCTGGAAGGGCTCGGCCTGGATCGCCTCGAGGCGGTGATCAACGAGAACGGGAAGCTGGTGGTCAACGAGCGCTTCGAGACCTCGGTGCCGTCCATTCTGGCGCTGGGCGACATCACCGATGGCCCTGAATTGACCCCGGTTGCCCTGGCAGAAGCGATGCATCTGGTAGCCCATCACTACAGCGACACGCCCCCCGAGCCCCTGGACTACGACCGCATCGCAACGGCGGTGTTCTGTCACCCCAACATCGGCACCGTCGGGCTATCTGAAGAGGCGGCACGTGAACGCTTCAAGGCCATTCGCGTCTACTGCGCCGATTTCCGGCCCATGAAACACACCCTGTCGGGGAGCGACGAGCGCTGCCTGATGAAACTGATCGTCGATGACGAGAGCGATGTGGTGGTGGGAGCGCACATGGTAGGCGAAGAGGCCGGCGAGGTGATCCAGGGCATCGCCATTGCCGTGCGCGCGGGGCTGACCAAGGCGCAGTTTGATCTGACCGTTGGCATCCACCCAACCGGTGCCGAGGAGTTCGTGACCATGCGCACGCCAACGCGCAACTAAAGCCATTCAGAGCACCTCAAAACACCGCGGCCACCGCGATATAGGCTACCTTTGAGGTAGCCTATTTAGTTTCCGGACAGCAAATATCGCCACCACAACACTATCCGGCGCTGAGTATAATTTTTTATTATCTAAACAACGTCGTCGGATAACAGGCGCTTTGATACGTACGAAAAGGGCTGTTATCATGTTGATCGACTTTCGCAACAGCGAAGAGACAAATGAACGTAGTTACCGAGCCTTTCATTCCCTCGGCTGAGCTGGCAAAACCCAGCGTGGCCGATACGGTGGTCAGTCATGACACCACCCCCTTGTTTATCCGCAAGCCCAATCCCGATGACGGCTGGGCGATCTATGAGCTGGTCAAGTCCTGCCCACCGCTGGACGTCAACTCCGCTTACGCCTACCTGCTGCTGGCCACCCAGTTCAGAGATACCTGTGCCGTTGCCACCAACGAAGCCGATGAGATCGTCGGTTTCGTCTCCGGTTACGTAAAAAGCTGTGCGCCCGATACCTTCTTCCTGTGGCAGGTTGCCGTCGGTGAGAAGGCACGCGGCACAGGTCTTGCACGACGTCTGGTCGAAGCCGTGCTGGTACGCCCCGAGCTGGATGGCGTGCATCACCTCGAGACAACCATCACGCCTGACAACCGGGCTTCCTGGACGCTGTTTCGCCGGCTGGCCGAGCGCTGGCAGGCACCCCTGAACAGCCGCGAGTACTTTTCAACCTATCAGCTGGGCGGTGAGCACGACCCCGAGAACCTCGTACGCATCGGCCCGTTCAATACCGTTCAGAGCTGACTCCTTTTCCATGGCATTCTGGCCTCGCTGCCGGCGTGCCACATTTCGTGTTTACTCTTCTTGCCTTTCATCCGACAGGAGGTCGCAATGCAGACCCAGATCCTTGAACGCATGGAATCCAATGTCCGTACCTATTCGCGCTCTTTCCCGGTGGTGTTCACTACCGCGAAGAATGCACGTCTAACCGACGAGACCGGGCGTGAATACATCGATTTTCTGGCCGGTGCCGGCACCCTGAACTACGGGCACAACAACCCGCACCTGAAGCAGGCCATCGTCGACTACATGGCCGGTGACGGCATCACTCACAGCCTGGATTTCTGGACCGCCGCCAAGCGCGACTATCTGGAAACTCTGGAAGAGCTGATCCTCAAGCCGCGCGGCCTGGACTACAAGGTGCAGTTTCCGGGGCCAACCGGCACCAACGCCGTTGAAGCGGCCATCCGCCTGGCTCGTGTGGCCAAGGGACGCCACAACATTGTCACCTTCACCAATGGTTTCCACGGCGTGACCATGGGTGCGCTTGCCACGACTGGCAACCGCAAGTTCCGCGAGGCCACGGGTGGCGTGCCGACCCTGGGTGCGTCCTTCATGCCATTCGATGGCTATCTGGGCGATAACGCTGACACCCTGGACTACTTCGAAAAACTGCTCGGTGACAAATCCGGCGGCCTGGACGTGCCGGCCGGCGTAATCGTCGAGACCGTGCAAGGCGAGGGCGGTATCAACGTGGCAGGGCTCGAGTGGCTGAAGCGCCTGGAGGGCATCTGCCGCGCCCACGATATCTTGCTGATTGTCGATGACATCCAGGCGGGCTGTGGCCGCACCGGCAAGTTCTTCAGCTTCGAGCACGCTGGCGTGGTGCCGGATATCGTCACCAACTCCAAGTCGCTGTCGGGTTTCGGGCTGCCGTTCTCTCATGTGCTGATGCGCCCTGAACTCGACAAGTGGGGTCCGGGCCAGTACAACGGCACCTTCCGCGGCTTCAACCTGGCATTTACTACGGCCGCTGCAGCGATGCGCAAGTACTGGAGCGATGACACTTTTGAGCGTGACGTCCAGCGCAAGGCGCGTATCGTCGAAGAGCGCTTCCAGAAGATTGCCAGCTGGCTGACAGGGCAGGGCATCGAAGCCACTGAGCGTGGCCGTGGGCTGATGCGCGGAATCGATGTGGGCAGCGGTGAGATTGCCGACAAGATTACCCACCGCGCTTTCGAGAATGGCCTGGTCATCGAGACCAGCGGTCAGGACGGTGAAGTGGTGAAGTGCCTGTGCCCACTGACGATTCCGGATGAGGACCTGATCAAGGGGCTCGACATTCTGGAAACCAGTACCCAGGAAGCTTTGGCGCCGGCTATGGCCTGATCGGCTCATTTGCTGATCAATTTCCATTTAGCAATGGAGCAGCACAGTCTTGCTGCCATAGTATGTCTATCTGCCTCCGTGGCATTGGCCACGGAGGCATGATCCAAACAGCGACTTACCCCGAATCGGAGAACTCCCATGATCGTTCGCAATCTTGAAGAAGCGCGCCAGACGGACCGCCTGGTCAAGGCCGAAAACGGCAACTGGGACAGCACGCGGCTGTCGCTGGCAGACGATGGCGGTAACTGCTCGTTCCACATCACCCGCATCTACGAAGGCACCGAAACGCATATTCATTACAAGCACCATTTCGAAGCGGTGTTCTGCATGGAAGGCGAAGGTGAGGTTGAAACCCTGGCCGATGGCAAGATCTGGCCGATCAAGCCGGGTGATATCTACATCCTCGACCAGCACGATGAGCATCTGCTGCGTGCACACAAGACCATGCACCTGGCCTGCGTGTTCACACCCGGCCTGACCGGCAAGGAAGTGCATCGCGATGATGGCTCCTACGCGCCGCCGGCCGAGGACTGATCCTGGCGGTAGAAGAAGACGCGATGTAAATCTGGCGGGCCCCGGTGACTCGATTTCACCGGGGCCCGGTCGTGTGAAACACGGCCACCATGTTGAATATCGGCGGCACAGGAATCCGACTTGCTGCGAACCCATTGGCGTTTGGCGGTTCTGAGCTGATCGAACGCCGATAACAGCATGGTTCGCATAATGTATATTATGTTAAATGAGAGCCCGTCAGGCACGGTTGCGAGACCGGACCAGCCAGTATGCGTTCAGGAACAAACCCAGCCACACGGCCGGCTCCGATAGACTGATGAAACGTCAACAGGCCCTACACGATGGCTGCCAGCGCAAGAAGATTGAGCAGAAAGATCCCCCCTGCGGCCTAATATTGCCGCCAAGAGTATTTGCACGGTACGAGCCGAACGAGTGGATATCATAGATAGCGCCCCGCGGAGCCGATGATCACCACCAGCAGGCCCAGGGTCAGGTTGATGGCAATCGTCGTGCGGATCTTGTTGAGTTGGGCACCGCCTTCAGACCATGTCTGATTCGCCACCGCACGCTTCAGGCGAGCGAAAGGCGCAAGATAAAGGTGCGCAAAGATCAGCATCATCACAGCGCCCACCAGCAGCATTGCATGCACATGGACCCCGACATTGGCCATGCCGCCGAGGACAGCGAAGATCATCCACAAGCCGGTGGCCAACAGTACGCCGATGGACACCCACACCCAGGGGAAGAAATGCCCAAATACCTGGCTCCAAAGCGTCAGCCGCACGGGCCTTTCCAGCAGACTGCCCGCTACCGGACGCAGGGCCATGTAAGCGAAGAACATGCCGCCTACCCACACCACGGCGGCAAGCAGGTGCAGTGCGATTGCAATTGCCATAAGAGGACCTCTCAGTTCACCGGTTTACTTACTATAATGCCTTCCGGCGGACAAGATCGTCGAGGAAACTGCGGGCTCATATCGGGATAATGGCATGAAAACCGTTTCACGCATGGTCATGATGATCATAGTGCTAGCCGTGGTGCTGGGGGGCATCTTCGGCTGGAAGTACCTGAAGATGCAGCAGATGAGCGAGCAGATGGCGCAGCCCCAGCCCCCTGCCACCGTCGAGACGGTTCGCCTCGAGACGCAGTCCTGGCGGCCCGAGATCAAGTCGGTAGGGTCGCTGCGGGCGATCAACGGCGTCGAGGTCTCCAACGAGGTCGCCGGCGTGGTCAGCGAGATCGCCTTCGAGTCCGGTCAGCGGGTCAGCCAAGGCGATGTGCTGATTCGCCTGGAAGACAGCGTCGACCGGGCGGCGCTGGAGGCGCTGGAAGCCCGCGCCCAACTGGACCAGGAAACCTTCCGCCGCTACTCGAACCTGCTGCCCCAGAACGCCATCTCACGCTCCCAGTTCGACGAGGCGCAGGCCAATCGCCAAGTGTCCGAGGCCGATGCCAAGCAACAGCGCGCCCAACTCGCCAAGAAGACCATCCGGGCGCCCTTTGCTGGCGTCGTCGGCCTGCGCCGGGTCGATCTCGGCGAGTACATCGGCATCGGCACGCCGATCGTCGACCTCAACATGCTCGACCCCATCTACGTCGATTACAGCGTGGCGGAGAAGCAGCTCGATCGCGTGGCCGCCGGGCGCAGCGTCGAGGTCCGCGTCGCGGCCTACCCTGAGCGCGTCTTCGCCGGCGAGATCCTGGCGGTGGCGCCCGCCATCGACGCCAGCAGCCGTACCCTCGACGTGCGTGCTCAGCTGAACAACGATGATCGCCTGCTGCGTCCCGGCATGTTTGCGGATGTGCGCACCCTGGCCCCGGCAGTCGAAGAGGTGCTGACCCTGCCCCGCACTGCCCTCTCCTATAATACCTATGGCGATTTTGTGTTCCTGATTGCCGAAAACGACCAGGGTCAGCCCGTGGCGAAGCGTACTCAGGTGACCATCGGTCGCACGCGCGGCGACCGGGTGGAGATCACCGGCGGCATCGAGGCCGGTGACCGGGTGGTTGCGACCGGCCTGCTGCGGCTGCGCGACGGCCAGCCGGTGGCGGCCATGGCCGGCGAGCCGGGCAGCCCCGCTACCGGCACTGGCGAGCAGACCGCCGCAGAGGCACAGGGCCGATGAAGTTCACCGACATTTTCATCCACCGCCCGGTGCTCGCCACTGTGATCAGCCTGCTGATCCTGCTCATGGGGCTACGCTCGACCCTGGACATGGAGGTGCGCCAGTACCCGGAGCTGGAAAGTACCGTGATCACCGTCTCCACATCCTACCCCGGCGCCAGCTCCGAGCTGGTCCAGGGCTTCGTCACCACGCCGCTGCAGCAGGCGATCGCCGAAGCCGAGGGCATCGACTACATCAATTCGACCAGCATCCAGGGCGCCTCCAGCATCGAAGTCCACATGGAGCTCAACTACGATGCCAACGCGGCGCTGGCCGAGATCCAGGCCAAGGTCGCCAGCCAGCGCAGCGTGCTGCCCCAGGCTGCCGAGAGCCCGGTGATCCAGTCGTCGACCGGCGACAGCACCGCCCTGATGTACCTGGCCTTCTACTCGCCGGAGATGCCGGTACCGCAGATCACCGACTACCTGACCCGCGTCGTCCAGCCCAAGCTGCAGGCGCTGCCCGGAGTCGCCAAGGCGCGTCTGTTCGGCCAGCCCTTCGCCATGCGCATCTGGCTTGATCCCCAGCGGATGGCAGCCTTCAACGTCACCCCGCAGCGAGTGGTCGACGTCCTCGAGCGCAACAACTACCAGGCAGGGGTCGGCAATACCCGCAGCGAACTGGTCGCCATCAACCTGACCAGCGACACCGACATCAGCGATCCCGACCAGTTCGCCGAGCTGGTGGTGCGCAACGACGACGGCGCTCTGGTCAGGCTCCGGGACATCGCACGCACCGAGCTGGGGGCTGAAAGCTACGACAGCATCGCCTGGTACAGCGGTACCCCCGCCACCTTCATGGCCATCGAGCAGGCCCCCGGCGCCAACCCGCTGGACGTGGCCCGCGCCGTACGCGAGGCGCTGCCGGAGATCCGCGGCCAGCTGCCGAGCGGGCTTGAGGCGGTGATGCCCTACGATGCCTCCGAGTTCATCGAGGACTCCATCAACGAGGTCATCAAGACCCTGCTCGAGGCGATGGCCATCGTGCTGGTGGTGATCTTTCTGTCGCTGGGGTCCTTGCGTGCCGCTCTGGTACCCGCCGTCGCGGTGCCGCTGTCGCTGGTTGGCGGCGCCTTCGTGATGCTGCAGCTGGGCTTCTCGCTCAACCTGCTGACCCTGCTGTCGATGGTACTGGCCATCGGTCTGGTGGTGGACGACGCCATCATCATCGTCGAGAACGTGCACCGGCATATCGAGCAGGGCGAGTCGCGGTTCGAGGCGGCGATCAATGGCGCTCGCGAGATGGCCGTGCCGATCATCGCCATGACCACGACGCTGGTCGCCGTCTATGCACCGATCGGTTTCATGGGCGGGCTGGTGGGCTCGCTGTTCACCGAGTTCGCCTTCACCCTGGCCGGCACCGTGGTGGTCTCGGGCATCGTCGCCCTGACCTTGTCGCCGATGCTGTCCGGCAAGGTCCTGAAGGCCCACGGCACCAGCTCACGCTTCGAGAACGCCGTCGAGAGCACCTTCAGCGGCCTGGCGAACGGCTACCGCTCGCTGCTGACAGGCGTGCTGCGCACGGTCTGGGTGCCGGTGGTGTTCGCCCTGCTGGTACTGCCCTCGATCTACGTCATGTTCATCACCAGCCAGAGCGAGCTCGCCCCCACCGAGGACCAGGGCATCATCTTCTTCCAGGGCACCGCCCCCCAGACCGCCACCCTGGAATACCTGGAGCGTTATGCCGGCGATATCCAGCAGGGCATCGAAGACATCGACGGCTACGATGAAACCTTCATGATCCTGGGGGGCACCAGCGCCGATACCATCTTCGGCGGCTTCAAGATGAAGCCCTGGAGCCAGCGCGAGGTGTCACAAATGGAGGTCATGCCCAAGCTGCAGCAGGCCCTGTCCCAGGTCACCGGCCTGCAGACGGCGGCCTTCCCCCCTTCGTCACTGCCGGGGTCCAGCGGCGGCCTGCCGGTGCAGTTCGTGATCACCACCGGCAACAGCTACGAGGAGCTCGATGCGGTGGCGAGCGACCTGCTCGGCAAGGCGATGCAAAGCGGCAACTTCGTCTTCCTGCGCAAGTCCATCGATCTCGATCGCCCGGTGACCCATATTTCCATTGATCGCGACCGGGTCGCCGACCTGGGCCTGACCATGGCCGACGTGGGCGAGGCGCTGTCGACGATGCTGGGGGGCGCCTTCGTCAACCGCTTCAGCATGGCGGGCCGCAGCTACAAGGTGATCCCGCAGGTCGAGCAGGTCGATCGTCTGGACGCCTCGATGATCGAGACCTACTACGTCGAGGCCGATTCGGGCCGCCAGGTGCCGCTCGCTAGTCTGGTCAGCTTCGAGACCGGCGTTGAGCCCTCCAAGCGCACCCAGTTCCAGCAGCTCAATTCGGTGATACTGGAGGGCGTGCCCCGCCCCGGGGTCGCCCTGGGTGACGCCCTGGGCTGGCTCAACGAGACCGCCGAGGCGACCCTGCCGCCGGAGTACTCGGTGGACTACCAGGGCACCTCTCGCCAGTTGATGAACCAGGGCAGCGCACTGATCCTGACCTTCTTCCTGTCGCTGCTGGTGATCTATCTGGTGCTCGCTGCCCAGTTCGAGAGCTGGCGCGATCCGCTGATCATCCTGGTCTCGGTACCGATGTCGGTGGCCGGGGCGATGGCTTTCATTACTCTGGGGGTCTCGACCCTCAATATCTATACCCAGGTCGGCCTGATCACCCTGATAGGGGTAGTGGCGAAGAACGGCATTCTGATCGTCGAGTTCGCCAATCAGCTGCAGCATGAACGCGGGCTGAGCAAGTTCGAAGCGGTGGTCGAGGCGGCCTCGATCCGCCTGCGGCCGATCCTGATGACCTCAGCGGCGCTGATCGTGGCCATGGTGCCACTGCTGATCGCCACCGGCGCGGGGGCCGTCAGCCGTTTCGACATCGGCCTGACCATCGCCGCGGGGCTGGGCATCGGCACCCTGCTCACGCTGTTCGTGCTGCCGGCTTTCTATCTGCTGCTGGCGCGGGATCACAGCGCCGCCGAGGGTATAGCGACGCCGGAGTATCGCTCAGGAGCCGAGGGCAATGCGTAATGGACACCGCCGGGTCTGACGTGGACAGTTACCCCTGTGCCCCTTATCATCTCGGCATTCCGGTGTTTAGCACTTTTCAACTCGCCAATCAGCACAAGGATCAAAGCGCATGTCGATACGCCCCTCGCTGGTGATGATCTTGATGACGGGCTTGACGACGCTCGGAGGTTGTGCACTGTTTGATGAGCCAGCGCCGGATGCGCCACCGCCCTTGACGTCACCCGATTTCGAAGCGCGCATCAACCAGCTGGAAAATACCCTGTCCAGCCGCTGCGATGCCAACCTGGCTGCGCTGCTTGAACAACGCGATCCAGAGCTGATCAGCACCGAGGTGGCCGCGCTGGGCGGACAGGTCCGTGGCATGCGCAAGGATCTTGAACAGCTGGGAAGCCGCAATCAACAAGACGCTAAACAAGAGATCGTCAATTGCCCGTCCGAGCTAGACCCTCAAGGCGGCAAGACCGTTCTGGGCCGCAGCGAATGGGTCGGCTTGCCAACCGTTGGCACCTTTCTCGAAGCGCGCATCGATACCGGTGCCAAGACGTCTTCCTTGAGCGCACGCGATATCACGCCCTTCGAGCGTGACGGGGAAGACTGGGTGCGCTTCAAGCTCGGCTTGAATGATACCGATGAGGCCGTCAAGGCCGTGCGTGATAGCTGGATCGAAGCGCCGGTCATGCGCCGGGTCAAGATCATTCAGGCCAATGGCGAGGCTTCGCGCCCGGTCATTCGTCAGCTGATGACGCTGGGCCCGATACGCCAACATGTCGAATTCACGCTCAATGACCGTACACACCTGGACTATCCGGTTCTGCTGGGACGCCGATTCCTGCTGGATATCGCCGTGGTGGATGTGGCCCGGCAGCATGTTCACGAGCAGCCGACCTTTGCAGCGCCTGCCGAAGCGATCGATGCCGACACTACTGACGACAAGTCCGACAGCACCCCGACCAAGGCCGGCGACAGCGACAGCGACTGACCAAAATCTGATTTTCCTCTGACCTTAACAAGGACATCCCATGTCACGACTGCCCTTCTATTTGGTCGTCGCCCTGCTGTTTGTGGCTGGTATCGGCATGAGTGTGCATCGCCATATCGAATTTGAAGTCCCCTGGACCCCGGGCGAACAGCGCCAGGTGTGGGAAATCGAAGCCCAGGTCAACTTTGTGGCCAACGGCGGACCTGCCAGCGTAGACCTTGCCCTGCCCTCCACTCAGGATGGATTTCGGCTGCTGACCGAGCACACGGCCTCGCCGGGTTATGGACTGCACTTCGTCGATGACAAGCACGGCCGTCGGGCACAATGGACCAGTCGCGACGCGATCGGCAGCCAGCAGCTCTTTTACAGTGCCCAGGTGATGGTGGCGCCCCAGGCCCAGAGCCTGGACAAGCCACCGCCCGAGCTGCTCAGCGTCGCCTGGGAGCCGCCTTATGACACCGCTGCCGCCGAGGTCATTGAGCGCGCCTGGTCGCGCAGCGCCGATGACATCAGCTTCGCGCGTGAGCTGATTCGCGACTTCGGCGAAGACCGTCTCCGCGAGAACACCCGCTTGCTGCTGACCCAGTTCGATCGTGCGCCCTTGCTGGTTCGACTGCTCAACCAGGCCGGCGTCTCCGCCCGTGAGGTCAGCGCCCTGTCGCTCGAGCATGGCCGCCGCAGGCAGGCGCTCTCCACCTGGATTCAGGTCTATCAGGACAACAGGCAGGTGCTGTTCCATCCCGAGACCGGAGCCATGAGCAAGCCCGACAACCTGCTGCTGTGGGAGGACAAGGGCCAGTCGGTACTGGAGGTCGAGGGAGGAACCCGTTCCCGGGTGAGCTTCTCCATGCTGTCGCGCAATCAGCCCGCTACGGCCGCGGTACGTGCCCAGCTGGCATCGGGCTCGGATACCCTGCTCAACTTCTCGATCCACAGCCTGCCATTGGAAGAACAGGCGCTGTTCCAGACCATCCTGCTGCTGCCCATTGGCGCACTGATGGTGGTGCTGCTGCGGGTGCTGATCGGCATCAAGACCTCCGGTACCTTCATGCCGGTGTTGATTGCCCTGGCGTTTATACAGACCTCGCTGGTCACCGGCCTGGTCGGCTTTTTGCTGGTGGTCGCCGTCGGCCTGATCATACGCAACTACCTTTCGTATCTGAACCTGCTGCTGGTTGCCCGGGTGACGGCAGTGATCATCACGGTAATCGCGATCATTTCGCTGTTCTCGGTGCTGGCGTATCGCTTCGGACTGAATGCCGGCCTGCAGATCACCTTCTTCCCGATGATCATCCTGTCCTGGACCATCGAGCGGATGTCGATCCTGTGGGAGGAAGAAGGCCCAAAAGAAGTGCTGATTCAGGGCGGCGGCAGTTTGTTCACCGCGGTTTTAGCGTATCTGGCCATGAACAACCCATTGATTCGCCACATCACCTTCAACTTTCTCGGTGTGCAGCTGATTCTGATGGGGCTGATCTTGATGCTTGGTAACTACACGGGCTATCGCCTGTTGGAGTTGCGACGTTTCAAGCCGGTAACCGAGGACTGAGCCATGTGGACGACTCCTGGCCGGCTGCGTGCCAAAGGCATTATTGGCATGAACCGACGCAACATCCGCTATATAGGACGCTACAACTCGCGCAGGCTCTACCCGCTGGTCGATGACAAGCTCAAGACCAAGCTGCTGGCCCAGGACCATGGCATTGCCACGCCGGCGCTGATCGGCACCGTGACCACGCAATTCGGGATAAAGCACATCCGTAAGATGCTGCATGGCCATCACGGCTTCGTGATCAAGCCAGCCAAGGGCAGCGGCGGCAAAGGGATTCTCGTCATCGAAAGCGTCGACGGTGATCGCTATCTCAAACCCAGTGGCCACGCCCTCATCCACGAGGATGTCGAGCGGCATGTCTCAAACATTCTCTCGGGGCTTTATTCCTTGGGTGGGTCGCCCGACGTGGCGCTGGTTGAGGCGTTGATCAGCTTTGATGAGCGTTTCAACAAGTACACCTACGAAGGCGTGCCCGATATCCGGGTCATCGTATTCAAGGGCTATCCGATCATGGCCATGATGCGCCTATCCACGGCCGCCTCGGATGGCAAGGCCAATCTGCACCAAGGGGCCGTTGGCGTGGGGATCGACATTGCCACCGGCTGTGCACTGCGCGGGGTACAGTTTGACCGAGCACTTGATGACCACCCGGACACCGGCCACGAGCTGGCCAGTCTGCATATCGAAGACTGGGAAACGCTGCTCAACCTCGCTGCCAGCTGCTATGAGATGACCGGGCTTGGTTACCTGGGCACCGACATGGTGCTGGACCGCGACCATGGCCCCATGCTGCTCGAGCTCAATGCCAGACCCGGACTCGCCATCCAGATGGCCAATGGCGAAGGGCTGCGCCCACGGCTGGATCTGATCGAGCACCAACCGGATGGCATTGGGCCGCAGGAGCGAGTCGCCTTCTGCCAGAAACACTTCGCCCGGCATATTTCTCTTAGTGAAAGTGCCACCAGCTTTGAGCTGAGCGAAGTCGAGCTGAAGTGAGCTGAACCGCCCTGTTCCCAAAGGCCAGCAGCCAAGCACCACGGCTGGCTCACCATCGGCCCGCCGCGTAGAATGTGGCATTTGTTCTCTGGAGCGCGTGACCGCCGTGATCGACTCCCAAGCCCTGATGGAGCAGGCGCTGCGCCAGTGCCGCGAACGCGGCGTGCGCTTTACCCCCATTCGCCAGCGGGTGCTGCAGATCATTGCCGACACCCGCGGCGGACTGAAGGCCTATGATCTGCTCGACCGGCTGGCTGCCGAGCACGCCTCGGCTCGCCCGCCCACGGTCTATCGCGCGCTGGACTTCCTGATCGAGCAGGGACTGGTGCATCGCATCGAGTCGCTCAACGCCTACGTGGCCTGTCCCTGCCCCGAACATACTCACGGCTTCCAGCTGCTGATCTGTCGCGACTGCGGCCGTGTCCAAGAGCTGCACCTGGACGATATTCATCGCCAGCTTGGACACCATGCCCAGCAGCTGGGCTTCGAGATTCAGCGCCAGACCATCGAACTGCTTGGCCGCTGCGGCCCGTGCCAGAGCGCAGATCAGGCTCCCGAGACACCCTCTTGCTGACGTTTTGCGAACAAATACCATGACACTAAGTTTCAAGGCGCTGGAAAGCGCATCGCCCGGCGGCAGCTACCCGCTCACCGACATCCTTGATGCCGTCGGCTTCAATGCCGACGGATTGATTCCCGCCATCGCCCAGCAGCACGACAGCGGCGAGGTGCTGATGATGGCCTGGATGAGCCGCTCAACCCTGGAAGAAACCCTGAGTACGGGGCGCGTCTGCTACTGGTCGCGCTCGCGCAACAAGCCCTGGCGCAAGGGCGAAACTTCAGGCCAGCAACAGCAGCTGATCAGCGCCGCACTGGACTGTGACGGTGACACCCTGCTACTGCAGGTGGACCAGACCGGCCCCGCCTGCCACAGCGGACGCCGCAGCTGCTTCTATGTGGAGCTCGAGACCAGCGGCGCCTCCATCACCAGCGCCCCGCTGATCGACCCCGCCGAGCTTTACGGTGGCCAATAAGGCACCCATGACGGCCTGGTACCGGCGCCCCAGTCACTGGCTCAAGCGAGCCCTTGTCGCGCTGTTTGTCGGCCTGATTCGGCTGTATCAGTGGCTGATCAGCCCCCTGATTGGCCCGCGCTGTCGCTACTGGCCGAGCTGTTCTCACTACGCGGTGGAAGCATTACAGGTGCACGGCCCCTGGCGCGGCGGCTGGCTCGCGCTGAAGCGCATAGTGCGCTGCCACCCCGGCTGTCAGGGCGGTATCGACCCCGTACCCGGTGGACCCAGTGAACAGCTGTGTCGCGACGATCCCGAGCTTGACGAGCAGTTTCGCCAGCGCAGCTCGTCGGATTAGCCAGTTGAAGTAGCCAGATCAAATATCAGGCTGAATGTCAGGATTATAATGACCCGCTGGCCTACGCTTTGAAGACACGCCCCAAGGAAAAACCACATGTTACTAAACCATCGCCACACCCTGGCTGCTGCCCTGCTCACCCTGTCATCCGCCCTGCTGCTGTCCGGCTGCACCACCTACACCTGGCCGGATGGCAGCAAGGAAACCGTCTGGGGCGTGCCTGCCGAAGATGAAACCCTCACCGAGCAGGAGCGCCAGAACCAAGAGGTGAAGTATCGCACCCCCGGGGAGTTGCCCGAGAAGCGCTGAGATTTTCAGGGTTGCTTGCAGCGTATCTCCTTAGATTCCTTCGCACCACTAGCAATACTCTGCTGCTGCACGCCCTTTTCCTGGTCACCAACCAACCTCGGCAAGCTTGACTGGCAAGCGGAGAAAATTCTGGTGCTGTACCACAAACACGGCAACCTAACTGCATACGTATTCAAGCTATAATACTAAAGTATATTTTATTATAAATCAAAGGCTTAATTGATTTATTCATCGTCCAGCCAAGCAAAATATTGCATACGTATGCTTTTTAGATGACAGTAAGATATGCCCATGAGCTCATGGGTCAGCATGGACTACAACAACTCAGCGCTGGATATTTGTCAGGAGTAAACCATGAATCCCTTTCCTTTTAAGTTCTTCCCACTAGCCGCCCTTACCGGCGCAATCGCGTTAGCCGCATCGGCAAATGCTCATGCTGAACCTGAGCACGTTATCGATGTAAGCCTTCCGCTTGGCCCAAAATCCCAGCAAGGCATTGGGATCCTCAAGTTCGGCGAGGAACTAGAGCGCCTTTCTAACGGTAGACTGGCAATCGCTCCCCACTACGACAATGCCTTGGGAGCCGAGCGTGAAGTCGTCGAGAGCATGGGATTCGGCATTGTCGATGCAGGCATAACCTCGACTGGCCCAATGGGAGGCTTCGTCGACGAATTCATGCTTTTTGATCTCCCGTACATCTTCGAAGATCATGATCACGCTTACGCCTTCCTCGACAGCGAATATGGTGAGAAGCTAGCAAAACTGGCTGAGGAAGGAATGAACGTCAAGATCTTGGCGTGGATGGAGAATGGTTTCCGCCACGAGACCAACTCAGTGCGCGCTATAGAAACCCCCAGCGACTTGGAAGGCATCAACCATCGTACCCAAGAAAGCCGCGTACAGGTCGATACTTGGAACGCGCTTGGCGCCAACGCGACTCCTATGGCTTGGACTGAGGTTTATACCGCTCTGCAGCAAGGGGTAATGGACAGCCAAGAGAACCCTTTAGCCACCATCTACGACATGCACTTCTATGAGATTCAGGATTATCTGAATCTGACCCAGCATGTCTACTCGCCGGCACCACTGATGATGGGCCTGGATCTCTTCAACTCCTTCAGTGAGGAAGACCAGGGGATCATTATGGAAGCCGCCCAGATCGCCTTGCCCGTGCAACGTGATGCCAGCCAGGAACTCGAGCAGCGCTATGTCGTTGAGCTTGATGAGCTGGGCATGACCGTAACACATCCCGACCTTGCACCCTTCCGGGAAGCCGTTCGCCCCGTCATTGAAGAATGGGCCCCCACCGTCGGCGAGGATCTGGTCAACGCTGCCATTAACTTCGAGTACTGAGCACCCACGGTGCCTGGGGGTGAGTCATCGCCCCCACGCACATGCTGACGCATGAGGCAGCCATGAAGACATACCTAACGCTGGCTAACCGCGCCATCGATCATTTTAACCGCCTGATCGGGTGGGGATTAGCCGCACTTTTACTAATAATGAGCGTGCTTATATTCTGGCAAGTATTTGCCCGATTCGTAGTGGGTAGTCCGCTGAGTTTCTCTGATGAGATCGCCCGTTTTTCCATGCTCTGGCTCACTTTCCTCGGTGCCGGTTACGCCTATCGCAAGGGCACGCTGATCTCCGTAGATATCGTGCTGGAATACGCCGGCAAGAGGTTCGCTTGCTTACTGCGTATCGCCATCATTCTATGCTCAGGGCTCTTCGCCTTCATCATGATCAAGTACGGCTTCGATCTAGTAGACCGTGTTTCGAGCCAGACCGCTCCCAGCACACGAGTATCTATGATGTGGCCCTATCTCGCAGTTCCCGTGGGCGGCATCGTCATCATGGTCAACAGTTTAGGGTTGCTAATCGATGAAGTTTTGGGTACTCCCCCTACCCCGAAGCAGGAGGTGAACTGACCATGGCCCTTCTCCTGTTCCTTCTGTTAATCGCGCTGTTCATTATCGGTGTACCCATTACCTTTTCACTTGGCTTAGCGTCTGCCGTCACTGTCTGGGAAGGTGACCTGATGCCGATGCTGGTCATAGCCCAGCAGCTCATCGCCTCAGTGAACTCTTTTCCATTAATGGCGATCCCCTTTTTCATTCTGGCTGGCTGTCTGATGCAAGAAGGGGGTATCTCCCAACGACTAGTTGACTTCTCCAACACCCTGGTCGGCGGCATGACTGGGGGGTTAGCAATGGTGGCTATTGTCACTTCGCTGTTCTTCGCGGCCATATCCGGGTCGGGTGCCGCCACTACCGCGGCGATCGGTTCGATTCTGATCCCGGCGATGGTCGCCAAGGGCTACCCTGGAAGCTATGCTGCCGCCAACCAGGCCGCTTCCGGAGCCCTTGGCGTTATTATCCCGCCCAGCATCCCATTGATTCTCTACGGTATCGCCGCAAACGTCTCCGTGGGTGACATGTTCATTGCCGGCATATTACCCGGCATTCTGGTCACTTTGACCTTGCTTGTTTTCGCTTACTTCTTTGCCAAAGCCAACGGTTTGAGCAGTAGCGAAAAGAGCACACTGAAGGACATGTTCAGGGCCGGGCGAAAAGCCATTTTAGCCATCCTCATGCCGGTTATCATCCTCGGCGGCATCTATGGAGGCATCTTCACCCCGACTGAAGCCGCGGTGGTCGCTGTCGCTTACTCCTTCCTGATCGGCTTCGTGATCTATCGGGAAATTAAGCTATCCAGCCTGGTCGATATTCTCACGAACGCGGCGGTCACCACCGCTGTGGTGCTCAGCATCATCGCTGCTGCAGGCCTCTACGGCCGTATTTTGCAACGGCTGAAGGTTCCAGAGATGATCTCCCAGTTCGCAATCTCAGCGATCGACAGCCCGCTTTTGTTTATCCTACTGGCCAACCTTCTGCTGCTGCTGGCCGGCATGTTCATTGAGGCCGCCGCCGCAATCCTGATTTTCGTGCCGATCCTGCTGCCTATCGCCATCAGTTTCGGCATCGATCCTGTCCACTTCGGCATCATAATGGTGGTCAACCTGGCTATGGGCATGTTCACCCCGCCGGTTGGCCTCAACCTCTTCGTGGCCTCTCAGATCTCTGGTATCGGGATCTCGCGCCTGACCTGGGCCGTGATGCCCTTCGTTGGAATAATACTCATCAACCTTTTGATCATCAGCTTGCTGCCCTTCCTGTCCACTTGGCTGCCCTCGCTGTAAGCCCCGTCAAGGAGAGAACTTAATGAACGTTGTAGAAAGCCTGACACCTCGCCAAGGACTCCGTGTACTAGTTACCGCGGGTGCCGGCGGTATCGGTCTGGCTATCGCCAAGGCCTTCCATGAAGCAGGTGCTCGCGTACACGTCTGCGATATCGACGTCCAAATGTTGGCGACGCTGCCCGAGGGCATCACCCACACTCAGGCCGATGTCAGCCAAGAAGCGGACGTTGACCGATTGTTTCAGGACGTCGCACACCTAAGCGGACTCGATGTAGTGGTTAACAACGCAGGGGTCGCGGGCCCAACCGCAAGTATCGACGATATCGACCACGAGAGCTGGACCCACACCATCGATATTAACCTCAATGGTCAGTATCGAGTCGCTCGTCGTGCAACACCGCTACTTCGTGAGAGTCATGGACTTTTGATCAATATGGCCTCAGTCGCAGGCCGCCTGGGTTTCGCTTACCGCACACCTTACGCCGCCAGCAAGTGGGGAGTGGTGGGTCTTACCAAGAGCCTGGCTTGCGAGCTCGGTCCCGAGGGGGTACGCGTCAACGCCATTTTGCCAGGCATCGTGCGCGGACCCCGCATTGAGAAAGTCATTGCGGATCGCGCCGTCAAACGTGGCCTCAGCTACGCCGAAATGGAGAAAGAAAATCTCTCCAAGATATCCATGCGGCGCATGGTCGAGCCTACCGACATCGCGGCCATGGCGTTGTTTCTGTCCGCCCCCGGCGGCGCCAACATCTCGGGCCAGGCGCTGAGCGTTTGTGCCAACGTAGAAACCCTGTAACTGGCGAAGGAGTCCTGCAATGTCAGCTAAGATAGGCATCGTCGGTGCCGGCTTGATTGGCCGCGCCTGGGCCATTGTCTTCGCCCGGAGCGGTATGGCTGTGTCCCTCTACGATGTAGATGCCAGCGCGCTGGACTACGCCTTAGATGCCATCCGCCAGTCCCTTGAAGACCTCCACCAGGCAGGTCTGATTGAGGACGTGGACGCACCGCTGAGCTGCATTTTTCCAGAAAGCGATCTGGCTCTCGCCATGGCGGACATAGAGTATGTCCAGGAGTGCGGCCCAGAGAACCGCGAAGCCAAGCGGCGCATCTACACCGACCTGGAAACAGTAGTGGCGTCGAATACCGTGCTGGCCAGCTCCACTTCCGGAATCGCCGCGTCAGAGTTCACCGACCATCTGCGCCATCCCGAGCGCTGCCTGGTGGCGCATCCTGTCAACCCACCCTACCTGATTCCGCTCGTTGAAGTCGTTCCGACCCCAGCCACTTCGGAGGCAGCAGTGAAGCGTACCATGCTGCTCATGGAGCAGGCCCGGCAGGTTCCTATACTGGTTCGCAAAGAGATCCAGGGCTTCATTCTCAATCGTCTGCAAGGTGCATTACTGAACGAGGCGCTGCGTCTGTTCCGAGACGGCTACGTCTCAGCCGAAGATATTGATAAGACTGTCAAGCATGGGCTCGGTCTGCGCTGGTCCTTCATGGGGCCTTTTGAAACCATCGACCTCAACGCTCCCGCCGGAGTAACAGACTATGGCCATCGATACGGCCCCCTGTACTTTGATGTCGACCGTCAGCGTGGCGATGACGACCCTTGGGATACTATGACGCTGGCCGCCCTGGACCAAGAGCGCCGCGAACAGCTCCCTTTCTCAGACCTAGGCGAGCGGCAAGCCTGGCGAGATCGGCGTCTCATGGCGCTGATCAGTCATCAGCGAAACATAGACCCTTCTTGAATCTGCCAACTTTAGGAGAGAACTCTCATGGCGACCAAACGTAAGGTCATCATTACCTGTGCCGTAACCGGTGCTATCCACACGCCGTCCATGTCACCACACTTACCAGTGACCCCCGAGGAGATCGCTGAAGCCGGCATCGCTGCTGCCGAGGCGGGCGCTTCCATTCTTCATCTACACGCACGCGATCCCAAGAACGGCAAGCCAACGCAGGATCCCTCTGTCTTCGAGCGCTTCCTGCCACGTATCAAAGCCGACACCGATGCTGTCATCAACCTGACCACTGGTGGCAGTCCGCACATGACCGTGGAAGAACGCATGCGGCCGGCCATGGAGTTCAAGCCTGAGCTCGCTTCGATGAATATGGGATCTATCAACTTCGGCCTGTTCCCCATGCTTAACCGCTACGACAGCTTTCAGCATGAATGGGAGCGCGCTCACCTCGAGAACAGCCGCGACCTGGTGTTCAAGAACACCTTTGCTGACATCGAAAAGGCCATGACCCTCGGTGCGGCGAACGGCACCCGCTTCGAATGCGAATGCTACGATATTGGTCATCTTTACAGTCTACGCAATCTGATGGATCGCGGTTTCATTGGTGGGCGCGTCTTCGTGCAGAGCGTGTTCGGCATCCTCGGTGGCATCGGCCCCCACCCCGAGGACGTGATGCATATGCGTCGTACCGCTGATCGGCTGTTCGGCGAGTCCTACGAATGGTCCGTGCTCGGCGCTGGCAGTAGTCAGATGCGTATCGCTGCCCAGTCCGCAGCCATGGGTGGCCACGTTCGCGTCGGCCTTGAGGACTCACTATGGCTCTCACCAGGCAAACTTGCCGAAAACAACGCTAGCCAGGTAGCCAAGGTCCGCGAGATTCTCGAGGGTTTGTCATTCGAAGTAGCAACACCCGACGAAGCACGCGAGATGCTGCAACTAAAAGGTGCCGACCAGGTCGGTTTCTAAGGAGACTCTCATGCCCATATATCGCCTTTCAGGCCATGCGCCCGACATCGACCCTAGCGCCATGGTGCTGGACGAAGCCACCCTCATTGGCCGCGTTCACCTTGCCCGACAGGTTAGTGTCTGGCCGGGTGCTGTGCTGCGTGGTGACAATGAGCCGATCATCGTAGGTGAAGGCAGCAACCTGCAGGACGGCTGCGTAGTGCATACCGACCCCGGTTATCCGGTCACTATTGGCCGCCAGGTCACTGTCGGACACTTGGCCATGTTGCACGGCTGCCAAATCGGTGATGGTGTACTGGTCGGCATGAGCGCGACATTGCTCAATGGTGCCGAGATCGGTGACCACTGCATCATTGGTGCCGGTGCATTGATTACTTCTGGCAAACAATTCCCGCCACGCTCGTTAATTGTTGGCGCACCTGCCAAAGTAGTGAGGGAGTTGACCGATGAAGAAGTACAGTCGGCGTTGGATAATAGCTTCGTCTATGTGAAAAAAATCGACAAGTACCGCTCCCTAGAACAGGTTGAGTAAACCTAGTGGCGCTCCATTTAACATTCTGATACGCCGTGAATTTATGAAAAGAAGATCCATTACCTCACGTGATGTGGCCGAGCTGGCTGGCGTCTCGCAATCTGCTGTCAGTCGCACCTTTTCCCCTAATGCCAAGGTCTCGGAAAAGATGCGAAAGAAGGTAATGGATGCAGCCCGTGAGCTGGGCTATCGTCCCAACACGATAGCCCGCTCACTTATTACGCGATCAAGCCGCACAATCGCTGTGGTCACTTACAGTCTACAGAACCCCTTTTATAGCTTCATGCTCGAACGGGCGTCACGCTTCTTCCAAGGGCAGGGCTATCATCTTCTCTTGCTTTTCGCCCCATCGAGTGGCGGTTTTGATGCCCTACTAGATGACATCATAAAAAGCCAAGTAGAAGGCGTGTTAATGCTTGCGATTACTATAAGCGAGCAGCAAGCACAAGTGGTTGCCGACTTCAATATTCCAGTCGTTATTATCAACCGCACAGTAAATTACTCGGGCATCAGTCAAGTAAGCAGCGACAACTTTCAAGGGGGCTACTGGGCAGGGCAACATCTAGCTTCATTAGGTCATGAACGTATTGCTTACCTGGCAGGTCTGCCAGACTCTTCCACTGATGAACAGCGTCGAGCTGGCTTTCTTGAAGGGCTAGCATCTGCCGGAACTGATTGTTATGCAACCGAGGTTGGAAACTATCGCTTCGATGATGCTTGCCAGTCAGCTCGTCGTCTTTTCTCAACCCCTCTACCCCCCGATGCTCTTTTCGCTGCCAACGATCTCATGGCGATTGCAGCCATGGAGATCCTGCGGCATGACTTGGAGATGAAGGTACCAGAGGATGTTTCGATTATTGGCTTCGATGACGTGCCAATGGCTTCCTGGCCCAGCCACTCTCTCACTACTCTACAGCAGCCTGTAGATTTGATGATTATGCGCGCGACCGAGCTTTTGCTAAAGCAAGTCAGCCAGCCGGATTCATCAATAGAATATATTGCTCTTCCTGTAACTCCTATATTGAGGCGTAGCACACGACGTCGTGTTGATGTCGCTGGTTAGGCTTTGGCTTCTGGTGGGGTGGTTTGTTCTATTTTTATAGTGGAGCCTCCACATGAATAGTTATTCTATAATGTACGATCACCCTCCGGCGGTGCGCGACTGGCTGGTGCAGCTGGGCGAGGCCGCGGTGCGCGCCGTGCACCCCGATACCC
>ERZ1032895.6-NODE-6-length-82327-cov-14.252881_pt1 | contig 82327 bp, 77 predicted proteins | sample MGYA00516687_ERZ1032895 | MGnify/ENA primary metagenome ERZ1032895 (study PRJEB33719, sample SAMN04261600) | wastewater metagenome | biome: rural village; feature: latrine urine exit; material: soil | place: El Salvador | collected 2013-01-14 ... | reverse complement strand
CGCTGTTATCGAGGGCTTCACGCAGCAGCAGCGCGCCGCTGTCGCTGGTGGTGCGGTGGCCGCTCAGCTCGACACGGACGGAGCCGTTGCACGAAGGCGTCCAGGGGGATACGCTTTCACCCATAGTGGATGGCTCTCTTGGTTCAGGTTCTTGGCGGAACACATTGAATTTTCAAGAGAATACCATCCGCTATCTTCGTTTTCAGGCCGGCCTCATGAATAAGCCGGGTTGAAGCTTTCCCCAACTACATGCTGGATTACCAAGAGCGTCCCGAGCCCAAAGCGGAATTACGCTGGGTTGATCGGCTGACTCTGGATGGTAGCTGGTCAGGCAACGTTTTTGACTTCTATCGCCGGGTGATCCGCAAGCTGGTCGCTGATCTTAAAGTGCCATTCGTACTGGAGGGTGATCAGCGTCAGGACGATACCTTGGTACACAAGGCGTTGCGCGAGGCTATGGTCAATACGCTGGTACATGCAGACTACTCAGGACGTGCCTCAATCCTGGTGGTCAAGCGACCAGACATGTTCGGGTTTCGTAATCCTGGACTGATGCGTGTGCCTGTAGATCAAGCCACGGCTGGTGGGCATAGTGATTGCCGCAACCGCTTGTTGCAGAACATGTTTCGTTATATCGGCCTGGGCGAGAATGCAGGCTCTGGGCTCCCCAAGATTTTCCAGGGCTGGTCGAGCCAGCACTGGCGCAAGCCGGTGCTTCGAGAGGCGCAAACGCCCTCCGAGCAGACCCTTCTGGAGTTGCACATGCTGAGCTTGGTGCCGGAATCGGTGCTGACCGAATTGCATGATTCCTTGGGTGAGCAGGTTTTCGCCAGCCTGACAGAGCAAGAACGTCTCGTTCTTGTGACTGCCGCTATCGAAAAAACCGTAGATCATGGTCGCATGATGTCCATTTTGGATATTCATCCTCGCGACCTTAGCCAGCTGCTTGCGCGGCTGGTCGATAAGAAGCTGATACTGCGGAGTGGAACCGGGCGGGGAACAGTCTATTTTCTTCCTGATGCCCAGTTGGAGGATATTTTTACTGAGCTACAAGGGCGCTACACGGATCTAGAGGCGTCGATTACAGAAGAAAACTTTAACTCCGGACATTTGGAAGCAAGCTCCGGACATTTGGAAGCAAGCTCCGGACATTTAGACATTAGCTCCGGACATTGGGAGGAACTACAGGAGCTGGCAAAGCCGGTTGCCATGAGGGGTAAGGCCCCGAGGGGCAAGGTAGAAGAGGTGATTCTCGCCCTGTGCTCCCAGGGTCCATTAAGGTTGGATGAGCTGACTCACTTGCTCAATCGTTCGGCAGACTTCCTACGCAAGCACTACCTACAGCCCATGGTCAGGGCTCGACGGCTCAAGCTGTTGTATCCCACCACGCCCAACCATCCACGCCAAGCCTATATTACGGAGGAGCCAGGCCATGATCAGTGAAACCCAGCTTGAACAACAGTGCCTGGCGTGGTTTGCCGAGGGCGGCTGGGAAACGACTCATGGCTCTGAGCTGGCACCGGATGGCCTTGCGCCCGAGCGGGCCGATTACCGGCAGGTACTGTTGCTGGCTGATCTTGAGGCGGCCCTTCTGCGCATCAATCCACACCTTCCGCAGAGCGCCGTGGAGCAAGCCCTGGAGCTGGTTCGCAAGCCCGCGAGTCTGGATACCGTGGTCAGCAACCGCGCCTTCCATCGGCTGTTGCTGGATGGCGTGCCGGTTGAGTACAAGCGCGACGACAGGGTCATCCACGACAGAGCCTTTCTGATTGATTTTGACGACCTGAACGTCAACCGCTTCCGCGCCATCAGCCAGTTCACCATCGAGGGCAGCAAGCAGCTGCGCCGCCCGGACATCATCTGCTTTATCAACGGCCTGCCGCTGGCGGTGCTGGAGCTCAAAAGCCCCAGTGACGAAAATGCGGACATCTGGGACGCCTTCAACCAGCTCCAGACCTACAAAGACGAAATCCCCGAGCTGTTTGCCTATAACGGGGCGCTGGTGGTCAGCGACGGCTACACCGCCCGCGTGGGCTCGCTCACCGCCAACCCGGAGCGCTTCATGCCCTGGCGCACCATCAAGCACGAGGACGACAAGCCGCTGCTGGAGTGGCAGTTGGAAACCCTGGTGCGGGGTTTCTTCGACCGGGAACTGTTGCTTGATTACCTGCGTTACTTTGTCATTTTCGAGATGGACTCCGACCGGCTGATCAAGAAGATCGCCGGCTATCATCAGTTCCATGCGGTGCGTGAGGCGGTCAAGGCCACCGTGATTGCGGCTCAGGAGCCGCTGGCGGCGAGCGATGTGGCCGAACGACGTGCCACTTATAGCCAGGAGGCGTTACCCGGCAGCAAGAAGGCCGGGGTGGTGTGGCATACCCAGGGTTCCGGCAAGAGCATTTCCATGTGCTGCTACGCGGGCAAGCTGCTGCAACAGCCGGAAATGAACAATCCGACGCTGATCGTCGTCACCGACCGCAACGATCTGGATGGCCAGCTGTTTGCCACCTTCAGCGCCGCCAGGGAGCTGCTGAAGCAGGACCCCGTTCAGGCCGAAGACCGCGACGCCCTGCGTCAGCTGCTGGCCGAGCGGGAGTCCGGCGGCATCATTTTCACCACGGTGCAGAAATTTGCCCTGCTGGATGACGAGTCCGGCCATCCGACCCTCAACGACCGCCACAACATCGTGGTGATCTCCGACGAAGCCCACCGCAGCCAGTACGGCCTGAGGGCCAGCCTGAAGAGGGATGGCAGCTACAGGTTCGGCTACGCCAAGCACATGCGTGACGCGCTACCCAATGCCTCTTTCATCGGCTTTACCGGCACGCCCATCGCCAGCGAGGACAAGGACACCCGCGCCGTGTTCGGCGATTACGTCTCCATCTACGATATTCAGGATGCGGTGGACGACGGCGCCACCGTGCCGATCTATTACGAATCGCGCCTGGCCAAGCTGGATATCAACCGCGAGGTCATCGAGGAGCTCTCGGCGCAGGTGGAAGATGTCGTCGAGGACGAGGAAGACCTCGGCGTCCGCGAGAAAACCAAGGGCGAGTGGAGCCGGCTGGAAAAGCTGGTCGGCGCGGGGCCGCGCTTGCGGCAGATCGCCGCTGACCTGGTCAGCCACTTCGAGACCCGCTCTGCCTCCATGGACGGCAAGGCGATGATCGTCGCCATGAGCCGGGACATCTGCGCTCAGCTGTATAACGAGATTGTCGCGCTGCGGCCCGAGTGGCACGGCGCGCCTTTGGGCGAGCCAGCCGACCCCGAAAAAGGCGCCATCAAGGTCGTGATGACCGGCTCCGCCTCCGACAAGCCGCTGCTGCAGCCGCATATCTACAACAAACAGACCAGGAAGCGGCTGGAGCAGCGCTTCAAGGACGCAAACGACCCGCTCAAGCTGGTGATTGTGCGCGACATGTGGCTGACCGGCTTTGATGCCCCGGTATGCCATACCATGTACGTGGACAAGCCGATGAAGGGCCACAACCTGATGCAGGCCATCGCGCGGGTAAACCGGGTGTTCAAGAACAAGCCCGGCGGCCTGGTGGTGGACTACATCGGCATCGCCAATGAGCTGAAACAGGCGCTGAAAACCTATACCGACGCCAAGGGCAAGGGCGAGCCGACCCACAGCGCAGAGGAGGCCTTCGCCGTCCTGCTGGAGAAGCTGGACATCATCCACGGCATGTTCGCCAAAACCACCAAAGGCGAAGGCTTTGATTACAGCCGTTTTGAAGACGAACCCAACGCGCTGCTGATCCCCACCGCCAACCACATTCTGGGGCTGGAAGACGGCAAGAAACGCTTCCTTGATGCCGTGCTGGCCATGAACAAGGCCTACTCCCTGTGCAGCACCCTGGATGAGGCCCGTGCTTATCACAAGGAGGTGGCGTTCCTGTCGGCGGTCAAGGCGGCCATTGCCAAGCACACCAGCGTTGACAGGAAGCTGACTCAGGAAGACAAGAACTCCGCGCTGAAGCAGATTCTGGACAACGCCGTTGTCTCCGAGGGCATCATGGATGTGTTCGCCCTGTGTGGGCTGGACAAGCCGAATATCGGCCTGCTTTCCGATGAGTTCCTCGAAGACGTGCGGCAGATGCCTTACAAGAATTTCGCGGTGGAGCTGCTGGAAAAGCTGCTGAAGGACGACATCAGGGCCAAGACTCGCAATAACGTGGTGCAGGAGAAGAAGTATGCCGACCGGCTGCAGGAAACACTGCGCAAGTACAACAACCGCGGCATTGAAACGGCACAGGTGATCGAAGAGCTGATCGCCATGGCAAAGCAGTTTCAGGCTGAGCTGGAGCGGGACGCTGAACTTGGCCTCAACTCGGACGAAATTGCCTTCTACGACGCCCTGGCCAACAACGAGAGCGCGGTACGCGAACTGGGTGACGAGACTCTCAAGAAAATTGCCGTGGAGATCACCGACAAGCTGCGAAAATCCACCACCGTGGACTGGCAGGTACGGGAAAGCGTGCGGGCCAGGCTGCGGATTCTGGTGCGGCGAACGCTGCAGCGCTACAAGTACCCGCCCGACAGAGCACCCGAGGCCATCGAGCTGATTCTGCGGCAGGCGGAAGTGCTGTCGAACGGATGGACGCGGTGAGCGACTGAGCACCTTTTACTTTTGATAGCGCAACCTGTCTGGAGGTCTTCATGGCCGAACTGCGTGGTTTTCTATGGCTGATGGGCTTCCTGCTGATCGGCGAGATACTGGTTCCCCTGTTTTATCTGCCCTTCTCAGCCGGCGTCACCGGCCTGCTGCTGCTGACGCTGTTTTTCATTCTCAGCGGGCAACTGAATAGCGACATCGCCGCGGCCAGCCAGCCGCTGATCGGGCTGCTGGCGATGCTGATCATGCCCGGGGTGATCGGGGTGTTCTTCGTCGCCGACGAGTTCGCCGGCCAATGGCTGGCGGTGGGCGGCGCGCTTGTTCTCGGCACTCTGCTGAGCGTGGCCAGCACCCTGTGGCTGATGCGCCGCCTCATGCCCGCACCCAGCCCCGGCGATGATCCGGACGCCTGGCAGCAGACGCCATGAGCGAGCGCCTCCATTTCCTCACGGCCTCGCTTGCCAGCTCGCCGGTACTGGCCATTTTCCTGACCGTGGCCGCCTACCTGGTCGGCGTCTGGCTGTTCACGCGCCTCGGGCGCCCTTCCTGGTGCCCGCCGGTGCTGGTGGCTGCCATTGTCGCCGCCATCGTGCTGTGGGCGCTGGCGATCGACTACGAGGATTATCGCCGGGGTGCCGGCTGGCTGACGCTGCTGCTCGGCCCGGCCACCGTGGCCCTGGGGGTTCCGCTCTATCAGCAGAAGCGCCACATCCTGAGGCTGTGGAAAGCGCTGCTGCTCAGCCTGCCCATCGCCGCCGTGCTGGCCAGCGCCTATGCGGTGCTGATCGCCTGGCTGCTGGGCGCCACGCCGGAGGTACTGGCCTCATTGGCGCCCAAATCGGTCACCGCGCCCATTGCCATCGGCATCATCGATCAGCTCGGTGGTTCGCTGCCGCTGATGATGGGCGGCCTGCTGGTCACCGGGGTGATGGCGACGCTGGTGACCGAGCCGCTGGCGCGGCGCATGGGCATTCAAGACCACCGCATCATCGGGTTTGCGCTGGGTCTCAACGGCCACGCGGTTGGCACCGTGCGTGCCTTCGACCTGAGCCCCTCCGCCGGCGCCTTCGCCTCGCTGGGCATGAGCCTGACCGGCGTATTCACCGCCCTGCTGCTGCCGCTGGTCTGGTCACTGCCGAGACTCATTGGCTGAGTTGCGCTAGAATGCCGGATTCATTCTCATCGGCAGGCAAGAGGCTCCGCGCTCCATGGCAAAACGCATCGCCATCAACGGTTACGGTCGCATCGGCCAGTGCGTCTTGCGTGCCTTGGTCGAGCGTGCGGACCCCGAACTCGAGATAGTGGTCATCAACGAGCTGTCCGGCCTCGACACCATTGCCTACCTGACCCGCTACGACACCACCCACGGGCGCTTTCCGGCATCAGTGGAGGCCGGCGACAACCGCCTGATCATCAACGGCCATTCAATTCGCGTGATCTCCGAGCCGGAGCCGGCGCAGCTGCCGTGGCGGGAACTCGGCATTGACCTGGTGCTGGAGTGCTCCGGCAGCTTCAAGGATCGCGCCACCGCCGAGCTGCACCTGACCGCCGGGGCCGGACGCCTGCTGTTTTCCCAGCCCGCCGAGAGCGACGTTGACGCCACCATCGTTACCGGCATCAACGACGGTGATCTCAAGCCCGAACAGCGGATAATTTCCGCCGCCTCGTGCACCACCAACTGCCTGGTGCCGGTGCTCACGGTGCTGGACGAGGCGCTGGGCATCGAACACGGCGTGACCACCACCATTCATTCGGCGATGAACGACCAGCCGGTGATCGATGCCTACCACCAGACCGACCTGCGCCTGACGCGCTCGGCGATGCACTCCATCGTGCCGGTGGATACCGGCCTGGCCCGCGGCATCAATCGCCTGATGCCGCACCTGGCCGGGCGCTTCGAATGCCTGCACGTGCGCGTGCCGACCATCAACGTCTCGGCCATGGATCTGTCGCTGTGCGTGCGCACCGAGACCAGCGCCGAGGAGGTCAACGCCCTGCTGCGCGAAGCCAGCACGTCACGCCTGGCCGGGCTGCTCGGCTATACCGAAGAGCCCATGGCCTCCATCGACTTCAACCACGACCCGCGCTCCGGTATCGTGGACGCCACCCAGACCCGGGTCGCCGGTGGCCGCCTGATCAAGCTGATGTGCTGGTTCGACAACGAATGGGGCTTCGCCAACCGCATGCTCGACGTGGCGAGCCGTCTGGCTGTCTTTGGTGTCCCACCCTCGCGAACCTGACAATGTTGGCCCTCACAGATACAGACAAGGACCCTGCTTTCATGAACGTGCGCAAGATGACCGAGCTCGACCTTCGCGGCAAGCGAGTACTGATTCGTGAGGACCTGAACGTGCCCGTCAAGCACGGCAAGGTGACCAGCGATGCCCGCCTGCGCGCCTGTCTGCCGACCATCCAGACGGCAATCGACGCTGGCGCACGGGTGCTGCTGATGAGCCACCTGGGCCGCCCCACCGAGGGGCAGCCGGCGGATGAGTTCTCGCTGGCCCCGGTGGCCGACCATCTGGGCAACCTGCTCGACCGCCGGGTGCGCCTGGTCACGAATTACCTGGACCAGCAGGTCGACGTGGCCGACGACGAGGTGGTACTGCTCGAGAACGTGCGCTTCAACCCGGGCGAAAAGGCCGATGATGATACTCTGGCGCGTCAGTATGCCGCGCTGTGCGATATCTATGTGATGGACGCCTTCGGCACCGCCCATCGCGCCCAGGCATCGACCCACGGCGTGGCACGTTTCGCCCCCATCGCCTGCGCGGGTCCGCTGCTGGCCACCGAGCTGGATGCACTGGAAAAGGCCCTCGCCACGCCCCGGCGCCCCATGACGGCCATCGTCGGCGGCTCCAAGGTCTCCACCAAGCTTGACGTGCTCAACGCCCTGTCCGAGAAGTGCGACCAGCTGATCGTCGGCGGTGGAATCGCCAATACCTTCATCGCCGCGGCGGGCTACAACATCGGCAAGTCGCTCCACGAGGCCGACCTGATTGAACAAGCCAGGGCATTGATGACCAAAGTGGATATTCCGCTGCCCACCGATGTCGTGGTGGCCACCGAGTTCTCCGATGCCGCCACTGCCGTGGTGCGCCCGGTCGACCAGGTGGGTGACGACGAGATGATTCTCGATATCGGCCCCGACACTGCCGCGCGCCTGAGCGAGCAGCTCAAGGCCGCCGGCACGATCCTGTGGAACGGCCCGGTGGGGGTGTTCGAGATCGACCAGTTCGGCCACGGCACCGAGGCGCTGTCCCGTGCCATCGCCGAAAGCGATGCTTTCTCGATTGCCGGCGGTGGCGACACCCTGGCCGCCATCGACAAGTACGGCATCGCCGAGCAGGTGTCCTATATCTCCACCGGCGGCGGGGCCTTCCTCGAATACGTGGAAGGCAAGACGCTGCCCGCCGTCGCGGCGCTTGAAGCCGCCGCCGGCTAACTGATTCACGCACGACGCACATAACGAACAACGCAACCAACCTGCATACGAACATAACCTGATGAACGGAGACGGTGTCCGACACCGGCCCACACGCAAAGAGGTGATTTCATGGCACTGATCAGCCTGCGCCAACTGCTGGACCACGCCGCCGAACATGAGTACGGCGTACCGGCCTTCAACGTCAACAACCTCGAACAGATGCGCGCCATCATGGAAGCCGCCGACGAGACCGACTCACCGGTGATCGTTCAGGCCTCGGCCGGAGCCCGCAAATATGCCGGCGCGCCCTTCCTGCGCCACCTGATTCTGGCGGCCATTGAAGAGTTCCCGCATATCCCGGTGGTCATGCATCAGGATCACGGCACTAGCCCGGCCATCTGCCAGCGCTCCATCCAGCTCGGTTTCTCGTCGGTGATGATGGACGGCTCGCTCAGGGAAGACGGCAAGACCCCGGCGGACTACGACTATAACGTCGACGTCACCCGCCGCACCGTCGAGATGGCGCATGCCTGCGGCGTGTCCGTCGAGGGCGAGCTGGGCTGCCTGGGCAGCCTGGAAACCGGCATGGCCGGCGAGGAAGACGGCGTCGGCGCCGAAGGCAAGCTGGACATGGAGCAGCTGCTCACCGATCCGGAAGAGGCCGCCGAGTTCGTCAAGGCGACCCACGTCGATGCGCTGGCCATCGCCATCGGCACCAGCCACGGCGCCTACAAGTTCACCAAGCCGCCCACCGGCGATACCCTGTCCATCCAGCGCATCAAGGAGATCCACGAGCGCATCCCGGATACTCACCTGGTGATGCACGGCTCCTCCTCGGTGCCCCAGGAGTGGCTCGACGTGATCAACGAATACGGCGGCGCCATCCCCGAGACCTACGGCGTGCCGGTCGAGGAAATCGTCGAGGGCATCAAGTACGGCGTGCGCAAGGTCAATATCGATACCGACCTGCGCCTGGCCTCCACCGGTGCCGTGCGGCGCTTCCTGGCGCAGAACCCCGCCGAGTTCGACCCGCGCAAGTACCTGTCCGCCACCGTGACGGCGATGAAGGACATCTGCATCGCGCGCTACGAGGCCTTCGGCACCGCCGGCAACGCCAGCAAGATCAAGCCGATCAGTCTCGAAGAGATGTTCAAGCGCTACGAGCGCGGCGAGCTGGACCCGAAGATCCGCTAAGCACAGCGAACCAACCGCTGAATATCAAGAAAGGCGACCCGCGGGTCGCCTTTTTTAATCTGATTTTTGCCGGACTATCAGGGCGCCTCACGGCGCTGGTCGCGCAGCGGCGGCGGGGTTGGATGCGGCCCTCTCGACCATCACTTCTCGACAAAGGCGCGTTCGATCACGTAGTCGCCCGGCTCGCCCATGCGCGGCGAGATGTTGAAGCCCAGCTCGTCCAGCAGAGCGCTGGTGTCGTCGAGCATCGCCGGGCTGCCGCAGATCATGGCGCGATCCTGGCGCGGGTCGATGGTCGGCAGGCCGGTATCGGCGGTGAGCTTGCCGCTGCGAATATGGTCGGTCAGGCGGCCCATGGTGTGGAACGGCTCGCGAGTCACCGTGGGGTAATAGATCAGCTGCTCGGTGATTTCCTCACCCAGATATTCGTGGGCCGGCAGCTCATTCTGGATGAAGTCGGCATAGGCCAGCTCGTTGACCTGACGCACACCGTGCACCAGCACGACCTTCTCGAAGCGCTCGTAGGTTTCCGGGTCCTGGATCACGCTCATGAAAGGCGCAAGGCCAGTGCCGGTGGCCAGCAGGTACAGGTTGCGCCCCGGCAGCAGGTCGTCCAGCACCAGGGTGCCGGTGGGCTTGCGGCTGACCATGATCTGATCACCCACCTTGAGATGCTGCAGGCGTGAGGTCAGCGGGCCATCCGGCACTTTGATGCTGAAGAACTCCAGGTGGTCCTCGTAGTTGGGACTGGCCACGGAGTAGGCCCGCATCAGCGGCTTGCCGTTTGCCTCAAGACCGATCATCACGAACTGGCCATTCTTGAAGCGCAGGCTGCGCTCCCGCGTGGTGCGGAAACTGAACAGGGTGTTGTTCCAGTGATTGACGCTGAGGACGTCTTCCAGGGCAAACTTGCTCATCGGGGCTCCATATTTCCTAAACGTATAGATAGGCAGATCAGGCTTTGCGATGAATTATAAAAGGAAGCACAATATCTGTGTAATGGATTATACGAATAACGAATACCCATTTTACTGATATAGGTCATGGGAGCTCCTCATGCGCTACACCCTGCGCCAGCTGGAAGTGTTTGTCGCCGTGGCTCAGCACGAGAGCGTGTCACGCGCGGCCAGCGAGCTGTCCCTGTCCCAGTCCGCTGCCAGCACGGCCCTGGCCGAGATGGAGCGCCAGTTCGAATGCCAGCTGCTGGATCGCATCGGCAAGCGGCTGAAGCTCAATGCGCTGGGGTTCCAGCTGCTGCCCAAGGCGGTGGCCTTGCTCGATCGCGCCGAGGAAATCGAGGACCTGATGCGTGGTACTCAGGGCATCGGCACCCTGGACGTGGGCGCGACCCTGACCATCGGCAACTATCTGGCCACCCTGCTGATCGGCAATTTCATGCAGCGCCATCCCGGCAGCCGGATCAGGCTGCAGGTGCGCAACACCCGCACCATCATCGACAGCGTGCTGCATCACGAGCTGGACCTGGGGCTGATCGAAGGCCACTGCGAGAACGAGGACGTGATCACCCAGCCGTGGGTGGAGGACGAACTGGCGGTATTCTGCGCGCCGGACCATCCGCTGGCCGGCAAGGATCGGGTAGAGCTGGATCAGCTGCTGCGCGAGAACTGGATCATGCGCGAACAGGGCTCGGGGACGCGGCTGACCCTGGAACAGGCGGCGCGCCACCGTCGCGGGCGCTTCAATACGCTGCTGGAGCTTGAGCATACCGAGGGCATCAAGCGCGCGGTAGAGTCGGGGCTGGGCATTGGCTGTGTGTCACGCCTGGCATTGAGAGACGCCTTTCGGCGCGGCAGCCTGGTGCCGATCTCCACCCCGGAGCTCGATCTGAGCCGCCAGTTCGCCTTTATCTGGCATCGCCACAAGTACCTGGCGACCGGGATGCGTGAATTCCTGAAGCTGTGCCGGCAGATGACCGAGGGGGTTCGGCGCAGCGATCAGATCGACCTGCCCTACTTGCCCTGATCCACCTGCTCCGGCCTTCCTCACTTAACCGGTCTGTTCGCGAGCAGAAGGCGCCAGCAGGCGATCGAAAGCAGCGAGCAGCAATATCGCGCCACCCGCGCCCAGCGTATTGGCCAGCACATCGAAAGGGTCACCGCCGTGGCGGCCAGGCACTGCCAGCTGCAGCCCTTCGATGGCGATGCCGAAGATGACCGCAATCCAGAAGGCCCCGACCGGGCGAACCCTGGCGAGGCCGATCAGCCCGGCGACGACGCCATAGCCCACAAAGTGGCTGGCCTTGTCCCACGGCATGGTCTGGGGCAGCTCGCTGGCCGGCATCAGGCTTCCCCAGGCCACCGCCACCATGGCGGCCACGGCCAGCCAGGCCCACAGTCTGCGCCGCTCTCGCCAGCGGCGCAGCAGCTGTTTAGCCATGCGCGATCTCTTGATGGTAGGCCGGGCTCAGCTCGTGCAGCGACTCGACGAAAGCCGTGACGTGATCCGGGTTGGTGAACTGGCTGATGCCGTGCCCCAGGTTGAACACATGGCCCGGTCCGCTGCCGTAGCTTTCGAGAATTCGCGCTACCTCGGCACGAATCGCCGCCGGATGTGCGAACAGCACGTTGGGGTCCAGGTTGCCCTGCAGCGCCACCCGATTGCCCACCCTTGTCCGAGCATTGGACATCTCGGTGCTCCAGTCCAACCCCAGGGCGTCAGCACCGACGGCGGCCATGTCTTCCAGCCACTGACCGCCGTTCTTGGTGAATAGGATGACCGGCACGCGGCGACCGTCATGCTCGCGGACCAGTCCGGCGACGATCTGCTCCATGTAGCGCAGCGAGAATTCCAGATACGCCGGCGTGGACAGCGCCCCGCCCCAGGTGTCGAAGATCTGCACGGCCTGGGCACCGGCACGAATCTGGGCGTTGAGGTAGCTGGTGACCGATTCGGCCAGGGTATCGAGCAGCTGGTGCATCACATCCGGGGTGTCATAGAGCATCGTCTTGACGTGGCGGAAGTCCCGGCTGGAGCCGCCTTCCACCATGTAGCAGGCCAGCGTCCAGGGGCTGCCGGAAAAGCCGATCAGCGGCACCCGGCCATTCAGCTCGCGACGGATGGTCGAGACCGCGTTCATCACATAGTCCAGATCGCGCTCGGCGTCGGGCACCGTCAGCGCGGCCACTTCCTCGGCGGTGCGCACGGTCTTGCGGAACTTGGGGCCTTCGCCCGTCTCGAAATACAGCCCCAGCCCCATGGCATCGGGGATCGTCAGGATGTCCGAGAACAGGATGGCGGCATCCATTGGAAAGCGCTCCAACGGCTGCAGCGTGACCTCGCAGGCCAGGTCACGATTGCGACAAAGATCCATGAAGCCACCGGCGTCGGCCCGTCTTGCGCGGTACTCCGGCAGATAGCGACCGGCCTGGCGCATCATCCATACCGGGGTGCGATCCACAGGCTGACGCGCCAGGGCGCGGAGAAAACGATCGTTCTTGAGTTCCATGCGCTCATCCATTGACGAAAAATGTGCGCGTATTATACCTCATCGCGACGCTATTAGCGGTGCTGTCCCCGTGAGCCTCGGCCGGCTTCCTGATAAACTGTCGCGATTCCCGTCGGCCATGTCAGCCGGCCCGTCAGGTTTCCACCGAGGTCTATTGTGTCGATCCGCTACATCGCCTCCTCTCGACTCCCCACCCCCTGGGCCACCTTCAACATGCATGGCTTCGAAGACGAAGCCAGCGGCAAGGATCACATCGCCTTGACGCTGGGGGATGTCGGCGACGGCGAGCCGGTGCTTGGCCGCGTGCATTCAGAGTGCCTGACCGGTGACGCGCTGTTCTCAATGCGCTGCGACTGCGGCTACCAGCTGATGGAAGCCCTCAAGCGCATCGCCGAGGAGGGCCGCGGCGTGCTGCTGTATCTGCGCCAGGAAGGCCGCGGTATCGGGCTGCTCAACAAGATTCGCGCCTATCATCTGCAGGACGAAGGCGCCGACACCGTGGAGGCCAACGAGCAGCTGGGCTTCGCCGCCGACATGCGCCGCTATGATCTGTGCCTGCCGATGCTGGAGCATTTAAATATTCACGGCCTGCGGCTGATGACCAACAACCCGCGCAAGGTCGAGGCCTTGACCGAAGTCGGCGTCGAGGTGGTCGAACGGGTTGGCCTGACCACCGGCCTCAACCCCCACAATGAACACTATCTGTCGACCAAGGCCGGCAAGCTGGGGCATATGATGGCACTGGATGATTTCGTTCAGGCCGGCGACGTGAACATCGAGCGCAAGCCCAAGACCCCTGGGTCCTGACCTCACCACGACGCAGGAAGTTTGAAGCCAGGACATTCCGCTCCAGCGCTATTCAAGCGGCGGCGCGCGCCTTGCGGATACGGTCATAGGCGTTGCCGATTTCGATGGTGCGCTCCTTGGCCATCTCGCGCATGCTTTCGGGCAAGCCTTTTGAGGCCAGCTTGTCGGGGTGATTCTCGCTCATCAGGCGCCGATAGCGACGCTTGACCTCGGCGTCGCTGGCATCGGCCTTGACCCCGAGCACCGCATAGGCATCGTCCAGCGAGGGAGCCGATGACTCAGCGCCACCGGCCTGACTCGCGCCGCGCAGCATGGCTTCGATCTGCTGGATTTCCGCTTCGCTGCAGCCGAGTCCACGTGCAATGCGCAGGATCATGCTGTGTTCGGCGGGATGCAGCACGCCATCCGCCGCAAGCGCCGATAGCTGCACCTGCAGGAACACCTGGCGCAGGGCGCGCTGCCCGCGGGTGATGCGCGCCACTTCGGCAACTTCGGCGTCCAGGTTGAAATCGGAAGCACGTCCACGCTCGAAGGCCTGACGCGCCCGCTCGCGCTGCTCTTCGTTCAGGCGCAGGCGCTGATAGAGCTGTTCTGCGACCTGAAGCTCTTCACCGGAGACCTCACCGTCGGCCTGACACACGCAGCCCATGATCGCAAAGGTCGAGTCAAGAAAGCGGCTCTGCAGCTCCAGCAGCCCCATGCCGCCGCGCACTCGGCTACCCAGCCACCAGCCCAGCGCCGCGCCTGCCAGCAAGCCCAGCGGGCCGCCAATAAGCAGGCCAATAAAGCCGCCGATCAATATTGCCATCAGCATGGCATGTCTCCAATGTCATCAATGATCTACAAACGAAAAAAGGGCGCGCTCAGACCATCAGCACGCCCTGAGTAAAGATGCTTGCTATCAGACGGCGTCCTTGCCGGTTTCACCGGTGCGAATGCGAATGACCTGCTCCAGCGCCGTCACGAAGATTTTCCCGTCGCCAATCTTGCCGGTATTGGCCACCTTGGTGATGGCATCGATCACCTGCTCGAGCATGCCATCATCCACGGCCACCTCGAGCTTCACCTTGGGCAGAAAATCCACCACATACTCGGCACCGCGATACAGCTCGGTGTGGCCCTTCTGGCGCCCGAAACCCTTGACCTCGGTTACCGTGATCCCCTGAACCCCGATGTCGGAAAGTGATTCGCGGACGTCGTCGAGCTTGAACGGCTTGATGATGGCGGTCACCAGTTTCATGATCTTTTTCCTCGCGTGATTCGTGTTCCGGTGGCGCCCCTGCGATACCGGCTGCCTTGCTGCTGAGGATACACTCCCGCGGCCAGATTGAAAAAAACGGCGCGTGTCAGCCCAGCGCTCGCGTGACGCTCATTGCCTACGGGGTTATTCAGTCGCCGTGGAATTCACGCCACTCCTGGGCGGCCTCTTCCACGCCGAGCTCGCGGTGGCCGGACAGCGCGGCGCGGCGCTCGGCTTCCTCTTCACGCACGTCGTCGATCACGGTCATCAGCTCGTCCACGTCCACGGCACTGGTGTCGTGTTCGAAGCATCCGGTCAACTGGCTATCCGGGTGCAGCTCGCCGGTCTCGAAGAGCGCCCAGATCTCCTTGCCGTAGTCGGTTGCCAGCAGCTCGGGGGCGAAGCGGCCAAAATAGCGGCGCATGTTGTCGACGTCACGCTCGAACATCATCTCTGCGCTGTTGTTGCCTGCCGCATCCACCGCCTGGGGCAGGTCGATGATCACCGGGCCATCGGCAGACAGCAGCACGTTGAACTCGGACAGGTCGCCGTGGACCAGGCCGGCACACAGCATGCGCACGATGTCGCCAATCACCTTGGCGTAATACGCCCGGGCCTGTTCGGCAGTGAGGGTCACATCGTCCAGCCGCGGGGCGGTCAGCCCCTCGGCATCGGTGATCATCTCCATCAGCAGCACGCCATCGACGAAGCCATAAGGCTTGGGCACCCGCACGTCCGCCGCAGCCAGCCGATAAAGCGCATCGACCTCGGCGTTGAGCCAGGCCTGCTCCTGTTCCTTCTGGCCGTAGCGAGTCTTCTTGGCCATGGCCCGAGAACGACGGCTGTTGCGCTCCTTGCGGCCTTCCTGATACTGCACGGCCTGCTTGAAACTGCGCTGCTTGGCTTCCTTGAAGACCTTGGCACAGCGCCGCTCCCCATGGGAGCGCACCACATACACCTGGGCTTCCTTGCCGCTCATCAGCTGGCCCTCGACCTCATCGATCAGGCCATCGTCGACCAGCGGCTGTAGTCTCTTCGGTATCTTCATATCACCACGTTGGCAGTTGCCCCATCGGCTGGATACTCCGCGGGCGTATCAGATTTCAATCTCGGTCATTGGCTGATTCGCCGGGCACGAAAGCTTCGCCCCTTCAGCTTGCCGGCACTCAGCTGCTCCAGTGCGGCTGCGGCAACCTCTCGTCGCACGGCCACATAGGCGCTATTGGCGAGCACCTTGATCTTGCCCACCTGGTCGCCGGCGATGCCGCCCTCTCCGGTCAGAGCGCCGAGAATGTCACCGGGACGCAGCTTCTGCTTCTTGCCGCCGCCGAGCTGCAGCGTCGCCATGGCCGGCGTAAAGGGCGCACGCTCGAGCACTTCGCGACCAGGCAGCGGCTGCGTCTCGAAAGTTTCGCCGAGGACATCGGCGAGCCGCGCCAGCCGGTAGTCATCCTGCTCGCTGACCAGGGTACAGGCCACCCCGGAACCCCCGGCTCGACCGGTGCGTCCGACGCGGTGGACATGCACCTCGAGCTCGCGGGCAATGCGATAGTTGAACACCGCATCCAGGGCGTCAATATCCAGCCCACGGGCGGCCACATCGGTGGCCACCAGAATCGAGGCGCTGCCGTTGGCAAACATCACCAGCAGGCGATCACGGTCGCGCTGCTCAAGATCACCGTGCAGTGCCAGGGCGCTGAAGCCTGCATCGTTCAAAGCGCCGGCGACCTCGTCGGTCTCGCGCCTGGTGTTGCAGAACACCAGGCTTGAGGCGGGCCGGACGTGCAGCAGCAGGCGGCGCAGCGCCTCGAAGCGGGCCGATTCGTCGGCCACCCGATAAAAGTGCTGGCGGATCGTGGTCGCGTCATGCACCTCAGCCACCTCGACCGTGACCGGGTCTCGCATCAGACGCTCGGCAATGGGCCGGATGCCATCGGCATAGGTGGCGCTGAACAGCAGCGTCTGGCGACTTGCCGGGGTCTCGGCGATGATTGCCTCCATGGCGGCCTGGAAGCCCATGTCGAGCATGCGGTCGGCCTCGTCCAGCACCAGGGCATTGAGCGATTCAAGCTCGAGTGACCCCTTGCGCAGGTGCTCCTCCACCCGTCCCGGGGTGCCGACGACGATATGTGCGCCATGCTCCAGGGAGGAAAGCTGCGGTCCCAGGGGCGCGCCGCCGCACAGAGTCAGCACCTTGACATTGGGCAGGCTGCGCGCCAGGCGGCGAATCTCGCCGGCCACCTGATCCGCCAGCTCGCGGGTCGGGCACAGCACCAGCCCCTGCACGCGAAAGCTCGACAGCTGCAGGCGCGACAGCAGCCCCAGGCCGAAGACCGCTGTCTTGCCCGAGCCGGTCCTGGCCTGGGCAATCACATCCCGCCCCGCCAGCACCGGCGGTAGTCCCTGGGCCTGAATCGGCGTCATGGCGTGATAGCCCAACGAGGCGAGGTTGGACAGCAGTTCCGGCGCCAGCGGCAGCGCGGCGAAATCGGCAGAGGAATCAGTCACGTAAAATAGACCTGGGAATTAGACCTGCAGGAGGGCGGCACCGGGGAATGCAGCACGGGCGACGGGCACCGCCGAGCCGAGGCCACGAGAACAATGATGGAAGCCGAACAGGGTAGCAGAAAGCACCGCAGCGCACATCACCTCACGTTTCAGTGTGGACAGCATGAGAGGCATCTGGACTTTACAGAGCCGGGCACAAGCGCGGATAGTAAAGGGCATGCGACAGGGGCGTCATTGCAGGCCTTGGTTGAAGGACCATGACTGGCGAGCAATGACTGAGATGAACCCTTATAACCTGAACCGGATAATGCCGGCGTAGGGAGTCGGCGGCCTCCGGGCAGACGCCACTCTCCGCCGGGGAGGCGTCATGATGACCGCTAGCCCAACGCTCGACCTGACCGTGCACCTGAACAGGGTGCGCACAGGCTCCCCGCTGATTCACAACATCACCAACCATGTGGCCATGAACATCATGGCCAATGTGTTGCTGGCCGTCGGCGCCTCGCCTGCCATGGTCCATGCCCGGGAAGAAGTCGCCGAGTTTACCGTGCTGGCAGATGCCCTGACGATCAATATCGGCACGCTCTCACCCCACTGGGTCGATGCCATGGAAGACGCCGCCCGCGCCGCCTTGAGCGCCGCCACTCCCTGGGTGCTGGACCCGGTCGCCGTAGGTGCCACTTTCTATCGTCGTGAAGTTGGCGCTCGACTGCTCGACCTGTCGCCCAGCGTGATCCGCGGCAACGCCTCTGAAATTCTGGCGCTGGCCAATCAGCCCAGCGATGGACGCGGCGCGGACAGCACCGCATCAAGCCACAGCGCCCGAGACGCTGCCATCTCTCTCGCGCTGAGCAGCGGCGCCGTGGTGGCGGTGACCGGCGAAGTCGACCTGGTCACCGATGGCCGGCAAATCGCGCGTATCGAAGGCGGACATGCGCTGATGCCAAGGGTCACTGCCCTTGGCTGCTCGCTGACAGGGGTAGTCGCCGCCTGGATTGCCGGGGCGACTAACGACGGTGAGGACACCTTCCTGGCCACGACGGCGGCTCTGGCGAGCTATGCCGTGGCCGGCGAACTGGCGGGCAAGGTCGCCCAGGGCCCCGGCAGTTTCAGTGTCGCCTTTCTTGATGCGCTCTATACGCTGGATGGCGAAACCCTCACCCAACATGCTCGACTGGAGATTACCGATGCGTCTTGATCTATCGCTCTATCTGATTACCGATCCGAAGCTATGCGAAAACCATGGTCTGGTGGAGACCGTTGCCGCCGCCGTACGCGGTGGGGTAACGATCGTGCAGCTTAGAGACAAGCACGCCAGTGACGACGAAATGATCCAGCAGGCACGCCAGATCAGACAGGCAATTGCAGGAAGCGGCGTGCCCCTGATCATCAATGACCGGCTGGAGGTGGCGCTGGCCTGCGGTGCCGATGGCCTACATATCGGCCAGGACGATGGTGATGTCAGGGCGGCGCGCAGGGCGCTGGGGCCAGATGCAATCCTCGGGCTCTCGGCACAGCAGCTCGACCAGCTGGCGCGGCTGGATACCGACGCCCTGAGCGACTTGAATTACCTGGGCCTTGGGCCGGTATTTGCCACGGCTACCAAGGGCAATCATGCCACGCCCATCGGCTTTGACGGGTTGGCAGCGCTGGTCGCGGCCAGCCCGCTGCCCAGCGTGGCAATCGGCGGCCTCAAGCGTGAACATGTCGAGGCCGTACGCCGGGCCGGTGCCGACGGCCTGGCCGTGGTCTCGGCGATATGTGGCACGCCAGACCCCGAAGCCGCCGCGCGGGCCTTTGCCATGCTCAAGTAGCGGGGCGGCGCGTGAGGGCTACCCGCCCCTCACGCCAGGCAATCAGCAGGCCGCTGAAGATCACCACGGTGCCGCCAATCAGCACCCAGATATCCGGCACCTCACCCCAGATCCACCAGCCCAGCAGCACCGCCCAGACCAGACCGGTGTAGTCGAAGGGGGCCGCCAGCGCCGCCGGAGCATGGCGGAAAGCCATGGTAATGCCCGCCATGGCGCCAACGCCGAGGATGCCTGCCAGCACAAACAGCGGCCAGGCCTGCAGCGCAGGCGTTTTCCATACCCAGGGCAAGGTAGCGGCAGAGACCAGCAGCGGAATCAGAGTGGTATAGAAGACCATGGCCCACAGGTGTTCGCGGCTGCCGTAGCGGCGGGCGGTAATCAGGGTCAGCGCATAGAAGACGGCTGCCGCCACCACGATCAGCGTGGCCGGCTGGAAGCTGTCTGCGCCGGGACGCACCACAATCATCACCCCGGCAAAGCCGAGTAGCGTTGCCAGCATGGTCGGCTTGTCGACCCGCTCCTTGAGCAGCGGTACCGACAGCAGAGTCACGAACAGCGGTGCGGCAAATATGATGGCGGTGGCCTCGGCCAGCGGCAGCAGGGTCAGCCCCCACATGAAACAAACCATGGTGCCGGTGAAGATCAAACCGCGCAGCAGATGTACGCCGGGCCGCTTGGTACCCAGCTTGCGCACACCGCCACTGAAGCGCGCGATCAGCACGATCAGCGGCAAGGACACCAGGGTGCGGAAAAAGATGATCTGCAGCGGCGAATAGCTCGCTCCCAGCCATTTGGTAATGGCATCACCCAGCGCCAGGCACAGCACGCCACCACACATGTAAAGAATGCCCTTCAGGGTGGGAGCCATGACAAATCACTCCTTTCAGAAACACACACCGCCGGCAGGGCCGGCGGTATGGCAGCAGCATTAGCGTTTGCTTATCAGTCACGCGCCTTGGACACCGCCGTGGGAAGCGCTGAAGAAATCGCCAAGCGGCTCAAGCACAAGGCGCACGGCGCGCAGGAACCGGAGCATATGCGATATATGTGAGGATTCCGAGCACCGCGCAACGCAGTGATTGAGACGCGCAGGCATTTATTCAGTGTTTTTCCTAGAGGCTGGCCTGCACCACCATGCAGTCGATGCCGCTGGCCTGGAGGCGCTGGCAGGCATTGCGCGCCTGGCCTTCACCCATGTCCATCAGCCGCGCGCGATAGACACTGCCGCCGGCCACCTGAGGCACGGCCACCTGGGCCTCGGCAATCTCGGCGGCCTGAGCCGCACGCACCGCAAGGCTGCGTGCGCTGTCGGCACTGCTGAAGGCACCCACCTGCACACCCCATTCACCACCCGCCGACGGCGCTTGCGAAGCTGTCACCGGAGTATTTACTGGAGCCGACACCCGGGCTACGGCTGGGGCCACAGGGCTGGCTGAAGAGCCAAGCACAGGCCCCGGCGCAGGCGTGGGCGCGGCAGGCTCAAGGGTAGCCAGCATCTCACGCGGTGCTGAGGTCACCTCCTCAACCACGGATGCAGCCCGGGTTCTGGAGTCATCCCACAGCTTCAATTCCTCCACCTCCGGCGCGCTGGCAAACGCACGAACATTCGCCACCTCAGTCTGAGCTGGCGCCGAAGTCGAATACCGGCTGGCAGCAACGCTGGCAGGCATGATGTCTTGCGCCACCCGTGTCGGGGAAGCGGACCGGCGTGGCTGGCTGACAACTTCAGCGGAAGACGGCTCGACACGGCGATCGATCGCCGCTGGAGCATACTGCTGCGGCGAGTTTGCCGCCAGCACCTGCCGCGCCGGTATCATCGGCGCCGACATGGGGGCGCTGCCCGGCACCGCCAGTCGCTCCTGGGTGATCCGAGTGCTGGCCAGCCAGCCACGGCCATCGCTGAGCGAGGCACGCAGGAAGCCACGATCCAGCAGGTTAGTCATATGCTTGTCACGCGAGGCCGAGGTGTAGCCGCCCATCACGACGGACAGGATGCGACGGTCGCCACGCACTGCCGAGGTGGCCACGTTGAAGCCGGAGGCCCGGATAAAGCCGGTCTTCAGACCGTCGGCACCGGGATAGCTGGCCAGCAGCCGGTTGTGCCCGCGCACCGTCTTGCCACGCCAGGTAAAACTCTGGCGCGAGAAGTAGTGGTAGTACTGGGGAAAATCCAGCATCAGACGACGCGACAGCATCGCCATGTCTCTGGCAGTGGTCACCTGGCGGTCATCCGGCAGGCCGGAGGCATTGCGGAAGGTGGTGCTGTGCATGCCCAGAGCGCGCGCCTTGTCGGTCATCAGCTGTGCGAAGCGACTCTCGGTACCGCCCAATGCCTCGGCGACCACCACTGCCACATCATTGGCCGAGCGCACCACCAGCGCCTCGATGGCCGTCTCCACGCGCAGGCTATCACCTGGCTTCAGCCACAGCTTGGTGGCCGGCATGGCCGCGGCGGTGCGCGATACACCAAACGTCTGGTTCAGGCTGAAGCGCCGATCCTCCAGCGCCTCGAACAGCAGGTAAAGCGTCATCATCTTGGTCAAGGAGGCCGGATAGCGCCTCTCGTCGGCATTCTCGGCATACAGCACATCATGGGTATCGGCATCGATCACGATGCCGGCATAGCGCGGATTGCCCTGGGCCATGGCCGTACCCGCCAGCAGCAGACCGAGCGCCAGGACGATGACGACGGCCAACGGCCACCGCCGGAAGGATATAGGCAGCATGAAGTTCCCCTGAACGTTTTTGATTGACCACCGCTAGTTACACATTATGACGCAAGATTTGCCACTGTATATGCATCAAGATGCTATTTTAGACTCACTTTTGATGAGATGCCCGAATCAGACGCTCTTGTTCAGATACCTTGTTCATGCACTTCGAACCAGCCGATTCCCGCGACGCTGAGATCAGACCCGGCCAACCGCTGCAGGACGCGCTTACTCGTTCGTGGCACCGGCCAGTACCCATAGCTTCTCACAATCCTCCAGCGCCAACATCATGCCGTCAAGGCACGCCAGTGCCTCGGCATCGACACCTTTCCCCCGCGGCCATTGGTCGCAAACCTCCGCCAGCACTCGGCCGGCACCGTCGCGATCCGACGCCAGATCACGCAAGGCCGCCACACAGCGTTCCAGCGCCTGCCGTCGTGGCTCGTCCAGGCGCTCGTCCATCACCAGCTCACGCAGTGCGATGATGCCCTGGGCCAGATTCAGAATGCCCAGCAGCTCGGCGCGCTCATCGATGCCTAGCCGTTCGGCGCGCCCCGTGTGCAGCATCAGACGCAGCAGCCGACGGAACATTCGCCCATGCCAGCGCGGGTCCTGCCCGCGTCCCGGCTTGCCGCACAGCCTCTCTACGTCACGCAGGATCGTCTCGGCCAGGTGGGCGGCGCGGCGCCCCGGGTCGCGAGGCAGCAGACGAAAGCCCAGGGCCACCAGCAGAATACTGCCGATCAGCGCCGCTGCATCCATGGCCACTACCGCAGGTACGGTGGAGGCGGTCAGAAAGGGTTGGCTGGCGAGCATGAAGCACATGTTGCCGTCCAGCGCCGGCATGGCGGTATGCTGACTGGCACGCGTCAGGCCGCCCAGCAGCATGAAGGGCGCCAGCATCAGCAGAATATCGAATTGGCCGCTGGCATGGGGCAACAGCAGCACACGAAATAACGCGGCCAGCAGCACGCCAACCACCACGCCCTGGGCCATGATGGGCGCGACCCGCTGGGGCAGGTCCATGCTCGAGAGCACCATGGTGAAGGTGCATAGCCCCATGGCCGGCATCCAGGCGCCTTGCCAGTCCGAAAACAGCACGAACAGCCCCGCGGCCAGCGTGACCACGCCCGTACCGGCCGCAGAAATACAGGCCGAACGCGGGTCGCGGCGGGTGGTCAGTAGCGCCGTGCCGGCCAGCGGGAGATCGGGATCGTGCCCCGCCTGCCAATGCTCCGCCGCCGTTTCCGCCACCTGCAGCCGGGCCAGCTGCCGAGCCAACGTCTCATCGACCCGCCTTGCCTCCGCGACTAGCTGGCTTAGCGCGACCCCACAGTTTTCATCCACGGGAGCAGCGAGTGCCGCTGCAGCCTGCCGCACCAGCCCGGCCAGTTCCGCACGCTGCTGTTCTGGGAGCTCAGAAAGATGCGCCGTGGTCCTCATGCCGGCCAGCACCCCAAGCGTTGCTGCCACGAAGGCGCCGCCCACCCGTGCCCCGCGTGACGGTCTCAAGGGGCCAGCATTGATCGGCCCTAGCTGCTGCTCCAGCTCCACCAGCGCCATGACCAGCTCACCGGCTTCTTGCGATAAGGGCCCGGCCCCTTCCAACTGACGTGACAGCAGCCTCAGCGCCTCGCCGGCGCGACCTCGCACCTGGTTCAGCAGAGCATGGCGCGGTGGCGTCGAAAGCACCCACCAGCCCACCAGCATCACGCAGACAACGCCGATCAGCGTGCTCAGCAGACGCGCCACTGCCATGCCAAACACCTGATCGTCATGCCCCAGGCTCGGCAACAGCACCACGCTTGCGGTCAGGCCCGCCATCATCGCCGCATAGCCGGTGGCTGCCCTCAGCAGATGTGCTGCTCCGCTGCATAGCGCCGCCCAGAGCGCCAACAGCAGCACCGCCAGCCACGCGGGCAATCCCCCCGCCAGCAGCAAGAAGCCGACCGCGGCACCGATCAGGGTGCCGACCAGACGATAGATACCGCGCTCCAGCAGCATGCCGCGCGAGGTCTGGGCAACGATCCACACCGCCATCGGCGCCCAGAAGGCATTCTGTACGTGCAACAGCGAGGCAATGGCGAAGGCGCACCAGGCGGCCAGGGCGACGGAGGCGCCATAACCTAGCGCCTGGCGATCGAGGCCGGTAAAGCGAGAAAGACGGACAAAACTCAAGAGAGGCGTTCTCCCGGGAACGGCATTCGGGGCGCAAACTCTACCATAAGACCAAAGTTTGAGACTCGAATCAGGAGGCTCAAGCCGTCGCCATGAGCCGGCTGGCGCCGAGCCAGACCAGTCGCAGTGCAAGCAGCGTCAAGGCCCATTTGAACAGGCTGTCAAAGCGGTGATCGGAGAGTCGATGCAGCAGCCGCAGCCCAAGCCAGGTACCCACGAGCCCTGCCACTATCATTGCGATCATCAGTCCCAGCCAGTCGCGGAACACGAAACCGGCCATGCCGAACACGAAGATCTTGGTCAGATGCTGCAGCGACATGCAGGCCGAGAACGTTGCCACCTTGGCCAGCCTGCCGTCCTGGCTCTGCTTGATGAATGCCGCCACCAGTGGGCCACTGGCGCCCACCAGACTGGATAGCAGGGTCGTCACGGCGCCAGCAACAAGGACGCCGACACTGCCCAGCGCACGCTTCGGCAAGCCCGGCCCCCAACAGGTAAACAGCACAAAGGCTGCAATGCACAGTTCCAGCACGCCGGCGGGCAGACGAATCACCAGCCAGGCGGCAATCAGCGCGCCAACAATCACCCCAGGTACAAAAACCATCAAGGTGCGACGATCCACGTGCCGCCAGGTCATCGTGGTGCGGCCAACGTTGGAGCCCAGCTGCACCATGCCATGCACCGGAATCAGCGCTGCCGCCGGCATCACCTGGGCCAGTGCCATGATCATCAGCACCCCGCCACCGACGCCGAAGGCCGAGGTGAAGGCAGAGGTCAGCACCGAGAGCAGAATCAGCAGCCCATCCAGGGAAGGTGACAGCGGCGACAGCGAATCAAGTAGCGGCATGAAGCGTCCAGTGAGAGGTCATGGCAATGGAAAGCCGCATGATACCGGAAACACATCGGGGCCGGTCTGTGACCGGCCCCGATGCTGTCCCCGAGTTCTTAGGTCCCGGTCAACCGGTGCGCTCAGGCACCAAGCGCGCTCAGCACCGCCTGGCGGGAGAGACGCTCGCGCTCGGCGTAAAGCGCCAGCTCGTCGGTGACAGCGGCACCCAGCGCCTCTTCAAAGACATCACGATTGGCATTGCCGGCGTAGGCTCCGCTCGGGTCACCACCGAGATTGGACTGGAAGATGCCCGCCGCGCTGACCGGCAGGAAGTCTTCATAGGTAATCGGCAGTGCCTCTACCAGGCCCTGCTCGATCAGCGCCTCCAGACCACGCTCATTACTTTTGGCGCCAGCAGCGTGGCCTGCCTGAGTCAGTCGATATTCGAAGAACGCCAAGCCCTGACGACGCAACTCGGCCTCGCTGTCGGGAAAGTCAGCGAACACCTTGGCCAGCACGCGCTGATGCTCTTCATTGCTCAGACCGGCGGTCCGCCTGCGTGACTCGCCGAGCAGCTGGTCATAAAGGGCCCGGCCCTTTGCGGTCAATGCAACGCCACGCTGCTCGATCTCGCCAAAACGCGCGGTGTGGGTGCCCTGATGATCGCCGGTAAAGCGGATCGCCTCTTCCAGCGCCTTGAAGCTGGTCTGGCGCAGCAGAATCGGGCAGTCACGGCGCGGCGGCCCCTCGATGACCTCCTTGGGATTCATGCCCATTTCCGGCATGCGCCGCTGGGCTTCGTCGATATCCAGGGTGCGCGGCGTCAGGTGGTTGATATGCGGGCCGCGGAAACACACCACGTCGGCGATCAGCCGATGCTCGGCGTGCAGCGCCGCGTGGGTTTCCATGTCGACCGTCGCCTCCTGATGCCAGCGAAACGTCTCGAGTGCCTCGTCGACAAAGCGGTCGGCCTGGGCATCGCTGAGCCCGCCCTGCCGCTCGGCAAGCTCGATCAGCTCACGCGCCCCGGCGGTGAAGATATCGCGCCGCGCCAGAATATCGGCCGCCCGCTCTCGCAGCGTCGGACTCTCGATCAGCTCGAGACGCAGCAACGAGGTGAAGATGCGAAAGGGGTTGCGCGCCAGCGCGGCATCGTCAATCGGGCGAAACGCCGTGGAATGCACCGGCACGCCGGCCTCTGACAGGTCGTAGTAGCCCACCGGAAACATCCCCATCACCGCAAGCAGCCGGCGCAGCATGGCAAGCTCATCAGCGGTGCCGACGCGGATGGCACCGTGACGCTCGACGCCGAGGCGGGCCAGCTCGTCGTGCGATGCCAGCCGCTCGGCCAGCACCGGGTCTCGCTCCAGGGTTTCGCGATTGACCTGCTCGACCAGCGCCAGCAGCGTCTCGTACTGAGGCACTTCGGCCTGATACATGGCCGACATGGCCCGGGAAAAGCGATCGCGAATCTCGTCACTGGCAACGAGGGTCAGGGTACTCATGCTTCATGGCTCCTGAAGGTTCTTGACAACATTGAGTGGGATGGCACCTGTGGTTACATGCATGGCGAAGGCCTCGGGCGAGTCACTGACATGCGAAAACGCCATGTCGCGACTCTGTCGATAGGCCATGGTGGTAGAGACAAGACGCCTGGCTCCATGTGAACAGACATCGACAACGCTCTTCAAACGAAAAAAAGCTCGCTATGCATTCCGAAAAGTCGTGATATTGATTAGCCGGCTGCCATCAGAACAAACGAACCGCCGACCATGGATGACTTCAAGTCATGGATTGATTCCAAACATTCTTTTGTGTCTTCGGGTTCGCACACCAACAATGCCGTCGGCTAGGCTTGAACAGCTAGGCTGCAGGGAATGATGTATAGCAGTAAGATCGCTTATCGAATGGCTTCCAGCCACACAACTCAAAAGAACCTGACAGGAAGAAGCCCATGACACGTCTCATTACCTCCGCTGCCGTTGCCCTTGCCGCCGGCGCGCTTCTCAGTGGCTGCGGTGACTCAGGCTCCAGCAAGCCCAACATTGCCATCGGCCCGCCCGCCAGCACCACCCAGCAGGTCTCGCAGCTGATCCTCAAGGCGCACGGCGTCGAAGAAGATGACTACAGCGCCTATCAGGAAGGCTTCGGCGCCGCCCTGGACGGCGTGCAGGATGGCAACATCGACGTGTCGATCGGTATTCTCGGCCTGCCGTCAGGCAGCATCGAGAACCTTCAGGCCGCCGCCGGCGATGTACTGATGATCGGCCTGACCGATGACGCCGTGGACTATATCGAAGCCAACAGCGACTACCGCCGCTTCGTCATCCCCAAGGACAGCTACGACTTCCTCGATAGCGACGTGACCACGGTGACCGCCTACGCCGTGCTGGTGGGCAACACCCACAGCATCGACGAAGAGCTCGGCTACGAGCTGGCGCGCCTGATGCTCGAGAAGGCCGACGAGAACACCCACGCCCAGTCGGCGTTCATGACCCTGGAGAACGCCCTGAACGGCGCCGAGGGCATTCCGGTTCATCCCGGCGCCAAGCGCTATTACGAAGAACAGGGCCTGACCGTCGATGGCCCGGTGGCCGAGCTCGACATCACCACTGACAAGAGCGAGTACATCCTCGGCACCGGCAGCCAGGGCGGCACCTACTACCCGCTGGGCGGCGAGATGGCGACCATCTGGAACAACCACCTGGACGGTGCCAACTTCACCAACATCGAAACCGGCGCCTCGATCGAAAACCTGGTCAGCATCCGCGATGACCGCATGGATCTGGGCATGACCGTACACGCCCCGGCCAAGGACGCGGTGGAAGGCAAGGGTGAGTTTGACAGCGGCGCCATCGATAACGTCGCCTTCATCGGCCATATCTACCCCGAAGTCATCCAGATCGTGACCCGCAAGAAAAACGGCATCACCAGCCTCGAAGACCTTGCCAAGTAAGCGGCACAGGCAAGCGACACCCCGGCGCGGAGGCACCCCTGTCGCCTCCGCGCTACCAACGGGAGAACCGTACTGTGGATAAAAAAAAAGCCCTGATGACGCTCAAGCGCTGCTGAAAAAGTACGATCGCGAGTCCAGCGTCAGATCGAACCTCGGTCGCTGGGCCTGGGCCGTGCCTCTGCTCGGCATCGCGCTGTCTTCCTTCCATCTGTACACCGGCTACTTCGGCACCCTGCCCTCGCAGAAGCAAGGTGCGGTCCATCTGGGCCTCGCGCTCGGGATGATCTTTCTGCTCTTTCCGGCCCGGCGCGGCCAGCGCGCGCGCAACAGCGTGCCCTGGTATGACGTGGTGCTGGCTTTCGTGGCCACCTTCGGGGCCTATTACAAGATCCTGTTCTACAACGAAGTGCTGCGCGCACGCATCACCGGCTACTCGACGTTCGATCTGATCGTGGCCGGGCTCGGCGTGCTGTTCGTGCTGGAAGCCACCCGACGCACCGTCGGCCTGCCCATCGTGATCGTGGCGGCGCTGGCCATTGCCTATGCCCTGCTGGGCAACCATATTCCCACCACCCTGCTGTCGCATCCGGGCTTTCCCCTGCAGGAAATCGCGCCCTACCTGTGGTTCCGCGAGAGCGGCGTGTTCGGCACCCCGCTGCAGATTTCAGCCAAGTTCATCTTCCTGTTCCTGTTCTTCGGCGTGGTACTGATCCAGACCGGGGTGGGCGGCTTCTTCAACGACCTGGCGTTTGCCGCCACCGGCCGCTTCACCGGCGGCACCGCCAAGGCCGCGGTCATCGCCAGCGCCCTGCAGGGCATGATCTCGGGCAGCTCGGTGGGCAATACCGTGGCCTCGGGCTCGTTCACCATCCCGATGATGAAAAAAGCCGGTTTCCGCCCTGAGGTCGCAGGGGCCGCCGAGGCGTCAGCATCGACGGGCGGCCAGATCATGCCGCCGCTGATGGGCGCAGCGGCCTTCATCATGGTCGAGTATGTCGGCGTCTCCTATCGCGAGATCATGTACGCCGCGCTGATTCCCGCGGTGATGTATTTCTGCGGCATCTTCATCGGCGTGCATTTCGAAGCCAAGCGCAGCCGTATCCTCGGCATCCCCAGGGACCAGCTGCCCAGCAAGCGCCAGCTGCTGCTGAGCCGCGGCTACATGCTGCTGCCGCTGGTGGTGATCGTGGCCACGGTCAGTGTCGGATTCACCGCCCAGCGGGCGGCGCTGCTGGGCATCGCCACGGCGCTCCTCGTCAGCCTGGTGCGCAAGGAAACCCGGCCTTCGCTGCCCGACCTGGTGCGCCTGCTCGACAAGGGGGCCCGGGTGGCACTGCCGGTGATTGCCGCGGTGGCCACGGCCGGCATCATCGCCGGCGTGGTCGGCATGACCGGACTCGGCGCCAAGTTCGCCGCCGGCATCATCAGCCTGGCCAATGGCACCCTGATCCTGGCGCTGATCTTCACCATGCTGGCCTGTATCGTGCTCGGCATGGGGTTGCCGACCACCGCCAACTACGTGGTCACCGCTACCATCGCGGCGCCGGCGCTGATCAATGAGTTCGGGCTGGCACCCATGGCGGTGCATCTGTTCGTGTTCTACTTCGGCATCGTGGCGGACATCACCCCACCGGTATGCCTGGCGGCCTACGCCGGGGCCGGCATTGCCGGTGCCAACCCGATGAAGACCGGCATGACCGCGCTCAAGCTTGCCATCGGTGCCTTCATCATTCCCTACGCGCTGATCTACAATCCGGCGCTGGTGATGATCGACCCTACCCCGCTGGGGCTTGCCGTGGCGGTGCTGTTCCTGCTGGTGGGACTGATTGGCGTCAGCGCCGCGCTGATGGGGCACTTCGTGCGTGACACTCGCCTGTGGGAGCGCCTTGTCCTGCTGGCCTCGGGCATTGCCATGGTGGCGCCCGAGATGATCACCAGCACGCTGGGCCTTGCTGGCTTTGCCCTGGTCGCCTGGGTGCAGTCACGCCGGCCTCAGGAGGCGGGGCTAAGCAAGGCAAGCGCGGACTCCTGAAAGACCTGCCGCTGCACCTTGGGTGCGGCGGCAGTCGTCGCGGCAGGTCAGATTCGATGGCGTGGCTGTTTCTTGTGGCAGGCTTCAGTGGCAAGCCTTGAGCGAGAGCGTTCCAGGCGGAGGTATTAATGCAAAAGCAGCCAGATACGGTGATGAAGACACGTCATCTGCCATCGACCACTACCCTGCAGTGTTTCGAGGCGGCCGCGCGACACCTGAGCTTCACCCGGGCCGCCGAAGAGCTGAGCATTACCCAGAGCGCCATCAGCAAGCAGGTCGCTCAGCTTGAAGATTATCTGCAGCACAAGCTGTTTCGTCGCATTCGTCGCACCCTGGTACTGACGCCGGAGGGCGCGCTTTATCTTACCGAGGTTCGCAAGATTCTCGCCCACCTCGAGATGTCGGCGAACACCATCATGACCTACAGCGACCGCAGCAAGGTGCTGCGAGTGGCGACCCTGCCAACCTTCGGTATCCGCTGGCTTTCAGACCATCTGCCCGCCTTCTTCGAGGCCCACCCGCGTATCAGCCTGAACCTCACTGATCGTGTTCAGACGTTCGACCTTGAGCAGGAAGATATCGACGTGGCTTTTTTTCACGGCCATGGCCGCTGGCCCAACCTGGAATGCCACAAGCTGTTCGACGAGGAAGTGGTCGCGGTTGGCGCACCAGGCTACCTGGCAAGTCAGTCGGTAAAGCGCGCCGACGATCTGGCCAGTTGCCGCCTGCTCCACCTGTCGACACGACCCGATGCCTGGCATCGCTGGTTCGCCAGCCAGCACATCACTTCCAGCAGCAGCTACCACGGCACCCGCCTCGAGACCTTCCAGATGCTGATCCACACGGCAATGGCCGGCGGCGGACTGGCGCTGATACCGCGGCTGCTGGTCGAGGACGAGCTGGCCGGCGGTCAACTGGCTCTGGCCTGGCCCCATGCGCTGCGCAATCCCGACGCCTACTATCTGGTCTATCCAGAGAAACTGGGCGAGCTGTCCAGGGTCCGTCACTTCGTCAGCCATATCCTGGCCTGCGCCGGGATCTCACCTCGGCCAGACTAGCCGATCCGCCGATTCAGAAACTCACTCCGCCGTGAGCATGATGGCGCGCAGCTGCTGCTCGTCGAGCACTTCCAGTCGCTGGCCATCCACCTTGATGGCACCGCTCTCGCGCAGCTTCGACAACAGACGCGACAGGGTTTCGGGCGTCATTGCCAGCTGGGCAGCCAGCCAGCGCTTGGGGATGGTCAGGCGGACAACGCGGGCTGCGCGGCCCTGTGCGGGAGGCAGCTCACGCAGGATATAGCTCACCAGCCGAACCATGGCATCGCCCTGGGTCATCAGCGCCAGGTCTTCCAGGCGGTTGGTCAGCTCGAGTGCCAGTCGGCTCATGAACTCGGCGCGGCAGGCAGGATTGCGATCCATGAGCTGGCGGCTCTGTTCGGCGCGAATCGCCAGCAACTGGGTACGGCGCAGCGTTTCGGCGGAATACAGATAGGTGCCGGGGCTTGCCACCATGCTGAGATGCCCCAGAGGATCGCCGCGCTCCACGCAGCGAATGGTGGCCAGACGGCCCTCGGCGGTGCTGCGCACCAGCCGTACCGCTCCGCTGATGACGATATACAGCCAGTCTGCCGGTGCGTCCTGGCGATACAGCCATTCTCGACCCTGCAGCGAATTGACCCTGGCCTCCCGCAACAGCGCGTCGACATCGGTATTATCCAGCGCGCTCATCCAGGGCACACCGCGCACCAGTTCCTGAAGCCGCCCCGGTCGGAGCAGCAGCGCGTTTGACGCTTTAATCGAGGAACTGGGTTCCGGGGCAGTATCCGTAGGCATGGCCTTTTTCCACCTCAATGTCGGCATCGATGACCAGGTAACCGTCGGCCTGGCTGGCGCCGCTCAGCATGTGGGAGCCCTGGCCGCCGGCAAGCAGCGCCTCGGGCGCCCCCCGGGACCAGTCAAGCACGACTCTCAGCAGCTCGCGTCGACCCCTGGGCGCCCGTCGCGAGAAGCCGGCGGTCACCGGGAAACGCTGCAATGCGGATGGCGTGCGTCCCTGACATCCTTGCACAAAGGGCAGCGCCAGCAGCTGCCAGCCGACCAGCGAGGCAACCGGGTTGCCAGGCAGTCCGATCAGCGGCGTGCCGCCGGTCGGCGAATCGCCCAGGTAGCCCAACGCGAATGGCTTGCCGGGCTTCATCGCCACACCATGAAAGACAATGCCGCCAAGCCGCTCCAGCACCGGGCGAACATGATCTTCCTCGCCCACCGAGACGCCGCCGGTACAGATTACCAGATCGGCCTCACCCCGGGCTCGAACAAAACACTGACTCAAGTCATCCTTTTGGTCGGCAACCACGCCGCTATCGATCACCGTGCAGCCCTGCTGCTGCAACAGGACACGCAACATGGCGTCGTTGCTGTTGTAGATCTGACCCGGTGTCCAGGGCTGCCCGGGGGCGATCAGCTCATCGCCGGTGCTGATCAGCGCCACCCGCAGCCGACGATACACCACCACCTCGGCCAGACCGTGGCTTGCCAGCAGCGCAATGCCAGCGGCATTCAGCCGGGTGCCCGCCGCAAGCACCAGCTCACCGGCTCTGCTCTCCTCTCCGCGCCGACGAATGTTGGCTCCGAGCTCAAGCACGCCTTCGACATGCACGCGCCCGGCGTCATCGAGACGCACCCGCTCCTGGGGCACCACGGTATCGGCTCCCAGCGGTACCGGCGCACCGGTGAAGATGCGCGCGCAACCACCCTCGGCCAGCTGCTGGACACCGACACCGGCGGGAATGCGCTGGGCTACTTTCAAGCCCGCTGGTCCGGCCCGCCGCTCAGTAGCCGCCATCAGATCTGCCAGACGCAGGGCGTAGCCGTCCATGGCGCTGTTATCGACACCCGGCATGTCCAGTGTTGCCCGCGCCGGCTCGGCCAGCACTCGACCGGCGGCATCGCTCAAGGGACAGCGCTCGGTCTCACGAACCGCCACTGCGGCCTCGATCATTGCCGCTCGCGCATCGAACAGATCCATCAGCTTCGGCGTGGCGAGTTCGCTACACTCGCAGTTCATGCCTCTGCCTCCAGCACCGGCCGGCGAGAATGGCCAAAATTGCGGGTATCGAAAACGACAAGCGCCGCGATATCCAGCGGCGCGAAGGGGATATTGGCATCAAGGTGGGCCATGGCGGCTCCTGCTCTTGCGCCGCCGTTCGGCGGCGCGTGATCCTGTCCTGATGGGCGTTGGCCTCAGCGCTACTGCATCAGAGAGCCCGCGGCGTCATCATCCAGCGCGACGCCTTCAACGCCAATCTCCGACTCCAGCGCCAGCAGATAGTGCCGCAAGGCGCGCCGAGTGGACTGCTCATAGAGGCTGTGGCGAACCCGTTCGGCGACCTGCTCAAACGGCAGCGCACGACCCTCAACCCGCGCATCGATGCTCACCACGTGCCAGCCGTAGCGCGAGTCCAGCGGACGGCTGTGCAGCCCTTCGGGCAAATGCTGAAGGGCGCGGTCCAGCTCGGCCACGGTCTGGCCCTGCACCAGCCAGCCCAGCTCACCGCCATTGTCCCTTGAAGGGCAATCCGAGTGGCGCTGGGCAAACTCGGTGAAGCGCTCCGGTGCCTCCTTGAGCTGACGAATCAGCTTTTCTCCCAGGCGATAGCCGGCGTCACGGCCCTTGGCGTCGTCGGGAGCGGCGGCCAGCAGCACATGGCGCACGCTGAGCCGTGTGGGCTCACTGAAACGCTCGGGAAAGGCGGCGTGAAAGCGGCGACAGTCCTCGTCGGTGGGGTCCGGCACCTCCAGCTCCTGCTCGAGCAGCGCCGCAATCACGGTGTCGTCTTCGTCCAGCGCCTCGCCGGTGGCACCTGCCAGCCCCAAGGCGGCGGCACGCTGGCGCAGCAGCTCGCGCACCACCAGCGCTCTGGCCGCCTTGAGCTGGGCGCTGCCGGCGGAGTCCGCCGGGTGGTACTGCATCTCCTGGGCAATCAGGTCCTCGTCGATGGTGGTCCCGCCGACCCGCACGGGTGGGGGGCTTGCGCCCCCCGGGAGCTGCTCGATATCAATCATCTGCATTGTCGTTTCCTCAAGCCAAGTCTAGTCCAGTGCCCAATGCCAGTTTTCAGGCTCTGCGCCGAACGATCTGATAGCGGCGCGTCACGTAGCCAAAAGGCACGCTCCAGACATGAACCAGACGGGTGAAGGGGAACAGCAGAATGATGGTCAGGCCGATCAATATGTGCAGCTTGTAGATCCAGCCGATGCCCACCAGGTGCTCGGCAGCCCCTCCCTGGAAGAACACGATGGACTGTGCCCAGCCAGCGAGCTGCATCATCACGCCGCCGTCCAGATGGCCAAGCGCCGGGATGATGGTCAGCAGGCCCAGGCTGACCTGTACCACCAGCAGCACGATGATCAGCGTGTCCATGGGGCTGGAGGAGGCGCGCACCCGCGGGTTGGTGATCCGACGGTGGGCCAGCATGGCGCCGCCGACCAGACACATCACACCGGCGATGCCGCCTACAATAATGGCAATCACCTGCTTGGTGCCGGCGCTCATGAAGGGCGCATAGACCCAGTGCGGCGTCAGCAGCCCCACCAGATGACCGAAGAAGATCGTGATGATGCCCACGTGGAAGAGATTGCTGGCCACGCGCATGTTCCTGGTGGTCAGCATCTGGCTCGAGCCAGCCTTCCAGGTGTACTGACCGTGATCGAAGCGCATCAGACTGCCGACCAGGAAGATGGTGCCAGCGAGATAGGGATAGAGCCCAAACAGCAAAGTATTGATGTAGTTCATGACTGGTCTCCTTGAGGCTGCGGGCCGCTGGGATCGAGAATCCGTACCGCCTCGCTGTGCGTCACGTTCCGGCGCTCGGCGAGCCGCCGGCCCTCGGCAGACTGCAGGGCACAGTCCTCGTCAGAGTCGGCGGAAAAGCGCACCATTTCTTCTTCCCACACCGCGTCCAGCGCCTCGGGGGTATCGTCGGGCTCTTCCTCGCGGACTTTCTGGCGATGCGCGCTCACTTCGTTTTCGGCACCGATCAGCGCCAGCAGCGCCAGCGGCACCAGGGCGTGGTCGGCGTCGCGCTCTTCCAGGCGCGCGGTGAGCAGCGCCAGAATATGCTGGATCTCGCCCAGCCAGCGGCCGATATCCTCCTCTGAGCGGGTGGAGAGATACTCCAGAAACAGCGGCAGGTAGTCGGGCAGCTCCCGGGCATCCAGCTCAAAGCCCGCGGCGCTGTATTCGTTCATCAGGTCGACCATGGCCTGGCCACGGTCCCGCGATTCGCCATGCACATGCTCGAACAGCAGCAGCGAGGTGCTGCGGCCCTTGTCGAACAGCGCCACATAGTCGGCCTGGAGATCCATCAAGTCGGCCTCCATCAGGCGCTGGCACCAGCTCATCAGGCGAGCACGCAGCGCGGCGGGCAGCCGACCCTCAACGTCGATGATCTCGATCATCTCGGGGGCGGCGGCCTGCAGCTCCACCGAGGGGTAGTCGAGCAGCCGTGCCAGCACGCGCAGGCTGAGCATGCCGGGGACGGGCTCGGGAATCTTCATCGCTGCCTCAGCCATGACGGACCTCCTCGCTTTGCTGCTGTGGATCAAAGACCGTGGCCGACTTGACCAGGGTGGCGTTGGTCTTGCTGCCGCCGAACAGACTCGACTGGCTTTCGCCATGGCAGCCGTCGCCGAAACTGAAGCCGCAGCCGCCGCGCTCGCCGAAGGCCTCGGTGGCCATTTCACGATGGCCGGTGGGAATCACGAAGCGGTCCTCGTAGTTGGCGATGGCCAGATAGCGGTACATGTCTTCCACCTGAGCCACGCTCAGGCCGACGCTATCGAGCACGCTGCTATCGGCGTTGCCTTCCACGTGCTTGCCGCGCATGTAGATGCGCATGGCCATCAGGCGCTTGAGCGCCAGCACCACAGGCTCTTCCTCACCGGCGGTGAGCATGTTGGCCAGGTACTTGACCGGGATGCGCAGCGACTCGATCTTCGGCATCACGCCGTCGAACTCCACCTTGCCCGCCTCGGCGGCAGACTGGATCGGCGACAGCGGCGGCACGTACCACACCATGGGCAGGGTACGGTATTCCGGATGCAGCGGCAGCGCCAGACCCCAGTCCATGGCCAGCTTGTAGACCGGGCTTTCCTGGGCGGCCTTGATCACGTTGTCGGAAACGCCGTCCTTCCTGGCCTGTGCGATCACCTCGGGATCATGGGGGTCCAGGAAGATCTCGCACTGGCGGTGGTAGAGGTCGCGCTCGTCCGGGGAGCTGGCCACCTCCTCGATGCGATCGGCGTCATACAGCAGCACGCCCAGGTAGCGGATGCGGCCCACGCAGGTCTCGGAGCAGATGGTCGGCTGACCAACCTCGATGCGCGGGTAGCAGAAGATGCACTTCTCGGACTTGCCGCTTTTCCAGTTGTAGTAGATCTTCTTGTACGGGCAGCCGGAGATGCACATCCGCCAGCCGCGGCACTTGTCCTGGTCGATCAGCACGATGCCGTCTTCTTCGCGCTTGTAGATCGCGCCAGACGGGCAGGAGGCCACGCAGGTCGGGTTGAGGCAGTGCTCGCACAGCCGCGGCAGGTACATCATGAAGGTGTTTTCGAACTGGCCGTAGATGTCGGCCTGCACGTTCTCGAAGTTGACGTCGCGACGACGCTTGGCAAACTCGGTGCCGAGTATCTCCTCCCAGTTGGGACCCCACTCGATCTTCCTCATGCGCTCGCCAGAGATCAGCGAGCGCGGCCGCGCGGTGGGCTGGTGCTCACCCTGCTTGGCGGTATGCAGATGCTGGTAGTCGAAGGTGAACGGCTCGTAGTAGTCGTCGATCTCCGGAAGGTCCGGGTTGGCGAAGATGTTCGCCAGCACCCGCCACTTGCCGCCGATGCGCGGCTCGATCTTGCCATCCTTGCGCCGCAGCCAGCCGCCACGCCACTTTTTCTGGTTCTCCCACTCCTTGGGATAGCCGATGCCTGGCTTGGTCTCGACGTTGTTGAACCAGGCGTACTCGACGCCCTCGCGGCTGGTCCAGACGTTCTTGCAGGTGATCGAGCAGGTGTGACAGCCGATGCACTTGTCAAGGTTGAGGACCATGCCTACCTGGGAACGAATCTTCATTTTACGGCCTCCTGCTCATAATCGTTGCCTTCGCCATCCAGCCAGTCGATGTGCTTCATCTTGCGCACGATGACGAACTCGTCGCGGTTGGAGCCGACAGTGCCGTAGTAGTTGAAGCCGTAGGCCAGCTGGCCGTAGCCGCCGATCATGTGCGTCGGCTTGGGACAGATACGGGTCACTGAGTTGTGGATGCCGCCGCGGGTGCCGGTGACCTCGGAGCCGGGGATGTTCACGATCCGCTCCTGGGCGTGGTACATCATCGCCATGCCCACCTTGACCCGCTGGCTGACCACGGCCCGCGCAGCGATGGCGCCGTTGGCGTTGTACAGCTCGATCCAGTCGTTGTCCTCGACGCCGATCGACTGAGCGTCATCTTCGGACAGCCACACGATGGGCCCGCCCCGGGACAGGGTCTGCATGATCAGATTGTCCGAATAGGTGGAGTGAATGCCCCACTTCTGGTGCGGCGTGATCCAGTTCAGCGCGATCTCGGGGTTGCCGTTGCCCTTGGGCGTGGCCACGCTGGCCGCTGCCTTGGTGTCGATGGGCGGACGGTAGACCAGCAGACTCTCGCCGAAGGCGCGCATCCACGGATGGTCCTGATACAGCTGCTGGCGACCGCTCACCGTGCGCCACGGAATCAACTCGTGAACGTTGGTGTAGCCGGCGTTGTAGGACACATGCTCATCCTCGAGACCAGACCAGGTGGGGCTGGAGATGATCTTGCGCGGCTGGGCGACAATATCGCGGAAGCGGATCTTCTCGTCTTCCTTGGGGTACGCCAGGTGAGTGTGGTCGCGTCCGGTGATCTTGGACAGCGCGCCCCAGGCCTTGACTGCCACGTTGCCGTTGGTCTCCGGCGCCAGTGTCAGAATCATCTCGGCGGCATCGATGGCCGAATCGATCAGCGGGCGTCCCTTGTGAGGGCCGTCCAGCTTGCGGTGGTTCAGGTTGCCGAGCAGCTCGACTTCCGACTCGGTATTCCAGCTGATGCCCTTGCCGCCGTTACCGATGGACTCGAGCAGCGGACCCACCGAGGTGAAGCGCTCATAGGTCTCGGGATAGTTGCGCTTGACCTCGATCAGCGCCGGCATGGTCTTGCCGGGAATCGGCTCGCACTCGCCCTTCTTCCAGTCCTTGACTTCGACCTGAGCAAGCTCGCCGGGAGAGTCGTGCTGGTGCGGCAGAGTGACCAGATCGGTCTCCTCGCCCAAGTGCCCCACGCAGACCTTCGAGAATGCCTTGGCGATGCCCTTGTAGATTTCCCAGTCGCTGCGCGATTCCCAGGCCGGATCAGTCGCCGCGGTGAGCGGGTGGATGAAGGGGTGCATGTCGGAGGTGTTGAGATCGTCCTTCTCGTACCAGGTGGCCGTAGGCAGCACCACATCCGAATACAGGCAGGTGGTGGACATGCGGAAGTCCAGGGTCACCAGCAGGTCAACCTTGCCTTCCGGCGCCTCATTGTGCCACTTCACTTCCTCGGGCTTGTTCTCTCCGGCGTCGCCCAGGTTCTTGCCCTGGATGCCGTGGCGGGTGCCCATCAGGTACTTGAGCATGTACTCGTGGCCCTTGCCCGAGCTGCCCAGCAGGTTGGAGCGCCACACGAACAGGTTGCGCGGGAAGTTCTGCGGGTTATCCGGGTCTTCTGCGGCAAACGTCAGCTCGCCGCTCTTGAGCTGCTGCACGACGTAGTCGGCGGTACTCATGCCTGCCCCGGCAGCGGCCTTGGCCAGACGCAGCGGGTTGGTGGCAAGCTGCGGCGCGGAAGGCAGCCAGCCCATGCGCTCGGCACGCACGTTGAAGTCGATCAGGCTGCCGGGGTAGTCCTCGGCCTTGGCCAGCGGTGACAGAATCTCCTTGATCTCGAGCTTCTCGTAGCGCCACTGGGAGGAGTGGTTATAGAAGAACGAGGTGGAGTTCATGTGACGCGGCGGACGGTGCCAGTCGAGGCCGAAGGCCAGCGGCGTCCAGCCGGTCTGCGGACGCAGCTTCTCCTGGCCCACATAGTGCGACCAGCCGCCGCCGGTCTGGCCCACGCAGCCGCACATGATCAGCATGTTGATCAAGCCACGGTAGTTCATGTCCATGTGGTACCAGTGGTTCATGCCGGCACCGACGATGATCATCGAGCGACCCTGGGTCTTGTCGGCGTTGTCGGCGAACTCACGGGCAATGCGCAGGCACTGATCGGCAGGCACGCCGGTGATCTTCTCCTGCCAGGCCGGGGTGTAGGGCTTGACCTGGTCGAAGCTGGTCGCGCCGTCGTCTTCAAAACCCTTGCCATCGGCGCTCTTGAAGCCGCGGTCGATGCCGTAGTTGGCACACATCAGGTCAAAGACGGTCACCACCAGCATGCTGCTGCCGTCGGCCTTTTCCATGCGCTTGACCGGCAGATTGTGGAACAGCAGCTCATTGCTGGCGCCCTCGAGCTCGACGCGCGGGAAGTGTTCACGGTCGATGCCGCCGAAGTAGGGAAAGGCGACGCTGGCGACTTCGTCGTGGCGCTCGGCCAGGCTCAGCAGCGGCTTGATCTCGGCGCCGCCGGCATCCAGCGACTCCAGATTCCACTTGCCGACTTCATCGCCGGTCTCGCCCCAGCGGAAACCGATGGAGCCGCGCGGCACCACCAGCCGGTCGCTGGTTTCGTCCCACACCAGGGTCTTCCACTCGGGGTTGTTGGCCTGGCCCAGGTTATCGGCGATATCGCTGGCGCGCAGCTGACGGCCCGGCGCGTAGCTGCCGTCCTCGCGAAGCTCGAGCTCGACCAGGCACGGCATGTCGGTATAGCGGCGCACATAGTCGGTGAAGTAGCTGCTGGGCTTCTCGAGATGGAACTCCTTGAGAATGACGTGGCCCATGGCCATGGCCAACGCCGAGTCGGTACCCTGCTTGGCGCTCATCCATTCATCGGTGAGCTTGGAGACCTCCGAGAAGTCAGGGCACACCGAGACTGTCTTGGTGCCCTTGTAGCGCACCTCGGTGAAGAAGTGGGCGTCCGGCGTGCGAGTCTGGGGCACGTTGGAGCCCCAGGCAATGAGGTAGCCGGAGTTGTACCAGTCGGCGGATTCCGGCACGTCGGTCTGCTCGCCCCAGGTCTGGGGGCTGGCCGGCGGCAGATCGCAGTACCAGTCGTAGAACGACAGGCAGGTACCGCCGATCAGCGACAGATAGCGAGCACCGGAGGCGTAACTGACCATGGACATGGCGGGAATCGGCGAGAAACCGACGACGCGGTCCGGTCCGTACTGCTTGGCGGTATAGACGTTGGAGGCGGCGATCAGCTCGTTGAGCTCGTCCCAGTTGGCACGCACGAAGCCGCCCATGCCCCGGGCGCGCTTGTACTGCTTGGCCTTGGCCGGGTCCTCGACGATGGATGCCCAGGCATCGACCGGGTCTTTCTTCTCCGCGAGGGCCTCGCGCCACAGCTTGAGCAGCGGCTTGCGAACCAGCGGGTACTTGAGGCGGTTGGCGCTGTACATGTACCAGGAGTAGCTGGCGCCCCGGGGGCAGCCGCGCGGCTCGTGGTTGGGCAGATCGGGGCGCGTGCGCGGATAGTCGGTCTGCTGGGTTTCCCAGGTCACCAGGCCGTTCTTGACGTAGATCTTCCAGCTGCACGAACCGGTACAGTTCACCCCGTGGGTGCTGCGCACGATCTTGTCGTGCTGCCAGCGCTGGCGGTAGCTGTTTTCCCAGCTGCGAGACTCCTCGCGAGTTTCGCCGTGATCGTTGGCGAAGGGTTCGCGGGCCTTGCGGAAGAAGTTCAGCCGATCGATGAAGTGACTCATAGTCGCTCTCCAGGCTCCTCGAAAAGATGTGTGGTACCAGGGACCACCCCTCCTGCACCGCCGCCTTCGGACACTCGACAGCCAGGGTCATTGTTGGCAATTCTGAAGTAACGCCTTGGCGAATACTGCGTGGTTACCTCCATATACATGGGTTCTACCCCCAAGGTGATAGAAGCCATCTATACCGGGTGGCGGACCTGCCATTGACCTGCTCCGGGACTACTTCCTGATCCAGACGTGATCGGCCAGCATTACCAGCAGGCACACCAGCAGCGCCGCATAGAGGAACATGAAGCCGGCCGTCGCAATGCCGGTCCAGGCGCGTCCCAGCACGAACACCAGCGGCAGCAGCGCGGCGAAGAGCCCGCCAAGGGTCAGGGCAAGCCCGCCTACCCATGCCATCTCGGCGCGGTGATCGAGATGAATCAGGCGCATCAGGCTGCCCAGGCCCAGACCCAGGGCCAGCCCCAGCAAACTGACCAGCAGCTCGAACCCCCACAGCGGCAGGGCATAGCGCAGCGCGATCTCGCCGTGGGTAGCGTTGATCTGCATCTCGAAGGATGGATAGGAAAGCAGGAACAGGCAGACCAGCACGAAGGCGCTGACCCACCAGCGCAGGCTGCGAAAGTCGCGCCAGTCGGCCAGCATCCCACCGACGATCTGGCCGACGCCCCCGGCCAGCACAAAGGGCAGGGCCCAGAGCGCGGCGGCTCGCAGCGACAGCCGATATTCAGCGGACAGGTGCCCCGGCAGCCACAGGGTCAGGGCGACCAAGGCACCAAAAAAGAAGCTGTAGGTGATCGCCAGGCGCCACAGTCGCCAGCGAAAGAGACGCTGCCCCAGCGGTTGCAGCGCTTGTTTCAGGATCCCGCGGCGTGGCGATGCGCCAGGCCCGCGACTGGCAGCGGCCCGGATCTCATCGGCATCCCGCGCAAACAGCCACAGCAGCCCCGCGACCGTGAGCACCGGCAGCAGATACAGCAGCGGCGCCACGCGCCAGCCATAGGCCTGGCTGATCAGCGGCAACAGCACATAGCTCAGCCCGGCGCCCATCATGCCGGCCCCATACAGCCCCAGCGCCAGACCGGCGTGACGCGACGGACTCAACGTCGCCACATACACCAGCCCGGCGGTCATTGAGCCGGCACCCAGGCCAAGCCCCAGGCCACCCAGCAGCAGATCAAGGTAGTCTCGCGCCAGATGAATCCACCCGAGCACCGGGCACAGCAGCAGCAGGCAGCCCAGCATCACCCGCCGTCCGCCGAAACGCCGCGCCAGCAGCGCCATCAGCGGGCTGGCCAGCGCGCCTATCAGCATCGGCATGGAAAGCAGTACGGCAAAACCCAGCTCGCCAATGTCACGACCAAACCCTGCCCCGCCGCGCAGCTCCAGGCCCAGCACGGCAAACAGGGTCCAGCAGGCGAACACCTGCGCGAAGGCCAGCGGCGACAGCACGGCCACTACCAGGGCGTCATAGTTCGCCATGGCGGCGCTGCGCTCAGACGCCCCGAAAGGCGTGGCCTGCAGCAGGCGGTCGAGATCATCGGTCATGGCGAGACGGCTCGGGAGCGATATTCGCAGTGTCGGGAGTTCAGCACTGAGCGTCAAAAGCGCATGGGAGGTACGCCTTTGAGGGCGGCGCCGCTACCTACTAGGGTATAGTGGCGGACGAAAGCCATCTTTTTAGGGATCGGCCTGGCGATGAAACTATTGCAACGCTCGCTGGTGGCAAGGATCAGCGCCTCGCTGCTGTCGATCAGCGCCATGGCGCTGATCAGCATCGTGGTGACCATGACGGTGGCCGGCAGCAACCGTGGCGACGCGGCGGCCATCAACCAGGCCGGCTCGCTGCGCATGAACACCTTCCAGATCGTTGTCGCCCTGCAGCGCTACGAAAAGGAACCGACCGACCTGCGCCGTCAGCGCGTGCAGGAACTGACCGACAAGTTTCACTCGCGCCTGGAGGACACCCGGCTCACTGCGGCCCTGCCACGCGCCGAAGATCACGGGATGCAGGCCCAGTACCGGCAGCTGCTGAGTCGCTGGAACACCGAGCTGATGCCGCTGGTGGATCAGGCGCTGGCCAGCTCCTCGGTGCCCATCGAGGCTCTGCGTACGGCGCTGACTGAGCTCGTGGACGATATCGATAGCCTGGTCAGCGGGCTTGAACACAGCAGCGAAAACAAGATTCGCCTGCTCAGTGCGCTGCAGATTCTGTTCCTTGCGCTGACCGCGGCGGTGGTGGCCATTGCGCTGTACGACATTCGCTACAACCTGGTGCGCCCCCTGCGCCAGTTGGTGGTCATGGCGCGCGAGGCGGGCCGGCGCCGCTTCGAGTATCGCAGCCAGCTGACCGGCAGCGACGAGCTGGCGATGCTCGGCCAGACCCTCAACACCATGGCCGCCGAACTCTCCACCAGCTATGCCGAACTGGAGGATCGCGTCGCCCTTCGTCAGGCCGAGCTGGCCACCAGCAACCGTGCCATGCAGGTGCTGCACGACGGCAGCCGGGCGCTCTACGGAGGCGGCAACGACCTGTGCGCCAGCGCCGCGCCGATGCTGCGCCAGCTGGAGCAGCTGCTCGGCATCGGCCCTTTCCATCTGTCGCTTCATGACTCTTTTGCTGACCGCGACGTGCAGATACTGGCCACCCAGTCGCCCCGCCGGCCGGCCTTTTGCCACGACTACGACTGCCATGCCTGCCTGCTCAAGACATCTGACCAGGACGTCACAAACAGCGCCTCGCTGCGGCTGCCGGTCAGCATGGGCGATACCCAGCTCGGCATGCTGGAGGTCGGCTACCCTGCCGACCAGCCGATCTCGGACACCACCCGGCAGCTGCTCAATGCGCTGACCGATCAGCTCGCCACCGCCGTGTATCTGCAGCGGCGCATCGAACAGCAGCAGCAGGTCACGCTGATCAACGAGCGCACCATCATCGCCCGGGAACTGCACGACTCCCTGGCCCAGTCGCTCTCGTACCTCAAGATGCAGGTAGCCAGGCTTGAGCGCATGCAGGCCAAGGGCATGCCGAAGGAGACCCAGGCCGCGGTGTTCGACGAGCTGCGCACCGGACTGGACAGCGCCTATCGCCAGCTGCGCGAACTGCTGACCACCTTCCGCCTCAAGCTCGAAGGCGCCGGGCTGGGCAGCGCCCTGCAGCAGACCGCTGAGGAATTCAGCCAGCGGCTGGGCTTTACGGTCGAGCTCAAGCTCGACATCCCGCCCTACCTGCTCGGCCCCAGCGAGGAGATCCACGTATTGCAGGTGGTCCGCGAGGCGCTGGCCAATGTCCACAAGCATGCCCAGGCCCACTGGGCGTGCGTCTCGGTGCATTTCAGCCAGGCGCGTGTGGTCGTCAGCATCGAGGACGACGGCGTTGGCCTCGACAGTGATCGCTCTCCACCCATGCACTACGGCCTGGTGATCATGCGCGATCGCAGCGAGACGCTGGGCGGCGAACTCACTCTCGAGAATCGCCCCCAGGGCGGCGCACGTGTGGTGCTCGAATTTCTGCCGCATACCGCGCGCCTGATTGCCCATCAGCCTGCCAGCCCAGCGCCGGCAACCTCCGCCGCTCACTCGAACAACTCACAAAGGAATCCCGAATGACCCGCACGACGCCAGACACAGCGTCCGACGCTGTCCATGATACCGCCGCCACCATCCTGATCATTGACGACCATCCGCTGCTGCGCCGCGGCGTGGCCCAGCTGCTGGAGCTCGAGGATGACCTGATGCTGATCGGCGAGGCCGGCCAGCCCGAGGAGGGCATTCGTCTGGCCCGGGAAATGGACCCGGATCTGATCCTGCTCGACCTCAACATGCCCGGCATGGACGGTATCGCCACCCTCAAACGGCTGCGCGAGCATGACTTCGCCGGGCGAATCGTGATGTTCACCGTCTCGGATCATGAAGACGATGTGGTGGCAGCGCTACGCAACGGTGCCGATGGCTACCTGCTCAAGGACATGGACCCCGACGAGATGGTGCGCCAGCTGCGCCAGGCCGCCCTGGGCCGCATGGCGATCAGCGACAGCCTCACCGCGCTGCTGGCCGAGGCCCTGCGCAGTCAGCGCAGCCAGCCCAGCGAGCCGGATATCCACAGCCTCACCCAGCGCGAGCGCGAGATCCTGAGCGAACTGGCCACCGGGCTTTCCAACAAGCTGATCGCCCGCAAGCTCGACATCACCGAGGGCACCGTGAAGGTTCATGTCAAGCACCTGCTCAAGAAGCTCAACCTGCGCTCCCGGGTCGAGGCCGCGGTATGGGCGGTACAGGAAGGAGTGGACAAGCCGGGCAAGTAAATCGAATCCAGCTCGCCCAGCACAGCCCTTGATACCGTCTTCTGCGTACCGTCCTGATCGCACCCTTTCGAGCACGCAACGTATCAAAACGTCGTCAACAGGCCCGACAATGCCAGTTCTGTGTGGATACCTCCAAAGACTTCCGATCTCGCCACTGTCGCGCTTCGCCCGCGCCAGTCAATCATTATTATCTTAGAAATCAGACATATAAAACCATCTACCTCCTACCCCTCCGGAGGTATCCCACCGTTTTTCGCAGCTTTTCGGGACATTTCTCCACGCGCGCGCGGGGCGTATCTTTGGCGGCAAAGCTCCACACCTTGACTGCAATCAATTCGATTCGAGGCAGCGGGCGCCACGCAAGCGTTTAAAGGGGACCTACCATGACCAGGAAGAATGCCGACGTCGAACACTGGGATGTCGAAAACGAGGAGTTCTGGGAGAAAACTGGCAAGAAGATTGCCAACCGCAACCTGTGGATCTCCATTCCCAGCCTCTTGATGGGCTTTGCGGTCTGGCTGATGTGGGGCATGATCACCGCCCAGATGCAGAACCTGGGTTTTTCCTTCACGGTCGAGCAGCTGTTCACCCTGACCGCCATCGGCGGGCTTGCCGGCGCTACCCTGCGTATTCCCGCCTCCTTCATGATCCGCATTGCCGGCGGGCGCAACACCATCTTCCTGACCACCGCCCTGCTGATGATACCCGCGCTGGGCACCGGCATTGCGCTGATGAACCCCGGCACCCCCTTCTGGATCTTCCAGGCACTGGCGCTGCTTTCAGGGATAGGCGGCGGCAACTTCGCCTGTTCGATGAGCAACATCTCAAGCTTCTTTCCCAAGCAGCAGCAGGGCTACGCGCTGGGCATGAATGCGGGGCTGGGCAACTTCGGCGTGACCACCATGCAGATCCTGATTCCGCTGGTGATGACCGTCGGTCTGTTTGGCGCCCTGGGCGGTGAACCCATGGCGCTGACCAAGGCCAGCGGCACGCTGATCGGACGCATCGAGGCCGGCACCGACACCTGGATCCAGAACGCCGGTTTCATCTGGCTGCTGTTTCTCATCCCGCTGGCCTTCGCCGGCTGGTTCGGCATGAACAACCTCAAACCCATCTCGCCCCAGACCGGCAACCCCGCCTCTGCCTTCGGCAAGATTCTCGGGCTGTATGCGCTGGGTCTCATCGCCACCTTGGCCGGCGTGATCGCTCTGGACTGGATCAACATGTGGCTGGCGCTGCCGCTGACCATCCTGCTGACTCTGGGACTTTTGCTGCTGCTGCCGGGCGCGATCAAGACCAGCATCAAGAATCAGTACCGGATATTCCGCGACAAGCACACCTGGGCGATGACCATCATTTATACCGCCACCTTCGGCTCCTTCATCGGTTTCTCTGCCGCCCTGCCGCTGTCGATCACCGTCATCTTCGGCAACATGATGGATATCGCCGCCGATGGCAGCATCACCCGTATCGCCAACCCCAATGCCCCCAGCGCCCTGACCTGGGCCTGGATGGGTCCCTTCGTCGGCGCGCTGATCCGCCCGGTGGGCGGCTGGATTTCCGACAAGGTGGGCGGCGCCATCGTCACCCAGATCATCTCGGTAATCATGGTGGTGGCCTCCGCTGCGGTGGGCTACGTCATGATGCTGGCCTACAACTCAAGCGACCCGAACCAGTACTTCTGGATGTTCCTGCTGCTGTTCATCGTGCTGTTCGCCGCCAGCGGCATCGGCAACGGCTCTACCTTCCGCAGCATCGGCGTGATCTTCAACATCCAGCAGAAAGGACCGGTACTCGGCTGGACCTCTGCCGTGGCCGCCTACGGCGCCTTCATCGCCCCGCGAGTGATCGGCGAGCAGATCAAGGCCGGCACGCCTGAAATGGCCATGTACGGCTTCGCGGTCTTCTACGCGATCTGCCTGGTGGTCAACTGGTGGTTCTATCTGCGCAAGAACGCCTATGTGAAGAACCCCTGATTCCAGCTCTTTTCAGGCCGGCTCTAGTGCCGGCCCTCTCCTTCCGTTATCAACTGAGGAATACGGCATGGCTTCCCAACGCTTCAAGCAATATTCGGTTCTGGTGGCCAACACCTTCGCCTTCACCATGTGCTTCATGGTTTGGACAATGTTCGGCGAGATCGGCGTGCCCATCGCCACCGAGCTGGGGCTCAACGACACCCAGTTCGGCATTCTCGCCGCGGTTCCCATCCTTACCGGCTCGCTGACCCGCCTGCCGCTGGGCGCAATGACCGACCGCTTCGGCGGGCGGCCGGTGTTCTTCATTATTCTGCTGTGTGTGGTGCCGGCCATCTGGTTCGTCCAGTTTGCCACCCAATACTGGCAGCTGCTGGTGCTCGGGGCCTTCATCGGCCTGGCCGGCGGCAGCTTCTCGGTGGGTATCACCTACACCGCCAAGTGGTTCGAGAAGGATCGTCAGGGTCTGGCCATGGGCATCTTCGGGGCCGGCAACGCGGGCGCCGCGGTGACCAAGTTCATTGCTCCCACGGTGATCGTGGTACTCAGCTGGCAGGCGGTGCCCAACATCTATGCCGCCATCATGCTGATAACCGCCATCCTGTTCTGGTTCTTCACCTTCTCCAATCCGGAGCATCGCACCGCCGGCAAGCTGCCGCTGCGTGAACAGCTGCGCGTGCTCAACGACCCCAAGGTGTGGAAATACTGTCAGTACTATTCGGTGGTGTTCGGCGGCTATGTGGGCGTTTCGCTGTGGCTGACCCGCTATTACATGGGTGAGTACGGCATGGGCATCCAGCTGGCCGCCCTGATCGCCACCATCTTCGTGCTGCCCTCGGGGGTGATTCGCGCCTTCGGCGGCTGGCTCTCCGACCGCTTCGGAGCGCATACCGTGACCTGGACCTGCATGTGGGCAAGCCTGGTTGCGCTGTTCATCATGTCCTACCCCGAAACGCGTTACAGCGTGCAGGCCAGCGATGGCGGCACCATCGATTTCGGCTTCGGCATTCCCATCTGGCTGTTCACCGCGGCACTGTTCGTGGTGGGTATCGCCTGGGGCATCGGCAAGGCCTCGGTGTTCAAGTACCTGTCCAACGAATACGCCGAGAACCTGGGGCTGGTCTCGGGCATCGTCGGCCTGGCCGGCGGCCTGGGCGGCTTCCTGCTGCCGATCATGTTCGGCGCCCTGGTCGATCTTACCGGCGTGGCTACCACCGTGTGGATGCTGTGCTTCGGCGTGACCCTGGTATCGATCATCTGGATGTGGTGGACCGAGCGGCGCGCGCCGATACTGACCCGCGAACAGCCCCCCAAGGAGGCCGCGACCAGCACTACTTGATAGATAGAAGCGTCGAAAAACGGGCGGCTTCAGTCCGGATCGGTGATGTCCTCGATCCAGGTCAAGGCCGCCACGCCGCCGGGCAGACCCAGGGTAGGAATGGCCAGCATGGCCACCTGCTTGAGCTCCTCCGCCGATGCGCCCTCCTCGAGCCCCCGGCGCACATGGGAGTGCACCGCGCCTTCGGAGCCAACACCCACGGCCAGCGCCAGCTTGATCAGACGGCGCGTGCGCGCATCCAGCGGACCCGCCTCGGCGCAGGCGCACCCCAGCGCGCTGTAGGCTTGCCAGACGTCGGGGTATTCATCGGCGACCCGGCCGGCGCCGGAAGGCAGCTGTTGATTCGACATGCGAGTTTCCTTGTGCAACGAGATTGTCCACCGCAGTATAGGTCCACCTGCCCGGCTCCGCCGCCGCTCCAGCCAGTTCAGTTCAGCCAGGACATGGGGCTGTGCCGTATCGCCGCCCCCAGCATGTAGGCAAAGGTGGCAACCGCAGCCAGCCCCGCCATGCCGCGTATCGCCGGTGAGCGACCGCGCTTGATGGCCACGGTGCCCAGGCCGATATAGACCAGCAGCGCGATCAGCTTGGCCGCCAGCCAGGAATGCTGATGCGGCCACAGCGACAGCGCCACCATCAGCCACACGCCAAGCCCCAGCAGAGCGGTATCGATCAGATGCGGCACCACCTTCACCCAGCGCCGAGAAAGCCACGGCGATTCACGAAAGGACCACCAGGCGCGCAGCATGAAAAACACGATGCTCAGGCTGGCGGCGGTCATGTGCAGATGCTTGATCAGAAAATAGTGTTCCACGGGGCCGGTCTTCCCTGGCAGCGAGTTTGATAATCAGCCGTCTTGCCCATCGACACGGGGCTGCATCAGCGGCGTTGTATAGTGAAACAGGAAGACACCATAGGCCAGGCACCACAGCAGAATGCTCAGGGTATAGGTCCAGTGGGTGATCTGCGGAAAGAAAGCCAGTACCGGCGAGCGGATCACCGCAGCAATCAGCATCAGGCCCAGCGCCACGCCGATGCCCGGCAGGGTGCGAATAGGCCGTGCGGTGTGGCCCAGAGATATCCGCGCCATCATCGCCAGCATCATGGTAGCCATGGCGCCAATGGTCAGCGCATGCACGGCGAGCTCGGTACGCAGCACGCCCAGCAGCGACAACGCCCACATGACAAGCCCCAGCGGAATGAAGGCGTAGCTGGCATGCAGCCCCCACAGCAGCGGCTCGCTGGCGCTATGCAGCCCACCCCAGCGCGACAGGGAAACAGCGTTGGCCAGCGCGGCAATAATCATCAGTCCAGCCAACACGACGCCCGGCAGTGCCACGCCCAGCACGATCAGCGCCTGGGCCAGCACCACCGCGAAGGTGCTGCCGCGGGTCAGGGAATCCAGCGCGGGAAGCGGCGCGGGGCGAGGACGCCGCAGGCGATTGGCAGTGAACATGGCGATCACCCGCCCCCCGACGACGACCATCAGCAGCGTGATCAGCAGCACCGCCAGGTACGCCGCCTGGCGAATCAGCACGGCGTCTCCCTTGAGCACGCCCCAGTGCATGCCGAGGTTGGCCGCGATCAGCAGCCCCAGCACCGGCAGGAAGATCAGGTTTTGCCAGCGTTTGGCGGTAATCACCAGCCGCGCCATGACCAAGGCCACCACCGGAAGAAACAGCAGATCAACCCCCGCCACCAGCCACGACGCCTCGCCGAGCGGAAAGGCCATCAGCACGCGCCCCGCCAGCCATAGCGCCACCAGCGCCATCAGCGGGCCGCCCTTCAGGCTAGGCAGGCCGGTCCAGGTTTGCACCGCCGTGAGCAAAAAGCCGCTTATCACGGCGGCGCCGAAGCCAAACAGCATTTCGTGCTGATGCCAGAACATCAGGCCGCCCTGGGGGCGTATCAGAATAGCGCCGTGCCAGAAGGCCAGCCATACCAGCATCGACACTATCCCGAACAGGGCCGCCAGCAGGAAGAGCGGACGAAATGCCAGCCGCACGACGGGCAGATGGGTCAAGCGAGAGGGGGTTGCGGAGGATGACGAAGAGGGCATGGCTGAGCACCTGATCTTGAGAAAAGTACTTGAAAAAAGTACCTGAGCAAAATGCTTGGATATGGCTATTGTGCGACAGTTGTCGCCGCGATGCCATAACAGGCATCATGGATACCTGTTATGGTTTTGATGCTGACAAGACAACAGGTCTCAATACAGATTACTGGCATCCATCCACAGATGCTCAAGCGTCAAGCACAACAATCGCCTGGCCCTCCGCTGGACACTCCCCCTGACATTGAATCGAGATAACACCTCATGCTGACACAAGACCAGGAACGCCTGATCGACTCCACCGCGCCGCTGGTGGCCGAGCATTGCCCGGGTCAATATATCGGCGTGCGTCTGATCATCGGCGGCGAGCCGGTCTACCGCCACTACGAGCACTTCGGTCCATCGCGGCCGCTCGAGGCGGCCTGAGCATCATGACAACTCCGCGGGCTGGGTTCGATATCCAGCCCCCGGGATACGGTCACAGCACAGTCAGGCGCGGCTCTTCGCCGAAAGCCGAAAAGCCCCTGTCGGCTGCAACGACCGCTTGCTTAACTGCCGCGAGTCAGCAGCATCAGCTTGATGCGGCCAATAGCCTGCATCGGATTCAGCCCCTTGGGACATACCCAGGTGCAGTTGGCGATCTGCCGACAGCGAAACACGCTGAAGGGGTCGTCAAGCTCAGCGAGGCGCTCATCGGTGGCGGTGTCGCGGCTGTCGATCAGGAAGCGGTAGGCCTGAATCAGCCCCGCCGGGCCGATGTACTTGTCCGGATTCCACCACCAGGAAGGACAGGCCGAGCTGCAGCAGGCGCACAGGATGCACTCATAGAGGCCATCGAGCTTCTCGCGATCCGCCGGGCTCTGACGCCGCTCGCTGGTCGTCGGCGGCTGATCATTGATCAGCCAGGGACGAATCTTCTCGAACTGACGGAAGAACTGGGTCTGGTCCACGACCAGATCGCGTACCACCGGCATGCCGGGCAGCGGGCGCAGCGTCAGAGTATCCGTCTTGCCCAGCACCTCGGCCACCGGAGTGATACAGGCCAGGCCATTCTTGCCGTTGATGTTCATGCCATCCGAACCGCACACTCCTTCGCGGCAGGAGCGGCGATAGGCCAGGGTCGGATCCTGCTCCTTCAGCGCCTCAAGCACGTCGAGCACCATGGCGCGGCGGAGGCGATCATCGACCTCCAGGGTCTCCATCCGAGGCGTGGCGTCGCTCTCGGGCTGGTAGCGATACAGGCTTACCTTGAACATGGCGTCCTCCTTATCTTTCACGCTTGACCTTCACGCTCACTCTCATGCTAGCCGAGCGGCGGGGCTGACGACTCGACGGGCCGGCTTGCACTACCTGGCCTCAGTGCTACCCTTAAACATGCATTATAGATGAGCTTAATAGGTGGTCGTAATAAATAGTGCGGCCCTGCCTTCTTGTTGTCGATTTGTGTGGCGGGCGCCTCGTAACCGCCCTGACCAAGGAGAGACCATATGGCTATCCTCGTTTGTTCTTCGCGACACCCATCGAAAAGCCTGCAGATGATGGGGGCAATGCTCTTGGCGGCAGCCCTCAGCATTGGCCTGGCCAACCAGGCGCTGGGCGAGGAAATGCAGGAACCCGCAGGTACCGAGAGCTGGCTCCCGAGCCTGATCACGGAGACTCCCCAGGAAGGCTTTGCGCTGGCGGTGACGCTGTCCCAGAAGGGCGTCGGCACGACCCAACCGGACGCCAGCGTGCGCCAGGGCCTGCGTGGCACCTATGCCAACAACCCGGACAGCCTGATCGCCGCCTCCCAGGTGATCGCCATTCACTTCCAGACCGTGGCCGCGGCCAATGATTACTGGCGAGAAGACTAGGGGCTGTTGACGCTTCCTCACGACCGCGGCATAAGTTCATTGGGTGCAGAACAAGGCGTGAGGAGCGTCGCTGGGTCGTTGCCAATGAGCGTAGCGCGTTAAAAATAGAAGGTACCCGTCAGGCTGGCGCTGCGCTCTGCACCGGGGATCTCGCCATAGGGCTCATAGGACTTGTCAAGCAGATTGCCCAGGCTCAGCCCGAGATCAAAGCTATCGCCGTGACGCAATCCCAGATAGGCGTTGAGCGTACCGTAACCCGCAGCGCGCGAGGTCACCTCACCGTCGACATCGCGCAGCTTGGCCTTGCTCTCGGCGCGCACAAAGACATCAGCTTCGGCCAGCGTCTCCGGCGACAGCGGCCATTCGTGCCGCACTCCAAGGTTGCCGGCCAACTGCGGCGTGCCGCTATCGGTAGTCGTTCGGGTGCCGTAGTCGAGTTCACGCCGCAGCAGGCTGCCGTTGAGATAAAGCGTAGTGGTGTCCCAGTGTGGCAGGGTGTATTCGGTGAGCAGCTCGAGCCCTATGGTGCGTGCCTTGTCGATATTGACAAAACGCCGCTGCCGAACCGGACCAGGCAGGTCTTCCAGGCCGATATAGTCCTCGGCGCGGGTATGGAACAGGGTAGCGTCCAGCAGGAACTGATCGTCACGGTAGCGCGCGCCTAACTCCAGGGTGTCGGCACTCTCCGGCGACAGGTCGGCGTTGCCGAGCGTTAGAGTACCCGCTGTGGTGTTGAGAAACAGCTGCTGCAGGGTTGGGTATGAATACCCCTGGGCCAGGTTGGCGCGCAGCGACCAGCGATCCGAAGGTTGATGAACCAGGCTCAGCGAGCCGAGCAGCCGCTCGTCGCTGTTGCTCTCGAGCGCCTTGTCGGTGCTGGCATCGAGTTTCGCCTTTACCGAATAGCCTCTTGCGCCGAGATACAGGGTCGTGGCATCCCCCAGTGACCACGCCTGCTGTGCGTAGGCGGAGAAGGTCTCGATATAGGCCTCATCCAGCGTGGCGCTGACCCGCCGCTGGCCCGCCGGGGGTGGAAAGGGTCTGAAAGTACTGGAGTTTTTTTTGGTATCCAGCGCATCGTGCTCATACTCCAGTCCCACCAGGGTCTGGCCGGCAGCGGTCAACTCCAGGTCGGCCTGAATGTCCAGGCCGTAGGTGGTCTGCTTGTCGTCGCTGGCGCTTTCTACCGCTATGCCGTTGGTCATTTCCGTCTGACTTTCAAACAGCCGGTCGATGGTCTGGTAGTAGAGGCTCGCCTCGAGGTTATCGATCAGCGGAGAAAGTCGTTCTCCTTCATAAAACAAGCCGACCTTGCGCAAGTCGCGCTTCGGCAAGCCTACCTGGAGTGATTCGATGCCTGGCTTGGGTGGGCTGTAGACATCCGCATCGAGGCGATACTGATCCGCTTTCACTGCCAGATAGTGGTTATCCAGGCGATAGCCCAGGTGCGTCGAGACTTGATCGTGGGAATGCCCTGAAGAATCCAGACGTCCATCGGCCGCGCGGCGATCGCCGTCATCGCTGAGCCCGGCGCTCAGCCGCCAGTCCAGATCACCACTCGCGCCTTGCAGAGTGGCATTGGCACCACCCCCGCGGCTGGCCGTACGGCCAGTAACGCTGATGCTACCCTCCAGAGGCTGTTCGCCGCCGCGCCGAGTAATAATGTTGACGACCCCACCGATGGCGTTGGAGCCGCTGAGTACCGATGACGGCCCTCTCACCACCTCGATGCGCTCGATGGTCGAAGGATCAAGCAGCAGCGGTGTGCCATGCGGTGAGTGATCGGTCAGCGCATGCCCATCGATCTTTATGGTGACACGCCGAGAATCCTCACCGCGGATCCTGATGCGCTGCATGCCCGGAGAACCGTCATCGAATATCTGGACGCCGGGCACGTCGCGCAGCAGTTCGGCCACACTGGCAGTGGGAGTACGTCGCAGCGTCTTCGGCCCCACCGTCGAAACCGACGCCGGGTTGTCGAAAACCGAGACTTCCTGGCCGCTACCCAACACAACCATCGTATCCAGCGTGGTCGGTGTATCGGTCGATGGCCCAGCGGCCTGGACGCTTCCAACGCCGGCAAGTGCGAGTCCCAGGACCAGGACAATGGCGCGCTGCTTTTCCCTGCTGTGTGGCACGTGAAACTCCCTATTAAACTCTCTATTAAAATATGCTGGCTAAAGAAGCGCTGAAGAAATCGCCGAGCGGCTCAAGCACAAGGCGCACGGAGCGCAGAAACCGGAGCCTATAGCGGTATAGGTGAGGATTCCGAGCACCGCGCAACGCAGTGATTGAGACACGCAGGCATTTATTCAGTGTTTTCCTAGTGGCTGGTGCCCTCTTCATAGCGCGTCTTGTTCCAGACGTTGTACTTGCCCGAGGGCTTGTCCATGGGAATGCGCTCCAGCTCTTCCAGGGTCTGGGCGTCGTAGACGATCACCGCGCCGTCCCGATCCCAGATGCTGAGCAGCAGCTTCTCGCCGCGCCGGTCGAACTCGACGTGGGCAGCCACCTTGCCCGGAGCGGGCTGCAGCGTCTTGACGACTTCAAGGCTCTGCTTGTCGATCACGTGCACCTTGTCGCTGTTGGGGCCAAAGAACACGTCCACCCAGGCATAGGGAGAATTCTCGTGGCTGCGCATGAAGAAGCCCGGTCCCTGGGTTTCGATATTGCTGACCAGTGACCAGTCCTGCATGTCGAACACCGACACCAGCCCCTTGTTGAGATGGGGAATCGCCATCACCCGGCGGCCATCGAGCATCCAGGTGATGCCCGCGCCCAGGTGCGGCATGCCTTCCAGCGGCAGATCGGCGATCTTTTCGCCACTGACGAGGTCGATCACCCGAGCCCCCTGACCGCCGCGAGCGGCACCGACCAGATAGCGATACTCCGGCCCGAAAAAGAAGTCATCCAAGTAGTCTTCCGCCGCAAGACGGCGCACCTCGAAGCTCGGCGTATCGTGGCTGCGCAGCGCCTCGATGGGTTCCTTCATGTGCCCCGTGGAGACCACCGGCGAGGTCGGAATCGGCCAGGGAATTTCCCAGACTTCCTTGATGTCCTTCAGGGCGGCAATAAAGCTGCCTCGCGGCGGGGCGGCGTAGACGGCGCTGACCCGGGACGACTCGCCAGCGGCGTTGGTCGCCGGATAAATCCGCATCGGGTCCAGGTTGTGGGCGTCGAACAGCACCAGGCTGTGGGGCAGGTAGTTGGCGGCCATCACGTAGCGGCCGTCCGCGGAGACGGCGATGTTGCGCATGTTGATACCGGCGCGCACCTCCGCCACCATTGTCTGGTTATAGATATCGTACTTGCTGATCCAGCCGTCCCGGGAGCCGAAGAACACGTAGCGCCCGTCCGGCGTGTACTTCGGCCCGCCGTGCAGGGCGTAGCGGCTCTCGAAGCGGTCGAGGCGCTCGAAGCTGTCGCCATCGAGCAGGCTGACGTGGTGATCGCCGGTCTCCACCACCAGAAACAGGTTCAGCGGATCGGCATCGAAGCCCGGCTCATCCGGCAGGCTGCCATAAGGATGGGTCAGCTGATGGCTTTGCTGGATATCCGCCATGCTCCAGGTGGGCGGAGAATCCGGCGGCGTATAGATCCACTCCGCCAGCGCTCGGCTTTCCTCGTCCTTCAGCACATTGGCGAAGCCGGCCATCTGGGTCGCCGGCCGGCCTTCGAGGATCACGTCGAGAGCGGCGTCCTTTTTCAAGCGCGACAGATTGCCCGGCAGCAGCGCCGGCCCCATGCCACCCAGGCGCTCAGCACCGTGACAGCTGGCACAGTGGGTCTGGTAGAGCGCCTGTGTATCGAACTCTGCCGACGCGCTTTCAGCCAGTGCGGGCAGGGTCGTCAGCAGCATGCCCGCCATCGCCACACCTAGCGATCCTTTCGCCACACGACATGTTCCGCCTCTTACCATGCCACGGCTCCCAGCAGCTGCTGAGGCTCGGCCACCAACTGATGCCTCTGGGCAACGGCCAGAGTATCCGCCAGACGTACCACTTCACCCACCACGATCAGAGTCGGTGGCTTGAAGCCATCGCGCTCGATGGTTGCCACCAGTTCCTCCAGCGTCGTCAGTACCTGGCGCTGCGCCGCGGTCGTGCCTCGCTCCACCAGCGCCACCGGATGGGAAGCCGCCAGTCCATGGGCCTGCAGCTCGCGGCTGATCAGGGCGGCATTGGCCAGCCCCATGTAAAAGACCACGGTCTGATGCGGTGCCGCCAGGGCAGCCCAGTTGAGCGCCAGGCAGCTGTCGCTCTTGCAGTGGCCGGTGACGAAGGTCACGCTCTGGGCGTGATCGCGGTGGGTCAGCGGAAAGCCCGCGTACGTCGAGCAGCCGGAGGCCGAGGTAATGCCCGGTACCACGCGAAAGGTCACGCCATGCTTGATCAGGTGCTCGGCCTCTTCGCCGCCGCGACCGAAGATGAAGGGGTCGCCGCCCTTCAGCCGTACCACGCGCTTGCCCTGGCGGGAGAGGGTCGTCATCAGCTCGTTGGTCTGCTCCTGGGTCAGCGCATGACAGCTCGGCGCCTTGCCCACGTAGTAGCTTTCGGCGCCCTTGGGTGCCATATCCAGCACCGCCTGGGAGACCAGCCGGTCGAACACCAGGCACTCGGCCTGCTGCAGCAGCGACAGCGCGCGCAGGGTCAGGAGCCCGGGATCGCCAGGGCCGGCGCCGACGATCGCCACCTCCCCGGGGGCCAGTGGCGCTTCGGTCAGCTGATAACAGAAGCGTCGTGTTTGAGTGGTCATAAGCATCCCCTTGCAGTGCCACGGTCGGTGTCTTTTATTTCTTCAAGCAGCAGACCAATTAAAGCTCGACGGCCTGAATGGCGTCCGCCGGCGCACTGATGCGCCGCTCACCTTCGGCAACGCCGATTTCCTCATTGCTCAGATAGCACCCCGGATCTTCTTCCCAGGGGTCGCCGCTGACCTTCCAGGCGCGCACCCGGGTATTGCCGTTGCAGATCGAAAGATAGCGGCATTCGCCACAGCGCCCCTTGACCGGGCGCGGGCGCTGGCGCATCCCCAGCATCAAGGGGTCCCGGGTATCCCGCCAGATCTGCGAGAAAGGGAGATCACGAACATTGCCGAGATCATGATCCCACCAGAAGGTGTCCGGGTGAACGTTGCCCAGGTTGTCGATGTTGGCGATGTTCTCGCCGGAGGCGTTGCCGCCCCACTGCTCCAGGCGCTGGCGCAGGGTCTGCGCCTGATCCGGAAAGCGCCGCTCGGCCCACTGCAGCAGGAAGGGACCGTCCGCGTCGTTGTTGCCGGTGACGTATTCCCGCTCGACGCCACGTTCGAGCTCGCTCAGGCAGTGGTCGAAGAGCAGCGTCATGGCGTCCCGGGTCATCCGGTACCAGGCGTCCTGCTTGCGATGACGATGGCCGCGCCCGCCGTAGTTGAGGTGCGACAGATAAAACTTGTCCACGTCATGCTCGTCGAGCATGGCGAGAATCTGCGGCAGCTCATCAAAGTTGTGCTGGGTCAGGGTGGTGCGCAGCCCGACCTTGATGCCGCGAGCCTTGCACAGCGCCACACCGCGCATCGACTCGCGAAAGGCGCCCTGGCGCTGGCGAAAGACATCGTGGGTGGCCTCCAGACCGTCGATGCTGATGCCCACATAGTCGTAGCCGACGTCGACGATCTCCTCGATATTGTCTTCGGTGATCAGGGTGCCGTTGGTGGAAAGCCCGGTGTAGATGCCCAGTTCCCGCGCCCGTCGGGACAGCTCGAAGATATCCGGACGCATCAGCGGCTCGCCGCCGGACAGGATCAGCGCCGGCACGCGAAACTCCTTGAGATCATTGAGTACACGGTGGGCTTCCAAGGTGGAAAGCTCGCCGGCGAAGTCGATATCCGCAGAGGTGGTATAGCAGTGCTTGCAGGTCAGGTTACAGCGACGGATCAGGTTCCAGATCACCACCGGCCCCGGCGGCTTGCGGGCCGGCCCCAGCGGCGTTGGCTCCAGAAGCGTCTTGATATAGCGGGTTACACGAAACATGCGAGTCTCCTCATCCGGTCAGCTACGGCGCTCGGTCAGGCGCAGTCCGGTCTTCTTGAGAATGCGTGAGCTATAGAGAATCCGGTGATCACGACAGGCGCTTCCCAGCACCTCGGCGAGCTCTTGCGCCTGGCGCTCGACGTCTTTCCGGGAGCGACCATGCAGCATGGCAAACAGGTTGTAGGGCCAGTCCGGCAAGTGACGCGGGCGGCGGTAACAGTGGCTGACGCCCGGATGACGAGCCACTTCACGGCCCAGGCGAGCAATCTCGCTGTCATCCACGTCCCATACCGTCATGCCGTTGGCCACATAGCCCAGCCGATAGTGGTTGGGTACCGCGGCGATGCGGCGGATCACGCCCTGCTCCTGCATGCGCGCCATGCGACGGCGCACCTCGTCTCCATTCAGACCCAACGGCTCGCCCACCGCGGCCCAAGGGTCAGGCACCAGCGGCAGCCCGGCCTGGGTCGCCAGCACGATGGCGCGGTCCTGTTCGTCGAGCAGCGTGGTTTGCGGCCGTTCAGACCGGCAGGTGGAGTCGTACATGGAATTCCTCCTGCTTGGGCATGTTGTAGACGGGATAGCCGGTGGCGGTTTCGATCTCGGCAATGGTTTCGGTGATACGCTCGGGCGTTTCCGTGGCCAGCACGAACCACATGTTCAATGAATGCTCGCGGCGGTAGTTATGCGCGACCTCCGGGAAAGCATTGACCTGCTCGACGACGCTGTCGAAATGCTCTTCGGGAATCGCCATGGCGGCAAGGGTCAGCCCACCCCCCAGGCGCTCGGCGTGATACATGGGGCCGAACCGGGTCAGCACGCCGCTTTCACGCAGGCCCTTCAGCCGTTCGAGCAAGGTCGGCTCGTCAATCTCGAGCTCATCGGCAACGGCCGCAAAGGGAGCCTCGACGATCGGCAGCCCATCCTGGAGCCGATTGATGATGCGTCGGTCAATGAGGTCCAGCTCAGCGATACTGTGCTTGGCGGCATCTGCGGGCATCGACATGCTCCTCCTTCGGGTCAGCTTGTTGCTCATCGATCAAGCGCTCATCCACCCGATGGTCATCGCCTACGTAGCGGCCACCGTGCTGGCGATAGGCGTGGGTGCTGAACAGCACCTGATGCGGCGTGTCTTCCAGGCCCTGGCGCCGGATCAGGGCATCGAGTTCGGCCAGCACCCGTTCGCGAGCGGTGCCGTGAATCATGCAAAACAGATTGAACGGCCACTGGGGCAGCCGTCGCGGTCGCTGATAGCAAAGAGTCACCGCCGGCTCTTTCGCCAGGCGCTGCCCCAATTCTCGGACCTGCTCATCCGGCACATCCCAGACCACCATGGCATTGGCAGTGATGCCCAAGGTGCGATGCTTGACCACCAGCCCCAGGCGCTTGATCAGGCCGCTTTGCTGCCAGCCTTCGACGACGGCCATCACCGCTGCTTCGCTCATCCCGCACTGTTTGGCCAGGCTATGCCAGGGGCGCGGCGTCAAGGGCAGGCCTTGCTCGAGCAGGCCGCGCAGCTGCCGTTCGCGCTGCTGAACTGAAGCTGACGCGAGAGCCTGTGGCGACCTGTCTTGCTGTCTGCTGGCTTCCCGCCTGCTCGGCGCTGTGTTTGTCATGCCTCCTCCAGCTCTGCCCAGGGAAGAGGAAAGCCCAGGTCGATATGAAAGCCTTCGAGCATGGGCAGGCGCAGCAGCGGCCGGCTCAGCTTGGCTTCCAGGGCGTCGAGGCGCTGGGTGAGGGTCGTTTCGTCCGGGGCGGTCATCACGAACCACAGGTTGTAGCGATGCTCGCGGGCGTAATTATGATTGACCCCGGGCGCCTGATTGATGAGCTTTGCGCATGACTCTTGCTGCTCGCCGGGAACCGCCACCGCTGCCAGCAAGCTGGCACCGGCCCGGGTATGTTCGAACACCGGCCCGACCCGGCTCAGCACACCCATGGCCTGCAGACGCTCCAGGCGTTGAATGATTGCGTCTTCACTCAGCCCGAGTTCTTTTCCCATGGCGGCATAGGGACGCGAACAGACCGGCAAACCACGCTGATAGCGATCCAGCAGACGCCGATCCTCGGCATCGAGCTGTTGGACAAGATGAGTCATGGGCGAAGCTCACGTTGAAACCTACAAGGCGGGCCTTGCGGCCCGCCCTCTTTCGATTCGTCTTAGTAGACGTCGTTCTGAGTGTTGTAGACGTTGAACTTGCCGGTCGGTGTGACCAGACGCTCGTCCTTGATCACGGCCTTGAGCTCACGGGTCTTGTCGTCGACGATCACCAGCGCGGATTCCTGCTCCATGCCGTTCCACACCGAGAACCACACCTCGTCGCCAGCCTTGTTGTACTCCGGCTGCACGACACGCTTGGGCCCTTCACCCAGCTCGGCCCACTCGGCAATCGGCAACACCTCGTACCCGGCGTCCAGGTCGTTGATGTCGTAGACCGCCACGCTCTGGCTGATCGCCTCGCCCGGGTTCAGCGCGGTATCAACATAGAGGTTGCTGGACTCGGGGTGGGTCTTGACGAACAGAGAGCCGCCACCCTGGCCTTCCAGCGTTCGCACTATCGTCCAGGCCTGATCCGGATGTCCTTCGGGGTCGGTGCCGATCAGCGAGATGCTGTTATCCCCCAGGTGGCTGGTGACCCAGACCGGGCCGAACTCCGGATCCTCGAAGTTGGCGCCACGTCCGGGATGCGGAATCTTGCCCACGTCGATGATGGCTTCCAGCTCGCGCTCCTTGGAATCGACGACCACGATCTTGTTGGACTCGTTGGCGGCGGTCAGGAAGTAGCGCATGGAGCTGTCCCAGCCGCCATCGTGCAGGAAGCGCGCCGCATCGATCTCGACGACGCTCATGGCGTCGAGGTCTTCGTAGTTGACCAGCTGAATCTTGCCGGTTTCCTTGACGTTGACGATGAACTCAGGATGCTCATGCGATGACACGATGGCGGCCACACGGGGCTCCGGGTGGTACTCCTGATCATCGACGGTCATGCCGCGGGTGCTGACGATCTTCCGCGGCTCCAGGGTCTCGCCGTCCATGATCACGTACTGGGGCGGCCAGTAGGCGCCGGCGATGGCGTACCTGTCTTCAAAGTCCTTGTGCTTGGAGGTTTCGACGGAACGTGCCTCGAGGCCGATCTTGATCTTGGCCACGGTGGTCGGCTCCTCCATCCACAGATCGACCATGTCGATGACCGCGTCACGCCCGATCACGAACAGGTAGCGTCCAGAGGCTGACATCCGCGAGATGTGTACCGCGTAGCCGGTATCCAGCACCTTGACGATTTCCTTGCTCCCGCCATCGATCAGGGCGATCTGGCCGGCGTCGCGCAGGGTGACCGAGAACAGATTTTCCAGATCAATGTCGTTCATCTGCTCGGTGGGACGATCTTCCGGCGCCACCATGACTTCCCAGCTTTCCATCATGGCTGCCATGCCGAACTCGGGGGGTACCGGCGGCTCATGCATGACGTACTTGGCCATCAGCTCGACTTCTTCGGGGCTGAGCTCCCCCGACGTCCCCCAGTTGGGCATGCCCGCCGCCGAGCCGTAGGTAATGAATGCCTTGAGGTATTCAATGCCTCGTTCCTGAGTAATATCCGGGGTCAAGGGCTTGCCGGTGGCACCCTTTCTCAACACCCCATGACAGCCGGCACAGCGCTGGAAGTAGAGATCCCGGCCATGATCGAAGTCTTCCTGGCTCATGTCGGGGGCGCCCGGCGTGACGACGCGCTTCATGGTTGTAGGATCCACCCCTGAAGGCGCCCCCGAATAAGATTGGAATGCGGGGTCTGCGTGCTCCCTCTCTTGCTGCACGGTCGGCTGATCGGCACTTTCCTGGGCATCATCCTGTGCGATGGCAGCCCCACCGATTCCCAACATTGCTGCAGCTATTGCCACGTTCAGCGGCGTGCGATACCAGCTTGGTTTACTCATCGTTCCACTCCTCGGGGTTCCTGAAGGTCACATGTCGCCAAGAGATATTTTTTTAGTTATTTGCCAACCCGCACGAGCAGTCACTTGCGCAGGCTGCACTTCAAGCGTGTAAAGAAATACGCTCAACAAAAAGCGTATGTATTTTGCACCTTTACATGCATGAGAGCATCACTTTTCTAGTCGAGTTTCGGGAATAGCTGCTTGTTTGGAACAGGCTTGACTACCGATCTGTTAGCGTCAGCATAGCAGCATGCAAGGTTTCCGCTACATGACAAAGGTCAAGGTTCATGCCGGCGATACATCATATCCTGCAGGAGTTTTCCCAACCTGACATGGAGGGCTATGCTGTGCTCATGTTCATTTCCCGATGCAGAGTGCGCCGCCATAATGGTTTTTCTTCCCGGCAGCTGGACAGAGCATCAACGCAGCGTCAGCCGGCAGGTCCACGCTCTTCGGAGTCTTGTCATGTGTCTTGTCATCAGAAACCGCCGCTACCCTTGCGCGACCATGCTGCTGGTTCTGCTGCTCTCTGTTCCCCTGCTATCCAAGGCGGACCCCTCCACCGAACGGCAGGCAGAACTCGATACCCTGCTCTATCAGGACTGCGGCTCCTGTCATGGCATGACCCTGCGTGGCGGCTTGGGCCCCCCGCTGTTACCCGAGGACATGGCGCGCTATAACACGGACGCCATCGCTGCGATTATCCTGCATGGCGTACCCGGCACCGCCATGCCCCCCTGGTCGGCACTGCTCTCCGAAGAAGACGCCGCCTGGCTTGCCGATCAACTGCTGCCACAGAGTTCCGACTCTCACTGACTCGAGGAAGTTACCGCATGCGTACGTTCAAACCATTGCTGATCGCTGGCGTCATTGCTCTGCTGGCGGGTTACCAGGCACCAACACCGGCTGCCGAGCTGCGCGGCACCGGCGACCTGGGCGTGGTAGTGGAGCGTGCCACGGGCAGCCTGACCCTGGTAGACACCAGCGCACGCGCGGTGATTGGGCAGATCGAGGGGCTGGGCGATCTTTCCCATGCCTCGGTCAAGTTCTCCCGGGATGCCCGCTACGCCTTCGTGTTTGGCCGCGATGGCGGACTGTCCAGGGTCGACCTGCTGACCGGCGAGATCACCGCGCGGGTGCTGCAGTCGGGCAACAGTATCGGCGGGGCCATTTCCCAGGATGGGCGCTACGTGGCGGTGGCCAACTACGAGCCCGGAGGCGTGAAGATTTTTGATAGCGAAGATCTGACGCTGATCGCGGACATTCCCACCACCTATCAAGACGATAATGGTGATACCCAGCGCTCCAAGGTCGTCGGCCTGGTGGATATTCCTGGCAACGACTTTATCTTCAGCCTGTTCGATGCCGGGGAGATCTGGACGCTGGACATGGCCACCGATGAGCCATCGATCACGCGCTACCCGGATATTGGCAAGCAGCCTTACGACTCGCTGATCAGTCCCAACGGCCGCTACTATATCGCCGGCCTGTTCGGCGAGGACGGCTTGGCGCTGCTCGATCTCTGGCAGCCCGACAAGGGTGTCGAGCGGATCCTTCCCGACTATGGTCGGGGAGAGGAGCGCCTGCCGGTCTACAAGATGCCGCACCTGGAAGGCTGGGCCATCGCCGGAGACCAGGCCTACTTCCCTGCGGTAGGCCGCCATGAAGTGCTGGTGGCCGATACGGACAGTTGGCAGCTGACCAAGCGTATTGCCATGCATGGACAGCCAATCTTCGTGATGAGCCGCCCCGATGAACGTCAGGTATGGGTCAACTTCGCTCACCCGGACAACGACGTGGTGCAGGTCATCGACACCCGGAGCGGGAAGATCATCAAGACGCTATCGCCCGGCAAGGCGGTGCTGCACATGGAGTTCACCCCGCGCGGCGAGCACGTGTGGATCTCGGCCCGGGACAGCGACCATGTCAAGGTCTACGACACCGAGACCTTTGCGGAGCTGGCAACGCTGCCCGCCCAGTCGCCTAGCGGCATTTTCTTTACCGACCGGGCACATCGTATCGGGCTATAAATAGAACTGGCCGTGCCGTCTGGATAGACGAAAACGGTTCCGCAATAATTGCCGACGCCCGCCCCAGGCGTTAAGATGCATAACATATGCACCTTATCGACGGGAGATGAGCCATGACCTTCGTCGTCACCGAAAACTGCATCAAGTGCAAGTACACCGACTGCGTGGAAGTCTGCCCCGTGGACTGCTTCTACGAAGGACCTAATTTTCTGGTCATTCATCCCGATGAATGTATCGACTGCGCCCTGTGCGAGCCGGAATGTCCGGCGGAAGCGATCTTCCCCGAGGACGAGCTGCCGGACTCCCAGCGTCACTTTACCGAGCTCAATGCCGAGCTGGCCGAGCAGTGGCCGAATATCAGCGAGAAACAGGACCCCCCCGAAGATGCAGAGAGCTGGGACGGGGTGCCGGATAAGCTGCGTCTTCTCGAACGCTAGCTTCCGCTGAACATTGCCCGCTTGTCGGCAAGCATCTATTACATGTCCATGCAAAGCGTATAAGATCAAGCGTTCATCTGTTCAAGAGAAGGCGGCCATGAAAGACAAAAGAGATATCGAAAAGACCTACAGCAATGAAGAGTTTGTAGAAAAGCTGCGCCGTCTGGCGGACTGCATCGAGGCGGGCAAGCAGTTCGAGATCCAGATAGCGGGCGAACGCGTCTACGTGCCAGCGCGGGCCACCTATAGCATCGAGCATGAACGGGGCACTGAAGACGAGGAAATAGAATTCCAGATCAAGTGGGATCTAGCCTGATAGATCCGAGAAGCTGCTGACGTCGAGGTAACATCCATGACAGCCCATATCGACAGCGATCACGACTTCGCGGCACGCAAGTCCGGCTCACCGGGTCGGGGCGCTGCCATCCTGATCTATGCCTTTTACCTGGGCAGCGTCATGGCGGTGGTCACGGCGCCGCTGGGTGTCGCAATCGCCCATTTCAAGCTGGGCCGCGGGGCCGAGTGGGTCGACAGCCACTTCCGCTTTCAGATTCGTACCTTCTGGCTGGGCGTGCTGGCAGGCGGCATCGGTCTGCTGCTGTGGAACCTGCTGGGCTACCTTGATGCGCCACCCGGCATTGCCTGGGGGCTTGGCTATCTGTTTTTCACAGTTTGTCTGATCTGGATGGTAGGCCGCTGCGGAGTCGGCATTCATCGTCTGATGGCCAACCGCCCCATCGACAATGCCCGCAGCCTGGGCTTTGGTGGCGCTCCGGTGAGCTTCAATGACTGACTCCCAGAGGCTGCCAGAGCAGCAGGAAGCAGGCTACGCGCATGAAGCGGAGTACGACGCCGACAGCGACTGGGGCCCGCTTTCCGCCCTGCCCGGCAACCCGCTGATGTGGGTGCTGATCCTCAGCGAGATGCTGGTGTTTGCCGCGGCGTTCGGCCTCTATGCCTGGATGCGCGCAGCCGACCAAGCGCTGTTCGACGCCTCCCAGCAGCAGCTCGACCCGATCATCGGCGGCCTGAACACCATAGTGCTGTTGACCAGCGGCCTGTTCGCCGCCCTGGCGGTCAATGCAGTATCGCGCGGGCAGATACGCCACAGCCGCTATTGGCTGCTGGCGACCATGGCCACGGGCGGCGTGTTCTGTGCAGTCAAGGTCGCCGAATACATCGACAAGTTCAGCGCGGGCCTGACCCCGGATACCAACACCTTCTTTGCCTTCTACTTCCTGCTGACCGGCTTTCATTTCGCCCACGTCATCTTCGGCTTGGGCGTGCTGGCGCTGGTGACCTGGCGCACCAGCCTGGCCAACGTAGAGACTGCCACGGCGTTCTGGCACATGGTCGATCTGATCTGGATCCTGCTGTATCCGCTGATCTATTTATTGCGATAGGCGAGGGAAGATGATGACAACGCACCCCACTACCCGCCGCCTGATAGTGACCTGGGTGGCCTTGATGGGCCTGACCCTGGTATCGATGGTTTCTGCCCGGCTCGATGCACAGGATCAATGGCTGGCACTGCCGCTGTGGTCTGCCCTGCTGGTCTTGATCAGCACCGGTTTCAAGGCGCATCAGGTGCTGATGATCTATCTCAACCTGCGTATCTCGACACCCGCCTGGAAAGGAGCGTTCGTCGGGCTGGCCATCGTCATTCTGGGGCTGATTCTGTCTGGCTATCTGGCAGCACGCGCCAACCTTCTTGGCTGACCTGATCTGATCAGTGTCCGGGCTGATAAAAACCAGGGCTGATGAAAGGCGGCCCTGTATTGACCTGCTCGAAGGCGCCAAGCCGTGTCCGGGCTGATAAAAACCAGGGCTGATGAAAGGGGCCGTCACCGTTTCGGGGCGGCGCGCACCCAGTCGTCCAGTCGCCGCGCCACGATCATCAGACCGTAGACGATAAATGGCGCGGGAAAGATCATCGCCACGCCCCAGTCTTTGTTATTGATGATCCAGGCCACGGGAACCATCACTGCCAGAAAGATCACCGCACCAATCAGTATCGCGATCACGGCGCGAGCAGTCATGACACTTCCTCCTCAAGAAAGCGCTGAAGAAATCGGCGAATGGCTCATGTTCAGTGTTTGCCTCAGGTGGCGATGATCTGCCGGTAGATCCCCGGCAAGGCCAGGGACAGATGCTCGGGGCGCTGCACGATGGCATAGCCGCCGCGACCGAACAGGTGCGGAATATACTGTCGCGCCTCCTGGTCGATGGTCACACCGAACACCTTGACCTCCTGCTGGCGGGCATCGAGAACCGCTCGGCGGGTATCTTCGATACCGTAACGCCCTTCGTAGTAGTCAGTGTCATTGGGCTTGCCGTCGGTAAGCACTAGCAGCAGACGGTGACGATTGGGGCGCTTGGAAAGTTCCTGGGTCAAATGGCGGATCGCCGGCCCCATGCGGGTATAGCGGCCCGGCTGTAGCGCGGCGATGCGCCGGTCGACCCGCTCGCTCATCGGCTCCTCGAACGTCTTGAGCGTATTGACCCACACCCGCTGGCGGCGATGCGAGGTAAAGCAATGGATCGCATAATCGTCGCCGCATCCTGCCAGGCCGTGGCCAAGCACCAGCAGCGCCTCCTTCTCCACGTCCAGCACCCGCCGATCCTCGAGCCAGGCATCCGTGGACAGCGACACATCCACCAGAATGGACACCGCCAGATCTCGTGCCTGCTGGCGGATGGCGAGATACAGGCGATCGGTGGTCTCGCCGGTAGCGGCCAGATCACAGCGCGCACGAATCGCCGCATCCATGTCCAGTTCATTGCCATCGAGCTGACCACGCAGAATTTCACGCCGCGGACGCAGCGCCTCGAACTCCCGTCGCACCCGACGAATGCGGCGCCGGGTCGTCTCGTCCGGCGCCCAGTCTTCTCCTTCCTCGCTTTGCAGATCCGTCAGCACGGCGCAGTGGTCCGGAAGATAGACCTGCTTGCGATGATTCCACTCGGGATAAAGATGCTTGCCGCGCAGACGCCCGCCGGCAATGGCCTCGGGGGCCAGGTCAAGATCGATCTTGAGCTGTGAGGCGGCGCGCTGCTCGTGAGGACTCAGGGTGATTTCCTCCATCTGCTCGGCGACGCTGCGCGCGTTCTCGTCTTCCTCGTCGTCCACCCGGCGGTTGAGGTTTATCATCTCCGAGATGGAAAGCATCTTCTCGAAGCGGTTGAAAATCAGCGAGTCTTCACGCTCCGCCTGATCCTGCCGACGGCGCTCGGCCTTGCGCTTGCCCTGGGTCACGGCTTCGGCCCGGCGATCGCTGGGGGGCTCGTCGTCACCCTCGGGGCGTGTCTCGCCCTGAGTGCCCAGTTCGACGACTTGGGCCCAGAGCGGCACGGGAAGCGGCGGGCGATAGCCACGCGGCGCCTGGAACTCTTCCAGTGAGACAGCGGAGTCGTTGACCGCCGCGGCCAGACGGGCGGCCTCACCGTCCAGCGGCCGGGGATCCCCCAGCAGGCTCAGCACCAAGGCCTCGACGGCGGCTTCGGTCGTCGGCAGGCGTCGCCTGGGGCGCACCTCCAGCAGCGCCTGACAAAGCCGGACGTGGCGCTCGTGCAGTCCGGGAAAGTGCTCCAGAACCCGCCGGCTTGCCGATACGGTCTCACGCAGCCAGGCAATATCCTGGCGCAAGGGATCGTCATGACATGGAGCGTGGTGCGCCACGGCAAGAAAGGCCGCCAGCCAGAAGTAGAGATCGCGATTGAGCGCTGCATCGGCAAACAGGTCAATCCTTGGAGGCAGCAGCAGGTTTTCCTCGTCGCGACGCGCCAGGTCGAGGCTTTCCTCATCGAAGCCCAGGCGCTGGCGCAGGCTGAGCCGATGTGACGAACTGCGTGCGGCGATGGCCGCCACCTCGAGACCCGCCTCGCCGCCGCTGGCGCGAAAGAAGACGCCCAGCACGCCGCGCAGCGCCTCAAGATGCACTGCCGCTTCAGGATGTCGCGGGTAGCTCACCGCTCCCGAGGCCCAGCGATGCCAATGGCGACCGACGAACTCCTCGACTTCGAGGAAATCCAGCTTGCTCATAGTCCCAGGCCCTCGTTACTCACCAAAAGTTGCGCGAATGGCCTCCATCAGCCCCTCCTGCACGTCGTCATCGTCGCTGAGCGGCTCCACCAGGGTCGCCCGGGCCGCCTGCATGATCGGCATGCCGGCGACGATCAGGGTGGCGCAGTAGACCAGCAGGCGGGTCGATACACCCTCTTCCAGGTCCTGGCCCTTCATGTCGCGCAGTCGCGCGGCCAGATTGACCAGGGCGCTGCATCTGTCAGCCGACAGGCCGCTTTCCCGGGCCACGATATCGCGCTCCACCGCCGGCGGCGGGAAGTCGAAGGTCTGGGCCACGAAACGCTGGCGAGTGCTGGGCTTGAGCGACTTGAGAATGTGCTGATAGCCGGGGTTATAGGAAGCCACCAGCATGAAGTCGTCCGGTGCTTCAAGCAGCTCACCGGTCCGCTCCAGCGGCAGCAAGCGACGATCGTCGGTCAGCGGATGCAGCACCACGGTGACATCCTTGCGCGCCTCCACCACCTCGTCGAGATAGCAGATGCCACCTTCGCGCACGGCGCGGGTCAGAGGACCATCGACCCAGCGAGTCTCGCCGCCCTGCAGCAGATAGCGCCCGGTCAGGTCTGCGGCGGTCAGGTCGTCGTGGCAGGAAACGGTGAACAACGGCTTGCCCAGTCGCGCCGCCATGTGGCTGACGAAGCGCGTCTTGCCGCAGCCGGTCGGCCCCTTGAGCAGCAGCGGTAAGCGCTGACGATAGGCATGCTCGAAGAGTTCGCACTCGTTACCGACAGCCTGATAGTAAGGAATCGCTCGATCCGCCTCGAGAGGCTGAGCGGACAGGGATGTCATAGATACAGCTCCAGGAAAGATACGCGAACCCGTGGCCCCGCTTCGGGGCCACGGGATACTGCTCAGCGCGAGTAGCTCAGTCAATGTGGCCTGACTGGTGCCACTTAGTACGCGCCGCTTGCCATCTGTGTGCCGCTGGCTGGCGCTTGCTCTCGAGCCGGCCCGTAGATGGCATAGATGAACATCACTACGGCGACGGCAACCGCCACGCCGGTGCCCAGGCGCATGACGTAGAACAGCATCAGCTGATCCTGCACTTCCATGTAGTTCATGCCCAGCACGCGCTGCAGATGCGTCTGCACCACCCCGGCGAAGGTCAGCGTGAAGGTCATGAAGGCCATGGCGGAAGTCATGATCCAGAAGCTCCACATGTTCAGTATCTGATTGAACGGCTGCACCCGGCGCAGCTGCGGCATGGCGTAGGTAATTACCGCCAGCACCATCATCACGTAGGCGCCGTAGAACGCCAGGTGGCCGTGAGCGGCGGTGACCTGGGTGCCGTGGCTATAGTAGTTGACGAAGGACAGCGTGTGCATGAAGCCCCACACGCCGGCACCAAAGAAGGCCGTCGCTGCACTGCCAATCGTCCACAGCATCGCCGCCTTGTTGGGGTGGTTGCGACGCCCCCTCCAGAACATGTTGAAGGCGAACATCACCATGACAAAGAACGGCAATACTTCAAGGGTGGAGAAGATGCCACCGATGGGTTGCCAATAGCCGGGCGCACCGATCCAGTAGTAGTGGTGACCGGTACCCAGCAGCCCCGAGAACAGCGCCAGACCGACGATGACGTACAGCCACTTCTCGATGATTTCGCGATCCACACCGGTCATCTTGATCAGCAGGTAGGCCAGCAGGGACGCCATGATCAGTTCCCAGACCCCCTCGACCCAGATGTGCACGACCCACCACCAGTAAAGCTTGTCCAGCGCCAGGTTGCTCGGATTGAAGAAGGCAAACAGCCAGAACACCGCTGCCAGCCACAGCCCCAGCATCAGCACCATGTTGACCGCCGTCTTGCGCCCCTTGAGCAAGGTCATGCTGGTATTGAAAAGAAACATCAGGAAAGAAATGGTGATCAGCACCTTGACCCAGAACGGCTGTTCGAGAAATTCGCGCCCCTCATGGATCCCGAGCTGATAGCTGACCAGCGCGCCGACGCCGGCGATCACAAAGATGCCCAGCTGGATGTAGGCGATCATCGGGCTATGAATCTCCCGCTCGGCCTCCTCGGGCATCAGGAAATAGGTACAACCCATGAAACCGATCAGCAGCCAGACGATCAGCAGGTTGGTATGGCTCATGCGGATGATATTGAAGGGCATGAACTCTGCCCAGAAATTCGGCAGGACATAGACGGTGGCAGCCAGCAACCCGAAGACGATTTGCAGCGCGAAGAGCAACATCGCGACGGCAAAGAAGGGATAGGCCACCCGTTGTGTTTCATATTTCATCGGTACGATGCTCCTGTTTACGTGAGCCCTTGATGTAGGTGGTCAATCAGCCGGCCTTGTTCGGTGGCCAACCCTGGGTGTCGATGGAATCAGTCCACTGGAAGAAATCGTTCAAAGAGTTCAGCTCTTCTTCGCTCAGGTCGAACTGTGGCATCGTACGGCGCCCAGGCACATTGAGCGGCTGAGCATTCATCCAGGCCTTCAGGCCTGCGCGGGCGGCATCAGGATTCTCACGCCCGCCATAGCGATGCCATACGTTGCCAATCTCGGGGGCGAAGTAGGCACCCTCGCCGAGCAAGCTGTGACAGTTGATGCAGCTATGCTTCTCCCAGACTTCCTTGCCGTGCTTCACGGAGTCGGTCAGCGTCTCCTCGTTGGTGGATACTGTTTTCATGTACCAGTGGCTGTGGCCCGTCAACGCGGCGAACAGCAGGAAGAAAAACAGCGACCCGCCAAAGAAGATATTGCGAGCCGCCGACTTGGTAAGACCTTCGGCCATTTGGTTTCCCTCCTATCATTAGGTAACGCTGCAAAGCGGGCTTTTAGCGGCATGATCAGGCACACCGTTAACATGCATAAGAAATACGACTTAGAGGCTATCCCACAGCCTCACCCTGGTCAATCACCTGGACAGCATCTCGCTTTAGCCTAAGCTGTTGGATAGCTCTTTTCGCTTCCATCCATGACCTCCATCAATTTACTTGTACATGAAGGATAGGCACTATTTGGACTATCAGCCTAGCTCAATGCATTTGACTAGGCTTTTCCATGACCAAAAAGAAGCATTTTGGAGATGAGTTATGAGAACCCTGACCACTGCAGTATTGCTGAGTTGCGCCGCCTTCAGCCTGGGCGCCCAAGCCGCGGGCGATGCGGAAGCCGGCGCCGAAAAGAACACCACCTGCGTCGCCTGCCACGGCAATGACGGCAAGGGCCTGGCGCCCATCTACCCTAATATCGGCGGACAGCCTGCCGAGTATCTGGAGAGCTCCTTAAAAGCCTATCGCGACGGTCAGCGCAGCGGTGGCATGTCAATGCTGATGACGCCGATGGCCCAGCCACTCTCCGATGAGGACATCGCCGACCTCGCTGCCTACTACAGCCAGCAGGAGCCCTGACAGCAAGTGCCACGCACGTAAAACGGCCTGCCCGAGGGCAGGCCTTCGTCAAGACAGCCTGACTCACCGGCCATGCTGCTCACCATCTGACAAAGGCACTCACAGCCGTTTTCCAGGCGCTCGGCGCATGTTCGCAAGCGAGTATCCGTCGCTACATCCCCCGTCCTGAAGGCATGGCTCATGATCTTCACATCCCAATTCTTTCGCCACATCCAGACCGCAGTGACCATCATGCTGCTGTGGTGCCTCGCTCTGCCCGCTCTGGCCATTGAGCTTGACCAGGTCAGGCACGGCTTTCCCTCGGCACAGCGCCTTGTCGCAGCGGAGTCCGAGCTGCCGGTTCAAGCGGTCATGAACGGCGATGAGGTGCTGGGCTATGTCTTCGAAAGCGTGGATATCGCGCCGATTCCCGCCTACTCCGGCAAGCCGGTCAACCTGCTGGTGGGCATTGATCCCACGGGCAAGCTGGTGCAAGCGGACGTGCTCGACCACGACGAGCCGATCATGCTAGTAGGCATCCCCGAAGAAAAGCTGCAGAATTTCGCCAGCGCCCATACCAATTTCAGCGTCAGGGACAATCCCAAGATCGGCGACAACCTGGACGCCATTTCCGGCGCCACGGTGACGGTAATCGTGGTCAACGACACCATCATGCGCTCCGCTCGCCAGGTTGCCGCCAGCCTGGGCATCATCGAAGATCCCTCCGCACAGCCGCCGGCCACGGTCAAGACCGATGTCTTCACCCAGGAAGACTGGCAGACCCTGACCGGCGACGGCAGCATCCGCCGGCTACACCTTACCCATGGGGAGGTGGATGAGGCCTTCGTCGGCACCGCGGCAGAAAACTACCTGCGCGGCACGCCACAGCCTGCGGACAAGACCTTCATCGATCTCTATTACACCTACCTGAACGCGCCGACCATTGGTCGCAACCTGCTGGGCGATACCGGCTACGAGCAGCTGATGGAGGAGCTTGGCGAGAACGAGCACGCCATCGGCGTGATGGGCCGCGGCGACTACTCCTTCAAGGGCTCGGGCTATGTGCGCGGCGGCATCTTCGACCGCATCGAGCTGAGTCAGGGTGGCAATACCATCAGCTTCCAAGACCGCGATCATATCCGCCTGGGTAATCTGGCTATCGAGGGCGCGCCAGCGCTCAACGAGCGCGATATTTTCATCATTCGCCAGGAGGCCAGTTTCGATCCGGGCAGGCCCTGGCAGCTGGATTTGCTGGTGCGTCGCGCATCGGGCCCGCTGGATACCGAGTTCAGCCGCTTCAGCGCCGACTACAGCATTCCCGAGGCCTACATTGAGCGTCCCGAACCGGTAGTGGAACGACCCATCTGGGTGCAGGTGTGGTACGAAAAGGCCTTCCAGATCGCCGTGCTCGGCGCGGGACTGTTCGTGCTCACCGGGGTCATGCTGTTCCAGGACGTGCTGGTACGCTACCCGCGCATCCTCGAACCGCTGCGCATCGGCTTTTTGGTCTACACCCTGGTCTTCATCGGCTGGTATGCACTGGCCCAGCTCTCGGTGGTTAATATCCTGACTTTCACCCACTCGCTGATCACCGAATTCAGCTGGTCCTCCTTCATGATCGACCCGCTGCTGTTCATTCTCTGGTCCTTTGTCGCGGTCAGCCTGCTGCTGTGGGGACGTGGCGTTTACTGCGGCTGGCTGTGCCCCTTCGGTGCCCTGCAAGACCTGGTCAACAAGGCGGCTCGAAAGCTGGGAGTCATTCAGATCGAGGTGCCCTTCGGTCTGCATGAGCGGCTGTGGGCCATCAAGTACATCATCCTGCTGGTGCTGTTCGCCATTTCGCTCAACTCGCTGGGCACCGCCGAACGCTATGCCGAGGTGGAGCCCTTCAAGACCGCCATCACCCTGCGCTTCCAGCGCGAATGGCCCTTCGTGCTCTATGCCCTGGGACTCGTCGCCGTTTCCGCATTCAATCACAAGTTCTACTGCCGCTATGTCTGCCCGCTGGGCGCCGGCCTGGCGATTCCTGCGCGGCTGCGCCTGTTCGACTGGCTCAAGCGCCATCGCGGCAGCTGCGGCACGCCTTGCCAGATTTGTGCCAATGAGTGCGAGGTCAAAGCCATTCATCCGGATGGCCGCATCAATGCCAACGAGTGCCACTACTGCCTCGACTGCCAGGTGCTGTACTGGGACGACCAGCGCTGCCCGCCGATGATCAAGCGCCGCAAGCGCTACGAGAAAGCGGCACGGGTTTCTGGCACCGGCAACCCTCAGCCCTTCGACCCCGCAGCATCCGGCGCACAGGGCGCCTCGCTGCAACGCATCCCGACCCACAATGAGGAATGAGCCATGAGTGACGACAGCAAAAATGCACCGAAGAACATTGAACGCCGCCACTTTCTGCGCAATACCGGCGTCGTCGGCGTCGCCGGTGCAGGACTTGCCGGTGGCTTCGGCAGCGCCGCAGCGCTGCTGCAAAGCCAGAAGGCTCGGGCGGCCAGCGAAAGCAGCGAAGTCGCCATCGCTCCGGGCGAGCTCGATGAATACTATGGCTTCTGGAGCGGTGGCCACCAGGGGGAGGTCCGGGTACTGGGCATCCCCTCCATGCGCGAGCTGATGCGCATCCCGGTGTTCAACGTCGACAGCGCCACCGGCTGGGGTATCACCAACGAGTCCAAGCGCATCCTGGGCGACTCAGCGAAGTTCCTCAACGGCGACGCCCACCACCCGCACATCTCGATGACCGACGGCCGCTATGACGGCAAGTATCTGTTCATCAACGACAAGGCCAACACCCGGGTGGCGCGTATTCGTCTCGACATCATGAAGACGGACAAGATCACCACCATCCCCAACGTTCAGGCGATCCACGGCCTGCGCCTGCAAAAGGTGCCGCACACCAAGTACGTGTTCGCCAACGCCGAGTACTTCATTCCTCATCCCAACGATGGGCAGAACATGGAGGATCCCGAGAACCACTACACCATGTTCAACGCCCTCGACGCGGAGAGCATGGAGGTGGCCTGGCAGGTGATCGTCGACGGCAACCTGGACAATACCGACGCCGATTACACCGGCCGCTTCGCCGCCTCGACCTGCTACAACTCGGAAAAAGGTCTCACCCTGGCGGATACCATGCGCGCCGAGCGCGACTGGGTGGTGGTGTTCGACGTACACGCTATCGAGAAGGCGGTAGAAGCCGGCGACTTCAAAACCCTGGGTGATTCTGAGGTGCCAGTGGTAGACGGCCGCAAGGGTTCGAAGCTGACCCGCTACATTCCGGTGCCCAAGAACCCCCACGGTCTCAATACCTCACCGGACGGCAAGTACTTCATCGCCAACGGCAAGCTTTCCCCCACCTGCTCGGTCATCGCCATCGACAAGCTGCCGGACGTCTTCGATGACGCCATCGAGCCTCGCGATGCCGTGGTCGGCGAGCCCGAGCTGGGCCTGGGGCCGCTGCACACCACCTTCGACGGTCGCGGCAACGCCTACACCACGCTGTTCATCGACAGCCAGATCGCCAAGTGGAATATCGAGGACGCCATTCGCAACTACGACGGGGAAGACGTCAACTACCTGCGCCAGAAGCTCGATGTGCACTACCAGCCAGGGCATAACCACGCCAGCCTGACTGAATCCCGGGATGCGGACGGCAAATGGCTGGTGGTGCTGTCCAAGTTCTCCAAGGACCGTTTCCTGCCGGTGGGTCCGCTGCACCCCGAGAACGACCAGCTAATCGACATCTCCGGCGAGGAGATGAAGCTGGTGCACGACGGCCCGGCCTTCGCCGAGCCCCACGACTGTATCCTGCTGCGCGCCGATCAGCTCACCCCGAACCGGGTCTGGACGCGTGACGACCCCTTCTTCGCCGAGACCGTCGCCATGGCCGAGGCCGACGGCATCACTCTGGAGCGCGACAACAAGGTCATCCGTGACGGCAACAAGGTGCGGGTCTACATGACTTCGGTGGCGCCGCAGTTCAACCTCACCGAGTTCAAGGTCAAGCAGGGCGACGAGGTCACGGTGACCGTCACCAACCTGGACCAGATCGAGGACCTGACCCACGGCTTCTGCATGGTCAACCACGGCGTCTCCATGGAAATCTCGCCGCAGCAGACCGCAAGCGTGACCTTTACCGCGGACAAGCCCGGCGTGCACTGGTACTACTGCAACTGGTTCTGCCACGCCATGCATATGGAGATGACCGGGCGGATGCTGGTCGAATCTGCTTAAAGGAGAATAAATGGCTGCGCTGCTCAGTCACTGCGTTGCGTGGTGCTTCTCCGAAGGAAACAGGGCCGGAGTTTTCTTCGGCCTTGAAATGAGCTTACGAATTCACCGGCATAAGGCTCGGGGCAGGTCGCAGCGAAGGTCTTTTGCCATGGATGGCAAAAGTAGCGCCCAGGGTTGGGTTTACAGCGCCTTCGCAAAGGCCTGCTCCGAGCCGATTCCTATTTCTCTCCAGCCCAGGAGCGCCATGCGCTACTGTTTTTCAGCTCTACTGTTTTTTAGCCTCTCAGCTCCCGGCTGGGCAGCGGAATATCGGGCCAGCCCCGACGAGCCGCTGCAGGCACAGATCGAACGCACCCAGGCCGGAGATCGGCTGACCCTCGCGCCGGGGCGCTACCCCGGCGCGATCAGCATCAGTCACTCCCTGGAAATTCACGGCGAAGGCCAGGCGGTAATCGACGGTCAGGGCCAGGGACACACGGTCATCGTCGATGCCCCGAACGTGACGCTGCAAGGCCTGAAGATCGTCAACTGGGGCAAGAACCTTACCAACCTGGACTCCGGCATCTTTATCAACGAGAGCGCCACGGGCAGCATTATCCACAACAATCGGCTCGAAGGGCCGGGCTTTGGTATCTGGCTGGATGCGGTCACGGATGTCGATGTGAACGACAACGTGATTCGCGGCGATGCCGAGCTGCGCTCCCAGGACCGCGGTAACGGCATCCATCTGTTCAACGTGCGCAACGTGCGAATCGAAGGCAACGACATCGCCCGCACCCGCGATGGCATCTATATCGACAACAGCAGCCAGAGCTTCTTGAACCGCAACGAACTTCACGACCTTCGCTACGGCATCCACTACATGTATGCCTATGACAACCATCTGGAAGGCAACCTGACCTTTGACACCCGCACCGGCTACGCGCTGATGCAGTCCAAGGGCCTGACGGTGCTCGACAACCGTTCGTTAAACGATGAGAACTACGGCATCCTGATGAACAACATCACCGGCTCGCTGATTCGCGGCAATCGCATCGAGGGCATCCGTCAGCCAGTCAACGCGCGCGGTGAAGGCAGGCTCAGCGGCGGCGACGGCAAGGCCATCTTCGTCTACAACTCCCAGTTCAACGAGTTTCTTGACAACCGCTTCGAAGCCAGCGATATCGGCATTCACCTCACCGCGGGCTCGGAAGACAACGCCCTGCTCGGCAATGCCTTCGTCGGCAATCGACGCCAGGTCAAGTATGTGGCCACGCGCACCCAGGAGTGGTCGAAAGAGGGGCGCGGCAACTACTGGAGCGACTACCTGGGCTGGGACCTGGACAACGACGGCATCGGAGATACCGCCTACGAGCCTAACGATGCCATGGATCGCCTGCTGTGGCGCTACCCTGCCGCGCGCGTGCTGATGAACAGCCCGGCGGTGCTGGCCCTGCGCTGGGCACAGCGCCAGTTTCCCGTATTTCGCTCCCAGGGCGTGAAAGACAGCGCGCCGCTGATGGTCGATCCTGCCCACGACAAGCTCGGCCACGACAAGGCAGACACATGAGTCAGATAATCACCTTCGACAACGTGACCAGGCGCTATGGCGAGGTGACCAGTCTTCACGCGCTTGATCTCGAGGTTCACGAAGGCGAGGTGCTGGCCCTGCTCGGCCATAACGGCGCCGGCAAGACCACGGCCATGAAGCTGATTCTTGGGCTGGTAGCCCCCAGCGAGGGCAGGCTTGAGGTGTTCGGCGCCGCCCCCCATGGTGCCCAGGCCGATCGTCTGCGCCAGCGCCTAGGCTTTCTGCCCGAGAACGTCGGCTTCTACGAACAGCTCAGCGGCCGTGAAGTGCTCGATTACTTCGCCCGGCTCAAGCGCGTCGACCGCCGCCAGGTCGACGATCTGCTCGAGCAGGTTGGACTGGGCGAGGCCTCCCGGCGTCGCGTCAAGACTTATTCCAAGGGCATGCGCCAGCGTCTGGGACTGGCCCAGGCGCTGCTCGGCGAACCGCAGCTGCTGCTGCTCGACGAGCCCACCACCGGCCTCGATCCGGCGGCCACCCGCGATTTCTACACCACGGTCAAGACGCTGCGCGATCAGGGTTGCACCGTGCTACTGTCGTCCCACGTCTTGCCCGGAGTCGAGCCTTACATCGACCGCGCGCTGATCCTGGGCGCCGGTCGCCGCCTGGCCCTGGGCAGCCTCGACGAGCTTCGCCACCAGGCGGAACTGCCGCTGACCATTCGTGCCAGAGGCGACTGGCCAGCCGACGCGCCCGCACTCGATATCCCCGAAGCCGGCGACACGCCCCGGCAGATCAACAACCATGCCTGCGAGTTCCAGGTGCACCCCTCGAACAAGATGGCAGTGCTGCGCCGCCTGGCGACAACCTCTGGGGTCGAAGATATCGAACTGCTTCCTCCGACGTTGGAGCACCTCTACGCGCACTTCTCTTCCACCCTGTCATCTCGAGGCCTGTCATGAACGCCATACTGACCGTCGCCCGCAAGGAGTTCCAGGACGGCCTGCGCAACCGCTGGGTGCTGGCCATCACTCTGGTACTGGCCATGATGGCGGTAGGCATCGCCTACTTCGGCGCCGCCGCCAGCGGCAGCCTTGGCTTCATGTCATTGGCCACCACCGTGGTCAGCCTGTCGACCCTGGCGGTGTTCCTGATTCCGCTGATCGCTCTGCTGCTGGCCTATGACGCCATCGTCGGCGAACAGGAAGCCGGCACCCTGCTGCTGCTGCTCACCTATCCCCTGAGCCGCTCGGCGCTGCTGCTGGGCAAGTTTCTCGGCCACGGCCTGATTCTCGGCGTCGCCACCACCCTGGGGTTTGGCATCGCCGGAGGCGCCATCGCCCTGGGCGGCTCTGAGGTCGACCTGATTGAACTCATCAGCAGCATCACCCTGCTGATCGTCAGCAGCATCCTGCTGGGCTGGGTATTCATCGCCTTCGCCTACCTGATCAGCGTATGGGTGGCGGAAAAGGCCCGCGCCGCCGGGCTCGCCCTGATCGTCTGGTTTCTGTTCGTGCTGGTCTTCGATCTGGCCCTGCTGGCGCTGCTGGTCGGCGCACGCCACGGCGGCGACTGGCTGCCCTATCTGCTGCTGCTGAATCCCACGGACTGCTTTCGGCTGATCAACCTTGCCGGCCTGGAAGCCGCCCAGGCTTATTCGGGGTTGACCGCCATCGCCAGGGACAGCGCCTTCCAGCCGGGCTGGCTGATGCTGATTCTTGCGGGCTGGATAGCAGCGCCTCTGGCACTGGCGCTGCTGCGCTTTCGACACCGTTCGGTATAGCTACCTAGATAACCAAGGACACTTATCATGCGACATCACTTCTTATCGTCCTTTTCACCACCCTTCTCCCTGCCTTTGGTGCTGCTTGTCGTGCTGTTCGGATTCGCCTTGACGGGCTGCAGCGAAGCGCCGGAACAGTCCGCCCTGGCAGCGCCGCAGCCTATCACCGACGGCGATGCCTGCCACGTGTGCGGCATGACCATCGTCAACTTCCCCGGCCCCAAGGGGCAGGCCTTCATGAGCGGCGACCACGAGGCGCTAAAATTCTGCTCGACCATGGACCTGTTCGCCTTCCTCAGGCAGCCGGAAAACGAGATCCAGATCAGCCACGCCTATGTGCATGATATCGGCAAGACTCCGTGGGAGGCTCCGGCGGACGATGCCTACATTCGCGCGGTAGATGCCTGGTATGTGGTCGGTCACGACCAGCCCGGTGCCATGGGACACACTCTGGCGTCTTTCGCCGAGCAGGGTCAGGCCAAGGACTTCAGCGACGAGCACGGCGGCGAGGTCATTCGCTTCGAGGATATCGATCTGGAACTGTTGGGAAGGCTGGGGCGCGGCGAGATGGGTGAGCATCACGCCGAGTGACAAGAATGACGGAATGTTGAAAAGTCACCACCAGAACCAGCCGTGGCTCCCCGCCACGGCGCCGGCCACAGTGACTAGGCTGATGGTCAACAGCCCCCAGTGAAGCCGGTGTATGAAACGGAAGGTCGAGTGCGGTGCTCTGGTGGCCCGCCGGTGAAACCAGCGATGCAAGAATAGCGGTTCGAACACAAACAGCATCAGGGTGAATATCAGCCACACCGCGATCATGGCGTGTATCCACCAGTAAGACAGCAGCCACAGGCGCTGCCAGCCCAGCAGATGCAGCATGTAGAAGCCGCTGGCGCCGGCCAGCAGCGTGGTGATGCGTGACTGCCAGGCGAAGCGCGCCTCCACCTGCTCAAAAAAGGCGACGGCCTCGTCGGGCGCCTTGAAACGCTTCACGGCGGGCAGCAGCACCGTGGTGACCATGGCCACGCCGCCGATCCACAGCACCACGGCCAGCACATGCACGACCCGGGCCAGGGCGAATTCCGTCATTGTTCGTTCGCCCTAGCCAAGGCTCAGCACTTCACCCTGGGTATCAAAGGCGAGAAAGCGCTCCACATTGCCCATCTTCAGCGCCTCGACCATGCGTTCAAGATGCGGCTCCACATCGGCGGTGCCCTCCGGGTCGGCCAGCGCCGCCACGAAGGCCACGTCCCACTCCATGCCCGTTTCCCGCGCCTCGTCGGCCAGCGCAGCCATGTCGGTGAGCTCATCGGGGCGCTTGTCGACGCACAGCGCCGGCGTCAATACGCCGCCCTCGCCCTGCTCGAAGCGGCGCCGCTGCTCGGCACTGGGTTCATCGGGCAGCTCGGCGCGCGCAAACACGAACAGCAGCCGCTGGGGCTCGGGCTGGCGACGCGCCTCGTCGAGCAGTTCATTGAAACTTCTGATGGCCATGGGATCTCCTGATGGCGATTTCCTCTGATGGCTAGAGGGTAACCGTCCCTTGCTCCAGGAGAAAGCACCAGCGCTTGTAAAGAACCCCTCGGGCAGCGAGCGGGTTAGCTCACGATAACCACATGGCAGGAGGCGACGTGCAGTACACGGTGGGAGACACTGCCCATGACCAGGTTTTTGATGTTGCTGTTGCCGCGGCTTCCCATCACCACGGCATCAACACCCAAGCGCTGCGCTTCCGATATGATGGTCTCCGCCGGCTTTCCCGCTCGAACGATAGGCTGCGCCTGCTTGTTGTCGAGCCCGGCCTGCTGACACGCCTGTTCAATGACAGCCAGCCCCGCCGGCTGCACGATTTCCTCGGCATTGGCCGCGACAATTCCAGCCGCCCGGCCCATGGCATCCTCGGCAAGCGGCGGCTCCTGGACATTGATCAGGTACAGCCCCCCCTCATCAGCAGCAACCAAGTGGGCAGCCAGCTTTAGCGCTGCGCAGGACTGCTCTGAGCCGTCGATGGGCACCAGAATCGACTTATACATGCTCGTCTCCTAAGTATTAAGAATACCGATGATTCATGCCTACCCGTCAATCTAGCGTAACGGCGGCAGCCCTGCCTGATCTGAATCAATGTTGTTGAGTCAGGGTACCAGCGGGTTCATGCCGGCGAGCGACAGGCACGATCATCATGAAGACGTCGTCGACCCGGCCTTGGCCAGATTCTCCACCCACCCCCGCATGGTGTCGTTCATCGCCGGATTGGGCGCTTCGAGAAAGGAGATAGCAAAGCGGTCTTCAAGCTCACACACGCCGATCGATCGGGGGCGAGGCGCCATGGCCAGGGGATTGGGCAGCTTGAGGCCGAAGCAGAACACCAGGTGCTTGGCGGCGAGGATGTCTTCGGCAATCTCACCGTCGGGCAGCGAGCTGGTGTGCGCATGGTGATCAAACTCTGCGATCAAACACGCCCGCGGATCCGCCTCCACCTGGTCACGAAAATAGCCGATGACCTCATCAACCGACCCAAGGCTCGTGTCGGTCTTGAGCAGATCCAGATGGTGCGTGGGGTACTTGTCCATGAAATTTGTGTACTGCATGGGACTCTTCTCCAGAGTGCTTCAGGCCACGCTGGGCCCGAAGAAACGTTCGCTGAACTTCACGTACCAGGCCGCGGACTGTACCTGGATGATATAGGCCACGGCGATCAGCAGCGCCGCATCGGCGCCGGCCTCGCCGAAAGCGTTCATGGCCA
>ERZ1032895.5-NODE-5-length-85363-cov-13.588690_pt1 | contig 85363 bp, 75 predicted proteins | sample MGYA00516687_ERZ1032895 | MGnify/ENA primary metagenome ERZ1032895 (study PRJEB33719, sample SAMN04261600) | wastewater metagenome | biome: rural village; feature: latrine urine exit; material: soil | place: El Salvador | collected 2013-01-14 ... | reverse complement strand
ACCAGTCTGACGGACGCTACTCAGCGGCAGAAGATGGGGTTGGTGGAGCGCTTACGTTGGTCATCGAAGTCTATCGGTGCTCGTTGACAAAAAACAGGGAGGCGTGAGTGTTACCCAGCATTGTAGCCAGTGAGCTCCAGCAGGCCGTGCGTGAGTTTCTGCGCAGCGCTTTTCCTATTGCCACACCGTTTTTTCAGGCAGGTGGCGGTCATGGCGCCAAGGGTGATGCCGGCACCCAGTCCCAGGCGCTGATCGATGAGTTGATCCAGCGGCCGGATGCGCTGTTCAAGGGTCCGTATCTGGATATCAAGCTGCCGTTTCGCCTGGCGCCGGAAGACAGGCCGCTGCCCTTTGATCAGCTCGGGCTGCCATTCCGGCCCTATCAGCATCAGTTGAATGCCTTTGAGCGGCTGTGTGGTGAGCAGCCGCACTCCACGCTGGTGGCTACCGGCACCGGTTCGGGCAAGACCGAGTGCTTCATGTATCCGGTGCTGGATCATTGCCTGACGCATCGCGAGCGCGGCATCAAAGCCATCGTTATCTATCCGATGAACGCGCTTGCGACGGACCAGGCGCGGCGCTTTGCGGCCGAGGTGGCCAAGCTGGATACGCGCCTGACCGTGGGTCTTTTTGTGGGGGGTGAGCAGCACCAGGCCGATACCGTGATGGGGCCGAGCAACGTCATCACCTGCCAGCGCACCCTGCGCGAGAACCCGCCGGATATTCTGCTGACCAACTACAAGATGCTGGATTTCCTGCTGATTCGCCCGAAGGACCAGCCACTATGGCGCTTCAATACGCCGGGTCGGCTGCGCTATCTGGTGGTGGATGAGCTGCATACTTTTGATGGTGCCCAGGGCACTGATCTGGCCTGCCTGATCCGCCGGCTCAAGGCGCGCCTTGAATCCGGGCAGGAACTGGCTTGCGTGGGCACTTCAGCCACTATCGGCAGTGAAAAAGCGGCGCTGCTGGATTATGCCCAGGATATTTTTGCCAGCCAGATGGATGCTGGCGCGGTGGTGGGTGAAGACCGCCTGACACCCCGGGAGTACCTGGAGTCAGTCCACACTTCAGCTCAGGTCGACTCAGATAGCGCCGAGCAGGCCGGGCCGCTGCGTTTTGGCCACTGGCCGGTAGACCAGCCGGCGCGGCTTGATCCGGGGCGCTATGCGCGGGTGGAAGAATATCTGTTCCATCAGGCACGGCTGTGGTTTGACGAGCTGTCTGCCGCGGAGTTGCCGCCACTGAACGCGACTGACCCGTACCGCCGGGCCGAGGCGGCGGTGCAGCTGGGTGAGTTGCTGCATCGTCATCGGGCCTTTCAGGAGCTGATTCAGCGCAGCGTGCAGCTGGTGGACATGACCGATCTGGCCGCCGACTGGCAGGTGCGGCTCAATCTGGCCCGCCCTGAGCAGGCCCAGCATCTGGTGCAGAGTCTGCTGTCGCTGGTGTCGGCGGCGCGGCTGTGGCGCAACCCGTCCCACAGCGATCCGGAAAAATGGTGCCAGCCGCTGCTGCAGGTGCGCCAGCAGTTGTGGCTGCGCGAGCTGCGGCGCATGGTGTGCTCGGTGCCTGGTGATGGCCAGTCGCCGGCGCTGCGTTTTTCTGATGATCTTCAGGACTCGCAGAAGCCGCTGCACTTGCCGCTGCTGCACTGCCGGGAATGCCATCTGGCGGCCTGGGGTGCGGTGTTGCCCCGGGGTGATAGCCAGCTCAACGGCGATCTACAGAATTTCTATCAAGCCTGGTTCCAGAATGATCCGCAGGTGCGGCTGCTGGTGCCGCTGGTGCTGGGCCAGCGACTGGAGCGTTTGGCCAGCGACGGGCCACTGCAGGCGTTTTGCCCCGGCTGTCTGGGGCTGCGTGGGCTTGGCAGCGACGGTGAGGCAGCCGCCTGCCCGCAGTGTGGTGATGAAAACTTGCCTGACGCACCGGCTGCAGCCCGGGAAAGCGGCAGGGCGCAGGTACTGCGCGTATGGCTGCCCAATATGCTCAAGCCAGTTGGCGATGGCGAAAAACTGTCAGCCCACCACAACTGCCCCGAGTGCGGAGCGCGCGATGCCATGACAGTGTTGGGCTACCGGGCAGCAACGCTGATTAGCGTGATGACCGGCCGGCTGTTCGCCACGCCGTTCAACGACGACCACAAGCTGATTGCGTTTTCCGACTCGGTACAGGATGCCGCCCATCGCGCGGGTTTTCTGGGGGCCAACACCTGGCGTCAGGTGTTTCGTCAGGCGTTTTACCAGTGGCTGCTTGAGCAGCCCATGGCGCCAAGCCTGGCTGAGGCCGCCGAGCTGATGCCGGCCTGGTGGCGCGAGCGCCTGGCATCGGATGAGCGTTATTGTGGCCTGTTCATCGCGCCGAACATGGAGTGGCTGAATGACTACCACCAGCTGACGCAGACAGGTCGACTGCCGCCGAGGTCGGATCTGGCGGAGCTGGTGACCCGCCGCCTGGCTTGGGAATGTGTCGCCGAGTTTGGCCTGCGTGGCACCTATGGCCGTTCGCTGGAGCGTAGTGGCCGGGCTGTTCCCGGCTGGGAGCGGGAGCGCCTGGCCGCGGATGTCAGCCGCCTGACCGAGCAGTTGCGTGAAGAAGTGGCCAGCCTGAGCGGGATAGACGAAGCCGAGGTGATGCGCTTTGTGCTGGGCTGGCTGATGCATCTGCGCCAGATTGGTGCCATTCACGATGCCCAGCTGAACGGTTACCTGGCCAACAAGGGCCGCGAGTACCTGCTTAACCGTCTGCCGTGGATGCCGGGTTTCGGGCGCTCGCAGCGGCCACCGGCGGCCATTACCCTTGGCCATGTGGCAGCCAACTTTGAGGCCTTGCAGCTAAGGGGCCGTGAGAGCTGGTCACTGCGCTGGTTGAAAAAAACACTGGGAGAGGCGTCGGTATTTGCCAGTGCCGAAGCCCAGCAGATCCTGTTCCTGACCGTGCAGGTGCTGACCCGTGGTGGCTGGCTGGTGGAGCGCGAGGCCCAGGGGCAGTCGTTGTGGTTGCTGGCGCCCCAGCGGTTGGTGGTGTCTATCGAGCCCGCTCAGCTGGCCTGCAGCGACTGCCGCCATACGCTCTTTGTACCGCCTTCGCTGTTATCGCTCAGCGAAGGCATGGTCTGTTTGCGGCCCACTTGCACGGGTCGCTTTGAACGGGCCAGTGATGCCCGCCTGCCGAGTGGCAGGCAGCGCGACGCTGCGCGTGCCCAGCTTCAGCACCAGATACCCCTGCGGCTGGTCGCCAGCGAGCATACCGGCCTGCTGTCGCGGGAGAGGCGTGAGCAGGTAGAGCATTCTTTTATTCACGGTCATGAACCCTGGGATGTAAACCTGCTCTCGGCCACACCGACGCTGGAAATGGGCATTGATATCGGGGCGCTGTCGTCGGTTTTCCTGTGCTCGGTGCCGCCGGCCCAGGCCAACTATCTGCAGCGCATCGGCCGCGCCGGCCGACGCGACGGCAATGCGCTGGCGGTCACCGTGGCCAATGGCCAGAACCACGACAGCTTTTTCTACGCCGATCCGCTGGAAATGCTGGCCGGTGACGTCCAGACACCCGGAGTGTTCCTGCAGGCTACCGCGGTGCTGGAGCGCCAGCTGCTGGCCTACTGCCTGGATCGCTGGGCCGCCACCGGCATTGACGACAGTGCCATTCCCGGGCAGATGCGCAAGGTGCTGGATGCGGTGGAAAACCGCCATCAGGAGCAGTTTCCCTATACGTTGCTGGCGTTTATCAGCGCGCAGCGCGAGTCGCTGCTGGAAGGCTTTTTCGGGCTCTTTGAGCGCCTCGATGACGACGCTAGACACTATCTGACCGATGCCATTCATAACCGCGACAGTGGCGGCCTGGAAATGCGCTTGCTGCTGCGGCTGACCCAGCTGGTGGAAGAGCGCAGCTCGCTGGCGCGCAAGGTGCAACAGCTGCGCCGCGAGCGCGACCGGCTGCGCGATCTGCCCCAGGACGATGCCACGCGTCAGCAGATCCAGGAGGTGGAGGGTGAGCGGGGCGGTCATGCCGCCTTGCTGTCGTCGCTGAACCGCCAGCTGGTGCTCAATTTTCTTACCGATGAAGGTCTGTTGCCCAACTATGCCTTCCCGGAGGAAGGCGTGACCCTGCGCTCGGTCATTCTGCGCCGACTGAGCACCCGCAGCGGCGGGGCTGAAAGCGCGTCGGCAGGTAGCACTAAAGGGCAGGCGGGCGACACTACGCCGGAAAAGTCCTACGAAAAAGTCAGCCTGAGCCTGCAGCGCTCGGCCCAGGCGGCGCTTGGCGAGCTGGCGCCGGAAAGTCGCTTCTATGCCGTGGATTTCGCCATGCCCATCGACCAGGTGGACCTGCAGCTGACCCGGGTGGAAGAGTGGCGCTTCTGCGATCGTTGTCAGTACATCGAGCGGGTGGATCTCAGCGACCGCCACAGCGCCTGCCCGCGCTGTTTCAGTGCTCAGTGGGCCGACAGCGGCCAGCGCCACGCCATTCTCAAGCTGCGCCAGGTGTATGCCACCGTGGACAGCCGCGCCGACCGCATTGGCGATGATGCCGAACAGCGCGAGCCGGTGTTCTTCAACCGCCAGACGTTAGTGGACGTGGATGAAGGCGGACACCGCGGCGGCTTCAGACTGGACAGCAAACAGCTGCCGTTCGGTTTCGAGTTTCTTTCGCGGGTGACGCTGCGCGAGGTCAATTTCGGTCAGGCGGGGGGCGATACCCAGACGTTTTCGGTGGCCGGTCATGAAACATCGCGGCGTGGTTTCCGCATCTGCAAGCACTGCGGCAAGGTGCAGAAGCAGCGGCCCCGCCCCGGCGAGATCATGCACAGCTTTACCTGCAAGCTGCGCCGCCAGCCTGAGCTTGAAAGCGAGGACGACTACTTCGAGAGCCTGTATCTGTATCGCGAGCTTGCCTCTGAGGCGATCCGCATCCTGCTGCCACTTTCCGAGGTGGCGTACTCCGATGTGGCGCTGAACTCTTTTGTGGCGGCGCTGAATCTGGGGCTCAAGGCGTACTTTCGCGGCGATGTGCACCATCTCGAAGTGACCGACATGGCCGAGCCCGCCAGCGGCGATAGCAGCGAGCGCTACTATCTGGTGATCTACGACCGGATTCCTGGCGGCACCGGCTATCTCAAGGAGCTGATGCGCGAGCCCGACCACCTGATGCAGGTGTTGGCGCTGGCACATCAGCGGCTGACCAGCTGTGAGTGCATCGACGATGCGCTGCTGGATGGCTGCTATCGCTGTCTGTTGGCCTATCGCCACCGTCGACGGATGCCGACTATTTCGCGCCGCGATGCCGAGCGTTTGCTGGGCGAGTTGCTTGAGCTGCGCGAGCACCTGCTGCCGGTGGAAAGCCTGAGTGAGATCGACACCAATGTGCTGGTGGAAAGCAAGCTGGAGCAGCGCTTTCTGGATGCGCTGGCCGCTGCGCCCGGTGTGCAGATGACGCCTGAGCCCATCAACGGCAAGCCGGGTCAGTTACTCACCCTGGACGGTGCCGATGGTCGGCCCATGGCCTGGCATCTGGAGCATCAGGTGCGTGTGGGGGCCGATGATGGCGTGGCGGTGGCGTCCGAGGTCGACGTGCTGCTGACGCCGGCACGGGCCGCAGACGCCAGTCGCTACCGGCCCATCGCGGTCTATCTGGACGGGCTGCAGTTCCATCACGATATCGTGGCGACAGACGTGCAAAAGCGCCAGGCGCTGCTGCGTTCAGGCAGCGCCTGGGTGTTTACCCTGAACTGGGATGATCTGCCGGAGGTGGGCTCCATCGCCGCACCGCAGCGCAATGATGTGATGCGCATCGAGGCCGATGCCACCAGCCGCCTGGTGCAGATGTATGCAAAGCTGGCTGCCGTTGGTGGATGGCCTGAGCGCGCCGAGCTGAATGCGCGCAATGCCTGGGCTGCGCTTGACTGGCTGCTGGCTTTACTGCGCGCCCCGGCGCTGGGCGAAACGCTGCTGGTGCCACGGGCGATCTACCGTGGGTTTACGGCGATGCGGCCTGAGGCCATGCAGGGAGAAGGGCGCACCGCTTTTTCGGCCCGGGTAGCCGCGTTGGTTCCGGCACCGCTCCAGCCGCTGCTGGATTCGCCCGAGGCAGTTCCCGGTGGGCTGTTTGATGAAGCTGCCGATGGGGCGGATGAGGCGCCGCTGGCTAATACCTTGCTGATCGCCCTGCCGCGCACAGCCCAGGCGCCGGATGCCGTGCGCCACCAGATGCGTCTGCACCTGTATCTGGACGACAGGCATAGTGGTATGGATGACGGTTTCAAAGCGCGCTGGCGTGCGTTCTGGCATGCGGTCAATCAGCTGCAATTTGCGCCGGGCTTTTCCATGGCAACCCATCAGGCGCTGGCGCAGGGGCTGTTGGAGCCGCTGTGGCTGGACGTGGATGGCGGAGCCGAAGCTGGCGCGGAGGCAATGGAGCCAGTGGCAGATGATACCGAAACACAGCGCCAGGCCTGGCTTGCGGCTGTAGAGCACAGCCTACTGGAGCCGGAATTGCTAGAGGCGTTGAGTCATCTGGGCTTGCCGTTGCCTGAAGTGGGGCTGGACATTGCCACACCGGACGGTGAAGTGGTGGTAGACGGTGCAGATGTCGAGCTGTGCTGGCCACAGCAGCGGCTGGCCGTAGTTGAGACTGTAGTTGAATTTGAGCCGGGTACGGACCTGCCGATACTGGAAGGCTGGCGCTTCTTGACGGTAAGTGACAGCCTGCTGTCAGAGCTTGAGCAACGACTGATTCAGGGAGTGAGGTGATGGCGCAAGGGGCTGAACGTCTTCAGGTAGCAATTTCTCAGGACTTTTTTACTGCGTTCGCGAACATTCCGCGGGCACAGCAGAGGAAGGTCAACCGCTTTGTCAGCGACTTTCGCGACAACCCGCGCTCGCCGGGAATCAATTACGAAAAGATCAACGATGCCGCACATCCCGGCTTTCGCTCGGTGCGTATCGACCTGGAGTATCGCGGCATTGTGCTCAGCCCCGAAAAGGGCAATGTGTATCTGCTGCTGTGGGTCGACAAGCACGATGCGGCCTATGACTGGGCGCGCCGCCACCGCTGTGAGGTAAACCCGGAAACCGGCAGCCTGCAGGTCTTCGAGACGCTGCAGATCCAGGAAAGTGGAACATCCCGGTCCGATGACGGGCAGGCTGATTCACAAGCGACCCCAGAGCCTGCCATCGAGGCTGTGGAGCAGCACAGGGAGGCACTTTTCCACGCACTCAGAGATCGCGAGCTGCTGCGCCTCGGGGTGCCGGAAAGCCACCTGCCGGCGGTACGCAGGCTGGTTGAGCCTGAACAGCTGGAGGCACTGGCCCCGCGCCTGCCGGTAGAGGCTTTCGAGGCACTGTATTTTCTTGCCGAAGGGCTGGGGCTGGATGAGGTGATGGGTGAATACGCCCAGCCGGACGGCACAGCGGTGGACCCTGAAGACTTGGAAGCGGCGCTGACGCGCCCCGGTAGCCAGCGACGCTTTCATGTGGTGGATGACGAGCTGGAGTTGATCCAGATGCTGGAAGCGCCGCTGGAACAGTGGCGTGTCTTCCTTCATCCCAGTCAACGGCGCCTGGTGGAACGGCACTGGAACGGCCCCGTGCGGGTGCTGGGCGGCGCAGGTACCGGCAAAACAGTAGTGGCCATGCACCGTGCCCGCTGGCTGGTTCGTCATGTGCTGGGGTCGGGTGAGCGGCTGCTGCTGACCACATTTACCCGCAACTTGGCCACTGATATTGAGGCCAACCTGCGCAAGATCTGCACCAGCGAGGACATGAAGGCCATTGAGGTGATCAATATCGATGCCTGGGTGGTGCGCTTTCTCAAGCGTGAGCGCCATTCGGTGAGCATTGTGTATCCGGGGCAGCCAGGGTGGCAGCGCTGCTGGGATCAGTCCATGGCGCTGGCCGACACCAGCCTGGGGCTGCCGGAGACGTTCTATGCAGAAGAGTTTGAGCGGGTCGTGTTGCCCCAGCGCATTACGACCCAGCGCGACTATTTCAAAGCGCGGCGTGCCGGGCGCGGTGTGGCACTTAATCGTGGTCAGCGGGCGACCATCTGGCCGGTATTCGAGGAAATGCGTTTCCAGCTGCATCAGAAAGGGCTGGTCGCCACGCAGGACGCGACCTTCCTGGCCCTCGACCTGCTTGAGCAGGGTGCGACGGTTCGCCCTTACCGGGCGGCTGTAGTAGACGAGGCCCAGGACTTTGGTGCTGAGACCCTGCAACTGGTGCGTGCGCTGGTGGCCCCGGCTGCCGATGACCTGATGATTGTCGGTGACGGGCACCAGCGTATCTACGGTCGCCGGGCGGCACTTAGCCACTGTGGCATCAGCATTATCGGGCGCGGCCGCAAGCTGCGTATCAACTATCGCACCACCGAGCAGATTTGCCGTTTCGCCACCGCTGTGCTTGAGGGTGTGGAGGTTGATGATATGGACGGCGGCCAGGATGGCACATCGGACTATCGCTCGCTGGTCGACGGCGAACTGCCAACCCTGAAAGGATTTTCCAGCGCGGGCGAAGAGGCTGCCTGGGTGGCCGATGAAATTCAGCGCCTGGTAGGTGACGGCATCGAGCCGCGTGATATCTGCGTGGTGGGGCGCACTGCTACCCAGCTACGCCCCGTTGAGCAAGCACTTGATCAGCGTGGCGTAGAGGCGCGCAGCATCAGCCGTGACTCCACCGACAGCGCCGGTGCTGGCGTGCGACTGGCCAATATGCATCGCATCAAGGGGCTGGAGTTCCGAGTGGTGTTTCTGGTAGGCATCCGCGCTGGCGTGGTGCCGCTGGAGCGCGCCATGAGCAGCACCGAAGACGTCACAGAAAAGCGCGCCAAGGAGCTTAACGAGCGCGCGCTGCTGCATGTGGCAGGAACCCGCGCTGCCCACTCGCTGTATGTGACCTGGAGCGGCGAGCCAAGCCGATTGATTCAAAGTCAGCCCGAGTAGAGGCGGGGGGAGCTACGCCGCTGGGCTCCTTAAGCGGCGCGACTCTTGGAGAGCCTTCGGCAGGCCTGCGGCCTGCATCGCGGCGATGTCCGCTGGTCCCGTGCCGCCGCTGCGCTATTCGGTGTCTCCCTGACGAGCATTTAGCTTGGCCGGTGTCGGACGCTCGGCGACTTCGAGCATGGCTTCCAGGCGCTCGCCGGCACGTATCACGACGATCGGGATCTCCGTTCCCGGCGTGACGGTCGCGATATCGGTCATGGTGCGCCGGGGGTCGATGGTCGACTGACCGTCGATCTCCAGGATTACATCGCCGGGGCGCAGGCCGGCGAGGTCTGCGGGCCCGCCGGGCACCACGCCGGCAATGATCACACCTGCGTGGGCTTTCAGACCAAACGACAGCGCCAGCTCCGGATTGAGCTCCTGGGCTTCGATACCCAGCCAGCCACGGATGACCCGGCCCTGGGTGACGATCTCTTCCAGGATATTGCGCGCCAGATTGGACGGGATCGCGAAACCGATACCCTGGGAGCCGCCGGTGCGCGAGAAGATGGCAGTATTGATGCCGACCAGGCCGCCCTCGGGGTTGATCAGTGCGCCGCCCGAGTTGCCGGGGTTGATGGCCGCGTCGGTCTGAATAAAGTCCTCATAGGCGGTCAGGCCCAGATGGTTGCGACCGGTGGCGCTGATGATACCCATGGTCACCGTCTGACCGAAGCCAAAGGGGTTGCCGATGGCCAGTGACACATCGCCAACCGCAGTATGCGAGGAGTCAGACAGCTCAATCACCGGCAGCTCGTCAAGGCTGATGCGCAGCACTGCCAGATCGCTTTCCGGATCGGTGCCAATGACCTCGGCCAGGGTCTCGCGACCGTCGCGCAGGGCCACCTGAATTTGGTCGGCTCCATCGATCACATGGTGGTTGGTCAATACATAGCCATCTTCGCTGACGATGACTCCTGAGCCCAAGCTGGACAGCATACGCTGGCGGCTGGGCGGATCATCGCCATAAAACTGCTCGAAGAAGGGGTCTGACAACAGAGGGTGGGCCTTACGTTCGATGACCCGCGACGAGTAGACGTTGACCACTGCTGGCGCCGCCTTTTCCACCGCCTCGGCATAGCTGACTGGTCCCTGATCACGGTTTACCAGCGGTGCCTGGCGCAGCTTGGGAGCGGGGCGTGTTACCTCTCCGGTAGCCAGCTTGTCGGCTATTTGCTGCGCCGGGATATTGACCTGCGGCGTGCCTGCGTTCGGCGGCGAGCCGGGAGTGGTTTCGGGGGCGGTCTTGGGGGGCGCTTCGGGCACAACGGCCTCACGACCGATCAGAGCCGGAAAGGTGTTGAGCAACACCACGGCCAGCAGCAGGCCGATGACGATGGGCAGCAGATAGGATAGTGCGCGGTGCATGCGCGGCATTCCTTTTGATCAAGAGTATTGGTGAGGCGTATTGGCGGAGCCGATGTTTGGAGCCTGGTCGCGGCACCTGCGGGGGCCGGTTAGAATGGGACAAGTGTAACATTTTCACCCCAGATTTCGTCCGGAGACATGATGATCAGCTGTGATGAATTATTAGCCGCCTGCAACCAGCGACTCAGCCCCGAGCGCTTTCAGGACTACACCTTGAATGGCCTGCAAGTGGAAGGAGCCAGACGGGTCGGGCGCGTGATGAGCGGAGTCACGGCCTGCCAGGCGCTGCTTGATGAGGCGGTGGCGTGGAACGCTGATCTTGTACTGGTTCACCATGGGTATTTCTGGAAGAACGAGCCGGTGGCGGTGACGGGCATGAAGCGACGTCGGCTGGCGACGCTGCTGACCAATGATATCGGTCTGCTGGCCTATCATCTGCCGCTGGATGCGCATCCCGAGCTCGGCAACAACGTCTTGCTTGGCAAGCGGCTGGGTTTTCAGGTGACGGGCTGTCTGGATGATGACTCGGGGCTTGGTCTGCTGTGGCACGGAGAGCTCTCGACGCCTATGGCGCCAGCAGCGCTGGCTGAACACGTGGGCGCTCGCCTGGAACGCGCGCCGCTGCTGGTCGAGGCGCCGGGCGCCGGTGAGATCCGGCGGGTAGCCTGGTGTACCGGAGGCGCTCAGGACATGATTGCTGCCGCTGCCGAGGCCGGCATGGACGCCTTCATCTCCGGAGAAATCTCAGAGCGCACCACGCACCTGGCGCGAGAGCTTGGCATCCATTACCTGGCCGCGGGGCACCACGCCACCGAGCGCTACGGCGTTCAGGCGCTGGGGGCGTGGCTGAGCGAAGAGTTTGGGGTCGAGCACCGCTTTGTGGATATCGACAATCCTGCCTGAGGTTTGTCTTCGCCTGAGCATCGTGACCGTGCATGAACCCAGCCGCTACGTCAGTGACGAGCAGGCTGCGGGGCTTTGTTTCTGGGCTCGTGCTTGAGTCCAAAGTCCTCGGATAGGGTGCCGCTGTTGCCAGCGGCATAGTCACGCGGCGCGGGCAGTTCGACCTCGTCGCTGGCGGGAGCGGCGCTGACCTCAAGGCCAGGGCGATTTTCCACGCCGAGGCTGGTGCCGGCGTGGTTGACTTCACGCAGCAGCGCATCGCTGTCTCGGCTCAGCGCCTGAGCCATATTGGCAAGACGCTCGACGTGGTCACCGAGACCGGTGCGCATCTCACTCAGCTGGCGTTCCTTTTCTGCAAGGCGTTGACGCAGCTGCTGCACCTGGCGCGCGCCGGAGCCGAGCAGGTGGTATCCCAGAGCGCCGATGCCGCTGCCTGCCAGCAGGCAGGCGATGATCAGCACTGCATTGATGTTGCTTTCTTCCACGATTTACTCCTGAGCTGTCGGACGCACTGGCCCTGGAGTCAACTGGTGGACTCTGGCCGGCCGGCCATTATAGTGCCGATTTTGCCAGCGGGGTCAACGTCGGGTGGACGATGCGAAGGCGTGGCAGGGAACGTATAATGATCGCCCTTTGATGGAACGAGCAGGCCAGCAGGAATGATCAAACGCGGGAATCCGAGTACAACGACGGCGCCTCGCCCCCTAACCCCAAAGCAGCGTTACCAGGCCGATCTGGAGCGCGAGGGGTTCGTGCATGATGCCGCCCAGGAGCGGGCGGTGGAACATCTTCAGCGGCTCTATGATCAGCTGGTGGCTGCTCCACGGGAGAAAGTCACGCCGGTGTCTGCGCGGGGGCTGAAGTCGCGGGTTGGCGGCATCCTGGGGCGTGGACGCGGCAGCCGCAGCGGCAAGTCGGATGAGCCAGAGCTTCCCGCCATTTCGGGGCTGTATTTCTGGGGCGGGGTGGGTCGCGGCAAGACCTATTTGGTGGATAACTTCTACGAGTCGCTGCCCTTTGCCGACAAGATGCGCACTCATTTTCACCGTTTCATGCAGCGTGTGCATGCTGAGCTCGAACACTACAAGGGCCAGCGCAATCCGCTGCAGCTGGTGGCGCAGCGCTTTGCCGATGAGGCCCGGGTGATCTGTTTCGATGAGTTCTTCGTCAAGGACATCACCGACGCCATGATCCTGGCCAACCTGCTCGAGGCGCTGTTTGCACGCGATGTGGTGCTGGTGGCAACGTCCAACATCAAGCCTGCGGATCTCTACCGTGATGGTCTGCAGCGTGCTCGTTTCCTGCCCGCCATCGCGCTGCTTGAGCGTCACTGTGAGGTGATCAACGTCGATTCCGGGGTGGACTACCGGTTGAGAGCCCTCGAGCGGGCCGAAATCTTTCACTCGCCGCTGGATGAAGCGGCCGAGCGTGAGCTGGCGCGCAGTTTCCATGAGATTGCCGGCGTCAAGGGCGAGGAGGGCGCGGCAATCGAGGTCAATCACCGGGTGCTCAATACTCGCCGCCTTCACGACGACGTGGTGTGGTTCGAGTTCGACGAGCTGTGTGATGGGCCGCGCAGCCAGAACGACTATATTGAGCTTGCCCGCGAGTTTCATAGCGTGCTGGTATCGAATGTGCCGCGCATGAATGGCGGCAGCGACGACCAGGCCAGGCGTTTTATCAATATGGTCGATGAGTTTTATGACCGAGGCGTCAAGCTGCTGATGTCCGCTGAAGCGCCCGCCGAGCAGCTCTATGCCGAGGGGCGGCTGGAGTTCGAGTATCAGCGCACGCTGTCACGGCTGCAAGAAATGCAGTCGCGGGAGTATCTGGCGCTGCCGCATAGGCCCTGACCCGGCTTCACCGGGCGCTATAGGATATCGGGCTGCGGTACGTTACGGGCGCTGTTGACGGCGATACGGCTCTTTTCTTGCCCGCCGCCAGGGCCTCGTGTAGAATGCGCGCTCGCTCGACCGTTGCCGCGTTTTCGCGACAACCAAGAAAAATAGGGATGGTCCCGTCGCCTGCGACGCCTGGGCCCAATGCATCGATTTCTGGTGATTCACAAATGAAGACGTTCACTGCTAAGCCGCAGTCCGTCCAGCGCGACTGGTACGTTGTCGACGCTGCAGACAAGACGCTCGGCCGTCTGGCGACTGAAATTGCCCGCCGCCTGCGTGGCAAGCACAAGCCGGAATACACCCCGCACGTTGACACTGGCGACTACATCGTCGTGATCAATGCCGAGAAGGTGAAAGTCACTGGCAACAAGACCAGCGACAAGATCTACTACCGCCACACCGGCTACCCGGGTGGCCTGCGCTCCATGAGCTTTGAACAGATGATTGACCGTGCCCCCGAGCGCGTCATCGAGCTCGCGGTCAAGGGCATGCTCCCCAAGGGGCCGCTGGGTCGCGCCATGTATTCCAAGCTGAAGGTGTACGCTGGCAACGAGCACCCGCATACCGCCCAGCAGCCACAAGCACTGAACATCTGAGGGAGTCTTTGCCATGTCACAACAGTATTATGGTACCGGGCGCCGCAAGACCTCTACCGCGCGCGTCTTTCTGAAGCCGGGCACCGGCAAGATCACCGTCAACAGCCGTGATCTGAACGAGTATTTTGGCCGCGTCACCGGTCAGATGGTAGTGCGTCAGCCTCTCGAGCTGACCAGTACCCTGGAACAGTTCGACGTCTACGTGACCGTCAAGGGCGGTGGCGCCTCTTCTCAGGCAGGCGCGATTCGTCACGGCATCACCCGCGCGCTGATGGTGTACAATGAGGACTATCGTGCCCCGCTGCGTGAAGCAGGCTATGTGACCCGCGATGCACGCGAGGTCGAGCGCAAGAAGGTTGGTCTGCGCAAGGCCCGTCGTCGCCCGCAGTTCTCCAAGCGTTAAGCGCAAGTTACGCCACGCAATGGGAAAAGCGCCTGGGTCATGGACCTGGGCGCTTTTTTGTTGAAGATTTGTCCTGGCACAAGGATTTAGTTGTAATGAGCCGGCTTGTCCTTGTACCGGGCGGCGCGTTTTTTTACCATATATTGCATTTTAAAATCCGTGATCGCGGGTTGCCAGACACTCGTGATGAATAGCGGGTAAGCTGATGGGAGAAACCTGAAGATGGCAGATAACGGCGTGAACAAAGGGCGACGCCGTTTCCTCGTGGGTGCAACGACCGTCGTTGGAGCGGTGGGCACTGTCGGGGTAGCGGTACCCTTTGTGGCCTCCTGGCAGCCCAGTGCCAGGGCAAGAGCAGCGGGAGCGTCCGTCAAGGCGGACATCTCCAAGCTGGAGCCCGGTCAGCGCATGACCGTCGAGTGGCGTGGTCAGCCAGTCTGGGTGCTTAACCGTACCCCGGACATGATCGAGCGCACTGAAGCCCTGGATGTCAGTATGCTGGCAGATCCGGATTCGGAGGTGCCGCAGCAGCCCGACTATGTCACTGGCCCAATGCGTTCAATCAAGCCGGAAATCGGCGTGATGATTGGTATCTGCACTCACCTTGGCTGCTCACCGCTGTTCAGGCCTGAGCCGAATGCTGATGACGTCGGCATGAGCAACTGGCCCGGCGGCTTCTTCTGCCCCTGCCATGGCTCACGTTTCGACTTGGCTGGGCGAGTGTTCGTCAACGTGCCGGCACCGACCAACCTCGTGGTGCCGCCCTATCGTTTCGAGAGCGATGCCGTCATTGTGGTCGGTGAAGACGAGGAGGCTGGATGATGGGTAATCCAAACAAGGCCAAAGCGGAGCGTGGCCTGATGCGTTGGGTCGACGACCGCTTCCCGGCGACCCAGATGTGGAATGACCACCTGGCTAAGTACTACGCACCGAAGAACTTCAACGTCTGGTATTTCTTCGGTTCCCTTGCGCTGTTGATGCTGGTCAACCAGATCCTGACCGGTGTCTGGCTGACCATGAGCTACGATCCCTCCGCGGAAGGTGCCTTTGCCTCCGTCGAGTACATCATGCGTGATGTGGAGTGGGGCTGGCTGATTCGCTACATGCATACCACAGGGGCCTCGGGCTTCTTCATCGTGGTCTATCTGCACATGTTCCGCGGCATGATGTATGGCTCCTACAGGGCGCCCCGCGAGCTGGTGTGGGTCTTCGGCATGGCGATCTATCTGGCGCTGATGGCGGAAGCTTTCATGGGCTATCTGCTGCCCTGGGGTCAGATGTCCTACTGGGGTGCCCAGGTCATCATCTCGCTGTTCTCAGCCATTCCCGGCATTGGTCCGGACCTGGCCCAGTGGGTGCGCGGTGACTTCCTGATTTCCGGCATCACTTTGACTCGCTTCTTCGCCCTGCACGTGGCGGCTTTGCCAATCGTGATCCTGGCGCTGGTGGTACTGCACATCATTGCGCTGCATGAGGTGGGGTCCAACAACCCCGATGGCATTGATATCAAGAAGAAGAAGGACGAGACCGGCAAGCCGCTGGACGGCATTCCGTTCCACCCGTACTACACGGTCAAGGATATTGTCGGTGTGGCGGTGTTCCTGTTCGTGTTCTGTGTGGTGATCTTCTACTTCCCCGAGGGCGGCGGCTACCTCATCGAGAAGCCAAACTTCGAGCCCGCCAACTCCATGGTGACGCCGGATCACATCGCGCCGGTGTGGTACTTCACGCCCTTCTACGCCATTCTGCGCGCGATCACCTTCTCGGTGTTTGGTCTGGACGCCAAGTTCCTTGGCGTGGTGTTCATGGGCGCGGCCATCGCAGTTCTGTTCGTGCTGCCCTGGCTGGATCGTAGCCCGGTGAACTCCATGCGCTACAAGGGCTGGATGTCCAAGGTGATGCTGCTGCTGTTTGCCATCAGCTTCATCATTCTTGGCGTGCTTGGCGTGCTGCCGGTGAGCACGGGGCGGACCATCCTTGCTCAGGTGTGTACCGTCATCTATTTCGCCTTCTTCGTGCTGATGCCGATCTATACGCGGCTGGAGAAGACCAAACCCGTTCCGGAAAGGGTGACTGGCTAATGAAAAAGCAACTGTTTGCACTGCTCTTCGCGCTGGTGCCGATGGTCGGTTTTGCAGCCGGCGATAGTGTTCACCTTCAGACGATGAAGCCGGATCTTCAGGATAAGGCCTCGCTGCAGAATGGCATGAAGCTTTATGTCAACTACTGCCTGGGCTGCCACTCCCTCGAGCATCAGCGCTTTTCGCGCTCTGCTGAGGACCTGGGGATTCCACAGGACCTGGTGGAGGAAAACCTGATCTTTGCCGAGTCCGTTGGCTACAACGATCAGATGCACAACGCCATGGACACCGCTGACGGAGAGAGCTGGTTCGGTGCCGCGCCGCCCGACCTGACTCTCGAGGCGCGGCTGCGCGGTACCGACTGGATCTATTCCTACCTGCTCGGCTTCTACCGCGACCCGACGCGGGCAACAGGAGTGGACAATACCGTGTTCCCGCTGGTGGCCATGCCCAACGTGCTGGAGCCGCTGCAGGGTGTGCAGGAGAAGGTATGTGCGCCGTCGGACAAGCCGATCCCCGGAGCGGAGATTGATCCTTTGACCGGCAAGTACCAGTCCTGCGATACGCTGCAGGTGACTTCGCCCGGTGAGATGGAGCCGGAGGCCTTCGAGGAAGCGATGTATGATCTCACCAACTTCCTGGCCTATGTGGGTGAGCCGTCCAAGCTGAAGGCTCAGGCGCTGGCGCCCAAGGTGCTGATCTTCATCTTCATCTTTGGCGTGATCGCTTACTTCCTGAAGCGTGAGTACTGGCGCGATATTCACTGATTGTCGGTGAGTGTCTGTCGAGGGGCGCATGACCAAAAGTCGTGCGCCCCTCATGCTCTGCGCCCGACCGCAGCGGCGGATGTCCCGCCGACCCGGCGCTGGCGTGTTATCATTTCGGCACGACTTGTTACGAGGATTCTTCCATGGGTGTAGTGGCCAAGCGGTCATCGATGATTTTTTATTCGGATGCTGAAGATCATCTCAGCCATCGGGTGCGTATCGTACTCGCCGAGAAGGGTGTAGCGGTGGACATTGTCGAGGTCACCGACGAAAACCGCCCCGAGGAGCTTGCCGATCTCAATCCCTACAACAGCGTGCCAACGCTGTACGACCGCGATCTGGTGCTTTATGAATCCAAGGTGATGATGGAGTATCTCGACGAGCGATTCCCGCATCCCCCGCTGCTGCCGGTCTATCCGGTGGCGCGAGCCCAGAGCCGCCTGTGGATTCACCGCATCGAGCGTGAGTGGTGCTCGCGGATGGAGCAGGTGCTCCAGGGAACCAAGAAGGAGGCCGACAAGGCGCGCAAGGAGCTGCGTGAGAGCCTGATTGGAATCTCCCCGATCTTCGAGGACCTTCCGTACTTCATGAATGAAGATTTCACCCTGGTGGACTGCTGTCTTGCACCGGTCCTGTGGCGTCTGCCGATACTGGGCATCGAGCTGCCCGAGAAGCAGGTCAAGCCGCTGCTGGACTACATGAATCGCGTCTTCGGGAGGGAGGGCTTCAAGAACTCGCTGACTGAAACCGAGCGTGAGATGCGTGTCTAAGCAAGCGTGTTACCCCGGCTCGCCGGGAACTGCATTTGAATAGTAGCCGGATCAGACCAGGAACCAAGCCAGGAGGATCAGTCGATGAACTCAAGCCGACCCTATATCGCCAGAGCATTGTATGACTGGCTCGTCGACAACGACCTGACGCCTCAGATCGTGGTCAATGCCGAGGTGGAAGGCGTCGAGGTGCCACGTGACTACGTCACTAATGGCCAAATCGTGCTTAATATCGGCGTTTCGGCGGTGGGTGAGTTCTCGATGAACAACGATGCGATTGCCTTCTCGGCCCGCTTTGGTGGCAAGGCCACACGGCTGATGGTGCCGATGGAGGCATTGCTGGCGATCTATGCCCGAGAAAACGGTGTGGGCATGGTGTTCGGCCACGAGCCGGTACTGCCGGTGACCGAGACTGGCGCCGATGACGAGCAGCCGGAACTGGGGCTTGTGGATGGCGAGACCGAGTCGACGTCGCAGCGCGCCGGGGATGAGGGCGCCGGGGATGAGGGCAGCGAGAGAAAGCCCGACGATGCCAAGCCCGAGTCTGGGCCTGAGCCTGGCTCAAAACCCAAAGGGCGCCCCTCGCTGCGTGTCGTCAAGTAAAGCTTCCCAAACAGCAAAGCTGACCGGCTGAGCAAGCAGGGGTCGCAACGCAGCGGTAAACGGCAGATCACTGATCTGCCGTTTTTTTCAGTCCAGGTAGTCGAATGCCTTGACGACGCGCTGCATGCCACCAACATCGGTCACTATGCGCACGATGCGATCGGCCTCGCTGCGGCTGACAATGCCCATCAGGTAGACGCTGGCGTTTTCGGTGACAACGCGCAGCCGGCCAGACTCGATGGATGCATCGCCGACCAAGGCGGCCCGGACCCGGGTGTTGATCCAGGTGTCATTGACTCGCTGGCTGGCGGGCAGGTTGCCGGCAATGGTCAGCTCGTTGAGGATGCGGCGCACGTTGCGCACATCGCCGGCCACATCGTTTGCCAGCTGCTTGAGCTCATCGCTGGGCACCTGGCCGGTCAGCAGTACCACGCCATTGAAGCTGTCGACGTTGATGCGCGCATCGCCAAGGCGGGCATCGGTACGCTTCAGGTTGTGGCTGATCTTGGTTTCGATGGCTTCATCTTCCACCTTGGCGCCCAGGGTGCGTTCGGCATAGTTCTCATTGATGGTGCCGGGATTGGTGACCGCTGTCATGGCGGTGCAGCCGCCGAGACCCAGCAGCATAGAGGTGGATACGATGGCAAGAACGTGCTTGATCGACATGGGCTTACTCGCTTGTACCAAAGAGTTGTTCATCGATTAAATCGCACAGGCAGTGGATTACCAGCAAGTGCACTTCCTGGATGCGTGCGGTCGAGGTGGCTGGCACGCGAATTTCACAGTCGTCCTGGCCGAGCAGCGAGGCCATGTTGCCGCCATCGCGCCCGGTCAGTGCAACCACGGCCATCTCCCTGTCGTGGGCAGCCTGAATGGCTTGAATGACGTTGGCGGAGTTGCCGCTGGTGGAGATCGCCAGCAGGATATCACCGGGCTGGCCCAGCGCGCGGATCTGCTTGGAAAAGACCTCATTATAGCTGTAGTCGTTGGCGATCGACGTCAGCGTTGAGGTGTCGGTGGTCAGTGCCAGGGCGGGCAGGCTCGGTCGCTCGCGCTCGAAGCGGTTGAGCAGCTCCGACGAGAAGTGCTGGCTGTCGCCGGCACTGCCGCCGTTGCCACAGGCAAGAATCTTGCCCTCGTTGACCAGGCACTGCACCATCATTTGGCTGGCCACCTCGATAAAGGGTGGCAGTACTTCGCTGGCATAGGTCTTGGTGTCGATGCTGGCGTTAAAGTGTCCGAGAATGCGAGTCTGGAAATCCATCTTGGCTTCCTGGTCCGTGTGCGATCAGAACGCTTCGAAGGCGTTAGGTACCCACTCGTATTCGAGCTGGTGGAGCGGGCCGGTGACTGCCAGCACATCGAAGCGGCAGAGACATGATAGCCCGTTGCGGTGGAGATAAAAACGCGCCGCCTTGATTAGGCGGCGCTGCTTCACAGGCGTGATGGTCTCCAGCGGGTGACCGTGCTGGCTGCTGGCGCGGTGACGAACCTCGACGAACACCAGAGTTTGGCCATCGCGCATGATCAAATCCAGCTCGCCACCCTTGGCATGCTGGTTGCTGGCGACTAGTACCAGACCTCGGTCCACCAGCCACTGCGCGGCGAGCTGTTCGATGAGCGCGCCGCGCTGGCGGGCATCAGCGGCCCTGGTCATCGCTGAACCTGGTTGGCGCCTTGACTGTCACTACCACCACGACCGTCGCCAAAGACGCTGGCGTCGATCATCGGCCGAGGTACCCCGTCTTCAAAGCGTGCCCAGGGCAGCTGGCGCTGAATACGCCCGTCCGGACCCGCGCTCAGCGTGCCGGTAGCCCCATGCAACTGACTGCCCGGAATGCTCTGGAAGTGCGGCAGCTTGGTGCCCAGCGCATAGGCATCGACGCCCATGGCCATCAGGCGCAGCAGCGCCGGATCAGACTCCTCGCGCAGCTGGCGATAGTTTTCCGAGAAGGGCAGGGAGTCTTCGCCACCGACGGCCGCCTCGGGAATCTGCCAGGGGATGTCGACGAACATCACGCCGTTGAGGTCCTTGTCCAGGCGCGGCTGATCGAGGCCTTCGTACAGGTGCGAAGTGGCATAGATGGGCAGGCCGTCGGCGTAATAGTAGTCCAGGGTTGGCGGCACCTGGCGAGCATAGTCGGGCAAGGCCAGCAGGAACAGCATGTCCGGCCGTGGTGAAGCCACCGCGCGTCGGGTGCTTTCGGTGGCCGGCAGTCCAGGATTGTAATCGACGACTCGAGTGATATCGCCGCCGGCCTGGCGCCAGTTCGAGGTAAAGGAGTCTCCGACCCGGCGTCCCCAGCCATTGCTCGGGATCAGCAGCGAGGCGCTGACGTGGCCGTCTGCGCGTGCGCGCTCGGCCACCTGGCGTGCCTCGTCCTCGGCGGACAGCCCGAACTGATAGAGCCCCTTGGCGTGGTTGCGACTGCCCTCGCCATAGTTGAGGGCCAGGGTGGGCAGCGGGACGCTGTCGCGTTTCTCGAGCTCGCTGACCTTGTCCTTGGACAGCGGGCCGATGACGACCTGGGCACCGCTGGCGCTAGCCTGCTGGTAGAGCGCGTCGAGGCTGGCGTTGGATGAATCGTGAAAACTCAGGCGAGTGCCGCCACCACCGCTGTTAAGGGTCTGGCGATGGTGCGCTCGAATACCTTCCTCAAGGGCATCGGCAACCCCCGCCAGCGGGCCGGATTCAGGCAGAAACACGGCGATATGGCTGACCGTGCCGATATCCAGGTCGCGCAGGGCAAGGATGCCGGAAGGAAGCTGGCGAGCGGCCGGGTGGTTTGCCCGGCGGCCGCGCCAGTCCTCGACACGCGCCAGCAGTCGCTCGACGCTGCTGCCACTGCTGCGGTAGATGTCGACCAGCTCGAGCCAGCCTTGAGTCAGCTCGTCCTGGCGGCTGGCCAGACGCTTCAGATCAGCGGATGACAGCTTGATGAGCTGCTCCCAGATCGGATCGTTGAGGTCCTGACGATTGGTGGCCTGCTGCAGGCGCAGGAAGGCCGCGCTGGCCTCCAGCGGCATGTCTTTGGTGGCCAGCGCCCGACCCAGCCGCTCCAGCAGCAGATTGGCCTGCGCTTGAGGCGGGCTGGTGCTGCTGAGCAGCTGGCCTGCCTTGATGACAGCGTCCGGATCGCCTTCGGTCTCGCCAAGGTCGGACAGCAGCAGTGCCCAGCGCAGGCGATCAGCGCTGGAAAGCTGCTTGTCATCGATGTCGCGCGCCACGTTGAGTGCCTGCGGGCGACGGTCCTGGCGTGCTAGGATGTCTGCCGCCTCGAGGCGAGTGAGAGCTGCCTGGCGAGGATCCTGCTGCCCGGCCTGACTCAGCAACTGGTCAGGGTCCTGGTCGGGGAGGCGCGGAGAGATGCTGGGTGCCATGCTGCAGCCCGCGACGAACAGTGCGGTCAGCGCAGTGGCGAGAATGCCGCGAGTGGTTGGTCTCATGAACCCTTCCTTTGTCCTCATGCTGTCCCCATGCCGGGGTTGCATCATCAGGGGGGCCGAAATGGCAGACGTAGTCGAAGGAACATTGTACGTGGTCGCTACGCCGATTGGGAATCTCGAGGACCTGTCGCCCAGAGCGGCGCGACTGCTCGGGGAAGTGGCGCTGGTGGCGGCGGAAGACACCCGCCATACCGCCGGACTGCTGCGCCACCTTGGTCTCAGTCGGCTCATGCTGTCCTTGCATGAGCATAACGAGGCCGAGCGCGTTGACCAGCTGGATGCCCGGCTGATGGCCGGAGAGGATATCGCCCTGGTGTCTGACGCCGGCACGCCGCTGATCAGCGACCCGGGCTTCGTGCTGGTGCGCGAGCTGCGTCGTCGTGGGCGCCGCATTGCGCCGGTGCCCGGTCCCTGTGCTCTGGTGGCGGCGCTCTCGGCGGCGGGGCTGCCCACCGACCGTTTTCTGTTCTCGGGCTTTCTGCCCGCCAAGAGTAGTGCCCGACGCCAGCGCCTCAGCGAACTGGCCGAACGTCAGGAAACTCTGGTGTTTTATGAGTCGCCTCACCGGATTCGGGCGACACTCGATGATCTGGGCTCCACTCTGGCCGAGCGTCGCGTGGTGCTGGCTCGAGAGCTGACCAAGCGCTTCGAGACCTTTCTCGATGGCACGCCGGCACAGTTGATCGAGCGGCTCAGCGAAGACCCGGATCAGGCACGTGGCGAGTTTGTGGTGATGGTGGCGGGTGGCGAGAAACAAGAAGACGCTGAGCAGGCCCAGCTGTCAGCCGATACCCTGCTGCGTGCACTGCTTGCTGAGGGTGTCGGGGTCAAGCAGACTGCCTCGGTGGCAGCAAAGATTCTGGGCGGCGCGCGCAAGCAATGGTACCAGCAGGCCCAGGCGCTCAAGGATGAAGATTGAGCGCGGGCTGGGGCGCTGGTATCCTGTCGCCGGGAGTCGGCCAGACAGTCGCCGCTGACCGTGTGTCAGGGGAGGAAAGTCCGGGCTCCACAGGGCAGAGTGCCAGGTAACGCCTGGGCGGCGTGAGCCGACGGAAAGTGCAGCAGAGAGCAGACCGCCTACGTCTCCTTCGGGAGGCCGGCAAGGGTGAAAGGGTGCGGTAAGAGCGCACCGCGCGCCTGGCAACAGTGCGTGGCACGGTAAACCCCACTCGGAGCAAGACCAAATAGGAACCCGATGGCGCGGCCCGCGCTGGGTTCGGGTAGGTTGCTTGAGGGTGACGGTGACGTCACCCCTAGAGGAATGACTGTTCAACGACAGAACCCGGCTTATCGGCCGACTCCCATCAGATGACTCCCTCCCCGACGCCATTGAGATGTGCATGACGACACCCGCCTCAGATTCGTCCCCCAGCGGCTTTCGCCATGCCAGCGTGCTTCTCGAAGGCGCCGTGGATGCGCTGGTCCATGACCCCGACGGTGTCTATATCGATGGCACCTTCGGTCGCGGCGGACACTCCCGATTGATTCTTGAGCGTCTTGGCACCGCCGGGCGCTTGTTGGCGATTGACCGCGACCCCCAGGCGATTGCCGAAGCGGCGCGCATCGATGATTCGCGCTTTGCCATCGAGCAAGCCGAGTTCGCGCGGCTTGGCGAGATTGCCACGCAGCATGATCTGCATGGGCGGCTAGCCGGCATCCTGCTTGATGTGGGGGTGTCCTCGCCGCAGCTGGATGATCCCGAGCGAGGCTTCAGCTTCCTGCGCGATGGTCCATTGGACATGCGCATGGATCCGACCCAGGGCAAGAGCGCTGCCGCCTGGCTGGCCAGCGCCAGCGAGTCGGATATCAGCTGGGTGTTCAAGACCCATGGCGAGGAGCGCTTTGCTCGACGCCTGGCGCGTGCCATCGTGGCGCGCCGTCGCGAGCAGCCCTTCGAGCGCACTGGCGACTTGGCCGAGGTCATCAAGGCCGCCCATCCGGCCTGGGAGAAGGGCAGGCATCCGGCGACCCGTGCTTTCCAGGGTCTGCGTATCCATATCAACGCTGAGCTGGAACAGCTTGATGCCGCCCTGGCGGCCGCGCTCGAGGCGCTGGCACCAGGTGGCCATCTGGTGGTGATCAGCTTTCACTCGCTGGAGGACCGTCGCGTCAAGCGCTTCATTCGCGATCACGTGCGCGGTGACACCCAATTGCCGAGGGGCATGCCGGTGCGCGATGACCAGATTCCGCGGCGCCTGGAAGCCCTGGGCAAGGCGCGCAGACCCAGCGCACAGGAAGTCGAGGCCAATCCGCGTGCGCGCAGCGCCGTCATGCGCGCGGCCCGCAAGCGTTATTGAGTCTGACCGAACGAGACATGTTATGAACGGGGAAACCCAGCGCAAGATGCCCGCCTACGACTGGCCCATCACGCTCAAGCTCAGCGGACGACTGCTGCTGGCGTTCGTTCTGCTGGTGCTGTGCTTGCTTTCGGCGCTGGCGGTGATTACCGCCAGCCATTTGACCCGTGAGCAATACGGCAAGCTCCAGCAGCTGGAGAGCGAGTACCAGCAGCTGCAGACGGAGTATGGTCAGCTGCTGCTGGAGCAGAGTGCCTGGTCTGCGCCTTCCCGGGTCGAGCGCCTGGCCAGCGAGCGGCTGGAAATGCGTTTGCCCGAGATCGAGGAAATCGAGGTGGTGCGCCCATGAACACCTCCACTCGCCGCGCCGTGTCCCCTCGCAAGCCGCCGCCCAATGCGCCCATGGGAAAGTGGCGCTACCAGCTGCTGGTCGGGCTAGTACTGTTTGGGCTGGCGGTGCTGGTCTGGCGGGTCATTGATCTGCAGGTGATCGATCGCACCTTCCTCAAGGGGCAGGGCGATGCCCGGACCGTGCGGGTTGAGCCAATTCCGGCCCATCGCGGCATGATCACCGACCGCCATGGCGAGCCGCTGGCGATCTCGACTCCGGTGGTGACGCTTTGGGCCAACCCCCAGGACCTGCCCGACGATGGCATTCTCAGGCTGCAGCTGGCGCGGGCGCTGGGGCAGGATCTCGATGAGCTCAACGAGCGAGTCGAGCGCTACGCCAATCGCGAGTTCATGTATCTGCGCCGGCGCATGACCCCCGCCCAGGCTCAGCGTGTGCTTGATCTGCGCGTGCCCGGGGTTCACAAGCGCGAAGAGTACAAGCGCTACTATCCCGCCGGTGAGGTGATCGCTCAGCTGGTCGGCGTGACCAATGTGGATGACCAAGGCCAGGAGGGTCTGGAGCTCGCCTACGACTCCTATCTGGCGGGTGGACCGGGTCAGCGTCGGGTGCTCAAGGATCGGCGCGGGCAGCTGGTACGCGACCTTGAAGTACTGCGCGAGGCCGAGCCCGGCGGCAATCTGGCGCTGTCGATCGATCAGCGCCTGCAGTACATGGCCTATCGCGAGTTGAAGAATGCCGTCGACGAGCACGGCGCCGATGGCGGTGTGCTGCTGATGATGGACGCCCAGTCCGGCGAGGTGCTGGCCATGGCCAACCAGCCCTCCTACAACCCCAATAATCGTGACGGTCTGGATCCGCGAGGCTTGCGCAATCAGGCCATTGTCGATGTCTTCGAGCCGGGGTCGGTGATCAAGCCGCTGGCCATGGCGGCACTGCTGGAGACCGGGCGCTTTCCTCTGAATACGGTGATTGATACCTCGCCGGGCTGGATGCGCATTGACCGCTTCACCATCCGCGATGTCAGCAATAACGGCCCGCTCAACCTGGCCGGCATCCTGCGCAAGTCCTCCAACATCGGCATGGCCAAGATGACGCTGTCGCTGGATGAGCCGGTGATTCCCGCCATGTATCGTGCCCTGGGTTTTGGCCAGGCGCCGGAGACGGGCTTCCCCGGCGAGTCCACCGGAAGCCTGCCGGCGCCGGTGCGCTGGTCGAGCAGCCAGTGGGCGGCGCTGTCCTATGGCTATGGCCTGTCGGTGTCCTCGCTGCAGCTAGCCAGCGCCTTCACCGCCATCGTCAACGATGGGCGGCGCATGCCGCCGTCGCTGCTCAGGCAGCCCACGCCGCCCGAGGGCGAGCAGGTGATACGCCCCCAGGTCGCCAACCAGGTGCTTGCCATGATGGATGAGGTGGTGGCGCCAGACACCGGTGCGCGGCGCGCCCTGGTGCCGGGCTACAGCGTCGCCGGCAAGACCGGTACCGTGCGCAAGACCGGCAGCAGCGGCTACGAGGAAAAAGCCTATCGCAGCCTGTTTGTGGGTATTGCGCCGGTTTCTGATCCGCGCATCGTTGCGGTGGTGATGATTGACCATCCCCAGGAGGGCGCCTATTACGGTGGGGCCGTGGCCGCTCCGGTATTCTCGCGTATTGCCGGGAGCGCGCTGCGTATTCTCGACGTGCCGCCGGATATGGAGGTGGTCGATGCCGATAGTGCGCTGCAGGCTGCCCGTACGGAGTGATTGTCATGGAAGTGAATAGTGCCGAGCTGCTTTCCCTGTTGGTACGTTACTGGCCCGAGCAGCGCCAGGCGCTGCGCGCCGCTGACTTGCCTGAGCGGGTCAGCCTGCACCTCGACAGTCGCGAGCTGAAAGAGGGCGGCGTTCTGCTGGCGGTGCCCGGCGTCTGTGCTGATGGACGCGATTTTATTCCGGCGGCGCTGAAGGCCGGTGCCGCACTGGTGCTGGCCGAGGGACCGCTGAAAGAAAACGCTGTGCCAGGCGTTATCGCCCTGGAAGGGCTGCGGGCTGGGCTCGGTTCCCTGGGTCGTGCGCTTTATCAGGTGCCCGAAGCGCTTGAGCTGATCGGTGTGACCGGCACCAACGGCAAGAGCTCGGTGACGCACTATATTGCGGCGCTCAGCGAGGCGCTGGGTGAGCCTGCCGGGCTGATTGGTACGCTCGGCTGCGGGCGCCCTGGCAGCTTGGGCGACACAGGCTTGACGACGCCGGGGCCCCTGGCGCTGCAGGCCGCGCTTGGGGAGCTTGCCGCCGACGGTGTCGGGCGCGTGGCCATGGAAGTGTCTTCTCACGCCCTGGCCCAGGACCGCCTTGATGCCGCGCATATCCGTGTGGCGGTGTTCACCAACCTGACCCGCGATCATCTCGATTATCACGGCAGCATGGCCGCCTATGCCGCGGCCAAGGCGCGGCTGTTTCGCCGCCAGGAGCTCGAGCTGGCCGTGGTCAATGCCGATGACCCGCTGGCACGGCTGATGCTGGCAGGGCTGCCTGCCGGGGTGAGGGTGCTGGCCGTCAGCAGTGACGGGGGTGAGCATGTCGATGATGCAGTCACCCTGCGTGTGGTTGGCAGTACGCCGACGCCCACGGGGCTTGAGGCGCTGGTTGCCACCCCCGAGGGCGACCGGCTGCTCAACCTGCCGCTGCTGGGGCGCTTCAATCTGAATAATGTGCTGCTCGCCATGGCGGCGCTGCATGGCCGGGGCGAAACACTGGAGGCGCTGTTTGACGCTGCCGCTGGGTTGACGCCGGTGCCGGGGCGCATGCAGGCGTTGGTCTTGGGCGAAGGAAAAAGCGATGGCCCGACGGTGGTTATCGACTACGCCCACACCCCGGATGCGCTTGAAAATGCCCTCGCCGCACTGCGCGAGCACCTGCCGGGCCGCGGCCGCCTATGGTGTGTGTTCGGCTGTGGCGGCGACCGCGACGGCGGCAAGCGACCGCTGATGGCGGCCGCTGCCGAGCGCCACGCTGAGCGGTTGGTGGTGACCGACGACAATCCGCGGGGCGAGATCCCCGGAGTTATCCGTGAGCAGATCCTTGCCGGGCTGTCCGATGCCGCCAGGACGGCGACGTGGAATATCGACGGCCGCCGCGAGGCGATTCGGCGCGCGGTGGCCGAGGCTGCGGACGAGGATGTGATCCTGATTGCCGGCAAGGGCCACGAGGACTATCAGGAAGTTGCCGGCGTGCGCCATGCGTTCTCGGATCTTGCCGAGGCCCGTTCGGCGCTCGAGCAGCGCGGGCGGAATAACTCTCGGGGGTGTTCGCCATGACTCGTGCCGGGCTGTCGTGTCTTGCCGAGGTGGCCGAAGCGCTGGGTATTGCGCCGCTTGAGCACGACTTCGAGATGGCCAATGGCGAGCCAGCCAATACAGCAGTGGCCGATATCGTCACCGATACCCGAAAGCTCGCGTCGGGTGATCTGTTCGTGGCGCTGGTCGGTGAGCGCTTCGATGCCCATGACTTTATCGCCCAGGCGCGCAAGGCCGGTGCTGTGGCAGCAGTGGTGGAGAAAAGGGTCGACGATCCGCTACCTCAGCTGGTGGTGGCCGACACCCGTCTGGCGCTTGGGCTGCTGGGGCGCGCCCGGCGCCGCGCCTGGGGAAAGCCGCTTGTCGCCGTGACCGGCAACAGCGGCAAGACCACGGTCAAGCAGATGCTCGCCAGTCTGCTTGAACACGCCGGCAGCATCCTGGCGACCCACGGCAACCTCAATAACGACATCGGTGCGCCGCTGACGCTGCTCGGGCTTTGCGCCGAGCATCAGCAGGCCGTGGTCGAACTGGGTGCCAATCATCTTGGAGAAATTGCCTGGACGGCGTCGCTTGCCGAGCCCGATGTGGCGGTGATTACCAACGTTACCGGTGCCCATGTGGGCGAGTTTGGCGGCATGGGGCAGATTGCCCAGGCCAAGGCCGAAGTTCTGGCGTCTCTTTCCGGAGACGGTGTTGCCGTACTCAACCGTGATGATCGCTACTATCACCTCTGGGAGAGGCTTGCTGCACCGTGCACCGTGCTGGATTTTAGTTTGCATGAGCAGGCGCGTCTGCGGGCCGAGACACTGGTCTGCGATGTTCAGGGGCGCTATGCTTTCACGCTTGTCTATGATGGACGCCGCCTGGGGCGTGTCCAACTGGCGCTGCTGGGGCGCCATAATGTTGCCAATGCGCTGGCCGCTGCCGCTGCCGCCTTGGCCATGGGACTCGACGAAAACCTGCTGATCGATGGGCTTGCCAGGGTGCAACCCATGCCCGGGCGGCTACGGCTGATCGAGGGCATTCGCGGTGCGCGGCTGATGGATGATAGCTACAATGCCAATCCCGGCGCGCTCACGGCAGCTCTCGAGACGCTGGCCAATTTGCCACGTCCACGCTGGTGTCTGCTGGGCGCCATGGGGGAACTCGGTGAGGCAAGCGATGCGCTGCACGCCGAGGCAGGTAGCCAGGCGCAGGCGCTGGGCGTCGACGTCCTGGTGACCCTGGGCGCAGCGGCCAGGCCTGCAAGTCAGGCCTTTGGTGACCAGGGCCAACATTTTGACGATCGGGAGGCGTTGCTGCGTCACGTTCTCCATCATTTGCCCCCAGATGCCAGCGTGCTGGTCAAGGGATCTCGCAGTGCGGGCATGGAGGCCGTGGTAACGGCGCTGCGTCCGGATGCTTCAAGGTAACGCTTTTCATGCTGCTTTTTCTGGCTGATTTTCTGGCGCAGTTTCAGAGCGCCTTCAACGTCTTCAACTACCTGACCTTGAGAATGATACTGGGCACGCTGACGGCACTGGTCCTTAGCCTGTGGCTGGGGCCCATCTTCATTCGTTACCTGGTGGAGGGGCAGATCGGTCAGGCGGTGCGCGATGATGGTCCGCAGTCCCACCTGTCAAAAGCCGGCACGCCAACCATGGGCGGGGCCATGATTCTGATGGCCATTGCCGTGAGCACCCTGCTATGGGGCGACCTGCGCAATCACTATGTGTGGATCGTGTTGGCCGTCACCCTGGGCTTCGGAGCCATCGGCTGGGTCGATGATTACCGTAAAGTGGTGGAAAAGAACCCTCGCGGTCTGCCGGCGCGCTGGAAGTATCTGTGGCAGTCCGTGCTCGGTCTGGGTGCCGCGATCGTACTCTATATGACCGCGTCATCGCCGGTGGAAACCAGCCTGATCGTGCCGATGTTCAAGGGCGTCATGCTGCCGCTTGGGCTGTTCTATGTGGTGCTGAGCTACTTGGTCATCGTCGGCAGCTCCAACGCGGTGAACCTTACCGATGGCCTGGATGGCCTGGCCATCATGCCCACGGTGCTGGTGGCCATGGGGCTGGCGGTGTTTGCCTATGCCAGCGGCAATGCGGTGTTCGCCAACTACCTGCAAATCCCCATGATCCCCGGCGCCGGCGAACTGGCCGTGTTTTGCGCCACCATTGCCGGCGCGGGCCTAGGCTTTCTGTGGTTCAACACTTACCCCGCCCAGGTGTTCATGGGCGATGTCGGCTCCCTGGCGCTGGGTGCCGCCCTTGGCGTAGTGGCAGTGATCGTGCGTCAGGAGATCGTCCTGTTCGTGATGGGCGGCGTCTTCGTCATGGAGACCATCTCGGTGATCCTGCAGGTGGCTTCCTACAAGATGACGGGGCGTCGCATCTTCCGCATGGCGCCGCTGCACCATCATTATGAGCTGAAGGGCTGGCCCGAGCCCAGAGTGATCGTGCGCTTCTGGATCATCACCGTGGTGCTGGTGCTGCTGGGACTCGCCACGCTGAAAATTCGCTGAGTTTCGCCGGGCGACGAACACACGAGGACGGCTTCATGAGCAAGGTGCCTGAAGGAATGACCCTGGTAGTTGGTCTGGGTATCTCCGGGCGCGCCATCTGTCGCCATCTCAGGCGCGAGTCACGCCCCTTCATGGTGGCTGACACCCGCGCTGCTCCCCCGGGGCTCGATACTTTTCAGAATGACTTCCCGGACGTGGCGGTTTACTGCGGGCCGCTTAGTGGGCTCGACATGAGCGAGGCCGAGGAAGTCGTGCTGAGCCCGGGTGTCTCGCCGGATGACCCGGGGCTGGCGCGCTTGAAGAGCCAGGCCCGTAGCCCATCGGTTATCGGCGAGATGGCGCTGTTCACTCGCGCCTGCCAGGCGCCTATCGCCGCCGTTACCGGTTCCAATGCCAAGTCCACCGTGACCACGCTGCTGGGCGAGATGGCCGCCGCAGCCGGCCTGCGTGTCGCGGTGGGCGGGAATTTGGGTACGCCGGCGCTGGATCTTTTGCACGACACGCCGGATGCCCAGCTTTTCGTGCTCGAACTGTCGAGCTTCCAGCTCGAGACTACCCCTGAGCTCGGCGCCGATACCGTCGCCTTCTTGAATCTCAGCGAAGACCATCTGGACCGTCATGGAGGTATGACCGGCTACCGCCGTGCCAAGCAGCGCATCTTTGCCGGCGCACGCTATGCGCTGGTCAACGGCGAAGACGCCATGACCTGGCCGGATGCCGAGGTGCCGGTGGTCGAGCGCTTTACTACTCAGCCGCCTGGCCCCGGAGAGTGGGGCATTGCCGAGCATGATGCGGACAATGGCGATGGTCCCACCTTGTGGTTGATGCACGGCACTGAGCCCTTGATGCCAGCTGCAGTGGTGCGTGCGCCGGGACGGCATAATCAGGCCAATGCCTTGGCGGCACTGGCCATGGGGCATCATGTCGGCCTGCCGCTGCCCGCCATGCGGCGAGTGCTTGAGCGCTTCTCCGGCCTGCCGCACCGCTGCGAGCTGGTGGCCGAGCACGCCGGCGTGCGTTGGATCAACGACTCCAAGGGCACCAATGTGGGGGCCACACTTGCCGCCATTGCCGGTATCGGGCCGACCCTGACCGGTCGCCTGGTGCTTCTGGCCGGAGGCGATGGCAAGGGAGCCGACTTCGCTCCCCTGGCCGAGCCGCTGGCGGCCTACGGTCGTGAGGCCATCGTTTTCGGGCGCGATGCCGGTCAGTTGGAGGCCGCACTCGAACAGAGCCTGCCGGTGACTAGGGTCGTCGACCTTGCCGCGGCGCTGCAGCGCGCGACCGAGGTCGCGCAAGCCGGTGACTGCGTGTTGTTATCGCCAGCCTGTGCAAGCCTGGATCAGTTTCCCGACTACCAAGTTCGCGGAGACGCCTTCCGTGACGGCGTTACCCAACAACTGAATGAGGTGGCCCTGTGAGTCGCATGCAGCGTCTGCGTCAGGCACTTTCTACCGCCGATGCGCCCTTCGATGGCTGGCTGCCGCTGGCTGCTCTGTCGCTGATGCTGATCGGCTGGGTAATGGTCACCTCGGCCTCTACCGAGGTCGCCTCCGGGCTTACCGGGAATCCCTGGTACTTCAGCATGCGCCACGGCAGCTTCCTGTTGTTATCAATGCTGATAGGGCTGGTGGCGCTCAAGGTGCCGCTGGCCTGGTGGAAAGCCAATGGCTTGCTGCTGCTGTTTGTGGGAGCTGCAGTGCTGTTTCTGGTGCTGGTTGTCGGGCGCGAGGTCAACGGCAGTCGTCGCTGGCTGTCGATTCCCGGCGTGCCGTTCAATATCCAGCCGTCAGAATTTGCCAAGCTGTTTCTGATTGTCTACATGGCCTCTTTCCTTGAGCGCTTCTTGCCCGAGGTGCGCACCCAGCTGGGAGCCTTTTTACGGCCGCTGCTGGTGGTTGGGGTCTATGGGGGCTTGCTGATCCTGGAGCCCGACTACGGCGCCGTGGTGGTGTCGACGGCCTGTGTGATGGGCATGCTGCTGATGGCGGGTGCACCTGCGGGGCGTTTTCTGGTACTGCTGCTGCTGGTGGTCGTGCTGGGTATCGTGGTGGCTATTGCCGAGCCGTATCGCATGGCGCGACTCACCAGCTTTACCGATCCCTGGGCCGATCAGTTTGCCAGTGGCTATCAGCTGACCCAGGCGCTGATTGCCTTTGGGCGGGGGCACTGGCTTGGCGTCGGCCTGGGCAATGGCATTCAAAAGCTGTATTACCTGCCCGAAGCCCACACCGACTTTGTGTTTGCGGTGCTCGCCGAAGAGCTTGGCCTGATCGGTGCGGTCACGGTGATCGGCCTGTTTGCTCTGCTGGTGTGGCGTGCCATGGCGGTGGGTCGGCGCGCAGAGCTCGTGGGGCTGTCATTTGCCGCCTATGTCAGCTATGGCATTGCGCTGATGATTGGCGCCCAGGCATTCATCAATATAGCGGTGAGTAGCGGCATGCTGCCCACCAAGGGACTGACTCTGCCACTGCTCAGCTATGGCGGCTCGAGCCTGGTGGTGAACTGCGTGATGGTGGCAATTCTGGTGCGAGCGGACGTCGAGACCCGGCGCTTTCAGCGCCGCCGGTTGGCGGCACCGCCGCGCCAGACCCGGCTGGGCGCGGCGAGCGAGGGAGTCCAGGCATGAGCGAGCTGCGTCCACGGCGGGTGTTGATCATGGCTGGCGGCACCGGAGGGCATGTCATTCCGGCCCTGTCGCTGGCCAAAGCGCTGCGTGACATGGGTGTTGAAGTAGAGTGGCTTGGCAGTCCTCGGGGTATCGAGAATCGTCTGGTGCCCGAGGCCGATATCAGGCTGAATCGCGTCGTCGTGAGCGGTCTCAGAGGCAAAGGAGCTGTTGGTTGGCTGCTGGCGCCATTCCGGCTGCTGCGCGCTCTGCAGCAGGCCATCGGAGTGATTCGACGAGTCGACCCTCAGTTGGTGGTGGGATTGGGTGGCTTCGCCAGCGGCCCCGGCGGTTTGGCGGCCTGGCTGCTCCGACGGCCACTGGTGATCCATGAGCAGAATGCGGTGGCAGGGCTGACCAATCGCGTATTGTCGCGTTTGGCGCGGCGGACCTATGCCGCCTTTCCCCAGGCTTTCGCTGCTGGCAAGGCCATCCTGGTTGGCAATCCGGTTCGACCGGAGATCGCCGCGCTTGGCGAGTCGCCACGGCGTGCTGACGAGATGCGGGGCAGGGCGCTGCGGCTGCTGGTGGTGGGTGGCTCGCTCGGCGCCCAGTCGCTCAATGAGCGGCTGCCGGAGGCCCTGGCCATGCTGCCTGAGCGGCAGCGCCCTGAGGTGCACCATCAGGCCGGTCGCGACAAGGACGACGCCACCCGTGCAGTCTACTTGGCTCAAGGCGTCACGGCCGAGGTCACGGCCTTTATCGATGACATGGCCTCGGCCTACGACTGGGCGGATCTGGTCATCTGTCGCGCCGGTGCTCTGACCGTGGCCGAGCTTGCCGCGGCGGCGAAGGCGGCGCTGTTCGTGCCTTTCCCCCATGCGGTGGATGATCATCAGACCGCCAATGCCGCGGCACTGGTGGAGCAGGGGGCGGCATCGCTGCTGCCTCAGAGCGAGATGAGCGCAGCGCGACTGGCTGGAATGCTGGGCGTGCTGCTGGTTCCAGAGACGCTTGCCAGCATGGCTGCTTGCGCCCGCAAGGGTGCGCGGCTGGATGCCGTCGAACAGCTGGTAGCGGGCTGCATGGAGACAGGTTTTGAGTGACGATATTCTCGGGTCAGTGCCCGGACAGGTAAGCCCAGCCGGACACCGTGGCATGGGCATGAGGCGCATTCGGCGTATTCATTTCGTTGGTATCGGCGGCGTTGGCATGTGTGGCATTGCCGAAGTGCTGGCCAACGAGGGCTATCAGGTCAGCGGCAGCGACCTGAGAAACTCGCCGGCGGTGCAGCGGCTTCGGCGCTGCGGCGTCGAGGTGGCCATCGGTCATGCGGCGAGCAATACACGGGAAGCCGACGTGGTGGTTGTGTCCACGGCGGTGGACAGCGACAACCCCGAGATTCGTTGGGCCAACGAGCACCGTGTGCCCGTGGTGAGGCGAGCAGAGATGCTGGCAGAGCTGATGCGCTTTCGCCATGGCATTGCGGTGGCTGGCACGCATGGCAAGACCACTACCACGAGCCTGACGGCGACCCTGCTCGGGGAAGGCGGGCTCGACCCGACGTTCGTGATCGGTGGACGTCTTACCAGTGCCGGCGCCAACGCTCGACTCGGCGCCGGCGACTATCTGGTCGCAGAGGCCGACGAGTCCGATGCTTCCTTCCTCCATCTGCAGCCGATGGTGTCGATTGTCACCAATATCGATGCCGACCACATGTCGACCTACGGCGGTGACTTCGAGCGTCTCAAGGGCACCTTCCTCGAGTTCCTGCACAACCTACCTTTTTATGGGCTGGCGGTGCTTTGCGTTGACGATGTGCATGTCCGGGATCTGCTTGGGCATATCAATCGTCGCTTCGTGACCTATGGCTTTGATGATGATGCAGACTATCGCATCGAGGATTTCACCCAGGAAGGCGGAGAGATAGGCTTCACGGCGCTGCGTCCTGCTGGCCTGTCGCCGCTGGCAATTCGTCTGGCCATGCCGGGACGCCATAACGCTCTGAATGCCCTGGCCGCAATCGCCGTGGCAAGCGACGCCGGTGTCAATGATGAAGCCATTCAGCGCGGCCTTGCCGGCTTTGCCGGCGTCGGTCGTCGCTTCCAGGTGCATGGCCAGTTCCCGGCCCCCGGCGGCGGTGGGGAGGTCATGCTGGTGGATGACTATGGCCATCACCCTCGCGAGGTCGAGATGGTCATCCGCGCAGTACGCGGCGGCTGGGCTGCGCGCCGGCTGGTCATGGTCTATCAGCCGCACCGCTACTCCCGCACCCGGGATCTTTACGAGGATTTCGTGCGCGTGCTGGCGGGGGTCGATACTCTGCTGTTGCTTGATGTCTACAGCGCAGGTGAGGCGCTGCTTCCCGGTGCCGACGGTCGCAGCCTTGCCGGTTCCATACGGCAGCGCGGTGAAGTGGATCCGATTTTCGTGCAGCACAAGAGTGAATTGCCCGGGCTCCTGGCCCGAGTGCTCAAGCCTGGTGACATCCTGATCACCCAAGGTGCCGGTGATGTGGGCGGCATTGCCCAGCAGCTAGCCGATGCCGAACTCAACTTTGAAGAGGTGGAGCTATGACCCTACGCATTGATCATGGACGCGTAGTTGTACTTTATGGCGGCAACTCAGCCGAGCGTGAAGTTTCCTTGAACAGTGGCAAGGCCGTCATGGCCTCGCTGGAACGTTCCGGCCTGTCGCCCCAGGGGTATGATCCCGCCGACGGCGGGCTGGCTGGTCTCGAAGCGCTGTCACCGGACAAGGTGTTCATCGCACTGCACGGTCGCGGCGGCGAGGATGGCACTCTCCAGGGTGCCCTGGAGCTGCTGAATATTCCCTATACCGGCAGCGGAGTGCTGGCATCTGCGGTCGGCATGGACAAGATGCGCACCAAGTGGCTGTGGTTGGCCCAGGGGCTGCCGACGCCCGATAGCGTTATTCTTGGCGATGACTCCGATTGGGCCGTTGTTGTCGAGCGCCTTGGGCTGCCGCTGATCGTCAAGCCGGTGCATGAAGGCTCGACTATTGGCATCAGCATCGTGGAAACGATGGAGGCGCTGGAAGCCGCCTACCGTGATGCGATTCGTTTCGATAGTCGGGTGATGGCCGAGAGTTTCGTTCAGGGGGGGGAGGAGTACACGGTGGCTGTGCTCGGCGATACCGTGCTGCCAGCCATTCGCGTCGAAGTGCCGAGCGGCTTCTACGATTACGAAGCCAAGTACGTTTCCAATGACACCATCTATCATTTGCCCAGTGGCCTTTCCGAGGCGGACGAAGCTGGGCTTGCCAAGCTGTGTCGGCGGGCCTTCGATGTCGTTGGCTGCACAGGCTGGGGCCGGGTAGACGTGATGCGTGATGCCGATGGCGGTTTCTGGCTGCTGGAAGTCAACACCTCGCCCGGCATGACTGACCACAGTCTGGTGCCTCAGGCGGCTGCCCATGCCGGTATCGATTTCGATAACCTGGTACTGAAAGTTCTCGATACCGCCAAGGACCGCTGATTCATGTCGCGGCGTGGGACGCTGGTTGGCCTGCTGCTGCTGGCCCTGTTGTTGGGGGCCGGCACGCGTGCGCTATGGACCTGGCTTGATCGCCCTGTCGAGCGAGTCTCGATTCGCGGTGATATGCGTCACGTTGGTGCCGACTATCTGCGCGCTCAGCTGGCGCCGCTGGTCAGTGAGCGCCGTTGGCTGTCGGTAGACTTGTCGGCACTGCGCGAGCAGGCGCTGAAAATCGGCTGGTTGAAAGAAGTTCATATTCGCCGGGAATGGCCAGATGGATTGCACTTCGAACTGGTGGAACAATCACCGGTGGCGCGTTGGAATGATGATCAACTGCTCAATATTGAGGGCGATCCCTTTGACTTTGAACCTGCCCAGGCACCAGAAGGATTGATATACCTGTCGGGGCCGGACGACAGCAGCCACGAAGTGCTTGCCTATCATGAACGGCTCTCGACACGCCTGCATGGGGAGGAACTGGAAGTAGCGCAACTGCGGCTCGAGTCCCGCGGTGCCTGGCGTTTTCAGCTGAAAGATGGGCTCTGGGTCATGCTGGGGCGTGCCAACCATTCCTCACGGCTCGAGCGGTTCGAGGCGGTGTGGCAGCGCCGGCTGGCAACTCAGGCGTCGTACATTCGATACATTGATTTACGCTACCCCAATGGCGTGGCTGTTGCTTGGCACGGGGAGACGGAACCGCTCGAGGCTGCCAATTGATACAGGCGCCAAGGCAGTTGTTTATAGTTGATATATTAAACGATCAAGTTGTAGGGTGTTTCTTTCCAATGGAATACGCCGTATGGTAATCGGTGTATTTTGATGTTGGGCTGGTGAAACGAAGTCATTTGTTCCTATGATTGTCCAAGTTTTATTGCTCAGTTCAAGCATTTCCCCTTCGGGACAGGTTCTAGGAGATATCCCGACTCATGTCAGGTCCATCTAATGTGTCCAATATGGTAGTCGGGCTGGATATCGGAACATCCAAGGTCGTGGCGATCGTGGGTCAGCCCACGGATGATGGCGGCATCGAGATTGCCGGTATCGGCTCGCATCCCTCCAGGGGGATGAAGAAAGGCGTTGTAATCAATATCGAGTCCACGGTGCAGTCGATCCAGCGCGCTGTTGAAGAGGCCGAGTTGATGGCCGGCTGCGATATACATTCCGTGTATGTCGGCATTGCCGGCAGTCATATCAGCTCGATGAACTCGGACGGCGTAGTGGCGATCAAGGATCGCGAGGTAGCTGCTTCCGACGTGGAGCGAGTGATCGACTCAGCGCGTGCCCGCGCCATCTCTGAAGGACAGAAGGTGCTGCACGTTCTGCCCCAGGAATTCGCCATCGATACCCAGGGGGGGATTCGCGAACCGCTGGGGATGTCGGGCGTTCGTCTTGAGGCCAGGGTGCATCTGGTGACCGCGGCGCTCAACGCCGTGCAGAATATCGAAAAATGTGTCCGCCGCTGTGGGCTCGAGGTTGATGCCATCATCCTCGAGCAGCTGGCCTCGAGTCATGCGGTACTCACCGAAGACGAGCGTGAGCTCGGCGTGTGCATGGTGGATATCGGTGGCGGGACCACCGATATCGCGGTGTTCACCGAGGGCGCGATTCGGCATACCTCGGTGATACCTATCGCCGGTGATCAGGTGACCAACGACATCGCCATGGCGCTGAGGACACCGACCCAGTATGCCGAGGAAATCAAGGTCAAGTATGCCTGTGCGCTGACTCAGCTCGCCGCCAGTGACGAGATGCTCAAGGTGCCAAGCGTCGGGGATCGCCCCGCCCGGGACCTGTCGCGACAGTCCCTGGCCGAAGTGGTCGAGCCTCGCTATGAGGAACTTTTCACGCTGGTGCGTGACGAACTGCGACGTAGTGGCTATGAAGATTTGGTGGCGGCCGGCATCGTGCTGACCGGAGGCACCTCAAGGATGGAAGGGGCGGTTGAACTGGCGGAGGAGATATTCCACATGCCGGTTCGTATCGCCTGTCCGCAGAATGTACGTGGCCTGGCCGATGTGGTGCGCAACCCGATTTATTCCACCGGCGTCGGCTTGTTACACTATGCGCTGCACGAGACCCATCAGGGACGAGAGGGTCAGCAGGTTCAGGGCAGCAGCAATATCTCAGTGCAAGCCAGACGTAACGATAGCTCCCGGCGCGAGAACGATGAAAGAACTCCAGCGCTGGCAAGGCTCAAGAGCTGGTTCAAAGGAAATTTCTGACAGGGCCGCGACGGCGGCCCAGGAGACGGGGCTAATGTTTGAACTCGTAGATAGCGCACCCTCAAGCAGTGCGGTCATCAAGGTCGTCGGCGTCGGCGGTGGCGGCGGTAACGCTGTCAACCACATGGTGGAAAGCAACATCGAGGGTGTGGAGTTCATCTGTGCTAACACCGATGCCCAGGCCCTCAAGCGCGTGTCGGCCAAGACGGTGCTGCAGTTGGGCACCGAGATTACCAAGGGGCTTGGCGCAGGTGCCAATCCCGAGGTAGGGCGTCAGGCTGCCATGGAAGATCGTGAGCGCATCGCCGAACTGATCAGCGGTGCCGACATGGTATTCATTACTGCCGGCATGGGTGGCGGTACCGGTACCGGTGGCGCGCCGGTGGTTGCTCAGGTCGCCAAGGAACTCGGCATTCTGACCGTGGCCGTGGTCACGCGTCCGTTTCCTTTCGAGGGTCCAAAGCGCATGCGCGCCGCCGAAGAGGGCATGAAGGAGCTCTCTGAGCATGTCGATTCTCTGATCACCATCCCCAACGAAAAGTTGCTCTCGGTGCTGGGCAAGAGCGCCAGCCTGCTGACCGCTTTCAGCGCCGCCAACGATGTGTTGCTGGGTGCCGTTCAGGGCATTGCCGAGCTGATCACCAGTCCGGGCATCATCAACGTCGACTTTGCCGACGTGCGTACCGTGATGTCCGAGATGGGCATGGCGATGATGGGAACCGGCGGCGCCACCGGTGAAAACCGCGCCCGGGAGGCCGCCGAAAAAGCCATTCGCAGCCCGCTGCTGGAAGATGTCGACCTGCACGGTGCCCGTGGCATCCTGGTCAACATCACCGCCGGTCCTGACCTGTCCATCGGTGAGTTCAACGACGTGGGCGCTACCGTTCAGGAGTTTGCTTCCCAGGACGCGACCATCGTGGTGGGTACTTCCATCGATATGGACATGGCCGACGAACTGCGCGTCACCGTAGTTGCAGCAGGCCTCGACGCCGAGCGTCAGCCCGCATCTGCGCAGCGCGATGGCGCCAAGCGTGCCGAAGCCGCGCGCGGTGAGTACCGCCAGCGCCAGGCGGGCATGGGTCGCAGCGGTCAGTCTGCAGGCGTGACGCGTGGTGGTCAGTCAGGCATTGCTGCTGGACGCGCTTCGGCCGAGCCGCGGGAGTCAGCGCCTCAGCGCCCTGAGCCGCGCAAGGGCTCACAGGACCTGGACGACTACCTGGATATTCCGGCCTTCCTGCGTCGCCAAGCCGATTGAGACAAGCAATGAGTGTCGCCGATGCGACTTTCTTTGTTTAAACACTCGTTCGGTGCTACAGTGAACAGTGTTTGATAACTAATGACCGCTCGGCGACTGCCCATGATCAGACAACGTACTCTCAAAAATGTGATCCGCGCTACTGGCGTTGGTCTCCATTCCGGCAAGAAGGTCCACTTGGCTCTTCGGCCGGCTCCGGTCAACACCGGAATCGTCTTCGTTCGCACTGACCTTGACCCGGAAGTGCATATTCTGGCACGCGCCAGCAATGTGACCGATACCATGCTGTGTACCGCGCTTTCCCAGGGTGATGTCAAGGTCTCCACGGTAGAGCACCTGATGTCTGCGCTCGCCGGGCTCGGCATTGATAATGCCTATGTCGATGTGAGTGCCCCCGAAGTGCCGATCATGGATGGCAGCGCCGGGCCTTTCGTGTTTCTGATTCAATCGGCCGGTATCGCCGAGCAGAACGCTGCCAAGAAGTTCATCCGCATCAAGCGTGAAGTGGCGGTGCGGGATGGTGACAAGGAGGCTGTTTTCCTGCCGCATCAGGGGTTCAAGGTGTCTTTCGCCATCGACTTCGATCATCCGGTATTCGAGAGGCAGAAGCAGGTGGCGAGCGTGGATTTCTCCACCACCTCCTTCGTCAAGGAAGTCTCCCGGGCGCGTACCTTTGGCTTCATGCGAGACCTCGAGCATTTGCGCGCCAACAACCTGGCGCTGGGTGGGAGCCTCGACAACGCCATCGTGGTTGATGAATACCGCATCGTGAACGAGGGCGGGCTGCGCTACGAGGACGAATTCGTCAAGCACAAGGTCCTCGACGCCATCGGCGACCTGTACCAGCTGGGCCACAGCTTGATTGGCGAGTTCCGAGGGGTCAAGTCGGGCCACGCGCTGAACAATCAGCTGTGCCGTGCCTTGCTGGAGCAGCCGGAGGCTTACGAGATCGTGACCTTCGTGGAAGACGCCGAGGAAGTGCCTATTTCCTACTCGGTATCGGCCATGGCTTGACGACCGGTTGAATGCCGCCCGTCGGGTGATCGTGATAGCCTGGCTTCAAGTGACGCTTTCAAATGAAGACGCCGCCCGAAGGGCGGCGTCTGTGCTTCAGTATTCGTCGTTTTCGCTGATGTTTTCCGCGTGAGAGGCCAAGCGGCGCAAGGCATCGCGCAGCCCCGGGTCTTCCACGCTTTCAGCGCAGCTGGACAGCTCATCGGCGGCCCGAGCAGGCAGGTGGCGCGGCTGGCGGAGTGGGGCCTTGGGTGGTCGTACCGGCCTGACCTTGAGCTCGAAGCCGGTAATGGCTTCAAGTCCCGGGTACTGCTTGACCAGCTCGAGCAGGCGAGGTTGTTCATAGCGCAAACGGGTCAGCCAGACGGCGCGGTCGGTGATCAGCGTCAGCCGGCCCCGGTGGAAGCCGCCCACGAACAGATGCTCGACGAGTTCGGCCGGCAGCTGCTGACGCAGGTAGTGCTGCACCCCTTCGATCAGTCGGGCCGTGCGTATCAGGGGAGCCAGCTGACCATCGCTCAGCAGGCGGCTCATGGGCTGGGCGCGGAACCGCTTAACCTTTATACTCATGGGCTTGTCAATCCGGGACATGGTTCCGGCAGATTATCGTAGGCCCTGCCGCTATCGGGCAGAGGTTGTCGTAAGGTACGAGACTAGCATGCATGTAAGTGGCTCAACAGCATGGCTCAGCTGAGCTCCGAGTTCGCGGCAGCACTGGCCGGCGCTCCGCGTCGGGCCAGTCGCTGGTGGCTTGCCGGGTTACTGGTGACCTGCCTGCTGCCGGCGAGTCTGGCTCAGGCGGGTTCCTTTGCACATGCCGAGCGTCTGGTCCAGGTTTGCATGCTGGCTCCGGCCATGCTGCGCGCTTCCCGAAAAGCCTCGGCGCGTCGCCGCGCCCAGCGCAGCTGGCCACGCTTTCCAGGTCGTCCCGTTTCGTCCCGCCGTCCGGCGCAATGCTTTCCTCCTTTCTGGCCGCCCGCCGTGGCAGCCCACGATGTTCTGACCCGCCGTGGCCCGCCGCTGCTGTCCTGACGCATATGGTCTGGGTAGCGCCTCTGGCAAGAGGCGATGGCAAGGCAATATCATAAGTTACGGCAGATTATTACATGTTAAACAACGTATTACGGAAGGTAGTCGGCTCTCGCAACGAGCGCGAGGTCAAGCGCCTGCGCAAGCCGGTAGCACGGATCAACGCGCTGGAGCCCGAGCTTGAGGCGTTGAGCGATGACGAGCTGCGCGGGCGCACCGACGAGTTTCGCGAGCGCCTGGCCCAGGGTGAGAGCCTTGAGGCGCTGTTGCCCGAGGCCTTTGCCACGGTGCGCGAGGCCAGCAAGCGCGTCATGGGCATGCGCCATTTTGACGTGCAGATGATGGGCGGCATGACCCTGAATAACGGTCGTATCGCCGAGATGAAAACCGGTGAGGGCAAGACCCTGGTGGCAACCTTGGCGGTTTATCTCAATGCGCTGCCGGGGCGTGGCGTGCATGTGGTCACCGTCAACGACTACCTGGCGCGTCGTGATGCCGAGTGGATGCGGCCCCTGTACGAGTTCCTCGGGCTTGATGTGGGTATCATCCTGCCGGGCCAGGAGCCGCTGGAGAAGCGCCAGGCCTATGCCTGCGACATTACCTACGGCACCAATAACGAGTTTGGCTTCGATTACCTGCGCGACAACATGGCGTTTTCGCTGGAAGACAAGGTTCAGCGCGAGCTGAACTTCGCGATTGTCGATGAAGTCGACTCGATCCTGATCGACGAGGCGCGTACGCCGCTGATCATTTCCGGCGCGGTGGATGAAAATACCGAGCTGTATCGCGTAGTGGATCGCCTGGCACGCCAGCTCACGCCCTGTGACGATGAGGAAAGCCCCGAGAGCGGTGATTTCATCCTCGATGAAAAGCAGAAGCAGGTCGAATTGACCGAGGACGGCCACCTTCGGGTCGAGGAGCTGATGCGCGGCGAAGGGCTGCTGGGCGATGACGAGTCGCTGTACGCGGCTCAGAATCTCAACCTGCTGCATCACATGAACTCGGCGCTGCGCGCTCAGCACCTCTATCAGCGCGATGTGGACTATATCGTCAGCGAAGACCAGGTGGTGATCGTCGACGAGCACACCGGGCGTACCATGCCGGGACGCCGCTGGTCCGAGGGCTTGCATCAGGCAGTGGAGGCCAAGGAAGGGGTGACGGTGCAGCGCGAAAGCCAGACCCTGGCCTCGACCACCTTCCAGAACTACTTCAGGCTCTACCAGAAGCTGTCAGGCATGACCGGCACCGCGGATACCGAGGCCTTCGAGTTTCGCCAGATCTATGGCCTGGACGTGATGGTCATTCCCACCAACAAGCCGCTGAGCCGCCTGGATCACAACGACCTTGTGTACCTGTCTGCCGAGGAAAAATACGAAGCCATCATCGAGGACGTCAAGGTACAGACCGAAGCCGGCCGTCCGGTGCTGGTGGGTACGGCATCGATTGACACCTCGGAGTACTTGGCTGGGCTGATGAAGAAGGCGGATATCCGCTTCAACGTGCTGAATGCCAAGCAGCATCAGAGCGAAGCTCAGATCATCGCACAGGCAGGGCGCCCCGGAGCCGTCACCATTGCCACCAACATGGCCGGTCGGGGGACCGACATCGTGCTGGGCGGTAACTGGGAGGCCGAGGCCGCCCAGCTTGACGCGCCCAGCAAAGAAGAGATCGCACGCCTCAAGGCCGAATGGCAGGAGCGCCATGATGCGGTGCTGGCGGCAGGTGGCCTGCATGTGATCGGCTCCGAGCGCCATGAGTCGCGGCGCATTGACAACCAGCTGCGCGGTCGCTCGGGGCGCCAGGGCGATCCGGGGTCGACTCGCTTCTTCCTGTCACTGGAAGATAACCTGATGCGGCTGTTCGGCTCCGACCGGGTGCAGCGCCTGATGCAGGCGCTGGGACTCGAGCGCGGCGAGGCCATCGAACACAAGATGGTGTCCAATGCGGTCGAGCGTGCCCAGAAAAAGGTCGAGGGACGCAACTTCGATATCCGCAAGCAGCTGCTCGAATACGATGATGTGGCCAACGATCAGCGTCGAGTGATCTACGAACAGCGCAATGAGATTCTTGCTGCCGAAGATGTGTCCGAGAACATCTCGGGCATTCGTCAGGAAGTGCTGGACGAAGCGATCAGCGAGTTCGTGCCGCCCCAGAGCCTGCCCGAGCAGTGGGACCTGCCCGGCCTCGAGGCACACCTCAAGACCGAGCTCAACCTCGAGGCGCCCGTGGTGACCTGGGCCGAGGAGGACGAGCGTTTTCACGAAGAACAGCTGCGCGAGCGTCTGCAGACCATGCATGCCGACGCCTATGCCGCCAAGGTCGAGGCGGCAGGGCCCGAGCTGATGCGGCGCTTCGAGAAGCAGGTCATGCTGCAGGTGCTGGATACTCGCTGGAAGGAGCACCTGCAGTCGATGGACCATCTGCGCCGGGGCATTCACCTGCGCGGCTATGGGCAGAAGAACCCCAAGCAGGAGTACAAGCGCGAGTCCTTCGATCTGTTCCAGTCGCTGCTGGTCAATATCAAGGCCGATATCACCCGTATTCTCAGCCACGTGAAGGTGCGGGCACCGGAAGAGGTCGATGCGCTGGAGCGTGAGCGCCGAGAGGCCCTGGAGCGTGAGAAAGCCGCGGCCTCCAATCTTCATGACGAGGCGGCGGCAGAAGGCAGGCAGCCGAAGGGCGCTACAGCCCCGGGTGCCGATGGTCGTCCGCTGCGTCGTCAGGGACCCAAGGTTGGGCGCAACGATCCCTGCCCCTGTGGTTCGGGCAAGAAATACAAGCAGTGCTGCGGCAAGCTGAGCTAGTCGCGGCTGTAGCGCCTGGCGCAAGCGTATGGTCTTGCGCTGAGCGGTAACAAAATACGAAACAGGAGACAGGTCATGGCAGTAGGAGCAGGGGACTTCCCCGACATGCCAGAGATCGCCGGGCTGCGGTTGGGTACTGCCAGCGCGGGCATCAAGACGCCCGGGCGTCGCGACCTGGTGGTGATCGAGGTGCCGCAGGGCGCTAGCCTGGCCGGGGTGTTTACCCTGAATGCCTTCTGCGCAGCGCCGGTGACGGTGGCCAAGCAGCACCTGGCCGCTCAAGGCATGAAGCAGGATGAAGAAAGTAGCGCCGAGAGGCCTCGCTACCTGGTGATCAATACCGGCAATGCCAATGCCGGCACCGGCAAGCAGGGCATACGCGATGCCCGCGCGACCTGTGACGAGCTGGCGCGGCTGGCCGGCGTGGAGGCGAGCTCTGTGCTGCCGTTCTCGACCGGTGTAATCGGCGAGCCGCTGCCCATGCCACGCCTGCTGGCCGCGCTACCCGAGGCCTATGCTGCCCTGGCGAGCGACGCTGACGCCTGGGCGGCGGCAGGCGAGGGGATCCTGACCACCGATACCCGAGTCAAAGGTGCAACTCGCACCCTGAGCCTGGGTGACGCCACGGTGACCATCAGCGGCATCGCCAAGGGCTCGGGGATGATCAAGCCCAACATGGCGACCATGCTGGGTTTTGTGGCCACCGACGCCACTATTTCGCCCGCCGACCTTGACGCCTTGCTGGCCGCGAGCGTGGCGGACAGCTTCAACTGCATCAGTGTGGACGGTGACACCTCAACCAATGACGCCTGCATGCTGATCAGCACCAATCGCGGTGTCCGCATCGAAGGCGAGGAGGTGCTAGGCCGCTTCCGCGACGCTCTCCAGCAGGTGATGGACGAGCTGGCCCAGGCCATCGTTCGCGACGGTGAAGGTGCCACCAAGTTCGTAACCCTGGAGGTCGACGGAGCTTCGAACCGTCAGGAGGCGCTGGATGTGGCCTTCACGGTGGCGCACTCGCCGCTGGTCAAGACTGCCCTGGCCGCCAGCGATGCCAACTGGGGGCGCATTCTTGCCGCCGTTGGCAGGGCGCCGGTCGAAAACCTTGACGTTGAAGCCATCACTATCGATTTGGGAAATGTGCGCATCGTCGAGCAGGGTGGTCGCGCCGAGAGCTACACCGAAGCGGCCGGCAGCGCGGTCATGGCCGAAGAAGAGATCACCATCCGTATCGGGCTGGGACGAGGGAAGGACTCGGCGCGTGTCTGGACCACCGATCTGACCCGAGAATACGTTGCCATCAACGCCGACTATCGGAGCTGAGTGGCCTGTTGACAAGAACTGCAATTCCGTGACCGGCAGCGGTCATGGCACGTAGGACAAAGCCGAATGAGCGTAATGGTAAAGAGAAGGGTGCATGTGGCAGCCGCAGCTATCATCAGCGCTGACGGGAACGAGGTGCTGCTGGCCCGCCGTCCTTCCAATGTTGATCAGGGGGGGCTATGGGAGTTTCCCGGCGGCAAGCTCGCGCCCTATGAAACCGGCTTGGAAGCCCTCAAGCGCGAGCTCCATGAGGAGCTTGGCATCGAGATCACCCGTGCACAGCCGCTGATTCGTATCCACCATGAATACTCCGACAAGCATATTCTGCTGGATGTGTGGCAGGTGCGTGCCTTCGCCGGAGAGCCCTTCGGGCGCGAGGGGCAGGCAGTGCGCTGGGTACCCATGGATGAGCTGGCGAACTACCCGTTTCCGGCCGCCAACCTGCCGATACTGAAGGCCGTCATGCTGCCCATGGAATATCTGATTACCGCGGAAGAGGATGACGAGACGGTATTTGCGGCGCGTCTCGAGCGGGCGCTGACTGAAGATGGCGTAAAGCTTGTACAGCTGCGTGCCAAGCAGCTTGATGAGGCGGCCTATGTGGCGCGCGCCGAGCGGGCGCTGGCGCTGTGTCATGCGCATGGGGCCCGGTTGATGCTCAACGGCGATCCGTCGCTGATCGAGCAGGTTGCTGCCGACGGCATCCACCTTACCAGCGAGCGCCTGATGGGACTCGAGCGTCGCCCCCTGCGTGAGGGCCTGTGGTTGGCGGCGTCCACCCATGATGCCGAGCAGCTGGCTCAGGCCCATCGCATCGGCTGCGACTTCGTGACGCTATCCCCGGTCAAGCCTACGCCCTCGCATCCCGAGGCCATTACGCTTGGCTGGCATGATTTCCAGCAGCTGGTCGAGCGCGCCGGGATGCCGGTGTTTGCCCTTGGCGGCATGAGCCGCTTCGATGCGAATCAGGCTCGGGGCGTGGGTGCTCAGGGTATCGCCTCGATTCGCGACTTCTGGAAGTGACCCATGCTTGATCGACTCCCGTTTTTGATCGGGTTGCGCTACGTAGGTGCCAAGCGCCGCAACCACTTCATTTCGTTTATTTCGCTGACTTCGATGCTGGGCCTGACCCTGGGCGTTGCGGTGCTGATTCTGGTGCTCTCGGTCATGAACGGTTTCGACCGGGAAATGCGTACGCGCATTCTTGGCATGGTGCCGCACACCAGCATCGAAAAGCCCTCGGGGCTGGTGGAGTGGGAGCCGCTGGCGGAGCAGCTGCTGCAGCGAGACCATGTCATCGGTGCGGCACCCTATGTCCAACAGCAGGGCATGTTCTCGGTCGCCGGGCGCAATCAGGGCGCCATGGTCAATGGCATCCTGCCCGAGTGGGAAAAGAAGGTGTCGATCATCGGCAACCACATGGTACGTGGCAGTCTCGATGATCTTTCTCCTGGCCAGTGGAACGTGGTGCTGGGCTCGCAGCTGGCCCGGTCGCTGGGTGTTGGCGTGGGAGATCGGGTCACGCTGCTGGTGCCTGAAGCCTCGATTACGCCGGCGGGGGTCTTTCCACGCCTCAAGCGCTTTACCGTCAGCGGCATCTTCAGCGTGGGGGCCGATCTGGACGGCGGTCTTGCCTACGCGCACCTCGAAGACATGCAGACCCTGGCGCGTCTGGGGGACGCCGTCGGCGGACTGCGCCTGGAGCTTGACGACCTGTTCCTGGCCGGTGAAGTGACCCGAGATATCGTCGCTGACCTTGGCATGGGCTATCGCGGCCTGGACTGGACCTACACCCGGGGCAACCTGTTCCAGGCGATCCAGATGGAGAAGCGCATGATTGCGCTGCTGCTGACCGTGATCATCGCGGTGGCCGCGTTCAATATCGTCTCCACGCTGGTCATGGTGGTCACCGACAAGCACGCGGATATCGCCATTCTGCGCACCATCGGCGCGACCCCGCGGGCGGTGATGGGAATCTTCATGGTTCAGGGGCTTGCCATCGGTGTCATTGGCATTCTGATCGGGGTGGTGCTGGGCATCGTGCTGGCGCTGAGCGTGGCCGACCTCATCGCTTTCGTGGAGTCGACGCTGGGTATCAAGTTTCTCGACAGTGGCGTCTACTTCGTCAGCCAGCTGCCGTCCGAGCTGCGCTGGAGCGACGTGCGACAGATCGTGCTTGCCGCCTTTGGGCTGACCTTTCTCTCCACCCTCTATCCGGCCTGGCGTGCCGCCCGGGTTCAACCTGCCGAGGTGCTGCGCTATGAGTGAGCCGATCGCCATTTCGAGGCAAGGCGACAGGGCACTGATGCTCGAGTGCCGCTCGCTTACGCGGGTCTATCATGAGGGTCCCCGGGATCTGACCGTGCTGGAAAACCTGTCGCTGGCCGTGCATGCCGGCGAACGGGTGGCCATCGTCGGTAGCTCCGGGTCCGGCAAGACCACCCTGCTGAACCTGCTTGGCGGCCTGGACCGGCCCACCAGCGGCGAGGTGCGCGTCGCCGACCAGTCGCTGAGCGGGATGGGAGAGGCCGAGCTGGGGCGTTTTCGCAACCAGCACATCGGCTTCGTCTACCAGTTTCATCATCTGCTGGCCGAATTCACGGCGCTGGAGAACGCGGCGCTGCCGCTGATCATTCGCGGACTGCGCAAGAAGGCCGCCGAGAAAAAAGCCATGGCGCTGCTTGAGCGGGTGGGCATGGCGGAACGAGGCGATCACAAGCCGGGGGAGCTGTCGGGCGGCGAGCGTCAGCGGGTTGCCATCGCCCGGGCGCTGGTCACCGACCCCAGCCTGGTGCTGATGGATGAGCCCACCGGCAATCTCGATCAGAGCACCGCCGCGCATATTCTGGCGTTGATGGATGAGCTGGCAAGGAACGCCAACAGCGCCTTCGTGATCGTGACCCATGATATGTCGCTGGCGGCCCACCAGGATCGTATCCTGCGCCTCGACGGTGGCCAGCTCGTTGAGGACGCCAGTGGTTGACTATCTCAAAGCTCTATTGCGGGGCCCGAACTTTTTTGCGCTTTTCACGCCTTTGTACTTCCCTGACTTTACAACCTTAACTCTTGGACGGGCAAGCATGTCCGACTCGTGAATCAACGCACATGCTACAATGCTAGCGTTGCAATCAATGGCATTGTGGGAGGTGTGATTCATGGCAACTATCACAGTCCGGAATCTGGATGACGATCTCAAGGCACGGCTGCGTATCCTGTCGGCCAAAAATGGCCGCTCGATGGAAGAGGAAGTGCGCATTATCCTGCGTGACGCCCTTGCCAAGCCCCAGAAGGGTAGGTTGGGCAGTCGCATTCGTGAGCGGTTTGCCAGTGTGGACGAGGTAGAGCTTGAGCTGCCAGAGCGCAAGGATACGCCCAGGCCTGCGGATTTTGATTCGTGATCGTGCTCGATACCAACGTGCTGTCGGAACTCATGCGCCCTGAGCCGAATGTGTCCGTTGTCGGGTGACTGGATAAGCAAGACGCATTCTCCGTGACCATTACCGCCGTGACGGTGGCCGAGATCCTCTATGGCATTGAGCGCCTGCCTGGTGGTAAGCGCCAGCGTGCTTTCGCAAAGATGGCAGCTGCGATGTTCGAGGAGGACTTCGCTGGTCTTATTCTTCCATTCGATGAAATGGCAGCGGTTCATTATGCTGAGAAAGTGGCTGCCAGTGAGCGTTTCGGCAGAGTGGTACATAGTGCCGATGCCCAGATTGCGGCGATCTGCCAGCAGCATCACGCCAAGCTCGCCACGCGCAATGTGAAGGATTTCGAGACCCTTGGCATTGAGCTTATCAACCCTTGGAAGGGCTCCTGAGTCTGCAGCGTCACCCCTTATCCCCTCAATAAGGCCCAGATGGCACATTATTGCCACTGGCTTGCACGCCTTGTGACGCTCCCCACGCCTTGCTCTGCACCCAATGGACCTCTGTCGCGGCCGTGAGGAAGGGTCAACTGCTCTGGCATTTGGTTATCGTGGTGGTTGTCAATGATTTTCGCCACGGCGCTTCAGGGTGCGCTTGCGCCAGCTGCGCGATACCTGCCAGCGCCAGATCAGCCGCACTGCCACATTACCCAATAGCGCCGCGCAAAGGGCGACTACCAGCGAGCCCAGCAGCAGGGCCGGCAGGATATCGACCAGGCGTTCGGCGATCCAGTGGGTCGACAGTTTTGTCGGTGCGGGCCGTGGCGCGACGCCCATCAGCCAGGCGCCGACTCGATAGTTGCCGTAATAGATCAGCGGCATGGTCAGTGGATTGGTGATCCACACCAGGCTGACGGCCAGCGGCAGGTTGGCACGCCACCAGTAGGCGCCGAGAGCGGCCAGCGCCATCTGCAAAGGAATGGGCAGCAGGGCACTGAACAGGCCCACCGACACGGCGTTGGCCACGCTGCGCCGGGAAAGAGCCCACAGCATGGGGTCGCCGACAAGGCGCGACGGCAGGCCTAAGGAGCGGCGACCGCGCAAGGTCTCGGGGCGAGGAAGGTAACGCTGAAGCAATCGGCGGGGCATGAGCGACGCTCTCGCGGCATCGTAATGCCGTCTATTATCCATGGAAGCAGGGATGCTCGCCATGTCACTGATTCTTGAGCGTGACGGGGCCTCTGTGCTGGAGCAATGCCATGCGATACGGATGGGCCCTTCCGCTGGCGCTGACCAGTCTGGCGGGAGTGTTGACAGGGATGTTTGCCAGCGCCGCGCTGTTACAGGCACTAGCGGTGCTTGGGTTTTATTCGCTCGCTCGGCGATGCTGGCCGGGCGTCGTGAGTGTCGCTGTCATTCTGGTGGTGGCGATACGCCTGATCAGCCTGGACGGCGCAGAGCTGCCTCCCGGCCTGAGCCGCCAGGATCTGCGCCTTGATGCCCGGCTCGAGTCCCTCACGCAGCAGGGGCGCTTGACGCGCATCAACGCGGTGGTGGAGCGGTGCCAGCCGCTCGACCCGAAGCTGCTCGCCTGCGATGGACTCAAGCGACTCCGGCTGAGTCTGTATCAGCCCCTTGCTCTGCACGCAGGCGAGCGCTGGCGCTTCACGGTAAGGCTGCGTCCGCCGTCGGGGCTGCACAATCCCGGCACCTTCGACTATCGCGGCTGGCTGAAGCGAGAGGGCATCCAGGCCACCGGCTATGTGCGGCGCACACCGGAACCCCAGCGGCTTGCCAAGGCGCCGTGGTCACTGCGTGTTGAAGCGCTCGACTATCTTGATCATCAGTCAATCAGCCCGCTGGGGCGAGGCTGGCTGGCTGCGCTCACGCTGGGCGCCGGCGAGCGGCTCGACGATGATGACTGGGAGCTGCTGAATGCCACCGGCACGACGCACCTGATGGTCATCTCGGGGCTGCACGTGGCGCTGCTGGCGGGACTCGCCCTGTGGCTGGCCCGGAGAGTGGCGAAAGGCGTGATGCCGGGTGCCTGGCGCATGGCGGTCTGGCCCTGGTGGTTCGCCGGTGTCGCGGCGCTGGGGTTTGGCCTGCTCTCGGGATTCGAGCCGCCAGCCATGCGGGCGGTGATCATGGCGCTGGTCGGACTCTGGGTAGCCAGCGGCCGGCATGCGCCGGGGCCCTGGCAGGCATGGTGGCTGGCGCTGGCCTTGGTGCTGCTGTATGACCCGCTGTCGGCCTGGCGGCCGGGGCTGTGGCTTTCGTTTGTGGCCGTGGCAACGCTGATCATCGCCTGGCAGGGCCGCCCACGACCTTTGGGCGTCAGCGGTTGGCTGTGGGCGCTGGTGCGTACCCAGTGCCTGCTGGCACCGGTGATGGCGGCGGCGGTGCTGCTGGCGTTTGGTCGATTGGCACCAACGGCGCCGCTGGTCAATCTGCTGGCGGTTCCGCTGGTAGGAAGCCTGATGGTACCGTTGGGTCTGGCCGGCTGGCTGTTCAATGAAGTGCCGGTGATCGGCACCTTGCCCTGGTGGCTGTTCGATCAGCTCGCCCAGGCAACAGCGTATGGTCTGGAGCAGGCTGCCATTTACCTGCCGCTGTGGTACTCGCCGCTGGAGTGGCGGCTACCACTGGCCTTGGGGCTCGGTTTGCTCGGTCTGTGCTGGCTGCTGCCGGGATTGTCCGGCTCTCTGCGCTGGCTTGCGACCGCGGTGCTGCTAGCTCTGCCGCTGGCGCTAGAGTCCGATCGCCCCGGACCGGGCCAGGTGCGCCTGACCGTGCATGATGTTGGTCAGGGGCAAATGGTTTCGCTGCAAACGCAGGGCTACCGCCTGCTGGTGGATACCGGGCCACGCTACGCCTCCGGCTTCATGCCGCTGAGCGCCATCTGGCCCGGCAGACAATATTTCGATGAGGTCATCATTAGTCATGATGATCAGGACCATGCCGGCGGCGCGTTGGCGCTCAGACAGCATGATGTGGGACGCTACCTGGCGCCGGCTGGAAGCGAGCTGTCGGTTGCGTTTACCCAGTGTGCGGCTGGCCAGCGCTGGCAGCAGGATGGTGTGGACTTCGAGATTCTGTGGCCGCCGCCCGGCGAGCTGGGCCTGTCGAGCAACGACCGTTCCTGCGTGTTGCTGGTGACAGCGGGTTCGCAGCGCCTGCTGATTACCGGCGATGCGAGCAAGGCGGTCGAGCGGCAGCTGCTGGGCAGCCTGGGTGGCGAGCTGGCGGTGCTGGTGGCCGGCCACCATGGTAGCCGGACCAGCTCATCAGCGCTGTTTGTTGCGGCAACCCGGCCAAGACTGGTGATATTCAGTGCGGCACTCGATAACCCCTTCGGCCATCCGGCGGCTGAGGTGGTACGTCGCTTTCGACGCCAGGGCAGCTGTCAGGTGAACACCGCCCGCGACGGTGCCATCGGCGTTACGCTAGGGAGCCAGTCTGGGCTCGGCAGATTCAGCATGGCGCAATCAAGAAGCTTGCCCCACGCTGTTGAACGGCACTGCCTTGCGGTAGAATCCGATGCTGAGACCATCGGCAGGCGTCGGTGATCAAGGCTGATGGCCGTGCCGATCGCAACTGAATCAGTGCCAACAACCGACTAGGGAAATTGTTTGAGAGATCAGTCTGGGTGGGCTCTTTACAAGCGTCTGATGGGCTACGTCAGGCCATATTGGCGGGCCTTTGCGCTGGCGATTGTCGGCTATGTCATCTATGCCGGTGCCAGTACCGCGCTTGCCGAGATGATGAAACGGCTGATCGATGGCATTCAGCAGCCCGATGCTGATTTCCGGCTGATGTTGCCGCTGTTCGTGATCGGCATGTTTGCCGCCCGCGGCCTGGGCACCTTCCTTGGTACCTTCTTCATGAGCCAGGTGGCACGTAACCTGGTGCATGCGCTGCGCTGCGATGTGTTCAACCACATGATGCATTTGCCGGGTGACTTTTTCGACGCCCACTCCTCGGGCCAGCTGGTATCCCGGGTGACTTATCATGTGGAGCAGGTCACCGGTGCCGCCACCAAGGCGATTACCATCCTGCTGCGTGAAGGGCTGTTCGTGATCGGCCTGGTCGCGTATCTGCTATGGACCAACTGGATGCTGACGCTGTTGTTTCTCGCCGTGACCCCGCTGATAGGCGGCGTGGTGAGCTACACCAGCAAGCGCTTTCGGAAGATTTCGCAGCGCATACAGCGCTCCATGGGCGATGTGACCCACGTGGCCTCCGAGGCCCTGTCAGGCTATCGGGTGGTGCGCACCCACGGTGCCGAGCAGTACGAGAAGGACCGCTTTGCCGAGGCCAGCGAGGTCAATCGTCAGCAAAGTCTCAAGGAGGCGTTGGTTCGCGCCACCAGCACGCCGGTGATTCAGCTGCTGGTGGCGGTGTCGCTGGCAAGCCTGGTGTGGCTTGCGATGTCGCCGAAGTTGCTGGCCAATATGACCCCCGGCGAGTTCGTCGCCTTTATTACCGCCGCCTCGCTGATGGCCAAGCCGGTGCGTCAGCTGACCGAAGTCAATCCGACGGTGCAGAAGGGCATCGCCGCCGCCGGTGAGCTGTTCGGGCTGCTCGAAGAGCCCACCGAGATCGATGATGGCACCTATGAGGCCGGACGGCCCGAAGGGCGTGTGAGTTTCGAGCAGGTACGCTTTCGCTACCGTGACGATCTTCCCGAGGTGCTGTGCGACATCAACCTGGAGGTGGCGCCGGGGGAGATGGTGGCCATCGTTGGTCGCTCCGGCAGCGGCAAGTCAACGCTGGTCGGTCTGCTGCCGCGCTTCTATCGGCCCACCGCAGGCCGCGTGCTGCTTGATGGTGTGGATCTCAATGACTACCGGCTGCAGCCGCTGCGCCGCCAGATTGCTCTGGTGTCTCAGCAGGTGACTCTGTTCAACGCCTCGATTACCGAGAATATCGCTTACGGCGAAGTCGCACCGGATACCGCCGCCGTCGAGGCGGCGGCTCGGGCCGCCCATGCCCATGAGTTTATCGAGCGCCTGAATCAGGGCTATGACACCCTGGTGGGCGAGAACGGCGTCATGCTGTCCGGCGGTCAGCGTCAACGCCTGGCCATTGCCCGGGCGATCTACCGCAACTCTCCGCTGCTGATCCTGGATGAGGCCACCTCGGCGCTGGACACCGAGTCGGAGCGCTATATTCAGGCGGCGCTGGAAGAAGTCTGCCGCGACCGAACCACGCTGGTCATCGCCCACCGGCTATCGACCATCGAGCGCGCCGATCGCATTCTGGTCATGGAGCAGGGACAAATCATCGAGCAGGGCAGTCACGCCGAGCTGCTGGCCAGAGACGGTGCCTACGCGGCGTTGCATCGGCTGCAGTTTCAGGAGACCGAGCCGGCATGAAGCCGCTCGGCGAGCGCTGGCTTGAGGCGGCCTATGGCGACCATGCTGGCTGGCTCAGGCTGCTCAAGCCGCTGGAATTGCTCTATCGCAGCGTGATGCGGCGGCGCGCCGAAGCCTACGCCCAGGGGCGGCGCGAGATCTGGCATGCTCCCGTGCCGGTGATCGTGGTGGGCAACGTCACTCTGGGCGGCACCGGCAAGTCACCGCTGGTGGCCTGGCTCGCTCGTTTACTGATCGAGCGCGGCTGGCGCCCCGGTATCCTGTCGCGGGGCTATGGTGGCAAGGGGCATGGCGGCAAGGCCGAGCGCTATCCGCTGATGGTGGCGTCTGATACCCCGGCCGACGCCTGCGGTGACGAACCGCGCATGCTGGCCGACCAGACCGGCGTGCCGGTGGTGGTAGACCCGAACCGGCCCAGGGGCGGGGAAAAGCTTGTCGAGCTGGGTTGCGACATCCTGCTCAGCGACGACGGCCTGCAGCATCTGGCGTTGGGGCGCAGCCTCGAGATCGTGGTGGTCGACGGCCACCGCGGTCTTGGCAACGGGCGCTGCCTGCCGGCTGGCCCGCTGCGCGAACCGCCCGAGCGCTTGCAAAGCGTCGATGCGGTGATCGTCAATGGCGAGCTTCGCCATCCGCTGCCGGTGGCTGCCTATCAGATGCGCCTGGAGCCATCCGGCTGGCGACCGCTGGGGCAGGGGAAAGCGGCGAGCCACTCGCTGCATCCTTTGCCGTTTGAAACTCCAGTTCATGCGCTGGCCGCCATCGGTCGCCCGGCGCGCTTCTTCGAGACGCTGGACGCGCTAGGCGTCGAGATGGCCACGGCGCAGGGCTTTGCCGACCATCACCGCTTCCGTGCCGATGAGCTGAATTACCTTGACGGGCAGCCGCTGGTCATGACCGCCAAGGATGCGGTCAAATGTCAGTCGCGGTCCTTGAGCGACGCCTGGGTACTGGACGTTGAAGCCGTGCCCGAGCCGGCGTTTGTCGCCTGGATCGAGCAGCGCCTGGCTGATCTGCAATAAGTTAAGCTGCGGTGATTAATTCTCGGGGATCAAGATATTCGCTGTGACAGCACTGAATTCTGTGTAACGCCTTTCGTGGAGACAGGAACGATGGACAAGCAACTGCTGGCGATGCTGGTATGCCCACTGTGCAAGGGCAAGCTCAGCTTTGAGCGTTCGGCGAATGAGCTGCTGTGCCGCTATGACGGCCTGGCCTATCCGATACGCGACGGCATTCCGGTGATGCTGCCGGAGCAGGCGCGGCAGATGGACGTGGATGAAAAGCTGCCGCCTTCGCGCGGTCCGATGAGCAAAGAGCAATAAAGAGCAGTAAGGAGAGAGGTCGCATGCAAGATTTCACCGTCGTCATTCCATCGCGCTTCAGCTCCAGCCGTCTGCCAGGCAAGCCGCTGGCGGATATTGGCGGCGTGCCGATGGTCGCTCGCGTCTGGCACCAGGCGCGAGTCAGCGGCGCCTCGCGCCTGGTGGTGGCGGTCGATGATGTACGCATTCGCGAGGCGCTTGCAGGCAGCGGTGCCGAGGTGTTGATGACCCGCCCCGATCATCCCTCGGGCACCGACAGACTGGCCGAGGTCGCCGAGCAGCTGGCGCTGCCGGATGACGCCATCGTGGTCAATGTGCAGGGCGACGAGCCGCTGATTCCCCCCGCGCTGATCGATCAGGTGGCAGCGCTGCTTGCAGCGGACCCGCAGGCCTCGGTGGCCACCCTGGCCGAGCCGATTACCGAAGTGGAAAGCCTGTTCAACGCCAATGTGGTCAAGGTCGTCGCCGACGCCCAGGGACGTGCGCTGTATTTCTCACGCGCGCCGATTCCCTGGCAGCGAGAAGGCTGGGGAGAGAGTCGGGATCGGAATGGCTCACAGGCCATGGTCGAGCTCAAGTCCGGTGACTGGCTGCGACATGTGGGTATCTATGCCTATCGCGCGGGTTTTCTCCGTGCCTTTCAGCAGTGGCCACCGGCACCGCTGGAAACGCTCGAGCAGCTCGAGCAACTGCGTGCTCTGTACCATGGGCATGCCATTCGGGTGGGCCTGGCCGCCGAGCCGCATCCTGCGGGGGTGGATACCGCCGAGGATCTCGAACGTGTCCGGGCCATCGTTACCACGACTTAGGGAGGTCGTTCATGATTCGCGTGCTGTTCGTCTGTCTGGGCAATATCTGCCGCTCGCCCACCGCGGAGGGCGTGTTTCGCCATCAGCTGGCCGAAGCGGGTCTTGAGGAGCTGGTCGAGATCGACTCCTGCGGCATTACTGACTGGCATCAAGGCAAGGCGCCGGATCAGCGCTCGCAGGTTGCCGCCGCCGCGCGGGGCGTGGATATTTCGGGGCTCAAGGCCAGACAGCTGGTGGCCGCCGACTTTGACCGCTTCGACTATGTGCTGGCCATGGATCATGACAACCTGGCCGCCATGCAGGCGCTTCGCTCTGCCGACAGTCCGGCGCGCACCGGACTGTTTCTCGCCTATGCCGGCAAGCCAGACATGCCGGTACCGGACCCTTACTACGGTGGTGCTGAGGGCTTCGAGGAGGTGCTTGACCTGATCGAGGCTGCTTCCCGCGGATTAATCGATGAAATTCGTGGACGGCTGGACTCGCGCCAGTGACCTTGTTTACCGAGCATGATTTGAGCTCGGCCAACACCCTGGGCCTTGACTGCGTAGCGGAGCGTTTCGCAGTAGCAGGCAGCGTTGAGATGCTGGAAGAGTTGCTGCTTGAGGCGCGCAGCGACACCATCACGGTGCTGGGTGGCGGCAGCAACCTGATTCTTCCGCCGCGCATTGGCGGCTTGGTCATCCAGCCGGCCATGGCGGACCGACACTTTGAGCCGCTCGCCAATGAGGGCGTCCGGGTGCGGGTGGGTGCCGGTGTCAACTGGCACGCGCTGGTGATGGAAACGGCGCGGCGAGATCTTTGGGGTATCGAGAATCTGGCGCTGATTCCGGGACACTGCGGTGCGGCACCGATTCAGAATATCGGTGCCTACGGGGTTGAGCTGGGTGAGGTGCTGGAGCGGGTCGAGCTGATGGATGTCAGCGGGGGACGGAGCTTGTCACTGAGCGCCGAGGAGTGTCAGTTCGGCTATCGGGACAGTATCTTCAAGCATGAACTGAGCGGCCGCGTGGTGATCACCGGGATCACGCTCAGGCTGAGTCGTCGGCCGCAGCCGCGACTTGGCTATGGAGATCTGGCCAGCCGGCTTGGCGACACACCCTCGGCGCTGGACGTCGCCGAGGCGGTGTGTGCGGTGCGCCGCGAAAAACTGCCCGATCCCAAGGACTTGGCAAATGCCGGCAGCTTCTTCAAGAATCCGCTGGTCTCGGCTGCCCGGGCGCGAGCGCTGCTGAACGAGCATCCCGACATGCCGAATTACCCGCAGGCCGATGGGCGTACCAAGCTCGCCGCCGGCTGGATGATTGACCGCTGTGGGCTAAAGGGGTGGCGAGAGGGGCATTTTGGTGTACACGACCGCCAGGCACTGGTGCTGGTGCATCATGGCGGCGGCAGTGCCGAGGAGCTGCTGACCTTTGCCGATAAAGTCGCTGCTCAGGTGAGGGTGCGCTTTGGGGTCGAGCTGGAGCGCGAGCCGCGCCTGGCCGGTGAGGAGCCGGTCAAGCCATCACCGGCTCGCGGCGAAGATCAGACCAGGCGTCTTCACACCTAGATCTAGACACGAGTTGAAGCGCCAAACAAAGCGCCCGTGACCCAAAGGTCACGGGCGCTTTTCTCTCTATGCAAGAGGCGATGAGTCGCGCAGGGAGGTTAGCCCTGCTGACTGCTGTTCTTCGCTTCCTGCTCGCGACGCTGCTTCTCGCGCGGATCGTTGTGGGCGCGACGACGGCGACGCGGCGCCGGCTTTGCTTCTTCCTCGACCTTGTCGGCCGGCTTGGTTTCAGCGGCCTTTGACTGCTCTACTGCTGGCTGTGCTGCGGTCGGCTGGTTTTCCGAAGGCTTGCCATCTGCAGGCTTGGTTTCAACAGCCTTTGACTGCTCTGCTGCTGGCTTTGCTGCGGCCGGTTTCGCGTCTACCTGCTTCGTATCCGCGATCTTGGCCTCGGCGGCTTTCGACTGTTCGACCATCGGCTGTGCCGTGGCTGGCTTGATGTCAGTCGGCTTGCTAGCAGCAGCCTTGGTCTCGACGGGCTTGGTCTCGGCGACCCTGGTTTCAGCAGCCTTGGCGTCGTCAGCGCCTTTCGTCCGCTCGGTCGCTGGCTGTGCCGTGGTCGGCTGGTTTTCCGAAGGCTTACCGTCTGCAGGCTTGGTTCCGGCCGGCTTTTCTGTGGCCGGTTTCGCGTCTACCTGCTTCGTATCCGCGTTCTTGGCCTCGGCGGCTTTCGACTGTTCGGCCGTCGGCTGTGCCGTGGTCGGCTTGCTAGCAGCAACCTTGGTCTCGACGGGCCTGGTCTCGGCGGCCCTGGTTTCAGCAGCCTTGGCGTCGGCGCCTTTAGACTGCTCGGTCGCTGGCTGTGCCGCGGTCGGCTTAGCATCGGTCGGCTTGACGTCAGTCGTCCTGGTATCCGCTGGCTTGCTATCAGCGGGCCTGGTTTCGGTCGGCTTCGCGTCCACAGGCTTCGCATCCGCGGGCTTTGACTCGGTGACCCTGTTGGCGTCGACGGCCTTGGTCTCAGCGGCCTTGGGCTGTTCGGTTTGTGCCTGGGCAGCGGCCGGCTTTGCCTCAGAAGGCGTTGCTGCTGCTGTCTTCGCATCAGCGGACTTGGGGTCAGTCGCCGTTGCATCAGCAGGCTGAGTCTCGGCGGCGTCAGGTGCCTGGTTTGCTTCCTCGGCTTGAAGGCGCTTCTGCTCTTCGATTGCCTTGGGGTTCAGGGCGTGCTGACGGCTGCGCTGGCGCGGGTTGTTGCGAGTGCGCTTGGGCTTGCCGCTGTCCGTGGTCGCAGCGCTCGGGGCTTCGGTACTTGCCTGAGCGTTCTGCTGGTTACGCGTGTCCGGCTGGCTCTTCGGCTCATCCTGTCTGCGCTGCCTGCCGCCACGGTTGTTTTCAGCGCTGCTGCTCTGGTCGCGACCGCTGTCGTGATCCTGAGCCGGCTTCTGGGACCTCTGGCGATTGTCCTGACCCGCCTGGCGAGAGGCGTCGTCCGGGCGACGCTGGCGCCCACCGCGGCTGCCGCGGCTGCGCCCTTCGCTTTGCTCGGAGCGGTTGCTGCGCTCATCATCCTGGCGGCGAGCAGCAGGAGCGTTGTTGTTGCGGCCAACGCTTTGGCTGTCGTCGCGCTCCTTGCCGGCACCGTTTTTCTGACGTGAGCCGCGTCGGCTGCTGTCCGAGCGCGTGTTGCTGTCGGATGCGCCGCTGCTGCGGCTAGCGTTGCGCGAATCACCGCGACGCTCGTTACTGCGCGGTGTGGCAGAGTGTGCAGCAGGGCCCTGCGGCTTGGACTGTGGCGTTTCAGCACTGCTTTCATCGCCACCCAGCAGGCGGCTGATGCCCTTGACCAGCCGATCAACCATGCCGCGAGACTGAGCCGGCTGGCGGTTGCCAGTGGCTCGAGCGGTGGGCGCGGCTGCCGGTGTGGGTTGCGGAGCCTGTGCAGGTGTTGGCCCCTTGACGGCTTTCACCGCGGCCTCGTCACGCCTGACGGGCTTGCCCCAGGCCGAGTCCGGTTCCTGGCCGATCTCAGTGTCGGTGGAGAGTTCGTGGCTGTCCTTGTCGAGCCCGTCTTCTTCCTCGGCATGGTCGTCACGCAGACGCTGAACCTCGTAGTGCGGCGTGTCCATCTCGGGGTTAGGCAGCAGCACGACCCTGACTTCCTGGCGCTGCTCAAGGTCCGCCAGGGCGCGGCGCTTCTCGTTGAGCAGATAAGTGGCCACCGGTACCGGAAGAATGGCGCGGATCTGGGCGCTGCGCTCTTTCATGGCCTCTTCTTCGATCAGGCGCAGGATGGAGAGCGACAGCGAGCGCACGTCGCGAATGGTGCCCTGGCCGTCGCAGCGCGGACAGACCACGCCGCTGGTCTCGCCAAGCGACGGGCGCAGGCGCTGGCGGGACATTTCCATCAGGCCAAAGCGCGAGATGCGACCGATCTGGACCCGCGCGCGGTCGATCTTCAGCGCATCGCGCATGCGGTTCTCGACTTCGCGCTGGTTGCGCGCCGGGCTCATGTCGATGAAGTCGATGACCACCAGGCCGCCGATATCGCGCAGGCGCAGCTGGCGGGCGATCTCGTCGGCCGCCTCCAGATTGGTCTGCAGCGCGGTTTCTTCGATATCGCTGCCGCGTGTGGCCCGGGCGGAGTTGATGTCGATGGAGACCAGCGCTTCGGTGTGGTCGATGAAGATGGCGCCGCCGGAAGGCAGCTTCACTTCCCGCTCGTAGGCGGTCTCGATCTGAGATTCGATCTGGAAGCGTGAGAACAGCGGCACCTCGTCGGCATAGCGACGAATCTTCTGCTGGAACGACGGCATCATCTCGCGGATGAAAGTCTGGGCTTCTTCATGCACGCTTTCGCTGTCGATCAGCACTTCGCCGATGTCGTCACGCAGATAGTCGCGCATGGCACGGATGATGACGTTGGATTCGCGCCAGATCAGGAAGGGGGCAGGGTGCTTGCCGGCCGCGCTGGTAATCGATTCCCAGATGCGCACCAGATAGTCGAGGTCGCGCTGCAGGTCCTCGGCGGTGCGACCGATACCGGCGGTGCGCACAATCATGCCCATGTTCTTGGGCACGTTCAGCTCGTTCATGGCCTCCTTGAGCTGGCTGCGCTCCTCGCCTTCGATGCGCCGCGAGATGCCGCCGGCGCGGGGGTTGTTGGGCATCAATACCAGGAAGCGCCCGGCCAGACTGATGAAGGTCGTCAGCGCAGCCCCCTTGTTGCCGCGCTCCTCCTTGTCGACCTGGACGATGACTTCCTGGCCTTCCTTGAGCACTTCCTTGATGCTGGGGCGCCCGGAAACGTCCTTGATGAAGTACTCGCGGGAGATTTCTTTGAGCGGCAGGAAGCCGTGACGTTCTGCACCAAAATCGACGAAGGCGGCTTCGAGGGAGGGTTCGACGCGGGTGATTTTGCCGCGATAGATGTTGGCTTTTTTCTGTTCTCGGGCACCGGATTCGATGTCCAGATCGTAAAGGCGCTGTCCATCGACCAGAGCGACCCGCAGCTCTTCAGGCTGGGTCGCGTTGATGAGCATCCGTTTCATGTTGTCTCACACTATGGACGCGCCGGAGGCGTCGGCGCAGCCGCTGGTGACTCTAACGCAAGCGCGAGTCGTATCTCGGTCAGAGTGAGCAGTGCAGCGAAATGACACTGGGTCTGAGGCGAGTCTTCGACGTCTTGCTTGTCGTTCGAGCACCTTGGCGAGCGCGCACGGTGAAGGCGAAACGTTGGGTGCTATGTGCTTGTAGCTCAGCGCATGTCGTGCATGCGATATAACTCACGCCGCGGCGTTTTCCCAACCGGGAAACAGGTCACGACGCGATCATGTTGAGTACGGGGCGGAGGCAAGACATGTCTCGGAGGGACTGCGCCCATCCGGCCCTGCGGTCACCGCCAACACCTGGCAGTCATCGATTCGCCTACGCCGGCCACCGGCACGATGTTATACGTATCCCGACTGGTGCTGCGCTGATTTGACGCAGCTGGGCGGGCGTTGGCGTTACTGCTTGTACACTCTTTTATGTTCTTTCTTTCAAGCTTTCGTGCAACTTTCCTGCAAACATGGCGGCGAGACGTCGGAAAACTGAGGTCGTCGCGGCCTGATACTGGCGCTCCGGCCTGCGTGTCTGTTGGGGCAGGCGCCTGGCAGATCTTTTATGATCCTGCGGAGCGTGCGGCGAATATAGCAGCAAAGGGAAAGAGCAGCAATTTAGCACGCACAATGAGTCCGGCAACGAGCGCAGGATGTCGTCCGCTAGGATAGAATGATGCTCTTTACGCAGGTTTTGAGTGGAGTATCGGCATGGCCGAAGGCCGCGATGTGCAGTGGATAGAAGTGACCGAGGGCCAGGTCGGGCAGCGGGTCGATAACTTCCTGATGAGTCGGCTCAAAGGAGCGCCCAGGGCATTGATCTACCGCATCGTTCGCAAGGGCGAGGTGCGGATCAACAAGAAAAGAGTCAAGGCCGATACGCGGCTGGCGCTGGGTGACCTGGTGCGGATTCCGCCGCTGCGGTTGGCGCCGAAGGAGGCGGTCAAGGAAGTCAGCGACAGCCTGCATAATCTGCTGGCCGGTAGCGTGTTGCTTGAAGGCCCGGACTGGATGGTGCTCAACAAGCCCTCCGGGCTCGCCGTGCATGGCGGCAGCGGGGTCAAGATTGGCCTGATCGAAGCGCTGCGCCAGGTGCGCGATGACCTCGACTTCCTCGAATTGGTGCATCGGCTGGATCGCGAAACCTCGGGCTGCCTGCTGTTGGCCAAGTCGCGCCCCGCGCTGCTTAGCCTCAATGAGTCGCTGAAAGCCCATAAAATGAACAAGCAGTATCTGGCCCTAGTGGCCGGACGCTGGCCGGCGCGGCGCGATTTCGTCAGCGCGCGGCTGGATCGCTATGACGCCGGCAACGGCGAGCGCCGCGTGCGAGTGGATGCGGCCGGCAAGGTCTCGCGCACGCGGTTTGCCGTGCGCGAGACGTTTTCCGGCGCGACGTTGATAGAGGCAGAGCCAATCACCGGGCGCACCCACCAGATTCGCGTCCATGCGGCACATGCCGGCCACCCGCTGCTGGGCGACGACAAGTACGGCTCCAGAGAAAGCGAGCGTCTGGCGGCGCAGCTTGGGCTGCAGCGGCTGTTCCTGCACGCCTCGGCGCTGACCTTTCCCGAACCCTCCAGCGGACGTCCGGTGCAGATTCGTGCGCCGCTGGGCGAGACGCTGGACGCGGTGCTGGCCAAGGCTCGACAGCAGTGAGCGTTATAAAGGTGGTGATCACTAATGGAAAGGGTCGGATGAAATGCGTTATCGGCTGATGATCTTCGACTGGGATGGCACTCTGATGGATTCGCTGGGGCGGATCGTCGGCTGCATGCAGGCCGCCGGTCGTGAAGTGGGGCTGGAAGCGCTGGCCGAAGACAGCATCCGCGACATCATCGGCCTTGGGCTGCCCGAGGCGATCGCCAAGCTATATCCCGGCATTGGTGCGCACCAGGCCGAGATGCTGCGCGAGCGCTATGCGCATCATTTCGTGCATGGGGATATGCCGGCCATGCCGTTCTACCCGGGCGTGGAGGCGGTGCTTCCAGCGCTGGCTGCCAAACGTGACCTGCGGCTGGCGGTGGCGACCGGCAAGTCCCGCCGCGGCCTGGATCGAATGTTCAGCAAGACCGGCAGCGGCGGGTGGTTCCATGCCAGCCGCACCGCCGACGAGACTCGCTCCAAGCCGCACCCGCAGATGCTCGAGGAACTCATGGCCGAGCTTGCGGTGCCGGTGTCCGAGGCGGTGATGATTGGCGATACCGAATATGATCTCGAAATGGCCAGAGCTCTGGGCATGGACAGAGTGGCGGTGAGCTATGGTGTGCACGATGTTCGGCGGCTGGCTGTCAGTGAGCCTGAGTTCATCGCCGATGACTTCCATGAGCTCGCTGACTGGCTGAAAGGTTGATGACGAAGCAGCGAATCGCAAGTGACATGACGGATCAGGAAGGAAGAGTATGGACGAGCAAACAGAAAGCAGTTCGGCCGGCGCCGGCCACACCGCGGCGGCTCAGGCAGAGCTGCTGCGCGAGCAGCAACGCCTGGCTCAGCAGGACATGCTGGACCGCTGGCTGCGCGATGTGCTGGCCGAGCAGCGCAGCGGTCGACGCTGGAAGATCTTCTTTCGCTTTCTGTTTGCCGCGCTGATACTGGCGTCGCTGTCGATCACGGCGGTGGGGCTGTTCAAGGCGACCCGGGGCGGTATCGCCGGGGCCGGTGGCCCGCACCTCGGCGTGGTGCAGGTCAGGGGCGTGATCGACTCGGAGTCCGAGGCCAGCGCCGGCCGGCTGATTCAGGGGCTGCGCAAGGCCTGGCATGCCGATGCGACCCAGGCGGTGATCCTGCACATCAATAGCCCCGGCGGCAGCCCGGTCCAGTCTCAGCGCGTGTATGACGAAGTCATGCGGCTGCGAGAGAAGGGCGACAAGCAGATCATCGCGGTGATCGAGGATATCGGGGCAAGCGGTGCCTACTATATAGCCTCAGCGGCCGATGAAATCGTCGCGGCACCTTCAAGTCTGGTTGGCTCCATCGGCGTGATCAGCGCCGGCTTCGGTCTCGAGGGCGCCATCGACAAGATTGGCGTGGAGCGGCGGGTGTTCAGCGCCGGTGAAAACAAGGCCTTTCTCGATCCGTTCAGCGACATTCTTCCGGAGCAACGTGCGTTCTGGGAGAATGTGCTGGCCCAGACTCACCGTCAGTTCATCGATGATGTCGAAACCGGCCGTGACGGGCGTCTGTCCGATGACCCGCGACTGTTCAGCGGCCTGATCTGGGCCGGTGACCAGGCCCGGGAGCTCGGGCTGGTTGATCGCATCGATACCCTCGATGGTGTGGCGCTGGCATTCGGTGAGAAGACCCGGCTGCAGGATTACACGCCGAATCTTGATCCCTTCGAGCGCTTTGCTAAGCGCTTTGCGGTAAGCGTGGCCGAGACGCTGGGCCTGCCCCAGGCGCAGTCGACATCGCCACTGCGCTATCAGTTGCCCTGAGCCACCCTGCTGGTCAGCCCAGCGGATCAAGTCCGGCCTCGCGCAGCCACTGGCACAGGCGTATCAGCGGTAGGCCGATCAGCGTGTTGGGGTCGTCACCTTCCAGACGTTCGAACAGCGTGATGCCAAGGCCTTCCATGCGAAAGCTGCCGGCACAGTCCAGCGGCGACTCGCGGTCAATATAGTTGGCCACTTCCTCTGGTGTTAGTCGTCGAAACACCACGTCATAGCGCTCATGGCAGACGCGTCGAGAGCCTTGGTGGGTATCGATCAGCGCCATGCCTGTCACAAAGCTGACGCGCTGGCCCGAAAAGCGTGTGAGCTGTGCCCGGGCAGCGGCAGGGTCTACCGGTTTGCCAAGGATCTCGTCTTGAAAGACGGCGACCTGGTCGGAGCCGACAATCAGATGCGCCGGCCAGTCCCGGGCCAGCGCCTGGGCCTTGGTCAGTGCCAGACGCTCGACCAGCGTCGTGGCCGACTCGCCGGCGCGCGGACGCTCATCGACATCAGGGCTGGCCCAGCGATAGGGCAGTTGCAGCTGATCCAGCAGCTGGCGTCGCCAGCGCGACCCCGAGGCAAGCACCAGTCGGGACATGAAGCATCTCCGGTAATATGTGATAAGCCAAAACAAGCGGTGCGAGCGATAAGTGCTCGCCGATGTGCTCGGCGGCTTTGACAGGGGCAGGGCGAGTGCCTATCATGGCGCGCCTATGTTGACCTCACGACTTCCTGCCAGGGTCGAGCCGTACCGGCTTGCTGCCCAGGGCAAAACACTCGAAGGCCTGGTTGCCCTTGCCGAGCTCAAGCGTCTCACCGAAGAGGTGGGAGTTCAAGACGGCGATGCGCAGGTGCGTCTGACCTTCGGTCATGATGCCCAGCGGCGGCGCGTCATCGAAGGCAGCCTGGAGGCGACGCTACAGCTGCCTTGCCGGCGCTGCTTGCAGCCAATGGCGCAGAGCGTCAGCAGCGAGTTCCTGCTGGGCATGGTGTCGAGTGACAGCCTGGCCGCAGAGCTGCCGAGTACCCATGAGCCGGTGCTGGTAGAAGACGAACAGCTGAACCTGCTGGCGGTGGTGGAGGATGAGCTCATCCTCAGCCTGCCCCAGGTGGTTTACCACGCTGAGGCCGATTGCCCGGTCTCGCGCGACCAGCTGAGCAGCGGGGCGAATACCGATGTATCGGGTGCGCCCTCCGAAAGTCCCTTCGATGTGCTCAAGCGCCTCAAGGGAAAAACCTGATTCATCATTGATTGCACTCTGGAGTGACACCCCATGGCCGTTCAAAAAAGCCACAAGACCCGTTCCAAGCGCGGCATGCGTCGTAGCCACGATGCGCTGACCGCTCCGGCTCTGTCTCAGGACAAGGAAACCGGTACGACTCACCTGCGCCACCACGTCTCTCCGGACGGATTCTATCGTGGGCGCAAGGTCGTCGACGTCTGATAGCGACGTACTGTCGGCAGTGACTGCTGGCAGCTGATATGCGGATAGCCATTGATGCCATGGGCGGGGATCTGGGTCCCCGAGCTACGGTCAGAGGTGCCGCCAGAGCGGTCAGCGCCGACCCACGGCTTGATGTCGTGCTGTTCGGGCAGCAGTCACGGCTGGACAGCGAGATAGCTCGGCTGCCGCGGCCTCTGGCCGCGGCAGCGTCACGTTTACGGGTCGAGAACGTCGAGGCGGTACTGTCCGAGCATCAGCGACCGGCCCAAGCGCTTCGTCATGGTGGCGAAACCAGCATGGCGCGGATGCTGGCCTGTGTGGCCAGCGGCGAGGCTGCTGCCGGCGTCAGTGCTGGCAATACCGGTGCCCTGATGGCACTGGCTCGGCGAGCGCTAGGCACCGTGGGGGGTATTGCCCGACCGGCGATCAGTACCGCCATCCCGACGCGCAGCGAGGGGCGCTGCTATCTGCTCGACCTCGGTGCCAATGTCGATGTGGCACCCACCAGGCTGGTGGAGTTCGCGTTGATGGGAGACGCCATGGCCCGCCACGTGGATGGCTTGAGCCGTCCCAGGGTGGCGCTGCTCAATGTGGGTGTCGAGGGAACCAAGGGCTCGCCCACTGTCCAGGAGGCCGATCGGCAGCTGCGTGACTTGAGCGGCATGCATTACATCGGCTTTGTTGAAGGAGACGGGATCTTCTCCGGCGCGGCGGATGTGGTGGTATGCGACGGTTTCACCGGCAATGCCGTGCTCAAGGCCAGTGAAGGCTTGGCAAAGATGCTGGTAGCGCGGGTGCAGGCAACGTTCGAAGCCCACTGGTCGAGCCGCCTGGTCGGGCTGCTGGCTCGACCGGCGTTGATGCGCCTGCGCAATGAGCTCGATCCGGTGCGTTATAACGGAGCCAGTCTGCTTGGCCTCGATGGTATTGTTGTCAAGAGCCATGGCAGCGCGGATGCCGCAGGGTTTCACTTCGCGGTGGCGCGCGCCGTCCAGGAGGTGCGTCGGGATCTCCCCCGACGGCTGGCGGTGGAGTTGAGCCAGCGGAGCGGGTAAGCCGCGCCGAGGCCATGCACGCTCTGAAGCAAGGCGTGCCAATACGAGTAACTGAAGGTAATCGATATGACACAACCCCTCGCCCTCATCTTCCCCGGGCAGGGCTCCCAGCAAATAGGTATGTTGCGGGAGCTGGCCGAGCGCTACAGCGTGGTGCGAACGACCTTTACCGAAGCCGGTGACGCCTTGGGATACGATCTCTGGCAGGTGGTTCAGGAAGGCCCCGCCGAGTCCCTCAATGCCACGGCCTGTACCCAGCCGGCGCTGCTTGCTGCCAGCGTAGCGATCTGGCGCGTCTGGCAGGAACTGGAGGGTGCGCGTCCTAGCGTCATGGCTGGCCATAGTCTCGGGGAGTACAGCGCCATGGTATGTGCCGGGGTGATGAGCTTTGCCGATGGTGTGCGCCTGGTTCGTCTGCGCGGTGAAGCCATGCAGGAAGCGGTTCCGGTCGGCGAGGGGGCGATGGCGGCGATTCTCGGCCTTGACGATGCCGCCGTGGAGCAGGCCTGTGAGCAGGCGGCCCAGGGCGACGTGGTGTCAGCGGTCAATTATAATGCCCCCGGACAGGTGGTGATCGCCGGCAGCAAGGCAGCTGTGGAGCGCGCTATCGCTGCCTGTCAGCAGGCCGGTGCCAAGCGTGCCATGCCCCTGCCGGTGTCGGTGCCTTCGCATTGCGAACTGATGCGTCCAGCGGCCGAACGGCTGGCTCAGGCGATGAACGACATCGAGCTCAAGGCGCCGCGCTACAAGGTGATCCAGAACGTCGACGGCCAGGCTCACGACGATATTGCAACGCTGCGTACGCGCCTGATCGAACAGCTGTATCGTCCGGTGCGTTGGACCAGCTGCGTTGAGGCCATGATCGGCCTTGGCGCCGAGGTTTTCATCGAATGCGGGCCGGGCAAGGTGCTCACCGGCCTGAACAAGCGAGTCGCCAAGGGCAGCCGAGGGCTTGCGATCAACGATCCTGACAGTCTTTCGTCTGCTCTGGAACTGGCCCGCAGCGCGGCCGATTCCTCGTCCTCAGCCCAGGGCTGAGTCAATCTCCGCAGGCAAATGGAACTTAGACCATGACAAGCGAGCGTAGAGTCGCCCTGATTACCGGGGCCAGCCGTGGTATCGGTCGGGCCATCGCCCATGAACTGGGGCGTCAGGGCCGTATCGTGATCGGTACCGCCACAAGCGATGCCGGTGCCGAGAAGATCGGTGCCGATCTGGCGGCCCAGGGCATTGAAGGAGCAGGGCGGCGTCTCGACGTGACCGATCAGGCCAGCGTCGATGCGCTGATCGTTTCGATTACCGAAGAGTTCGGCGCGCCGACCATTCTGATCAATAACGCCGGAATCACGCGTGACAACCTGTTGATGCGCATGAAAGAAGACGAGTGGGATGCGGTGATGGACGCCAATCTCAAGTCCGTCTATCGCGTCAGCAAAGCCTGTCTGCGTGGAATGACGCGGGCGCGCTATGGGCGTATCGTCTCGATCAGCTCGGTGGTTGCCACCATGGGCAACCTCGGGCAAGCCAACTATGCTGCGGCCAAGGCGGGCATGGAAGGCTTCTCCCGCGCCCTGGCGCGGGAAGTGGCCTCGCGGGCGATCACCGTGAATGCGGTGGCGCCAGGCTTCATTGCCACCGATATGACCGAGTCGCTGCCCGAGGCTCAGCGCGAAGCGCTGCTCAAGCAGGTTCCTTTGTCGCGCCTCGGCGAGCCCGAGGAAATTGCCGCGGCAGTGGGCTTTCTGACCAGCGATGCGGCAGGCTACATTACCGGTGAGACATTGCATGTAAATGGCGGCATGAACATGCGTTGATAGCGTGCTGTGTGGCGGTTGCGTCACATTAGTACGGTCTATAAACTTACCCGCAGCCAATGGCTTGCGGATTTGCAACGGCTGGTCATCTGAACGGCTAACGTGAACGACTGGAGTACGTCTAATGAGCACCATCGAAGAGCGCGTGAAGAAGGTTGTGGCTGAGCGCCTGAACGTCAAGGAAGATGATATTCAGAATACGTCTTCCTTCACCGAGGATCTGGGTGCAGATTCTCTGGACACCGTCGAGCTGGTGATGGCCCTCGAGGAGGAGTTCGACACTGAAATTCCCGACGAGGAAGCAGAGAAGATCACCACCGTTCAGGAAGCCATCGACTACGTCAACGCCAACCAGTAAAGACGTATGTCACCGCTTTCCAAGGCGTGTACGGGATGAGGGATTCCCGTTGAGAGCCGTCCTGCCGTGCAGGACGGCTCTCGTGCTGTCAGGGGATCAACAATCGCCACAGCGATTGATGGCTTAGGTATAATGCCGCGACAAAGGCCCTTCCGGGGCCATTCATCATTAGATGTCTGGAGGAATGCTGATGGCTCGTAGAAGGGTCGTAGTGACGGGCCTTGGCCTCGTTACGCCGCTGGGAAACACCGTCGATGCAAGCTGGGAACAGCTGCTGGCCGGCAAGAGTGGCATTTCCCCCATCGAGAGCTTCGATGTCAGCGGTTTCAATACTCGCTTCGGCGGCTCGGTCAAGAACTTCGATATCGGAGCCTATCTCAACCCCAAGGATGCCAGGAAGATGGACCTGTTCATCCAGTATGGGGTGGCGGCAGGCGCCCAGGCGATCGCCGATGCGGGGATCGAGTGTCGCGAGGACAACGCCCACCGTATCGGCGTGGCGGTGGGCTCCGGCATCGGCGGTCTGCCAATGATCGAGCACAATCATAATGCCCTTCTCAACGGGGGCGCGCGCCGTATCTCGCCCTTCTTCGTGCCGGGCTCGATCATCAACATGATTTCCGGCAACCTGGCCATTCAGCACGGCTTTCAAGGGCCGAATATCGCGATTACCACGGCCTGTACCACCGGCACGCACAACATCGGCTACAGCGCGCGAACCATTGCCTATGGCGATGCCGATGTGATGATCTGCGGCGGGGCGGAAATGGCGACGACGCCGCTGGGGCTGGGTGGCTTCTCGGCCGCGCGAGCGCTCTCCAGCCGCAACGACGACCCCCAGGCGGCCAGTCGTCCCTGGGATCGCGACCGCGATGGCTTCGTGCTCTCTGACGGCGCCGGAGTCATGGTGCTGGAGGCCTATGAGCACGCCAGGGAGCGTGGTGCCCATATCTACGCCGAGCTGACCGGCTTTGGCATGAGTGACGATGCGTTTCACATGACCGCGCCGCCGGAAGACGGGCGCGGCGCGGCAGCGTCCATGAGCAACGCCATCAACGATGCCAGGCTCACTCCGGAAGCGATCGACTATATCAACGCCCATGGCACGTCCACGCCGGCCGGTGACCTGGCCGAAAGCCGGGCCGTCGAGCGGGTACTGGGTGATGCGGCGAGCAAGGTCGCAGTCAGTTCCAGCAAGTCGATGATTGGCCACCTGCTGGGGGCGGCCGGTGCCGTCGAGGCGGTGTTCAGCGTACTGGCCATTCGTGACCAGGTGGCGCCGCCCACCATCAACCTGGATAACCCCCAGGAAGGCTGCAATCTGGACTATGTGCCGCACACCGCTCGTCAGATGAAGATCGATGTGGCCCTGTCGAACTCCTTCGGCTTCGGCGGCACCAACGGCACCCTGATCTTCTCCAGGATTTGAGGGTGAGCTGATGCTGGCCGGTCAAGGAGTACCCTTCGACGATCGTGGCCTCGCCTACGGTGACGGCCTGTTCGAGACCGTGCTGGTGCGTGACGGCAAGGCGCTGCTGTGGAGCGAGCATCTGGCAAGGCTCGAACGTGGCTGCAAGGCGCTGAACCTGCCCTCGCCGCCGCGTGCCGAGTTGGATGAGCTGCCGGCGCGCTGCGGCGAGGGGCTTGCGGTGCTCAAACTGATCGTGACCCGGGGCAGCGGCGGGCGCGGCTATGCGGCGTCTCCGGCGTCTCCGGCGTCTTCCCCGCGGCTGCGCTGGCACGCCCAGCCCTTTCTGCCGGCGCGCGAGCGCTGGCTGGGCGTGCGCGTGCGTCACTGTCAGCTCACGCTGGGTATTCAGCCGCGTCTGGCCGGGATCAAGCATCTCAATCGTCTGGAAAATGTGCTGGCCCGCAGTGAATGGCAGGATGAGGACGTTGCCGAAGGGCTACTGTGTGACAGCGACGGCCGCCTGACCGAGGCGACGGCGATGAACCTTGTCTGGTGGCGACGCGGACGCTGGGAAACTCCGGCGCTGCTGCACTGCGGTGTGGCCGGCACGCTGCGCCGGGCGCTGCTCACCTCGCTTCCGCTGGTTGAAGTCGAAACGGGGCCCGGGGTGCTGGCCGAGGTCGAGGCGCTGTGTCTGATCAACTCCGTGCAAGGCGTGTGGCCGGTGCTCCAGCTTGATTCGGCCTGGGGCACGGTGCAGCATCGCTGGTCGCTCAACGATCGCCATCTGGCGCTGCAGCGCCTGGCTCATCCGCTGCTGGGATACCCGCCGCCGGATGTCGGTCGGGTGCCTGCCAACGAGGAAACCTGATGAAGCGCGTGATCAAATGGCTGGTCATTCTGCTGGCATTGGCCGGACTGGCGCTGTGGGGCGGCTATCGCTACTGGGAAACTCGGCTGGAGGCACCACTGACGGTCACCTCCGAGACGCTGTTCGAGGTGCCGGAAGGTGCCGGCTTCCATCGCGTCATTGCCGAGCTCGAACGCGGCGGCCTGTTGGCCGACGGCTGGGCCTATCGCCTTTTCACGCGGCTCAAGCCCGAGCTCATTCCCTCGCTGCGCCCCGGTGAATACCGGCTCGAGCCCGGCATGACCGGCCTGGAGCTGTTCGAGATGCTCGATGCCCACCGTGTTGTCACCTATGCGCTGACGATCCCCGAAGGCTGGACCTTTGCGCGAATGCGCGAGGCGCTGGAAGGTGCCGAGAAGCTTGACCACCAGCTGAGCGAGCTGAGCGATGAGGAGGTGATGGCACACCTGGGCCGTGAAGGCGAGCATCCGGAAGGGCGCTTTTTTCCCGATACCTATCGCTACCACAAGGGCGTGAGCGACACGGACATTCTGCGTCAGGGCATGACGCGCATGAATGAGCTACTGGAGCGGGTATGGGCCGAGCGGGACGAGGACATTACCCTGGAGACGCCCTATGAAGCCTTGATCATGGCTTCGCTGATCGAGCGTGAAACCGGCGCGCCCCAGGAGCGGCGCGAAATCGCCGGCGTATTCAAGCGGCGCATGCAAAAAGGCATGCGGCTGCAGACCGACCCCACCGTGATCTACGGTATGGGCGAGGCCTACACGGGCAATATCACCCGTGCCGACCTGCGTGAGCCCACGCCCTATAACACCTATGTGATCGACGGCCTGCCACCCACGCCCATTGCGCTGCCCGGGCTTGCTTCGCTGGAGGCCGCGGTCAACCCCGCCGAGGGTGAAACGCTGTATTTCGTCTCCCGCGGTGACGGCACGCATCATTTTTCCAAGACGCTGCGCGAGCACAACAACGCCGTCAATCGCTACATTCGCAATCGTTGATATCTTGACTGCACATCGAGAAGCCATCATGCCGAGTCGCGGACGTTTCATTACCCTGGAAGGGGGGGAGGGGGTCGGCAAGACCACTAACCTCGACTGGGTGGCTGACTGGCTGACGGCCCGCGGCATCGAGGTGCTGCGAACCCGTGAGCCGGGTGGCACACCGCGTGCCGAGGGCATTCGTGAGCTGCTGCTCGATCCACGGCAGGACGAGCCGCTGGATGCGGATGCCGAGCTGCTGCTGGTGTTTGCCGCACGCGCCCAGCACCTGGCCCGGGTGATACGTCCCGCCCTTGAGCGAGGCATCTGGGTGCTGTGTGACCGCTTCACCGACGCCACCTTCGCCTATCAGGGCGGCGGGAGAGGCCTCAGTGCCGAGCGCATCGCGCAGCTGGAGCGCTTCGTCCAGCAGGGTCTGCAGCCCGATCTGACGCTGCTGCTGGACATGCCCATGCGGGCCGCCCAGCAGCGGGTCGATTCCCGGGGCGAGCAGCGCGACCGTTTCGAGCAGGAAAAAGACGCCTTTTTCGAAGCAGTACGCAGGGCCTATCTGGCAAGGGCCGCCCAGGCGCCTGAGCGCATAGTCGTGATTGATGCCGGCCAGCCACTGGCTCAGGTGCAGCAGGCACTGGGTGTGCAGCTGGCGCGGCGGCTGGAGGAGTGGAAGTGAGTGAGCTGGGGAAAAGCGAACAGGGCATGAGTGAAACGGGCTCGAGTGAAATGGCCCGTCCGCTGCCCTGGCTGATGCCGCGCTGGCGGGAGCTGTGCCGCCTGGCCGACAGCGGTCGGCTACCCCACGCGCTGCTGTTTTCCGGCTCTTACGGCCTCGGCAAGCAGTCGCTGGCCGAGGCGCTGGTCGCGCGGACGCTGTGCACCGACCCCGGTGAATTTGCCTGTGGCCAGTGTCACGGCTGCCGCATGCTGGCTTCGGGCTACCATCCCGATCTGCTGAGGATTTCGCCGGAGGAGGGCAAGCGCCAGATTCGCATCGACTCGATTCGTGAGGTCAACGAGGTGGTATCCCAGACCGCTCAGCAGGGCGGCCATCGGGTGATCGTGCTCAGCCCGGCCGAAGCGATGAACGTGGCGGCCTCCAATGCGCTGCTCAAGAGCCTGGAAGAGCCCGGTGAAAAGACGCTGTTCGTGCTGCTGTCGGATATTCCCTCGCGGCTGCTGCCGACCATTCTATCCCGCTGCCAGCACTGGGCGCTGGCATTGCCGGAAGCGGCTGCCTGCCTGCCCTGGCTCAGCGAGCAGCTGGGCAGCGAAGAGGAAGCCAAGTTCTGGTGGCGGGTCGCCGGTGGTCTGCCGCTGCGCGCGCTTGAATTGGCCGAGCCGAGCGCTCGTGCGCTTCGCCAGCAGCTTCACGACACCTTTGATGCGCTGGTGCGCGGTGCAGAGCCGGTAGACGGTGCCGCCAGGCTCGACCGCCAATCCATCGATGCTATCCTGTGGTACGGTATTGCTTGGCTGGAGGACCTGATTCGTCTGGGTCTTTCAGGAGACGCGGAGCGCGTGCGTAACCCTGACCTGATGCCTCTGTATCGGCAGGCGGTAAAGAATGGGCGCCTCCGCGACTGGTTTCGTTTGCTGGACTATGCGCGTGAGCAGCGCCGCTTGTTGGCCGCCGGGGGCAATCCAAATCCTCAGCTGGTCCTCGAGGCCTGGTTGATTCGCTGGTCGGCGCTGTTGCGATCTTAAAATCGGCTGCGTTCATGAGCAAGGATGACACATGGCAAAAATGAAGGCGCTATCCCTGAGCTTCAAGGACATTTCGACGCTGCTGTCGGCGTATATACCCTCGCTGGAACACGGCGGACTCTTCGTGCCGACCCGGGAGCGTTACGAGCTGGACGAAGAAGTCCATCTGCTGCTGGGCCTGCCGGACGACTCCCCGCGGGAGCCGGTCACCGGGCAGGTGGTCTGGGTCTCCCCCGATGGCGTTGCGGGGCGACGGATAGCGGGTATCGGTATCCACTTCAGCCCCGAAAGCCAGGCGACTCGCGCGCATATCGAAGACCTGCTGGCCGGCCAGCTCGACAAGGGTGCGGCCACCTACACGCTCTGAATGGCACCAGGCCATTGGAGCTACCATTCGCTTTTTTGACGTAGTCTTGCCGATGTTTGTTGATTCGCACTGCCATCTCGATCGTCTCGATCCTCGCACTCACGGCGGCGATGTTGCTGCCGCACTCGATGCCGCGCGTGCTCGTGGCGTACGTCAGTTCCTGGCGATTGCCGTCACTCTGGATGACGTGCCGGAGATTGCCGCCATGGCGCGCCAGCACAGCGATGTCGTGATCTCCGCCGGAGTGCACCCGCTGCACCGCGTGGATGATGAGCCCGAGGTCGAGGCCATCATGGCCTGTGCCGACCGCCATGAGGCGGTGGCGATCGGTGAAACCGGCCTCGACTTTCACTACGACAGGGTGCCTCGGGAGCAGCAGATGGAGCGTTTTCGTCGCCATCTGATCGCCGCCACCGAGCTTGAGCTGCCGGTTATCGTGCATACCCGGGAGGCCCGTGAGGAAACCCTGGCGCTGATTCGCGAGCATGTGAATCCGCGTATCGGCGGGGTGCTGCACTGCTTTACCGAAGACCTGGACATGGCGCGCCAGGCGCTGGGCCTCGGGTTCTATATCTCGCTGTCCGGCATCGTCACCTTTCGCAACGCCGAAGCGCTGCGCGAGGTCGCCCGCCGTGTGCCTCTCGACCGTCTGCTGATCGAGACCGATAGCCCCTACCTGGCGCCGGTGCCTTATCGCGGCCAGCCCAATGAGCCGGCGTGGGTCGTGGAGGTGGCGGAATGCATCGCCGCCGAGCGCGGCATCAGCCTCGAGGAGGTGGCGATGCAGACCACCGCCAACTTCTACCATCTGTTTCGCGCCGCCGCCCCGGAGGTCTCCGAGGAAATGCGTGGGGTGCTTGGCCGTGCCGGCATGATCTGAGCGCCACTGAGGTCAAGGTCTTGGTGCCAGGCCCTGGTGGGTAAACTCTTGGAGCCGAGTTCTTGTGAAAGGAGCAGCGATGAATCTCGAGGCCATGGTGGCCGGCATCGGACCCGCCGGCAAGATTCCCCCGGTGGACCGCTGGACCCCGAGCCACAGCGGCGAGATGGACCTGGTCATCACCGCCGATGGGCATTGGATCCATGAGGGCAGCGCCATCAAGCGCGCCGCCCTGGTGCGTCTGCTGGCCAGCATCCTGCGTCGCGACGACGACGGCTATCATTACCTGGTAACCCCTCAGGAAAAGCAGCGCATTCGCGTCGAAGATCATCCTTTCATCATTGTCGATGCCGACAGGGACGCCGCCAATGACTGGTGGCTGACCACCCAGTACGGCGATCGCATCCGGCTGGATGACGAGCACAGGCTAGGCGTCACCGAGACGCCAAGCGGAGAGGCCGTGCCCGAAGTGGCGGTGCGCTTTGGCATGGTGGCCCGGCTCGGGCGCAATACCTTCTATCGGCTGGTCGAGCAGGCCGAGCCGCTAAAAGACGCTCAGGAACAGTGGCAGCTGGTGCTTGCCAGCGGTGGTCTTCAGCATCCGCTGGGGTATCTCGACGAGGCCCCATGAGACTGACGCCTGAACAACACGCCGTGGTAGCGCACCAAGGCGGCCATGCTCGGGTTGGGGCGGTAGCCGGTGCCGGCAAGACCGCTACCATGGTCGCGCGGGTGCTGCATCTGCTGGAGCAGGGCGTGCCGCCGCGCCGCATGCTGGTGCTGATGTTCAACCGCTCGGCCCGGGGGGACTTCCAGAAACGCCTGACCAGCATGGCCTCGACGGGTCAGCAGCTGCCCGACGTGCGCACCTTTCACTCTCTGGGGCATCGACTGACGGGCAGCCTGGTGCGCTGGGGCGCGCTGGCGCCACGCCAGCTGCTCAACGCCGACTGGCAGGTCCAGCGCCTGCTGCGCCATGCTACTCAACTGGCGCTGCAGGATAGCCAGGACCCCTCGGAGCAGGCCTTCGATGATGAGCGCCTGGAAGCGCTGGCCCAGTTCTGTGGTCTGGTGAAAGCCGAGATGGCCGAGCCCGCCGAGCTCTATGAGCGGCTCGACTTCGGTGAGAATACCCAGCATTTCGTCGCCGCCTTTGACAGGACCGAGCAGCTGCTGGCCGATCAGGGGCTGATGACCTGGTCCGATCTGCTCTATCGCCCGCTGCGGGCGCTGGAGGCGAGTGCCGAGCTGCGCGCGCGGGTGCAGGGCTTTCTCGATCACGTCATCATCGATGAGTATCAGGACATCAATCTTGCCCAGCAGCGCCTGCTGGCCGTGCTGGCCGGCGACAGGGCCGCGGTGATGGCGGTGGGCGATGCCAACCAGTGCATCTATGAGTGGCGCGGCGCGCGCCCCGACGCCATGCTCGACACCTTTGCCAAAGTCCTTGGCGAGGCCACGGACTACCCGCTGTCCACCACCTTTCGCCACGGCCACGCGCTGGCGCTGGCCGCCAACCATGCCATCGACGCTAATCGGCATCGCCCCGACCAGCTGTGCCTGGCTGCGCCGAACAACCCCCATACTCGGCTGACCCTTGATCGCGGCAACCGCGGCATGCTGCGCAGTCTGGCGCAGTGGCAGAACCAGGGTCGTCGGCTGGAAGACGCCTGCCTGCTGGTGCGCAGCTGGGCGCTTTCGGTGCCGCTGCAGCTGGCGCTGTTGCGTGAGGGCATTCCGTTTCGGCTGGTGCGCGAGGATCGCTTCGTGTTCCGTCTGCCGCTGGTGCAGGCGCTGGCCGGCTACCTGATGCTGGCCCGCGACAGACATCTGCTGCGCGACTCGGGCCACGTGCTGTCGCTGCTGGCACAGCCCACGCCCTTCGTGGCCCGCGACCGACTGGCCGCCCTGGCGGCGCGGCTGGCCGATACTCAGCGCTGGCCTGTTCCACAGGATCCGCTGCTGGGGGGCATCAAGCCGTTCCAGCGCCGCACCCTGAAGAAGCGCTGGGAGCTGCTGTGCGAACTGCCGAGCAAGGCGGCCCTGGCGCCGGCGCAGCTGCTTGAGCTGGTGATCGAGCGCGTCGATGCCGAGAAGGTCCTCAAGCGCGCGGCGGCGCGGCGTGACAAAGGTGAAGAGGATGTGCGGCTGCTCGATGTGCTGGTAGAGCAGGCCGGCGAGGTGGCGAGTCTCGATGACTTCATCGAGCTGCTGCGCCGCCCGGTGGAAAGCAATGAGCATGGCGTACTGATCACCACCGTGCATGGTGCCAAGGGTCTTGAATGGCCGCTGGTGGTGCTGGCGGGTGTCAACGAGGAAGACTTTCCGCATTACACCCGAGACAACCCGCCGACGCCCACGCGTCTGGAAGAAGAGCGCCGGCTATTCTATGTGGCAATCACCCGTGCGCAGGAGCGGCTGACGCTGCTCGATGACGGCGGCACCCATCGCCCGAGCCGCTTTTTGACCGAAATGGCCTGGCAAGACAGCCAGGCCGTTGCCGAGCGCCTGGCAGGCGAGGCGTCAGATGAGCCGCTGACCGTGACCAATCCCTCGTTGGTCAAACGCTATCTGGCGGCGCTGGGTGAGCAGAGCCTGCCGGTGGTTGCCGCCTCCGCACCGGCGGTATGCGAGTCTGCCATCAGCTATTCCGGTAGCCACTCAGAAAGTTATCAGGTAGGTCAGCGACTGGTACATGCGGTGTTTGGCAGGGGGGGAAATTACCGTGATCGAAGGTGATCCCGCCAATCCGGTGCTGGAAGTGGCTTTTCACAACAGCGGCACGCGACGCCTGGTCGCGAATCTAGCCCCTATTTCAATCCAGTGAAGATTCAGTTTGGTGAGGAAAATCATGATGCAGAACCCGCTGATCGATGGCGCGACCCTGAAAAACGCGTTGGAAGGCACTCAACCGCCACTGGTACTGGACTGTCGAGCGCGGCTCGGTGACGCCGAGGCCGGCGCCAGGCTGTGGCAAGCCGGGCATATCCCCGGCAGCCAGCATCTGGATCTTGACCGCGACCTGGCGGCAGCGCCGGGAGAGGGCGGGCGCCACCCGCTGCCCGAGCCGCAGGCCTTCGCTGCCACTCTACGCCGGCTGGGTGTCGAGCCGGGCCGCCCCGTGGTGGTGTACGACGACATGGGCGGGCAGATGGCGGCAGCGCGCGCCTGGTGGATGCTGGCCTGCTGGGCCGGCCACCCGGAGGTGCGCCTGCTGGATGGCGGACCGGATGCCTGGCTGGAAGCGGGTGGTGAGCTGGCTCAGGGCGAGCGGGCAGAGAGCGAGCAAGCCCAGCCAGCGCCATCCGACTGGGCGCCGAGTTTTGACCCCAGCGTGATAGCCGATACTGACGAAGTGCTCTCGAGCCCTGCGCTCAAGCTTGATGCGCGCAGCTTTGAGCGCTTTCGCGGTGAGGCCGAGCCGATTGACCCGGTGGCGGGGCATATTCCCGGGGCGGTGTGTCGTCCCGGCAGCGAGAACCTCGAGAACGGACGTTTCAAGGGCGCCGACATTCTATCCCGGGAGTTGCCCGAGGCCGATGAGGCCATCGCCTACTGCGGTTCCGGCGTCAGCGCCTGCCAGACCATTGTTGCCTATGGCGTGGCGGGCAGGCCGCTGCCGCGGCTGTATGTCGGTTCGTGGAGTGACTGGATTCGCGATCCGTCGCGGCCTGTGGCTACCGGGGAGTAAGCCAAAAGCGCAACTCAAAGATATCGCCAGCCGTGTTGAAGGCGAGCAGGTCCCTGATCACCTGTTGTCCCCTGGTCGTTCTTCTAGGTTGCTTCACCTTTGGCTATTGTAGAATCCAGCTGTGATCACAGGCAGGTATGCTAATGGTTGAGGTACAAGAGGGTGCGCTCAGCGGCGTCCTCGATGAGGTCGAGGCGGCGATTGACGGTGAAAACATCACGGTGGCGGAGATCATTGAAAAACTTGGGCGACATTCGTTTGCATCGCTCATGTTAATGTTTTCCTTGATTTCTACCTCCCCGGCGAGTGCGATTCCAGGCATCACCACCTTGGTAGCAGCGATCGTTTTTCTCCTGGTGGTACAAATGGTCCTTGGCCGAGATCATCTATGGCTGCCAGCATTCATTGTGCGCCGAAAGATATCAACAAAAAAACTCTGCAAGGGGATAAGGTGGCTGCGCAAGCCTGTGCGCTTCGTGGAGCGGTTTCTCAAGGCACGGCTCACTTTCCTGTTCCATCGACCTTGGCTTTTTTTGCCGCTGATGCTTATCTTGGCACTCACGCTGTTCATGCCATTCATGGAAGTGATCCCGATGAGCGGCTCCATCGCCTCAGGCGTCATCACGCTTTTTGCTGCTGGGCTGCTGACCCGTGACGGCACTCTGGTCATCGCGTCATTTGCTCTACTACTCGGAGTGCCCGTGGTGGTGTGGAAATTTGGTTTTGGAGGCTGAGCGATGCTCAAGCAGATATCCGTCTTTAAAAAGCGTCAGGAAGCCATGCCCAGCACCAGCATAAGCACGCCGGCCAGATAGCAGCCAATGATCGCGACGCTTTCGAAGCCGATATGTCCCGGGCCTTGTTCTTCGCGACGAATCAACCCCATCATCAAGATAGCGGTCATCAATAGTGACAGCGCGATCCATAAAGCAACGCTATCGGGAATGGCATGATAGATCGAGCCGCCGCGATAAGCGATATCCGACGCCGCGGCGAACAGGGTATCAAAGGCATTCCCGCCAATGATGCCGCCCACGGCCAAGGTGAGGGCGCCACGGCGCACTGCCGCGACCGAGGTGATAAGCTCTGGTAGCGACGTCACTACCGAGGTCATCAAGGTTCCTATCACAGCTTGGCTCAGGCCGGTCTGCGTGACAATAGTTGTTGCACTACGCTCTAGCCACCAGCCTGCCAACCCAAGCGTTGCGGCCATCAGCCCGAAGGCTATCCACAGGGATGGCAGCGAACGCTTAAGCGCTTGCACGTCCGGCACATCGAGCCGGGTCTCTCGCGTTTGCGCCGGGTGCCACATAGGCTCTTCCCGTGCCTGGCTTACCAGGCGCAGGCCGAACAGATAACCGATGAAAAGCAGCGGCGTGACGGGGTGCACTTGCCATAGGGTCCACTCTGGCGCTAAACGCCCCATCAACAGCAGCGACAGCAGGCAAAGCAGCAGGGCGCCTTGCATCAGGTTGCCGATGGAAGCGGCGGCATGCTCCAGGTTGGCACGCTTATGGACAAGGTCGGCGATAGTCAGGAACAAGGTTTGTACAGCGATACCACCCAGGGCGTTGCTCATGGCGAGTTCCGGTCGGTTTCCCCAGGCAGCGGTAACCGATAGAACGATGCCAGATAAGGATGTCGCCATGCCCAACAGCAACGCCCCGGCCATGGCTTCTCCCAAACCGCTACGATCGGCAAGAACGTCGACCACCCCGGTTAGCCGGGTACCGACAATCCCGATAATGGCCGCGCAGGCGGTAGCGATGCTAAGCGCCATCGGCACTGTTGGGGCGTTTATCCAGGCAAGCATATGGTCGGCTTCCACTCGGTTCAGTGCCGTTCAGCGCTTTTCAGGAGAAACGCTTGACCCATTCGCTCACGTCATCGCCGCTGCTCATAGTAGGATCGATCAGGCCGTCGATCATGAAAGTGGGCGAGCCATGTATACCGTTCTGGCGCGCATATTTGGCGTGTTGCTTGGTCACGCTGTCCAGGTCGGAGATCTTGAAGGCCGGGATGAGGGCAAGGCCGCTGTAGTCTTCCAGGCGCTTGAGAATATCGTCGAGCGTCGAGGCGGCGATGATCGCGCGGATAACAACGCTGGAATACAGATGCCAGGGCTGGGAGTGCAGCCAGATCTGCACGCGCGCATTATTCTCTCCCGCCTGAGCGAGAAAGGTGTCCAGCTTGTTGAAGGTCTTTACCGAGAACGGGCAGGTCGGCTCCAGGAATACCCCCAGCAGCGACGGACCCTGGCCCCAGACGCGTGGGACGGCATACCAATGGTTGGCCATGATAGCGCTCCTTCTTGCTGGGCAAGTCCAGCGGGAAGTGCCGAGCAGTTGACTGCCTCACCCTCGCATAAGGGTGGGGCAGCATCAGGCTTGCGTGGCGAGCGTACCGCTTGTTTACATATTGGGGTAGTTTGGCCCGCCACCGCCCTCCGGGGCGACCCAGGTGATGTTCTGGGCCGGGTCCTTGATGTCGCAGGTCTTGCAGTGCACGCAGTTCTGGAAGTTGATCTGGAACTGCGGCTTGCCGTCATCGCCTTCGATGACTTCATAGACTCCCGCCGGGCAGTAGCGCTGGGCCGGCTCGGCATATTTAGGCAGGTTGTCGCGGATCGGCACCGCCGGGTCGTCGAGCTTGAGGTGGCAGGGCTGGTCCTCTTCGTGGTTGGTATTGGAGAGAAACACCGAGGAGAGCTTGTCGAAGGACAGCTTGCCGTCAGGCCTGGGGTAGTCGATCTTCTCGAATTCGGCGGCCGGCTTGAGCGTGGCGTGGTCCGGGGTGGTGTCGTGAATGTTGGGCAGCTTGCCGCCGCCAAACAGCTGATCGACGAAGTTGTAGGCGCCGCCGACCACGGTGCCGTACTTGTGGATCGCCGGGCCGAAGCTGGCACTCTCCTTGAGCTCGGCGTAGGCCCAGCTCTGCTCCCACTGCTCGGTGAAGGCCGTCAGTTCCTGGCCGCCTTCATCGCCTGCGGCAATGGCGTCAAACACCGCTTCGGCGGCGACCATGCCTGATTTCATCGCCGTATGCAGGCCCTTGATCTTGGCAAAGTTCAGGGTGCCGGCGTTGCAGCCGATCAACAGGCCGCCGGGAAAGGTCATCTTGGGCAGGCAGTTGAGGCCACCCTTGGTGAGGGCGCGCGCACCGTAGGCGACCCGCTTGCCGCCTTCCAGGTGCTTGGCAAGCACCGGGTGATGCTTCATGCGCTGGAATTCATCGAACGGTGACAGCCAGGGATTCTGATAGGACAGGTCCATGATCAGCCCGACCATGACCTGGCTGTCCTCGCCATGGTAGAGGAACCAGCCGCCGTGGGTCTTGCTGTCCAGCGGCCAGCCGGAGCCGTGCAGTATCAGGCCGGGCTCGTGCTTGTCGGCGGGGATGTCCCACAGCTCCTTGAGGCCGATGCCGTAGTGCTGCGGATCTCGGCCCTCGTCCAGTGCGAAGCGTTCTATCAGGCGCTTGCCCAGATGGCCGCGTGCGCCCTCGGCGAACAGGGTGTACTTGGCACGCAGCTCCATGCCCGGCATATAGCCGTCCTTGTGCTGACCATCGGCGCCCACGCCCATGTCGCCGATCAGGATGCCGCGAACGGTACCGTCCTCCTCCTGGATCACTTCCTGGGCGGCAAAGCCGGGAAAGATGTCAACGCCGAGCTCTTCGGCTTGTTCACCGAGCCAGCGACACAGGTTGCCGGCGCTGATCACGTAGCGCGTCTGATCGCCGCCGGTATTGTGCATGGACTTGGGCACGAAGGCGTTGGGCAGTTTCTGAGCCTTGTCGGCACTTCTGAGCAGGTAGAGCTCATCGCGAGTGGCCGGGGTAGTGAGCGGTGCGCCACGCTTTTCCCAGTCGGGGAACAGCTCGGTCAGGGCGCGGGGCTCGAACACCGCGCCGGACAGGATGTGCGCGCCGACCTCGGAGCCTTTCTCGACCACGCAGACGCTGAGCTCTTGCTCGGCTTCGCCGGCTTGCTGCATCAGCCGGCAGGCAGCGGCCAGCCCGGCAGGGCCGGCACCGACGATCACGACGTCGAAATCCATGGAATCGCGTTCTACTTGTTCGGTCATCAGTCACTCTCCTCCCACGACGACGTTGGACAGACCCTGCAGGTGCACCACTAACGTCGAATATATTAAAACGGTCGTTTGCTTCTAGGTATGCCCCATGATAGGCATAATAGCGGTAAAGGGTCACCCCTTCGATGGGTGAATGCTCGGTCAAGGTGTCTTGTTACCTTGCAGGGATTGTTGCCGTAGTCCTGCCTGTGGCACATTGAAAGGGTTTTTGGCGGCGCCTATCAAGCGCTCGCATGATGCCTGATAGAGATATTTCGGACGATTTTGGCGGATGGACAGCATGCATTGATTCCGCCCGGAACGCCTCCGGTCTTCATCAACCAGGGTATTTGAGACTGAACCAAGCGAGGACACCATGAAAGTACTCGTCGCGGTCAAACGCGTCATTGATTACAACGTCAAGATCCGCGTCAAGCCGGATCATTCCGACGTCGACCTCACCAACGTCAAGATGGCCATGAACCCCTTCTGCGAAATCGCCGTGGAAGAGGCGGTGCGGCTGAAGGAGAAGGGCGTGGCCAGCGAGGTGATCGCCGTGACCGTTGGCCCCAAGGCGGCCCAGGAGCAGCTGCGCACGGCGCTGGCGCTGGGTGCCGATCGTGCCATTCATGTCCAGACTGACGCGCGCGTCGAGTCGCTGGGCGCCGCCAAGGCGCTGGCCAAGGTCGTCGAGGAAGAGCAGCCCGAGCTGGTGCTCCTCGGCAAGCAGGCCATCGACAGCGACAACAACCAGACCGGCCAGATGCTGGCCGCGCTGACCGGACGGGCCCAGGGCACCTTTGCCTCCGAGGTCACGGTGGATGACGGCAAGCTTCAGGTGACCCGCGAGATCGACGGTGGCCTGCAGACGCTTGAGCTGACCCTGCCGGCGGTGGTCACCGCCGACCTGCGCCTCAACGAGCCGCGCTACGCCAAGCTGCCGGACATCATGAAGGCCAAGAAGAAGCCGCTGGACGTCAAGACCCCCGACGAGCTGGGCGTCGAAGTCGCCAGCACGCTGACGCTGGTCAAGGTCGAGCCGCCGGCCGAGCGTCAGGGTGGCGTCAAGGTGGGCTCCGTCGACGAGCTCGTGGACAAACTCAAGAACGAAGCCAAGGTGATTTCATGAGTATTCTGGTTCTGGCCGAACATCAGGGTGGCGAGCTGGCCGGCGCCACTGCCCATGTAGTGGCGGCCGCCCAGGCCATCGGTGGCGATATTGACGTGCTGGTCGCCGGCGACAACGTCAGTGCCGTGGCCGAGGCCGCGGCCAAGCTTGATGGCGTCACCAAGGTGCGCGTGGC
>ERZ1032895.4-NODE-4-length-86150-cov-13.479912_pt1 | contig 86150 bp, 85 predicted proteins | sample MGYA00516687_ERZ1032895 | MGnify/ENA primary metagenome ERZ1032895 (study PRJEB33719, sample SAMN04261600) | wastewater metagenome | biome: rural village; feature: latrine urine exit; material: soil | place: El Salvador | collected 2013-01-14 ... | reverse complement strand
CTCCCGCGGGATAGGCCTCGGCGTGGATATAGGAGATTTCCTTGAGCTTGAGCGCGCCCTCCAGCGCCACCGGAAACTGCGGTCCCCGCCCCAGAAACAGCGCGTGATGCTTCTCGGCAAAGGCGATAGACAGCGCCTCGATGGCCGGGTCCAGGGCAAGCACGCGCGCGGCTTGCTGCGGCAGCTCTTTTAACGCCGCCACCAGGCGAGCCTGCTGGGCGGGGTCCTCACCGCGCACCCTGGCCATGGCCAGGGTGAACAGCAGCATGGCGGTGAGCTGGGTCGTGAAGGCCTTGGTGGAGGCCACACCGATTTCCGGCCCGGCCAGAGTCATCAGACACAGGTCCGACTCGCGCACCAGCGAGCTGCCCGGCACGTTGCAGATGGCCAGGCTGCCCAGATATCCCAGCTCCTTGGCGAAGCGCAACGCGGCCAGGGTGTCGGCAGTCTCGCCGGACTGGGAGAGCGTCACGAACAGGGTGTCTGGCGCAACCACTACCTTGCGATAGCGATACTCGGAGGCCACTTCAACCTGCACCGGCACGCCGGCGTAGCGTTCGAGCCAGTAGCGGGCCACCATGCCGGCGTGATAGCTGGTGCCACAGGCGACGATGCAGATCTGCTTCACCCGCGAGAACAGCGCTTCGGCTTCCGGGCCAAAGCTCTCCACCAGCACGTGCTCATCGGCCAGCCGACCTTCCAGGGTGCGGGCGATGACCTTGGGCTGCTCGTAAATTTCCTTGAGCATGAAATGGCGGTATTCGCCCTTGCTGGCCACGCCGTCGCCATGCTCGAAGATCTGTACCGGCCGCTCGACTGCCTTGCCATCAGCATCGAATATTTCGATCTGGCCACCGCGGGAAAGCCGTACCAGGTCACCTTCTTCCAGATAGATGAAGCGGTCGGTGACCTGCAGCAGCGCCAGCGGGTCAGAGGCCAGGAAAGCTTCTTCGATACCCACGCCGACCACCAGCGGGCTGCCCTTGCGGGCGGCGACGATCTCGTCAGGCGCATCGGCATCGACCACGGCCAGCGCATAGGCGCCTTTCAGCCGCGTCAATACTCGCCTGAAGCGGCTGAGTAGATCGCCGCCGTCCGAGGCTTCGCTGGCCAGCAGATGAGCCACCACTTCGGTATCGGTCTCGGAACGGAAGATATAGCCCTGGGGCTCAAGCTCGGCGCGCAGCACTTCGTGATTCTCGATGATGCCGTTGTGCACCACGGCCAGGCGCTCGCCGGAAAGATGCGGATGGGCGTTGGCCTCGCTGGGGCGACCGTGGGTGGCCCAGCGGGTATGGGCGATGCCGCTGTGACCCGGCGCCGGCTCCGCCAGGAGCTTTTCCTCAAGTGCGGCCACCTTGCCTACGGCACGGATCTGGCGCAGCTGACCTTCGTCATCGCGTACCACCAGCCCGGCAGAGTCATAGCCACGATATTCGAGACGCTTGAGCCCTTCGAGCAGAATACCCTGCACGTTGCGCTGAGCAACGGCACCAACGATGCCACACATGGCGATCTCCTTAGCTATTCTTGCGCTTGACCGGACGCTGCCAGTCTTCCTTGCACACCAGCCGTCCACGGCTGACCGCAAGGGCATTGTCGGCAACATCCCGGGTCAGGGTCGAGCCCGCGCCCACCGTTGCCTCCCGGCCTACGCTCAGCGGCGCAACCAGGGCGGTATTGGAACCGATGAAGGCGTTATCGCCGATCTCGGTGAGGTGCTTGTTGGCACCGTCGTAATTGCAGGTGATGGTGCCGGCGCCGACGTTGACGTCGCGTCCCAGGCGGGCATCCCCCACATAGCTCAAGTGATTGATCTTGCTGCCCTCACCCACTTCAGCGTTTTTCGTTTCGACGAAGTTACCGATCCGGGCGCCCACCGCCAGCCGCGAGCCGGGGCGCAGCCGGGCAAAGGGGCCAATGCGGTTATGCCCCGCCACCACGGCGCCTTCCAGCACGCTATGGGCCTCGATCACAGTCTCCGCACCGATATGACTGTCGCGGATCACGCAGTGCGGGCCGATGCGTACGCCCTCGCCCAGCTCGACGTCGCCCTCGAACACGCAGCCCACGTCGATCTCCACGTCATGACCGCAGGTCAGACGACCACGCACGTCCAGCCGCGCCGGATCCAGCAGAGCCACGCCCTGAGCCATCAGCGACTCGGCGATATCCCGCTGGTAAGCACGCTCGAGACGCGCCATCTGGGCACGATCGTTGACGCCCTCCACCTCGACCGGGCGTGCCGGCTGGGCGGTCACCACCTTCACGCCGTCGGCAGCGGCCATGGCGATCACGTCGGTCAGGTAGTATTCGCCCTGGGCGTTATCGGCGGACAGCCGCGGCAGCCAGCGACGCAGCTGGGTGGTGGTCATGGCCATGATACCGGTATTGCACTCGCGGATAGCCCGCTGGGCATCGCTGGCTTCCTTGTGTTCGACGATGGCCACCGCGTCACCGGCCTCGTTGCGCACGATACGTCCGTAGCCGCCAGGATCATCGAGGGTCACGGTCAGCAGACCCAGGTGCTGCTCATCCACCGGCGCCAGCAGCTGACGCAGGGTATCGCGGCGTATCAGCGGCACATCGCCATACAGCACCAGCACCCGGCCTTCGCCCAGGGCGTCCAGGGTCTGGGCCACGGCATGCCCCGTGCCGTTTTGCTCGGCCTGCAGGGCGAAGTGAACGCGATAGTCGGCGAGCGTCTCGCGCACCTGTTCGGCACCATGGCCAACCACTACATGGGTACGCTCGGCGTTCAGTCCCTGGGCGGTATCCAGCACGTGGCGCACCATCGGCTTGCCGGCCAGCCGATGCAGCACCTTGGGCAGCACCGAACGCATCCGCGTGCCTTTGCCGGCCGCCAGGATCACTACATCGAGGCTCATATCGTCTCCTTGCCTGCTAGCCATTGTATTTACCATCTAGTAGAGCGTCGTTCTCGCTCACTATCCGTGCGCCCATCTCGGTAATCAGCTCGTCGCCAAAGTACTCGGCAAAGGCCGGACTGGCCAGCGGCTGCCATTGCTCATTCTCACGCACCAGCATCAGCACGGCGATGCCTTCGCGGGCGGCTACCTTGAGCCCTTCGCGCTCGCCCAGGACCGACATGGCGGTGGCCCAGGCGTCCGCCTCGGCGTTGGAGTCATGGACGATTGTCACCGATGCCATGCGATGACGGATTGGCCGCCCGTCGCGGGGGTCGATGGTATGTGAATAACGCCGGTCATCCTGCTCGAAATAGTTGCGGTAGTCGCCGGAGGTGGCCACCGAGATGTTTTCCAGCGGCAGGATCTGCTCTGCCGTCGGCTGCCCGTTGGTCGGAACTTCCACACCAATGCGCCAGCGTTCTGACTCCGCGTCGCGATAGCCTCTGACCTCGATCTCGCCGCCCAGATTGACCAGGTAGTTTTCATAACTCTGTTCAGCCAGGTAATTCGCTACCTGATCCGTAGCATAGCCTTTGGCCACACCGGACAGATCCACCTGAATATCCTGCAGGCGACGTGCCCGCAGTCCTTCACTGTCCAGCTCCAGATGCGCCATGCCCACCGCTTCAAGGCGCTCGGCAATCAGCGAGTCATCCGGCACTTCCTCGGGTCGCGCCTCGGGGCCAAAGCTCCACAGATTGACCAGCTTGCCGACGGTCACATCGAAGGCGCCATCGCTGGCGTCATGCACCCGCTGCGAGATGTCCAGCACTTCCATCAGCGGCGCCGAAAGCGTCTGCCATTCTCCGATCGGTGAGCGATTGAAGCGGGACAGTTCCGAGTCCTCCTTCCAGGTCGACATGGAGGCATCGATCGCGTCGAGCTCGGCAACAAAGCCTTTTTCCAGGGCTTGGGCCTCACCCTGGGTCAAAGGATCGGCAACGGTGACCTGGTAGAAGGTGCCAAAGATATCTCCCTGCAGAGTGACCGGAGATTCCAGCGGACGATCACTTTCCGAACAGGCTGCCAGCAGTAACATCAGCAGCAGAGCAAAATACAGGCGAAACAGCGGCCACCGTGTGGCTTGAAACATGCTTGGCAACATAAGAAGACACCTCATAAAACCATACTCAAAAAAACGGTGTTAAAAACATGAAAGGCTTAGGCAAACAGCCAGATCAGCGCAGCGCCCAGCAGCAGGCGATAGATGACGAAGGGTTGCATGCCGATGCGCCGAATGAATACCAGGAAGAAATGAATGCACGCATAGGCGCTGATGGCGGAGCACACTACGCCAACCACCATGGCTGTCCAGTCAACGGGGATCGAGGCGGCCATCAGACCCAGAGTCTGATGGCTGCCGGCAAGGATGATGACCGGGATCGACAGCAGAAAGGAGAAGCGCGCCGAGGCCTCGCGGTTGAGCCCCAGCATCAGCGCCGCTGTCATGGTAATCCCGGAGCGCGAGGTGCCGGGAATCAGCGCCAGCGCCTGGGCCAGACCAATCCACAGCGCATCCTTCCAGGTCATGCTGCTTTCATCCCGCTGCCCGCGAAAGCGCCAGTCGGCGTAGCCCAGCAGCAGGCCGAAGACAATCAGCCCGCCGGCCAGCACCAGCGGTGAGCGCAGCACCGTCTCGATGGCATCCTGGAAGGCCAGTCCAGCCAGGCCCACCGGAATGGTCGCCAGGATGACCCACCAGGCCAGTCGGGCGTCATCATCGGTGCCCTTGCCGCTGACGCTGCGAGTCCAGCTGCTGGTCATGGCCGTCAGTTCATGACGGAAGTAGAACACCACCGCACCCAGGCTCCCCAGGTGCAGGGCCACATCAAATGCCAGTCCCTGATCGACCCAGTCGGTCAATACCGGCACCAAAATCAGATGAGCCGAACTGGAAATCGGCAGAAACTCGGTGAGCCCCTGAATCAGGGCAAGCAGGACAATCTGTAACCAGTCCATGTCAATCTCGATCGATGGATTGAGGCGTGCGGCGCGGCGCGGGCACAGAGGATACACCTCCCGCCACACCACCGTCCGCTGTCACCCGAGGTTCAGTATCACGGCTGCAATACTGAAATAAATTATCACCCCGGATGCGTCGATCAGCGTAGTGACCAGCGGCGCCGATGCGGTGGCCGGGTCCCAGCCGAGTCGATCGAGAATGAACGGCAGGCACATGCCCAGCAGACTGCCGAACAGCACGATGGTCACCATGCTCAAAGCGATCACCAGTGCCAGGGAGTCACCGGCTCGCAGGTACGCAATCGGCGACACCGCCAGCGCCATGGTCAGCCCCAGGGCACCGGCCACCAGCAGTTCGCGTCCCAGCAGTTTTCCCCAGTCCTTGACCCCGACTTCACCGGTGGCCATCCCCCGTACCATCAGCGTCGCCGCCTGGGCGCCGGCGTTACCCCCACTGCCGATCAGCAGCGGCAAGAAGAACACCAGTGCCACATGGGCCGAGATCATGTCCTCGAAGTAGGCCAGACCCGCACCGGAAAACAGGTTACCGAACACCAGCAATACCAGCCAAGTCACGCGCTTTTTATACAGACTGGGCAGCGAGACTCGGCCGATCCCTTCTACCAGGGTGCCGATAGACATCCCCTTGTGGATATCTTCGGTGGCCTCGAACTCCATCACATCCAGGGCGTCATCGTGGGTCACGATGCCGACCAGGCGCCCGGCCTCATCCACCACCGGCAACGCCAACAGATCATAACGGGCGACAATCCGCGCCACGTCTTCCTGGGGCGTGTTGACGTCGGTATGAATGACGTCGCGAATCATCAGCTCATCAACTTCGATGCCGGGACGCGCCACAATCAGCTGGCGTAGCGACATGGTGCCCACCAGCCGACCGTCCGGTGCCAGGATATAAAGCTGATAAACGGTCTCGGCATCGGGGGCCGTCTGGCGTACCCGCATCATGGCCCGAGACACCGTCATGCCGGTGGGAATGGCCACATAGCCAGCCGTCATCAAGGCACCGGCGGTACCTTCCTCATAGCTGGCCAGGCGCTTGACCTCCTCGCGCTCCCGATGCGCCATGCGCCGCAGCAGGACTTCACGACGATCCTCGTCCAGTGCCTTGTAGAGATCAGCGCGCTCGTCGGAACCCATTTCCTCCAGAAGCGCCAGCAGTGCCTCATCCTCCATGCCGCCGATCAGCGCCAGCTGCTCTTCGTTATGCATGTGTCCCAATACGCTGGCGCGCCGATCAATCGGCAAACGAGCCAGCAGGGAGCGCGAATATGGCACAGCGTCATTATCGATCAGCGAGGCCAGTATCTCGGCGATATCTGCCGCGCGAAGCTCCTTCAGGCTCTGTTCCAGACTCGTCTGATCATCCTGCTCCAGTGCCTCGAGCAGCTCCTTCATATGACGATTCAGGTTTTCATCCAGTAACATGCAGAGCCCCCCGGTCAGTACCATATCTGCTGATAACAGCAAGACGCCCTCCAGCAAATACCTGCTGGAGGGCGTCTTCTCTCATACAACCAAGGCGTGCAACCAGAGCCAACGATCAGCCCCGACCGCCTACCTTGCGACGCAGCTGCTGGATGGTACGCAAGCGTGCCACCGCTTCGGCCAGTTCGGCGGAGGCACGGGTATAGTCCAACTCCGCAGACTTGTCCTGCATTGCCTGGAGCGCCTGCTGGCGTGCTTCCTCGGCAGAGGCCTCATCCAGGTCATCGGCACGTACGGCGGTACTGGCCAGCACAGTGACGACATCGGGCTGCACTTCCAGGAAGCCGCCCGTGACGTAGAAGTGAGACTCCTCACCTTTACCATGCACGACACGTACCGGGCCAGGCGCCAGCTCGGTGAGCAGCGGAGTATGGCCAGCCAGGATCCCGAGATCCCCCATGACACCGGCCGCTACCACTTGCTCGGCGTCACCGGAATAGATCGACGCCTCCGCGCTGACGATCTCGCATCTGAAGCTTTTCGTCATGATGACGTCTCCCAGGTGGAGGGATTACTTCATCTGGTTGGCTTTCTCGACGGCTTCGTCGATAGTGCCGACCATGTAGAAGGCCTGTTCCGGCATGTCGTCGTACTCGCCGTTCAGAATGCCCTGGAAGCCACGAATGGTTTCCTTCAGGGACACATACTTGCCGGGCGAACCGGTAAACACTTCGGCAACGAAGAACGGCTGGGACAGGAAGCGCTGGATCTTGCGCGCACGAGACACGGCCAGCTTGTCCTCATCGGACAGCTCGTCCATGCCCAGGATCGCAATGATGTCCTTGAGCTCCTTGTAGCGCTGCAGTACGCCCTGCACGCCACGTGCCGTGGTGTAGTGCTCATCGCCTACCACCAGCGGATCCAGCTGACGCGACGTGGAGTCCAGCGGATCGATGGCCGGATAGATACCCAGCTCGGCAATCGAGCGCGCCAGTACCACGGTGGCATCCAGGTGCGAGAAGGTCGTCGCCGGCGAGGGGTCGGTCAAGTCATCCGCCGGCACGTAGACGGCCTGAATCGACGTGATCGAACCGTCCTTGGTCGAGGTGATGCGCTCCTGAAGCACCCCCATCTCCTCGGCCAGGGTCGGCTGATAACCCACCGCAGACGGCATGCGACCCAGCAGGGCGGAGACTTCGGTACCGGCCAGGGTGTAGCGGTAGATGTTATCGATGAACAGCAGCACGTCGCGACCTTCATCGCGGAACTTCTCGGCGATGGTCAGGCCGGTCAGGGCCACGCGCAGACGGTTGCCGGGAGGCTCGTTCATCTGACCGTAGACCAGGGCAACCTTGTCGAGAACGTCGGACTCCTCCATCTCGTGATAGAAGTCGTTACCTTCACGAGTACGCTCACCGACACCGGCAAACACCGAGTAACCGCTGTGCTCGGTAGCGATGTTACGGATCAGCTCCATCATGTTGACGGTCTTGCCGACGCCGGCGCCGCCGAACAGGCCAACCTTGCCGCCCTTGGCAAAGGGGCACACCAGGTCGATGACCTTGATGCCGGTTTCCAGCAGCTCGTTGCTGGCCGCCTGATCCGCATAGCCGGGGGCCTTGCGGTGGATCGGCATGCGCTCCTGCTCACCGATAGGACCGGCTTCATCGATCGGCTCACCGAGCACGTTCATGATGCGACCCAGGGTTTCTGTGCCGACCGGCACGGAAATCGCCGCTCCGGTGTTGGTGACTTCCAGACCGCGCTTGAGCCCTTCAGTGGAGCCCATGGCAATGGTTCGCACCACACCGTCGCCCAGCTGCTGCTGGACTTCGAGAACAGTCTCGGCATCCGAGACCGTCAGCGCGTCGTAGACCTTGGGAACATTGTCCCGCGGAAACTCTACGTCAATCACCGCGCCGATGATTTGTACGATACGTCCGCTCATCTTGGTTCCTCTCAAAAACCTGCAAATGAAACCTGCTTGCCGGGAAGGTCCTGCCCTCCCCCGGCGCTATACGGCGGCGGCGCCACCGACGATCTCGGAAATTTCCTGGGTAATGGCCGCCTGTCGGGCCTTGTTGTACACCAGTTCCAGGTCGTCGATCAGATCGCCGGCGTTATCGGTCGCGCTCTTCATCGCGATCATCCGCGCGGCCTGCTCGCACGCCACATTTTCGACTACCGCCTGATAGATCTGCGCCTCGACGAAACGCACGATCAGGCTATCCAGCAGCGCCTTGGCATCCGGTTCATACAGGTAGTCCCAGCCTCCGGGGGCCTTGTTCTCTTCTTCGCTTTTCACACTCACGCTCATGTCCGCCGACAGCGGCAGCAGCTGGCGAACCACCGGCTTCTGAGTCATGGTGTTGACGAATTCGTTGAACACGACATAAAGACGGTCCAGTCGGCCTTCATCGTAGGCTTCCAGCATCACCTTCATGCTGCCGATCAGGTCACTGGTCGACGGCGCCTCGCCTATTCCGGAACGGGCGGCAACCAGCGCACCACCGTACTTGCGGAAGAACGACGTCGCCTTGGTGCCGAGCGCGCAGAACTCCAGCTCCACGCCCTTCTCCTGCCACTCCTTGGCCTGGAGTAGAACGGCCTTGAACAGGTTGACGTTCAAGCCACCGCACAGGCCGCGGTCGCTGGACACCACGATGTAACCGACCCGCTTGACCTCGCGCTCCAGCATCCAGGGATGCCGGTACTCGGGGTTGGCGTCGGCCACATGGCCCGCCACCTTGCGGATCTGCCTGGCGTAGGGCTGGCTGGCTCTCATCCGCTCCTGCGCCTTGCGCATCTTCGACGCAGCGACCATTTCCATGGCACTGGTGATCTTCTGCGTGTTCTTGATGCTGCCTATCTGAGTACGTATCTCTTTTGCAGCTGCCATAGCGATCTACCCTTGTTCGTGGCCTCACAAAGCATCTCGCTCGCCCCCAAGGGAGCGAGCCGTCAGAATTACCAGCTCTGCGTTGCCTTGAACTTGTCGAGACCGGCCTTGAGGCCGCTCTGGATCTCGTCGTTGTAGTCGCCGGACTCGTTGATGCTGTCGATCAGTTGAGCATGCTCGGCCTTCATGTAGTCATGCAGGGAGCGTTCGAAGTCCAGCACCTTGTTGACCTCGATGTCGTCCAGATAGCCTTCGTTGGCGGCAAACAGCGACAGCGCCATTTCGGCCACGGACATCGGCGCATACTGGTTCTGCTTCATCAGCTCGGTGACGCGCTGACCGTGCTCCAGCTGCTTGCGGGTCGCCTCGTCCAGATCGGAAGCGAACTGGGCAAAAGCTGCCAGCTCACGGAACTGAGCCAGCGCCAGGCGCACGTTGCCGCCCAATTTCTTGATGATCTTGGTCTGGGCTGCACCACCCACACGAGACACCGACAGACCGGCGTTGATGGCCGGGCGGATACCCGAGTTGAACAGGTCAGTTTCGAGGAAGATCTGACCGTCGGTGATCGAGATCACGTTGGTCGGCACGAACGCCGAGACGTCGCCGCCCTGGGTCTCGATGATCGGCAGCGCCGTCAGCGAGCCGGTCTTGCCCTTCACTTCGCCGTTGGTGAACTTCTCGACGTAGTCGGTGTTCACGCGTGCGGCACGCTCGAGCAGGCGGGAGTGCAGATAGAAGACGTCACCGGGGTAGGCTTCACGGCCCGGCGGACGACGCAGCAGCAGCGACACCTGGCGATAGGCCACGGCCTGCTTGGACAGGTCGTCATAGACGATCAGGGCGTCTTCGCCGCGATCGCGGAAATACTCACCCATGGTGCAGCCGGCATAAGGGGCCAGGAACTGCATCGGGGCCGGATCGGCAGCGCCGGCGGCAACCACGATGGTGTGTTCCATGGCGCCATGCTCTTCGAGCTTGCGCACCACGTTGGCGATGGTCGACTGCTTCTGACCGACAGCCACGTAGACACAGGTCACGCCGGTGCCTTTCTGGTTGATGATCGCGTCGATGGCGATCGCCGACTTGCCGATCTGACGGTCGCCGATGATCAGCTCACGCTGGCCGCGACCGATCGGCACCATGGCGTCGATGGACTTGAAGCCGGTCTGGATCGGCTCGTCAACGGACTGACGGGTAATAACGCCGGGAGCGACCTTTTCCACCGCGTCGGTCAGCTTGGCATTGATGTCGCCCTTACCGTCGATGGGGTTGCCCAGGGCATCGACCACGCGGCCGCACAGCTCGGGACCCACCGGCACTTCAAGGATGCGCCCGGTACACTGGGCGGTCATGCCTTCCTGCAGCTGCAGGTAGTCGCCGAGCACCACGACGCCGACGCTGTCGCGCTCGAGGTTGAGCGTCATGCCGTAGATGCCGCCGGGAAACTCGATCATCTCGCCGAACATTGCGTCGGCAAGGCCGTGGATCTGGACGATACCGTCAGACACGCTGACGATGGTGCCCTGATTACGGGCTTCAGATGCGACATCCAGCTTTTCGATACGCTGCTTGATGATGTCGCTGATCTCGGAAGGATTCAGTTGCTGCATGCCATGTCCCTCAGACTCAGGCGGAAAGGGCTTCCTGGAGACGATTCAATCGACCACGTACCGAACCGTCGATGACGGTGTCGCCGGCACGCAGGATCACGCCCCCCAGAAGTTCGGAGTCCACCTGAGTGGTAATGGAGATTTCACGGTTCAGACGCTTGGCCAACGCGCTGGTGAGCTTCTTCTGCTGCGCGTCGTTCAGCGGATAGGCGGAGACGATAGTGACGTCCATGCGCTTTTCCTGCTCGGCCTTGAGCACCTCGAACTGTGCCAGTATGTCGGGCAGTGCCGCCAGGCGCCCCTGCCGGGCCACCAGACGCAAGAAGTTACCCACCTGCTCGCTGATGCTGTCACCGCAGATGTCGATCAGCATATCCGCCTTTTCGGCGTTGGAGAGGCACGGATGCTTCAGCACCTTGGCGCGCACGTCATCATGACTGACGACCTGCGCTACCTGAGTCAGCATGCTGGACCAGTCCGCCAGTGCATCCTGCTCGACGGCGAATTCAAAGGCCGCTTTCGCATAGGGACGAGCGACGGTAGACAGTTCCGCCATGGGTCACCTCCTCAAAGCTCTTTGGCCAGATTGTCAACGAGCTTGGCGTGCTTCTTCTCGTCGATGGAGGATCCCAGCACCCGCTCGGCACCCTGGATAGCGAGTCGCGACACCTGCTCGCGCAGGGCATCCTTGGCACGATTGATTTCCTGATCAATCTCGGCCTTGGCATTGGCGACGATACGCTCGCCTTCCTGGCGCGCCTGCTCGCGTGCTTCCTCGACCATCTGGTTTGAGCGCTTGTTGGCCTGCTCCAGAATTTCGGAAGCCTGCTGCTTGCTTTCGTTCAGCAGCTCGCTGGCCTGAGCTTCGGCCAGTTCGAGATCGCGCGACGCGCGGCTGGCGGCGTCGAGGCCTTCGGCAATCTTGCGCTGGCGCTCGTGAAGCGCATTGCTGATCGGCGGCCATACATACTTGATGCAGAACCAGACAAAGATCGCGAAGGCGATCATCTGCCCGATGAGCGTCATGTTGATATTCACAAGGACGTACCTCTGACAGTTTCGTGGCTACCGGAAGAGGCAAACCGAGTGGCACGCACTCGGCATGCGCAACGTATTAACCGGCGACGACGAAGATCAGGTACATCGCGATACCCACCCCGATCATCGGCACGGCGTCCAGCAGACCGGCCATCAGGAAGGTCCTGGTCAGCAGCTGATCACCCATTTCCGGCTGACGCGCGGTGGTTTCCAGCAGCTTGCCGCCCAGCAGGGCGAAGCCGATACCGGTACCCAGAGCGCCCAGGCCGATCATGAGGGAAGCAGCAATGTAGACGAGTTCCATGGTAATGCTCCTGTCGATTTACGTTAAGTTTTCAAGGGTTTATGGGGTGTTACGCGATTCAGTGCTGTTCGTGGGCCATGTTCAGGTACACCACTGACAGCATCATGAAGATATAGGCCTGCAGGGTGATGATAAGAATGTGAAAGATCGCCCAGGGCACGTGCAGCGTCCAGGAAACCCAGAATGGCAGCAGAGCGATCAGAATAAAGATCACCTCACCGGCGTACATGTTGCCAAACAGACGCAGGCCGAGACTGACGGGCTTGACCAGCAGGCCGATGATTTCCATCACCAGGTTGAATGGAATCAGCGCCCAGTGGTTGAAGGGGGTAAAGGACAGCTCCTTGGCAAAGCCACCGGCGCCTTTGATTTTGAAGCTGTAAAACAAGATCAGGATAAATATGCCAAGCGCCATACCAAGGGTGGCATTGGGATCGGTGGTCGACACGATCTTGAAGTAAACCTCTTCGGGGGCGGCACCAAACATGACACCGATCTTCTGTGCCAGCATCGGCACCACGTCTACCGGCAACAGATCCAGCAGATTCATCAGGAAAATCCATACGAACAGCGTCAGCGCCAGCGGCCCAACCAGCGAGTTCTTGTGTCTGAAGCCGCTGCTCACAGAACTTTCGACAAACTCGAAGAGCATCTCGATGGCGCACTGCAGCTTGCCCGGCACGCCGGAGGTGGCCACCTTGCCGACCTTGCGGAACAGCCAGATAAACAGAAAGCCCATGATCAGAGACCAGGCCATGGTATCCAGATGGATTGCCCAGAACCCCATTTCTTCCGCTTGAGCAGCCGTCTTTGCCAGAGACCAGCCGTTCTCGGGATGATTGCCGAATGTCAGGTTCTGCAGATGGTGCTGGATATACTCCGTTGAAGTCAGGTTGTTGCCTGCCATGAGCTGCCTCGATTTCAATTGGATGGGCTTCGCATACTCAGCCAAGGTGCCAGCCAGTATGCGCACAGCGTCACCACATAAGCGCCAAAGAATAAAGCATGGTTTGAGAGAGGCACTGCGGCAAACACCAGTGCGAACAACGCCACCGTCAAACTAAACTTTCCTGCTTCGGCCCGATAGAATCCGCTGATGATTCTCCTGGCATTGCGGCCGCTTTCCAGTCGCAGCACTTGCCAGGAGAAGTACAGATTGGGCAGCAGGGCAACAGCGCTACCCAACATCGCAGCCTTGGCATCGGCAAAACCGCCTGTCAGGAAGCCTGTCAGGGCCATCGCTCCGAGAGCTATCAGTTGCGCCAGCAAAATAAACTGAATCGTTGGACGCCTGATCCTTCTGGCCATGCCATTGTCCTTGCAATGATCGGCCTTGCGATGACCGGGTGCTTTCCTGACACCGTGCAGCGGTTCTGTATTCACGAGTCCGCCGCGATTATAGGGAAGGGTAAAGCGGGCTTCAACCGACCAGGGCCCGAAACACTGTAATATCGGCCCATATTAGACTAAACGTCGAGATATCCTGCCTCAGCGGATGTGTTCGAGAATGCCGTCCAGCTCATCGAGACTGGTGTAGCGAATGGTCAAGCGCCCCTTGCCGCCACGGCCATGCTGAATGCTGACCGGGGCGCCCAGCAGATCGGCCAGACGACTCTCCAGACGTGCTACATCCGGCAGGGGCTGGGGCTTGTCGGCCTTCCTGACCTCACCCTTGATCATTTGCTTGACCAGCGCCTCGGTGGCTCGCACGGTCAGGTCCTTGTTGACCACCTCGTGGGCGGCCTTGCGCTGCTTGCTGCCAGACAGCCCCAGCAGGGCGCGGGCATGACCCATGTCCAGGTCGCCACGTTCAAGCATCGTCTGGACCTCAGGCTCCAGACTCAGCAGACGCAGCAGGTTGGCCACCTGAGTGCGCGAACGCCCTACCGCGTCGGCGGTCTGCTGCTGGGTCAGTTCGAACTCGTCGATCAGCCGCCTAAGCGCCATGGCCTCTTCGATGGCGTTGAGATTCTCGCGCTGGATGTTCTCGATCAGCGCCAGGGCCAGCGCGACCTCGTCGGTCACCTCACGAATCACCGCCGGAATCACGTCAAGCTCGGCCAGTTGGGCAGCTCGCCAGCGGCGTTCACCGGCAATGATCTCGTAGCGCTGTTCGCCAACGGGGCGCACCACGATGGGCTGCATCACACCCTGGGCACGAATGGAGTCGGCCAGCTCCTCCAGCGCCTCGGGTTGAATCTCCCGGCGCGGCTGATAGCGGCCACGGCTCAGCTGCCCAAGCGGCAAGCGCTCGAGGCGTTCCTCGGCCACGGCGATGAATTCACCCTCGGCCATGGCGTCGGTGGTGGTGACCTCGGGCAGGTCCAGACTTTCGCGGCGCTTGGCGCCGGCGCCGATCAGGGCATCCAGGCCGCGGCCCAGAGCGCGTTTACGCGTCATCGACTTTCCCTCATCACGAACAGCGGTAGCGGTGCGCTCACTCAGAGCGATAGCCGGCGAATCAGCTCCTTGGCCAGCACTCGGTGAGCCTGGCTGCCCCGCGAAAAACGCGCATACTTGGTGACCGGCAGCCCGTGGCTGGGCGCTTCGGCCACGCGCACGTTGCGAGGAATGGTGGTCTTGAGCAGCGCATCGCCGAAATAGTCGCGCAGCTGCTTGCTGACGTCCCGGGTCAGGCTGTTGCGGGCATCGTACATGGTGCGCAGGATGCCGAAGATCTCGAGGCCAGGGTTGACGCTGACCTTGAGCTGCTCGACGGTATCGAGCAGCGCCGAGAGTCCTTCCATGGCATAGAACTCGCACTGCAGCGGGATCAGCACGCCATGGGCGGCGGTCAAGCCATTGACGGTGAGCATGTTCAGCGACGGCGGGCAGTCGATCAGCACCACATCGTATTCGTCGGAAACTTCCTGCAAGGCGTTGACCAGACAGCGCTCGCGGCCCTGATCGCGCTCCAGCAGCTCGACTTCGGCGGCGGTCAGGTCGCCGTTGCTCGGCAACAGCGCATAGCCGGCCTCGGGGCAGTCCAGGATCACCTCGCTGGCTCGCCGGTCGTCGAGCAGCACGTCCAGAATGCTGGCCTCCAGCTCATGCTTGTCGATGCCACTACCCATGGTGGCATGTCCCTGGGGATCCAGGTCGACCAGCAGTACCCGGCGATCCAATGCGGCGAGGCTGGCCGCCAGATTGACGGAGGTGGTGGTCTTGCCCACGCCCCCTTTCTGGTTGGTCAAGGCAATGATCTTGGTCACGGCAACATCCTTGCGGGTGACGGACGCCTCAGCGGAGACGCCGATGGGTTTGGGCACGTTCGAGCATCACCAGCCAGCGATGACCCGACTCGAAGGGTACCTCGAGTCGATGGCGCGCCACGACGTGCACATCCGCGGCAAGCCCCTCAAGCTCATCTTCCACGGCAGGCCCCTTCATGGCCAGCCACTGGCCGCCATCGGCGAGCCACGCCTGGCTGAGCGCAACAAAGTCCGGCAGATTGGCAAAGGCACGCGAAATCACCTGCTCGAAGCTGCCACTCACCGTTTTCTGATCCTCGACCCTGGCCTGAACCGGGGTCACATTGGTCAGTCCGAGCTCCATCACCGCCTGGCGTTGAAAGCGCACTTTCTTGCCATTGCTGTCCAGCAGAGTGACTTCGAGCGCGGGGTTCAGAATCGCCAGCACCAGCCCGGGCAACCCCGGACCGGCGCCCACATCCAGCACCCTGGGGCCGGTAACGAAGGGCGCTACCACGGCACTATCGAGCAGATGGCGGCTGACCATGGCCTGGGGATCACGCACCGCGGTGAGGTTATAGGCACGGTTCCACTTGTGCAACAGCCACACCAGCGCCAGCAGCTTGTCGCGGCGGCCATCGTCCAGCGCAATGCCCAGCCGTGTCAGTCCCTGGTCCAGCGCCTGTTCAACGGCTGTCGTTTCAACGCTCATTGATTGACCGCCCGATGCTTGTCGCCCTGCTGTCGGCGTTTCTTGAGGTGCACCAGCAGCAACGAGACCGCTGCCGGCGTGACCCCGGGAATGCGCGCGGCCTGAGCCAGCGTGCCGGGACGTGCCTCGGTCAGCTTCTGGCGAATCTCATGGGACAGCCCATCGACCCGGGTGTAATCCAGGTCGTCAGGAAGAGCGGTTGCTTCGTGACGCTTGAGCTTGTCGATCTCATCCTGCTGGCGGTCGATGTAGCCCTGATACTTGATCTGGATCTGCACCTGCTCTGCGACCACGGGATCCGCGACCGGCTCACCGCTGAGATGCGCCACGCTGGCATAGTCGAGCTCGGGTCGGCGCAGCAGGTCCATCAGGCTGTATTCTCGTCCGAGGGGCTTGCCAAGCTTGCTTTCCAGCTCGCCGGCCGCGTGGCTGCCGGGCTGCACCCAGCTGGTTCTGAGGCGCTCGCTCTCGCGCTCCACGGCGTTGCGCTTGGTCTCGAAACTCGCCCAGCGGCGATCATCGACCAGGCCCAGTTCACGACCCTTTTCGGTCAACCGCATGTCGGCGTTGTCTTCGCGCAGCAGCAGCCGATATTCGGCACGCGAGGTGAACATGCGATAGGGCTCGCGAGTGCCGAGGGTAATCAGATCGTCGATCAGTACGCCCAGATAGGCCTCGTCGCGGCGTGGCCACCAGGCGTCCAGCCCCTGGGCACGGCGGGCGGCATTCAGCCCGGCCAGCAATCCCTGGGCGCCGGCTTCCTCGTAGCCGGTGGTGCCGTTGATCTGACCGGCAAAATACAGGTTGTGCAGGCAGCGCGTTTCCAACGAGTGCTTGAGATCGCGCGGATCGAAGAAATCGTATTCGATGGCATAGCCGGGCCGCGTGATATGGGCATTTTCCAGCCCTCGAATGGAGCGCACGACCTGCAACTGCACGTCAAACGGCAGCGAAGTGGAAATGCCGTTGGGATACAGCTCATGGGTGTCCAGGCCTTCCGGCTCGAGAAATATCTGATGGCTGTCCTTGTCGGCGAAGCGATGGACCTTGTCCTCGATGGATGGGCAGTAGCGCGGTCCTACACCCTCGATCACCCCGCTGAACATCGGTGAGCGCTCGAGATTGTCACGGATGAGCTGGTGGCTGTGCTCGTTGGTGTGGGTGATATGACAGCTGACCTGACGCGGGTGCATGTCGCGACTGCCCAGGTACGACATCACCGGCGTTGGTGTATCACCGGGCTGTTCGTCGAGTGCGGAAAAATCAACGGATTTGGCATCGATGCGCGGTGGTGTACCGGTCTTGAGCCGATCGACCCGCAGCGGCGTGCCGCGCAGTCGCTGTGCCAGCGCATTCGAAGGGGGATCACCGGCGCGGCCGGCATGAGACCTGTCCAGCCCCATGTGGATAACGCCGCCGAGGAAGGTGCCGGTGCACAGCACCACGCTGTGCGCGTGAAAACGAATTCCCGTCTCGGTCACCACACCGCGGACGCTGTCTCCGTCGACGATCAGATCGCCGGCGGCCTGCTGGAAGAGCGTCAGATTGGGCTGGTTTTCCAGTATCCCGCGAATCGCTGCCTTGTAGCGCACACGATCGGCCTGGGCACGAGTGGCACGAACTGCCGGCCCCTTGCGCGCATTGAGTACCCGAAACTGGATGCCGCTGGCATCGGTTGCCAATCCCATGGCACCGCCCAGCGCATCGATTTCCTTGACCAGATGGCTCTTGCCGATACCGCCGATGGCGGGATTGCAGGACATCTGGCCCAGGGTCTCGATGTTATGGGTCAGCAACAAGGTTCGACAGCCAGTGCGGGCAGAGGCCAGCGCGGCCTCGGTACCTGCATGGCCACCACCAATGACGATGACGTCGAAGTGGTCGGGATAATCCAAGGAACACCTCGTTCGGCGTGGGGCCGATGCTCGGAAAAAGGGGTGAAATTCAGGCGGGCAGTATAACGCTCCTGTGGGTAAACGTCAGGGTTTTCCACACCTCCCTGGACGGTGCCGCTCACTGTCTCTGCTGATAACAATATAAAAACAAGAATATAAATAGAAGTTCTATTGATGCTGTAACTACTGGTGTGGATGAAATCTGTTGATAAGCTAAATTATACCAACATTTTCAATATAATACTTTGTTCATGACAGCGGGGGGAAGTGGCTGACAGGATGCGCGTAGGATGTGCGGGGGCTGTGGATGGAATCATGGGTTATGCACAGCCGCGATCATCCCCGAGTTGCCCACAAGGCTGAGCCGCGCTTCTCCTCGCAGCTGTGAACAACCTCAGCAAGCGGCTTGAATAGCTTGGAAAGCGGCGCTTCACGTGACCTGGAGCGCAATTCGCATGTCTTTTCAAAAAATCTTTTCCACAGCCAAAAAATCTTAAAAAATGGTAATCGATGGCTCCAGGAACTGTCTCGATACCAGGTTTTTTCAGACTTCAGATGCTGTTGGGACGCAGGCAGGTTGGATTGTCATGCGCGGGATTTGACAGCTGTAGACAGAGGAGAAATGGGAGAAGGTAGATGAGCGAGAAAAAAGGCCCTATCGACGTCGACAAGGCCTTGTATGACGTGCACGGAGGGGAAGCCAGCTAGCGAGTGAGTACCCGTGAGAGGAAGCTTTGGGTGCGCTCGTTCTGCGGGTTGTCGAAGACCTCATCCGGCGTGCCCTGCTCGATGATTTCGCCCTGGTGGATGTAGATCACTCGGTCGGCGACCTCCCGGGCGAAGTTCATCTCGTGGGTCACGATCACCATGGTCATGCCGTCCCGTGCCAGTTCACGCATGGCATCAAGCACCTCGCCGATCATCTCCGGGTCCAGCGCCGAGGTCGGCTCGTCGAACAGCATCAGCCTGGGTTCCATGGCCAGCGCTCGGGCCAGCGCCACACGCTGCTGCTGGCCGCCAGAGAGCTGAGTTGGATACTTGCTGGCCTGATCGGCGATACCGACGCGCTCGAGCAGGCGTTTGGCCGTCTGCCGGGCATTCTCACGGCTGGCGTTACGCACCTTCATCGGTGCCAGGGTGACGTTGTCCAGCACGCTCAAGTGCGGGAAGAGGTTGAACTGCTGGAACACCATGCCCACTTCGGTGCGGATCTGCTGCAGCGCCCGGCTGGCCTTGCCGTAGGGTTCAAGGACCTTGCCGTCCACATCAAGATGGCCTTTCTGGAACTCTTCAAGACCGTTGATGCAGCGAATCATGGTGGACTTGCCGGAGCCGCTGGCACCGATGATGACCACGACCTCACCGGGGACAACGGCCAGGTCGATGTCCTTGAGCACATGCAGCTTGCCGAAGTGCTTGTTGAGCTTTTTCATGCACACGATGGGTTCGGCGCTGGGGTCGACCTTGCGTGTTTCGGTCGCCATGGTGTCTTGTGTGTTGTTCATTGTCCAACCAGCCCCTTGCGCTCGAGCATGCGCAGTCCGAGTGACAGTGTCAGGGTGATCGCCAGGTACAGCAGCGCGACCATCAGATAGACCTCCAGTGCGGTGAAGGTAGTCGCGATGTAGATCTGCCCTGGCGGACCAGCTCGCCTACGCCAATCACGGCGAACAGCGAGGTATCCTTGATGCTGATGATGCCCTGGTTGCCCAGCGCCGGAATCATGCGACGAAAGGCCTGGGGCCAGATGACGTAGCGAAAGGTCTGTACCCGGGACAGGCCCAAAGATAGGCCGGCTTCGCGCTGTCCGCGCTCGATGGACTGCACGCCACCGCGCACCACCTCGGAAATATAGGCGCCGGAGTTCACGGCTATGGCGGCGATGCCGGCGGTGACGGCATCGATCGGGCCACCCAGCAGCTGGGGCAGCCCGTAGAAAATGAACAGCACCTGTACCAGCACCGGAGTGCCGCGAAAGATCTCGATGTAGGCGATGGCCGGCCAGCGCAGCCAGTGCATCGGGCTGATGCGCAACAGCCCGAAGAAGATACCGATCAAAAAGCCGATCGCCAGGCCGCCAAACGAAATCAACAGCGTGTAGGGAATCCCCTTCAGCAGGTAGGGGATGGAGGCAAAGGCGGCCTGCCAGTCGAATTGAAAAGTGACGTCCACAAATGAGGCTCCATGGCGAGGGGGTTAACGGTAAACGGCACCATGTCCCTGGAGATGCAGTCCTCAGGGAGACAGTGCCGTCACAGCAGTGTGATGGTCATGGCAATGACCACAGAATAACTCGAAGAGTTACTCGGTGCTGCTGCTGCCAAACCACTTGCCATGGATTTCGTCGTAGGTACCGTCTTCGCGCATGGCAGCCAGGGCTTCGTTGACCGGCTCGACCAGCTCGCTACCCTTGACGAAGACGATGCCGTACTGCTGACCCTCATAGAGCGGGCCAACGACCTTGACGCGGCCGTCGCCGCGGGTCTGAGAAAAGTAGCCGACGTTGGGGGCGTCGTAGAACACCGCATCGACGCTGCCACCCAGCAGCGCCATGTACATGTCACCGGAGCCGGGATAAGGGGTGATGGTGGCGTCGTCGCCGAGGTTTTCGGTCAGATAGTCGTAACTGGTGGAGCCGATCTTGGTACCGATCTTCATGCCGGCCAGGTCGTCTACGGTCTCGACATCCTGCTGATCGGCCTTGACCAGAATCTGCAGACCGCTGTCGTAGTAGGGGTCTGAAAAATCGACGATCTTGGCGCGCTCCTCGGTAATGGTAATGCCGGCGATGGCGATATCCACGTTACCGGTCTGCACGGCCGGGATGATGCCGTTGAAGTCCATGGTGTTGAGTTCGTATTCAAAGCCGGCGCGCTCAGACACCTCACGAATGATATCCATGTCGAAACCGGTCATTTCGCCAGTTTCCTGATCCAGCATTTCGAAGGGAACGAAGCTTGGGTCAGTAGCCACCTTGACGGTGTCGGCCGCTGCCATGCCGCTCATTGCCATGCTGAGGCCCATGCAGCCTACCAGAGTGAAAGTCTTGAGTTGATATTTCATTGTTTTCCCCGTTGCCCGTGAAGAAGAAGCGGCGAGTGACTGGTTATCGAACACGGCTTCCACAATGACGAGTCGCCTATTGAGCGTCAAGCCGAAACCCGCGAGGCTTTCCGCGCGGTATCAACGTTCGGGAACTCGGGCCCATGGGAAGGCCCAATCGACAGGATGGGTCAAACCATAAAGGAGGAGCCGCAGCCGCAGGTGGTCGTGGCGTTGGGGTTCTTGACCAGGAAGCGTGCGCCGGCCAGGCCTTCTTCAAAGTCCACGACTGAGCCGACCAGGTATTGATAGGACAGCGGGTCGACCACCAGCGACACGCCGGAAAAGTCGATCAGGGTATCGTCGTCGGCGACCTCTTCGGTGAAGTCGAAACCGTATTGGAAGCCGGAACAGCCGCCGCCCGTGACATAGACCCGCAGCTTGAGCCCCGCGTTGTCCTCTTCTTCGATCAGCATATCCAGACGGGCTCGCGCACTGTCGGAGAGCAACAGCGGAGTGGGTACGAAGGATTCGGCACCGCTCATGGGTAACCTCCCCGGTAGAAGTTGAATGATATCTGATCTCGATTATCCCCATTCCCGAGCAAAAGGGTCAACAATTGTCCGGAAATGGGAAGATACCGGCTATCAGGGCATCAGTGCGGGAGCGTTCAGACCGGCGTTTTCATCGAAGCCGAACATCAGGTTGAGGTTCTGGATGGCCTGGCCCGAGGCGCCCTTGACCAGGTTGTCGATCACCGTGAGTACCACTACGGTGTCGCTGCCCTGTGGGAGATGAATGGCCAGACGGCACAGGTTGGCTCCCTTGACGCTGCGGGTCTCGGGATGACTGCCGGCGGGCATCACGTCGACGAAAGGCTCGTCGGCAAAACGCCGCTCGAACAGTGCCTGCAGGTCGTCCACCGACTGAGATTGAGTGAGCCTGGCGTAAAGCGTGGCGTGAATGCCGCGAATCATCGGTATCAGATGAGGCACGAAGGTCAGGCCGACGGGTGTGCCGGCGGCATCGCCCAGTCCCTGGCTGATTTCCGGCAGGTGACGATGACCGGAGGCACCGTAGGCCTTGAGAGACTCGCCGGCCTCGGCCAGCAGGGAAGGGACCTTGGCGCTGCGCCCCGCACCGGTGACCCCGGACTTGCAGTCGGCAATCAGCTGGCTGGGGTCGACCAGACCCGCCTCCAGCAGGGGCAGCAGGCCCAGCTGGACGGCGGTGGGGTAGCAGCCGGGCACGGCAATCAGGCGCGCTTGGCGGATCTGCTCGCGGTTGACCTCGGGTAGGCCATAGACAGCTTCTTCCAGAAGCTCCGGCGCGCCATGGGGCTGGTCGTACCATTCGGCCCAGAGTTCGGCGTCACGCAGCCGGAAGTCAGCGGACAGATCGATCACCCGAGTGCCACGCGCCAGCAGATCCCCCGCCAAAGAGTGAGCGACGCCATGCGGCGTGGCAAAGAAAACGGCGTCGCAGTTGCCTAGCAGTTCAGAATCCGGCGCGCTGAAACGCAAGTTGTCGTAGTGCCCACGCAGGCTCGGGTACAGCTCGCTGACGCCAACCCCGGCTTCGCCTCGCGAGGTGATACATTCAATTTCGACCTGGGGGTGCCCGGCCAGCAGCCTGAGCAGTTCGACACCGGTGTATCCGGTGCCGCCGACGATTCCGACCTTGATCACAGTGGACTCCTCGTTGGGCAGTGTGCGCTCTATTGGCAATATGATACACAAGATAGGGTGCCCTACCCATCGCTGACATGATGTATTGGCGATGCGCTGCTGGCGTCAAGGAAGGATAAAGACTGCGCCTGTGGATGACACGGGCACACCCAGATAAGGAATGTTGCTTGACAAATCCCAACCCCCACCGTTTCAGTCTGGAAGGTTTCCGCCGCCAACTGGCCAGCGTCGATGCATTGCCTCAGCTGTGCGTGCTGGGAGTGATATCCGGCATCATCACCGGCTGCTTGATGACGCTGTTTCGCCTGCTGCTGAGGCTGGGGGCGATGGTTTTCATGCCTGATAGCGACCCCGAAGCCTTCGAGCAGCTGACGCCAACGGTTCGCGCCTTGCTGCCGCTACTGGCCGTCACGCTGATAGGCGGCTGGCTGGCGTTCCAGCCTGTGGGCACCGGTCGTCAGATGGGTGTGGCCCATGTCATCGAACGTCTGACCTACCATCAGGGGCGCTTTCCGTTGCGCAACTGGATAACCCAGTGGTGGGTAGGGCTGGTCTCGGTGCTCGGCGGTCTCTCGGCCGGACGAGAAGGGCCTGCGATTCATCTGGGTGCTGCCGCCTGCAGCGGCCTTGGCATGTCGCTGAAGCTGCCCCATAACAGCCTGCGGGTGCTGGTCGCCTGCGGTACCGCCGCCGGCATTTCAGCGTCCTTCAATACGCCCCTGGCCGGGGTCATCTTCGCCATGGAAGTGGTGATGATGGAATACACCATCATGGGTTTCATGCCGGTGATCCTGGCGTCTATCATGGGTTCGGTGATCTCTCAGTCGGTATTTGGTTTTGCGCCGCCTTTTCAACAGGATGGTGTTGTTCTGGGTTCCTTTGTCAACCTGCCCTGGATCGCCGCCAGTGCGCTGTTGATCGGTCTGCTCGCCGGGGGGTTCGTGCGCCTGGCACGCAGTGCGCCGCGGCTGGATATCCTGCCGTTCAGTCTGCGTCTGCTGCTGGTCGGGGTGGCGGTAGGCGTGACGGCGCTGTGGTATCCCGAGGTGCAGGGCATGGGCTATGACAACATGCATCGGACCCTGCAGGGCGAGGTGGCGGTGGATGTGCTGCTGGCGATCGCCCTCGGCAAGCTGGTGCTGACCGCTGGTGCGGTGGCTTGCCGGGTGCCGGTCAGTATCATTGGTCCGATCCTGGTGGCCGGTGGCGCGGCCGGGGCGCTGTGCGGGATTCTCGGGGCCCTGCTGCTACCCAATCTGGCTGCCGATCCGGCGCTGTATGCGCTGATGGGCATGGCGGCGATGATGGCGGCAGTCCTGCAGGCACCGCTGGCGGCACTGATGGCGCTGCTCGAGCTGACGCATAACCCTCAATTGATGCTGCCGGGCATGCTGGCCGTGGTGGTCGCCTGCCTGACGGCTCGCCAGCTATGCGCCTGTGATGGTTTCTTCATCAGCGTGACGCGACATGGCCTGCACCCCCTGCAGCAGCCGCTGATGCAGGCGCTGAATCGAATTTCGGTGCCAGCGGTGATGGAGCGAAACCTGACGAGGACTCGCAGGCTCTTGACCTACGAGCAGGCCAGCGCCCTGCTGGAAGCCAATCCAGAATGGATCGTCATCGAGCGTTCCAGCGACGACAAACCGGCGCTGGCGATGAAGGCAGCGGACCTCGCCCGCTGGCTGCTGGAACACACGGAGGACGATGAGCTGATTGACAAGGATGGCATGATGGATCTGCTGGAAATTCCCGGGCAGCGCCTCGATCTGTCACCGATTCATCTTCAGGCCACCCTGTCCGAGGCCTATGAAAGGCTCAACGAAGACCTTGTGGATGCACTCTACGTGGTGCACGGTCGTCGCCCGAATCAGAAGCGCATTTCCGGTATCATCACTCGCGACGCCATCGAGCGTTACTACCGCTATAACGACCATTCCCCCGGTTAAGGAATCAAGATGTATCTGTGGATGAAAGCCCTGCACCTGGTGGCCATGGTGACCTGGTTCGCTGCGCTGTTTTATCTGCCCCGGCTGTATGTCTATCACGCCATGGCCCGGGACAATGGAGAGCAGCAAGCCATCGACCATTTCATTGTCATGGAGCGCAAGCTGTATCGCGGTATCATGACGCCGTCGATGATTGCGCTGCTGCTGTTTGGCGGGGCCATGCTGTATCTGACACCCGGCTGGCTCTCCCAGGGCTGGATGCATGTCAAGTTGACGCTGGTGGTCTTGCTGGTGGCGTATCATCATGTGTGTCTGATCTATCTCAAGCAGCTGGCTGATGGGCGCTGTACCAAGAGTCACCGTTTCTTTCGTATATTCAACGAATTGCCGGTAATTGCCCTGCTGATGATCGTCTTTCTTGCCGTCTTGAGACCGTTTTGATGATGATCACGCAGCCACTGGTGTCACTGAACTTGCCGATGGTGCTGGTGCTGTCCGGTCATGATCCCACCGGTGGTGCCGGTCTGGTGGCCGATAGCGAGGCAATAGCCGCCTGCGGCGGATGGGCGATGACCATTCCCACCGCGCTGACGGTGCAGAACTGTCGCGACGTTCAGGCCGTTTATCCGGTCAGCGGCACGCACATTCGTGAGATGGCCGCGGCGCTGGATGATCTTCCTGTGGCAGCGATCAAGGTCGGGCTGGTGGCAGACATCGACAGCCTGATGGCCGTCACCGACGTGATCCGACAGCGCCCTGGGGTGCCGGTGGTGGTGGATCCGGTACTCAAGGCCGGCGGAGGCACCGAGCTGTCCGGCGCCGAGCTGCAGGATGCCTTTCGTGAGCTGCTGCTGCCCCATGTGGATATCCTTACGCCCAATCGACACGAGCTGGCGCGTCTGGCCGGCCCCGATCACAGCAACGACACCCAGCGTGTGGTCAGCCTGCTTCACCTGGGCTGCCCGGCGGTGCTGGTCACCGGGACCGACGATCCTGAGCCGGGATCCGCATCGGATCGGGTAGTGCATACCCTGCATCGCCCCCATGGTGATCGGCAGTGGGAATGGCCAAGGTTACCCGGCAGCTATCACGGCTCCGGCTGCACCCTGGCCGCGGCGCTGGCCGCGCGAATGGCGCTGGGCGAAGGTCTGGTAAGCGCCTGTGAGCAGGCCCAGGCCTTTACCTGGCAGGCACTGCAGCATGGCTGGCAGCCAGGGCAGGAGCAGTATCTGCCGCGGCGTTTGTGGGAGTTGCCGCTGGTACCGTTCACAGCGGTATGATGACAAACCCGCGGTGTGGGCTGGCCTTTGCTGCGCGGCACGCCGAAAATGAAGGTTCAAAGGCTAGCCGACAGCCAAGCATGCGGGAGGATACCCACGGGTATCCCACGGCTTGCTAAAAGGTTATCCAAGAAACTATCCACAGGTGAAAGCCGCGCCACACGTGGCCTGTAGCCGAAGTGAGCTTTTCCTTCAACAGGATGAAGAGGTTGACATGACCACATCTGCACAGCTCTTTGAGCAGGCTTGCCAGCACATTCCCGGCGGCGTCAATTCGCCTGTCCGCGCGTTCAAGGGAATGCATCGTCCGCCGGTCTTTATGCAGCGTGCCCAGGGCGCCTATCTCTTCGATGTGGAAGGCAATCGCTATATCGATTACGTGAACTCCTGGGGGCCGATGATTACCGGCCATGCCGATCCCGATGTGCTCGGTGCGGTCCGCGAGCGCCTCGAGCAGGGGCTGTCGTTTGGCACGCCGACCGCCATCGAAACCACCATGGCCGACCTGATCTGCGAGATCATTCCGTCCATCGAGATGGTGCGCATGACCTGTTCCGGCACCGAGGCCACCATGTCGGCGATTCGTCTGGCACGTGGCTATACCGGACGCGACAAGATCGTCAAGTTCGAGGGCAACTACCACGGCCATTCCGATTCGCTGCTGGTCAAGGCCGGTTCCGGTGCGCTGACCCATGGCGAGCCCAGTTCACCAGGTGTGCCGGCGTCACTGGCCGAGCACACCGTGACGCTGTCCTACAACGACATCGATGCGGTGGAAGACTGCTTCGATGAGATTGGCGATCAGATTGCCTGCATCATCGTCGAGCCGGTGGCTGGCAACATGAACTGCATACCTCCCCAGCCGGGTTTTCTCGAGTCGCTGCGCCGGGTCTGCGATCGACACGGCAGCGTGCTGATCTTTGACGAGGTGATGACCGGCTTTCGCGTGGCGCTGGGTGGTGCCCAGGCCCACTTTGGCATCGTCCCGGACCTGACCTGCCTGGGCAAGATCGTCGGTGGCGGCATGCCGGTGGGCGCCTTTGGCGGGCGTCGCGATATCATGGAAGAGATCTCCCCTTTGGGTCCGGTTTATCAGGCCGGCACCCTGGCGGGCAATCCGCTGGCCATGGCGGCGGGCGTGGCACTTCTCAGCAAGGTGCGTGAACCTGGTTTTCATGATGCCCTGGCCCAGCGCGTCACTACCCTTTGCCAAGGGCTCGAGGAGCGTGCCGAAGCCGCAGGAATCAGCCTGATCACCCAGAGCGCCGGAGGCATGTTCGGACTGTTCTTTACCGGACAGAGTCGTGTGGATAACTTCGCCCAGGCCACCGCCTGTGATAGCGAGGCTTTCCGCAAGTTCTTCTCCGGCATGCTCGATCAGGGAGTGTATCTGGCACCCTCTGCCTTCGAGGCTGGCTTCATGTCCAGCGCCCATACCCCGGAGCATATCCAGGCAACCCTCGATGCGGCTGAGACTGTCTTCGCCAACATGCGCCAGAGCTGAGGTTGCTGAAGGCGTAATGCAAGGAGAACCAGAATGACGCAGCACGACCCACAGGGTTCGTCATACGACTCGTCGCAAAACATGGATAACGTGGCACTTGATGCCTTGGTCGAGAGCTTGAGTCGTTGGCATCGAGAGCAGGCCGTCGACACGACCGGCACACCAGGCGTGCCTGAGGTCTTGGATCGTCGCCTGACAGCATGTCTCGATGCCCTTGGCGAAGTCATGCAAGGCGATGAGGATCAGCTGCGACTCAAGGCACTGGGCGGCTGGCTGCGGGAGAGTCTCGAGCGCTTGACGCCGCAACTTCAGGCACGCTCCCAGCGTGCGCTCCCGCGCAGCTGGGCCAAGGACCACGGCTCACTGCGGCTGGTTGACGAAACCCGGGTATTGCTGGCCCATGCCATCGACCGGCCGCCTGGCCAACCCGATATCGACGGGCTACAAGACCCGGCTGAAGATGTTGCCTCGCTGCTGGTGGGCCTGGAAATGGCCGATAGGCAGGAGCTGGCACGAGTTGCCCTGGATGGCTACCTGGGCCACAGCGGCGACTACCACATGGCGCGGCTGTTAGCGTTGTATCGCGTGCTGGCCAGCCTGCGGGGAGCCTGGATGGCGTTATGTCAGGATGCGATCGAGGACCCGGATGAGGTACCGCCGTCGGCTTGGATGGTCGAGCATCTGGGTGCGGCGCGGCGCTATCTGAGCTTGGCTGAGGGGCATGCCGAGTTCCGTTTTCCTCCCTTGGTGATCGGTGTCGGTGTATCGGGCAGCGGAAAGAGCCGCTTTACCCGCACATTAGTGGGAGGACTGGGTGCAGTGCGTCTGGAGTCGCAGAGTGAGCGCTGTCGCATACATGAAGGTTATCCACAGCCAGATAACAGTAAGAAGGCTGAGGATAAGTATGGCGCTCAGGTGACCGATGATACTTACCGTCGTCTGGCCCAGTGTACCGGTTGGCTACTCGATGGCGGCTTTCCGGTGTGCGTGGACAGTACCTGTCTGACCCGTGTGCAACGCCGCCAGCTTTGGCAACAGGCCGAGAGTCGCGGGCTGCCGGTGCTGCTGGTCAGCTTCGAGGCCGATGAGGCAACGCTTAGACGGCGCATCGGCAAGCGCGCCACACGCAATGGCATCACCAAAGCCGAGAGTCTCGCAGTGCTTGAGGCTCAGCAGGCAGCCTTCGAACCCTTCGACGATGAAGAGCGGTTGCATCTGGTAAGGCTCGATACTACCGCCGATAACGCAGCGGAAACCTTGGCCGCTCTAATACAGGAGAACGTCAGGTTCAGTTGACCGACTCTGTCGATCCCGGGACTCAGTGCTGCCTCTGCGGGGGCGCACCGAGGTTCTGGCGCGCCCAGTTGACGGCTTGAACCCGGTTATGCACATCGATTTTCTTGAAGATGTTGTATAGGTGTGACTTGACCGTATTCTCGCTGACGGCCAGGCGCTCGGCGATTTCCACGTTCGAGGCACCCGAACCCAGCAGGCCGATGATCTCAAGTTCTCGCTGGGTCAAGCCCGCCGCCGGACGATAGGCATTTTGCTGCTGCAGGCGGAAAAGTTCGAGCATGCGCCCCATCAGTGAACGAGACATCCATAGATGGCCATCCAGCAGAGTGAGTAATCCCTTGCAGATCAAAGGCAAAGCATCATTTCGATAGAATACTCCCTGCAGCTGTATGGTCGAGAGCATATCAGCGGCCTGGTTTTCATCATCCAGATTGAACGCGGCAAGCGAAGTCTGGGACGCATCGGTTATTCGACTCTGCCACTCCTGTATGGATGATTCATTTGCATGATCAACATCGATAAGAACCAGCACACGCTCGTTGTCGGGAGCGGTCCAATCATTATCGGGCGCTGCCATGTTGACCGGAATCCCGAGCTCCTGCTGCAGGTAGTCCAGGAATAGCTGGGACTGTGGGGTGATCTCTGTCACCAGCACGATCGCTCCCTTCTTCTTTACCATTGAGTTACCTCGACGATGAATTGGCATATGGCATCAGTCGGTGCCCGAAGCCGCGCTGAAACCATGGAGTATATCAATATGGTAGTTGCAATTCTTAACCTCTGACTACAGGTACGCTGAAACATCTCATGCTTTCGCGTTGAAAGCGTACACAGGCATGATGAATAGCTAAAATATTGCACCATGTCCGATGGGAGCTTTCGTTCGATGGTGGGCCATCAGCATCAAGCTCATTTAATATTTACTCAATCGGCAGAGGATTCAGGTAATGATATCAACCAAGCTGGTGCTGGCTAGTGGTAATTTCGGAAAGTTGCGAGAATTCAGGGAGCTGTTGGCCCCGCTGGGGTATGAGGTGGTTGCGCAGTCCGCATTCGATGTGCCTGATGTCGAGGAAACCGGACTGACTTTTATCGAAAATGCCCTGCTAAAGGCCAGAGAGGCCTGTCGTGTGAGCGGTTTGCCGTCGCTGGCTGATGATTCTGGCCTGGAGGTGGACGCCCTGGACGGGCAGCCGGGCATCCATTCTGCGCGCTTTGCCGGTGAGCCCAAGGATGATGGCCGCAACAATCAGCGGCTGCTTGAGTTGCTCGCTGAGGCGCCGTCCGGGCAGCGTTCGGCGCGGTACTGGTGTGTAGTGGTGCTGATGCGCCACCCCGGGGATCCGGTACCGATCATCGTGCAGCGTAGCTGGGAGGGCGAAATCCTGACTCAGCCGAGCGGTGAAGGTGGTTTTGGCTATGATCCGCTGTTTCAGATCAGCGAGCTTGGCAAGACGGCTGCCGAGCTCAGCGCCGAGCAGAAAAACCAGCTGAGTCATCGTGGCCGGGCAACCCGGCGGCTGCTCGAACTGCTGTCTGCCGAAACAGTCGCCTGATGGTGACTCAGCTCCCGTTGAGCCAGTCAGTAAGGAGCGCTTTGCCGCCCCTTTCGCTCTATGTTCATGTGCCTTGGTGCGTGCGCAAATGCCCTTACTGCGACTTCAACTCGCATGGTGTCGGCGGTAACGCGGCTCTGCCCGAGGATGACTACCTTAAGGCGCTGGTGGCCGATCTAGATGCTGATCTAGCGCTTGCCGCGGGGCGTGAACTGGTCAGCATATTCATCGGCGGGGGCACGCCAAGCCTGATGAGCGCGGAATTCTACCAGCGTCTGCTGGATGCCCTGGCGGCACGTCTGCCCTTGGCTCGGGATATTGAAATCACCCTGGAAGCCAATCCAGGTACTCTTGAACATGGACGCTTCAAGGGCTATCGCCAGGCGGGAATCAACCGGCTATCGCTCGGCGTACAGAGCTTCCACGACCAGCAGCTCAAGGCGCTAGGCAGGATTCACGGCGGCAGGGAAGCGCTGACGGCCATCGATGAGGCCTTGCGAGCCGGCTTCGACAATCTCAATATCGATCTGATGCACGGCCTGCCTGAACAAACGCCTGCGCTGGCGCTTGCGGATCTGAAGCAGGCCATCGACCTCTCGCCAACACATCTTTCCTGGTATCAGCTGACGCTGGAACCGAATACCGAATTCCATTCGCACCCTCCCCGCCTGCCAGAAGAAGAAATGCTGTGGGATATTCAGGACCTGGGGCATGAGCGACTCGAGGCGGCGGGCTTTAAACGCTACGAGATTTCAGCCTATGCTACCGAACAGCGCCATTCACGACACAATCTCAACTATTGGCAGTTCGGGGATTATCTGGGGATTGGCGCGGGAGCTCATGGCAAGATCAGTGCTGCCGGTGAACAAGGCATGATCATCGAGCGGCGCTGGAAGGTGCGTCAACCTGACTCTTATCTGCGGCGAATCAATGATCCTCGAGGCTTCGTCGCCGGCCAGCGGCGTCTCGAGGACGACGAGCTGCCGCTGGAGTTCTCAATGAATGCTCTGCGGCTGGTCGATGGCGTGCCAATGTCCACGTGGGAACTCGCGACGGGACGCCCCCGGCGGCAGCTGGAAGCGGGTCTTGCCGAGGCGCGTGTAAAAGGCCTGCTGGCTGACGACAAGGATGGATTTCGTGCGACGGATCGCGGTCTACTATTCCTCAACGAGTTGCTGGCCCTGATCAGCGAGACGGGCAGCGATGGATGAAGTATCCCAACCAAGGAGTTGTACGCATGAGCAGGACCACTCGTTTTATTGTACCCCTGGCAGCCGCTGTACTGATCACCGGCTGTGCTACTACTGATCCCTACTCCGGCCAGACCCAGCGCAGTAAAACGGGTACCGGTGCCGCGATCGGCGCGGCGGTGGGCGCCGCCGCCGGCGCATTGAGCGGCAGCGGAAGCACCAGCCGTCGTGACCGTGCCTTGATTGGTGCCGCGGTGGGTGCCGCGGCCGGTGGTGGTATCGGTGTCTATATGGATCGGCAGGAAGAAGAACTGCGTCGCAGCATGCAGGGCACCGGCATCGAGGTGGATCGTCGTGGTGACGACATTACGCTCAACATGCCCAGCGGTGTCACCTTCGGCTTTGACTCCAGTAACCTGACCCCGGCTGCAAACAGTGCGTTAAATGATGTGGCCAATGTGCTGGTGCAGTATCCCGACACCCGAATCAACATTGCTGGCCATACTGACAGCACCGGCGACGCCGGTTACAACCAGGGACTGTCCGAGCGCCGCGCGCGCAGCGTTGGCAACTATCTATCCCAGGCCGGAGTTTCCAGTGGTCGCTTGAACATGGTCGGCTATGGGGAAAACCAGCCCGTTGCCAGCAACAGTACCGAAAGTGGACGTGCCCAGAACCGTCGCGTGGAAATCACGCTGAGCCCTACCGGTCAGTAGTGAACTGATCGCATATAGTGAATGCCCGCAGCCAAGCAAGGCTGTGGGTTTTTTCTAGCACTCGGTTCTTTACGTAAAGAAGGTTGGTTTACGTATGCAGGAAACTGCAGCTGACAGAATCTGCCCTCTTGCACTCAGCAAGAGACGTTTGGGCTAGCGGAAGTGGCCCAGGGTGCGCGAAATGGATATTCGAACTACTTGGACTTGGCAAAAAAGAGAGAATTAAAATGAATACTACTTTCTGGACACCGGAGCTTTTGCAAGAAGCACTCAGGGGGAAATGGTTAGTTGAACCCTCGATGGAGTGGCAGCCGATGCAGGTCCGTGTTCGGGCAGTCAAACGAGTCAACCCCAAGTTCAGTGGGGATATGATTAACATCATAAGAAAACCTGCCGAAATACAAAGAGCTTACGATGAAATAACCGCAGGTAACAAGAAAGGCGGCTGTATTGTGATCAGGAATGCCCTAGTGGAAAGTGCGGGTGTATTAAAAGAACTGGGTATTCCGGTCATGGCCACTCCTAGAGGTGGTGCACTCAGAAGGATGGCTATCTTTAGAAGGGAAAGGTACGACGGCCCGGTTATTTGCGTTACAGGAACAGCCGGAAAGACGTCAGTAAGAGGCATGATATATGAAATTGCTAAGTCGCAGTTCAAGACGGTTCAAAACAGAGGGAACTGGAACTTCAGAGATCATGTCTTTGAAAATATAGCATCGATGCCAATAGATACAAAATGTGCAGTACTGGAAATTGGTTTGGGCCAAAAAAATGTACGACTGAGTGATGTGGTATCTGTATTGAAGCCCAGCATTTCTGTGGTGACCTCCATAGGTGTTGGCCATATGGATGCCATCGGGAGTACTAGCGAGGTAGAGGATGAACTAGAATCCGCGTTCAAGGCGAAAATGGAAGTCGTTGATCATATGGCTGATGATTCATTTGCTGTTGTGGCCAGTGATATTACAATGAGTAAAGAAGTTATATCAATCCTGAAGAACAAGGTGTCATCCTATAAAACCGTAGGTGGTCAACCTCTCGATTCGGTGAAGATGCTTGAACGAGAGTGGAAGGACGGCAAAAACAGGCTGCTGGTTGAAAGCAATGGCACGCAATATCGCTACGATCTCGCTGCGCCTGGAGAACATATGGCAAAAAATAGCTTGATCGCTATTTGTGTTGCCGAAAAGCTGGGCATCAGTATGGAGAAAACATTAGCCAACCTGAAAAAATTCACTCCCAGACCGGGAAGAGCAAAGCTGATAGATCTCGAGAGTCGGTCGGGAAAAAAGGTTGTTATCTTTGACGACTCAAGAAATTCGACGCCATTGTCGCTGGCAAGCTCGCTGGTTACTTTTGAGGAAATTGCCAAAGATAAAAACAAGGTTGCCATATTGGGAGAGGTTGGTGAATTCCATGTTGGAAAGGACATGGAAGGTTTTCACCGTAATCTGGCAAAAGAAATAAAAGAAAAAGAATTTAAAAGAGTTCTCGTGATGGGCGATTCAATGAAATATTTCGTTGATGAGTACAATGATGCCTCGTATTTTGAAACCTTTGAAGATCTCTGCAAAGAGTTTATCGGCGGCATTGATGATGATTGTCATGTCTTGATCAAGGCATCGGCACATATGAAGTTTCAAACCCTGGCAGCCATGATCGTTGAGAACCCTGAGTTCAAACACCTGAATTCATAGAATATTAATCCGACAATCATCCACGTCGGGATGGTAGCGGTTGACCGCTGATAGCAGATGGCTCACTTGCCGATGCAGAAACTGCCAAAGATCTCGCCGAGCAGGTCGTCGGCGCTGAATTCGCCGGTGATTTCCCCCAGCGCCTGCTGGGCGTCGCGCAGATCTTCGGCCAGCAGCTCGCCGGCGGCGTAGCCTGCAAGCTGTGCCTCGCCATTTTCAAGAGCGATGTCGGCGCGCTCCAGGGCGTCCAGATGGCGGCGGCGAGCGGAGAAACGGCCTTCGGTGGTGGCGGAAAAGCCCATCACGGCCTTGAGGTGCTCCTTGAGGTTATCCACACCCTCACCGGAGCGGGCAGAGAGCCTGATCACCGGCGGTGTTGTGGATAAGTCAGTTCCCGGCGCTTCGCCGCTGGTATCGATCTTGTTGCGCACCAGAGTTAGCCGGCTTTGATCGGGCAGGCGCTCGACGAACTCCGGCCAGATGGCCATGGGGTCCGTGGCGTCGGTCGTTGCAGCATCGAGCAGCAGCAGCACCCGGTCGGCTTTGTCGATCTCGGCCCAGGCGCGAGCCACGCCGATCTGTTCCACGGCGTCGGGGGTGTCCCTGAGTCCGGCGGTATCGATGATGTGCAGCGGCATGCCGTCGAGCTGGATATGTTCGCGCAGCACGTCACGCGTGGTGCCGGCGATATCGGTGACGATGGCAGTGTCCTGCTCGGTCAGGGCGTTGAGCAGGCTGGACTTGCCGGCGTTGGGACGACCGGCGATGACCACGTTCATGCCTTCGCGCATCAGCGCGCCCTGGCTTGCCGCGGCGCGTACCCTGGTCAGCTCGTCGCGTACTTCGCTGAGCTTGGCGGCCACATGGCCGTCGGCCAGGAAGTCAATTTCTTCCTCGGGGAAGTCGATGGCGGCCTCGACATACAGACGCAGCTCGATCAGCCGCTCGACCAGCGCCTGAACGCGTCTGGAGAACTCGCCCTGCAACGAGTGCAGGGCGTTCTCGGCGGCGCTGCGCGAACTGGCCTCGATCAGGTCAGCGATGGCTTCGGCCTGGGCCAGGTCCAGCTTGTCGTTGAGAAAGGCACGCTCGGAGAACTCACCGGGGCGCGCCAGCCGCGCCCCCAGCTGCAGGCAGCGTTCGAGCAGCATATCCATGATCACCGGGCCGCCGTGGCCCTGCAGCTCAAGCACGTCTTCGCCGGTGAAGGAATAAGGGCCGGCAAAGAACAGGGCGATGCCTTCGTCGATGGGGCCTTTCTCGCCCTGGAAGGGGCCGTAGACGGCTTTTCTTGGTTCAGGACATAGCCCGATCACCGCCTGGGCGATATCGTCGCTGGCAGGCCCGGAAACGCGAATGATGCCAACGCCACCGCGGCCGGGCGGGGTCGCCAGAGCGGCGATGGTGTCCTGGGTATAGAGGCGCTCGGCCATCGATGTCTCCTGACGAGAGATTGGCATATTGTCGGTGTCGTCGGCGCCAAACGCCAGACCCCCGCAAGAGCGGGGGTCTGAGCGTCGAGCGCGGCGGGAATCACCATTCACGCTATTTGGTCTTGAGTCCCTTGCCGATGCTCGGATCTCTTTCGATGTTGCGCGTGATCACGTACTGCTGGGCAATGGAGATCACGTTGTTGACCACCCAGTAGATGACCAGACCCGCCGGGAACCACAGGAAGAAGAAGGTGAAGACGATCGGCAGCATCCTCATGATCTTGGCCTGGGTCGGGTCCGGAGGCGTCGGATTGAGCAGCTGCTGTATGAACATCGATGCGCCCATCAGGATCGGCAGAATGAAGTAGGGATCCTTCACCGACAGATCCTGAATCCACAGCATGAAGGGCGCGTGACGCAGCTCGACCGACTCCAGCAGCATCCAGTACAGCGCGATGAACACCGGCATCTGCACGAGTATCGGCAGACAGCCGCCCAGAGGGTTGATCTTCTCCTTCTGGTAGAATTTCATCATTTCCTGGGACATCTTCTGGCGGTCGTCGCCGAACTGCTCCTTCAGGCGCTGCATTTCCGGACCGAGCTTGCGCATGCGGCCCATGGACTTGTAGGCCTTGGCGGAGAGTGGCCACAGTGCCGCCTTGACCATCACGGTCAGAATCACGATGGACCAGCCCCAGTTGCCGATCAGGCCATGAATCTTGTCGAGCAGCCAGAACAAGGGGTTGGCGATGAACCACAGCCAGCCGAAATCGACGGTCAGCTCCAGATGGGGGGCGACTGCCTCCAGCTGCTTCTGTACCTTGGGGCCCATGTAGAGCGTGGCTTCCAGGGTGGCCTCGCTACCTGGTGCCACGCTGACGTTGGGCCCGGCAAAGGCGGCCACGTTGCGACCTTGGGAGTCGGTGCTGGCGTAGTAGAGGTTCTGCTGATCCTGGGGCGGCGCCCAGGCCGTGGTGAAGTAGTGCTGGATCATGGCGACCCAGCCACCCTTGACGTCACGGTTCTCGACCTTGCCTTCCTGGATATCCTTGAACTTGACCTTCTCGTAGCGGGTATCCGGCGAGGAGTAGGCCGCGCCCAGGAAGGAGCGCATGCCCATCTTGGGGCCACTGGACGGATCGGGGCTGTCATCCCTGGCCAGCTGGCCGATAAAGCGTGCCGATACCGGCGTTTCACCGGCGTTGGCCAGGTGATAGGACACCTTCACCGCATAGTTGTCACGCTCGAACTGGAAGCGCTTGATGACGTTGACGCCATTGATGGTGGCGGTGAAGGCAACGTCCAGCTGATTCTCGCCCTCCGCCAGCTGATACTGGGTCTTTTCCGGCGTGAAGGCGATGCGTCCCTTGTGATCATCCAACTGCAGACCGGAGCGTGCCACGTAGCTACGACCGCCATTGTCTGCCAGCAACACGAAGGGGCGATCGGCATCAAGAGTCAGGTCATGCTTGGGTAGCGCAGCATAGACCACATCGCCACCGAGGGGGTCGATTCGCAGATCCAGCACATCCGTGGTAACGGCGACAAGGTCCCGGCTGTTCGATGCAGAGGCAGGTGCCTGGCCGGGGATCGAAGCGCCGATGTCTTCGCTCGCGCTGGGCTGGCTGGGCGCCAACAGGTCGTCTTTGCTTGAGCTGGGCGGAGCCGCGGCCTGCTCGTTGGTGACAGGCGCGTCGGGCGCCGTGGCCACCTGCCCATAGTCCTGATTCCACTGTACGACGATCAGATAGGCGAGAAGCGCCAGAGGAATCAGCAGAAATAGTCGTTTTACGTCCATGAAGGGTCTGCCCGATGGAGGGGTGAACATTCCGATGGCGAAACGCGGATCGCACACCTGATATAAACGAAAGCCTGCCAGCGGCAGGCCAGCGTCAGATGCTGAGCGTCGGTGTTCAACACGGCTTCGTCAAGAAGCGTAGCGCCCTGGATCGCATCGAGCGCATGCTGTCCCGCAGTGCGGGCCACTCAGCGTTTGCCCTCGAGCTTCTGCAGCTCTCGATCCAGGCGTCGCCACATGCCTTGCAACTGGCGATGAACCGTTTCGTTATCCAACTCATCAAGGCCACGCCTGGCCAGCAGCACGATGTCTGCAGAGGGAAGCTGGTGCTGGCGAAGCCGAATGGACTCTCTTGCGATGCGTTTGAAGCGGTTCCGGTCAACGGCGCGCCGAACGTTCTTCTTGCTGAAGATAAGACCGAGGCGAGGGTGGCCCAGGGAGTTAGGTGACGCCAGCGCCATCAGTCCCTTGCCGTGTACCTTGCAGGTCGCCGTATCAAAGACGCGTCGGTAGTCACCGGCGGTCAGCAGTCGCAGCCGCCGGGGATAGCCCTGACAGGACACGCGAAGTCAGCGATCAGGCGCTGAGACGCTTGCGTCCCTTGGCGCGGCGACGCGCCAGGACAGCACGACCGGCTTTGGTGGCCATGCGAGCACGGAAGCCATGGTTGCGCTTGCGCTTGATAACGCTGGGTTGAAATGTGCGTTTCATAACTGGTCATTCCCACAGTAGGTTTCTGAAAATTTTAGGCGTTACTCAGGCGCCCGGGTTCTTTGCAGAATCCAGGCAGATTCAGTCAAGGACCGGAGATTGTAGTGACTTGCGAGCCCGGGCGCAATTTTTCCATCATCGCCGTCGCGGCCTACACGAAAGAATCCCCGCGCATTACTATCACTATAAAAGAGAAGTTCTATTACACCCTGTTATTATTAGTGGGGAAAGTTTTTGTGCATAAGCCATTAAACCTCACTTAAATCAAACACTTATTGGCAAATAAAAACTGTGAATAACGGCCGGAAAAACTGAAGATTCCCGGTGTGCAAGTGGTGAACAAGTGGCGATATCATCCACAGCACACAGTCAATCAAGATATCATCCGCAGGACATGCTCAGTGCCCAGGGTGGGTTTTCCACAGCATCTTCGGTTGGTTTCCGGGTGTGGATAACTGCAGTGCTGGGCGATACAATACGCGGTCGTTCTTCAACCCGTTTCTCAACCCAGGGGTGTGGCCGCGTGTCGATAGCTCTCTGGCAGCAATGCCTGGAAACCCTGCAGGACGAGCTCAGCTCGCAGCATTTCAATACCTGGATTCGTCCCCTCCAGGCAGAGGAGGAGGAAGGCTCCAATCAGCTGCGGTTGCTGGCACCCAATCGTTTCGTCCGCGACTGGGTCTGTGACAAGTATGTACAGCGCATCAACGAGTTGATGCGCGAGCTCTCGTCGGGACAGCCTCCCAAGCTGGTAGTGCTGGTGGGCAGTCGCCGAGCGGCGGCCACGCCCAAGCCGCGCAAGCTGGGGCACCCTGTGTCTGCCTCACCCAGGGCACCAGCGGTACACACCCCCGCGCGCAGCGGTGGCTCCGACGAGCGTGATATCGAAAGCCTGCGTGATGAAGGCGTTGGCGGAGATTTCCAACGCACCGGTGAACGGCAGGTTCAGGTAGAGGGCAGCCTCAAGCACAACAGCGGCTTGAACCCGAACTTCACGTTTGAAACCTTCGTCGAGGGCAAGTCGAACCAGCTGGCCAGAGCGGCCTCACGGCAGGTGTCAGAGAACCCCGGCGGCGCCTACAACCCGCTGTTTCTATATGGCGGCGTGGGCTTGGGCAAGACTCACCTGATGCATGCGGTGGGCAATGCGCTTGCTGTCCGGCGTGGCAATGCCCGGGTCGTCTACCTGCACTCCGAGCGCTTCGTTGCCGATATGGTCAAGGCGTTGCAGCTTAATGCCATTAATGACTTCAAACGCTTTTATCGCAGCGTCGATGCGCTGTTGATCGACGATATTCAATTCTTTGCCGGCAAGGAGCGCTCCCAGGAAGAGTTTTTCCACACCTTCAATGCGCTGCTTGAAGGTGGCCAGCAGATGATTCTGACCTCCGATCGCTACCCGAAGGAGATCAGCGGGGTCGAGGAGCGCCTCAAATCGCGTTTCGGCTGGGGACTGACCGTGGCCATCGAGCCTCCTGAGCTCGAGACCCGGGTTGCCATCCTGATGAAGAAGGCCGATCAGGCCAAGGTGGATCTTCCCCACGAGGCGGCCTTCTTCATTGCCCAGAAAATCCGCTCCAACGTGCGTGAGCTGGAAGGGGCGCTCAAGAAGGTCATTGCTGACTCGCACTTCATGGGCAAACCTATCACCCAGGATTTCATTCGCGAGTCGCTCAAGGACCTGCTGGCACTGCAGGACAAGCAGGTCGGTGTGGATAACATTCAGCGCACGGTGGCGGAATACTACAAGCTCAAACTGACCGAGCTGCTCTCCAAGCGGCGTTCGCGCTCGATCGCCAGGCCGCGGCAGGTGGCGATGGCGCTGGCCAAGGAATTGACCAATCATAGTCTGCCCGAGATCGGTGATGCCTTCGGGGGGCGCGATCACACCACGGTGTTGCACGCGTGCCGCAAAGTGAAGGAACTGCGGGAGGAAAGCGCAGATATTCGCGAGGATTACAAGAATCTGCTGCGGCTGTTGACCAGCTGATTCGTTGCAACGCTCAGTTTGGTTCGAGCGGTCGCATGGCGGGCCTCGAATCCTCACAGGACAAGACGTGGAGTCCAAATGAAATTTTCCATTTCCCGAGAAGCACTATTGCGGCCCTTGACGCTGGTCGCCGGCGTAGTGGAGCGCCGACATACCCTGCCAGTGCTGTCTAATGTGCTGATCCAGGTGGAGCAGGATCAGATATCGCTGACCGGCACCGATCTTGAGGTCGAGCTGGTAGGTCGCACGGTGGCGAGTCAGGTGGACGAGGCAGGCAGCATTACTCTGCCGGCGCGCAAGCTGATGGAAATTTGCAAATCGCTGCCCGACCAGGCCGAGGTGCAACTCTCGCTGGAGGGCGAGCGTGCGGTGCTGCGCAGTGGCCGTTCCAGATTCACTCTGTCGAGCCTGCCGGCGGCGGAGTTCCCGAGTATCGATGATGGCCAGGCCAATACCGAGCTGAGCTTGCCGCGAGGCACGCTGAAACACCTGATTGATACCACGGCCTTTGCCATGGCTCAGCAGGATGTGCGCTATTACCTCAATGGCATGCTGTTCGAGTTTACCGCTAACCTGGTTCGCACCGTGGCAACCGATGGACACCGTCTGGCGGTGTGCTCGCGTCCCGTGGAAACTCCCTTAAGCGAACCACACAAGCTGATTGTGCCGCGCAAGGGCGTGATGGAGCTGGTGCGTCTGCTGGATGACGGCGAAGATCCGGTCAGCTTGACTCTGGGTGCTACCCATGTACGTGTGCATACCGGCGACTTCACCTTTACCTCGAAGCTGGTGGACGGCAAGTTCCCCGATTACGAACGCGTGCTTCCCAGAGGCGGTGACAAGGTGCTGATCGCCGATCGTGCCGGACTGCGCCAGGTGTTGTCGCGCGCTGCCATCCTGGCCAACGAGAAATATCGCGGCGTGCGACTGTATCTTGAGGAAGGCAACCTCAAGGTAATGGCCAACAATCCTGAATCTGAAGAAGCCGAGGTAAATATTGGTGTCGAGTACAGCGGTGCTTCTCTGGAAATCGGATTCAACGTGGTTTATCTGATCGATGTGCTCAACGTCTTGAATGAGGATCGAGTGCAGATAACGCTGGCCGACTCCAACAGCAGTGGCCTGATAGAAGAGCCAGGCGGTGGTGATGCGCTCTATGTCGTCATGCCGATGCGCCTGTAATCACCTTGGCGGCGTCGGCATTGGCGCCGCCAAGAATTGTCGCCCATGCCTCTAGATCGCCTTTCTTTTCAAGGACTTCGAAACCTTCAGCCGCTGGAGCTGAAGCCGGGTTCTGGCATCAATTTGTTTGTCGGTGATAACGGCAGCGGCAAGACCAGCCTGCTGGAAGGAATCTATATCCTCGGCATGGGACGCTCCTTTCGCACCCGCCATCTACGCCATGCCATTCATCATGATGCCGACCAGCTCACGCTTCACGGACGACTTCTGGGTGAGCCATCCAGTGAGCCGCCCGTGCCCATCGGGGTGCGCAGGCACCGTGATGCCAGTGAGCTGGAGATGCGTTTGGACAGCGAGAAGGTGGATCGCTTGGCACGCCTGGTTGAAGCACTGCCCCTGCAGTTGATCAATCCTGATGCATTTCGGCTTCTCGAAGGACCTCCCAGTGGACGACGCGAGTTTCTCGACTGGGGAGTGTTTCACGTGAAACATGACTTCTTGTCGGCCTGGCGTTGTTTCAGGCGTGCGCTCAAACATCGGAATGCCCTGCTCAGACATGGTAGAATAGAGGATGCAGCGCTTGATGCCTGGGAGCGGGAGCTTGCGCATTGGGGCGAGGTGCTCGATGTACTGCGCCAAGAGTGGATACAGTCCTTCGAGCCGGTCTTCATGGAAACGCTCAGCGGCTTGATCGAGCTGCCGGGCTTGGAGCTGCGCTATACAAGAGGCTGGGATCGCAAGCGAGCTCTGAGGGACGTGTTGGAACAGAGCCGAATGACCGATCGGCAGGTGGGTTTTACCCAGCAGGGTCCTCAGCGTGCCGATATCGGAATTCGCTACTGCAAGAGACCCGCTGTCGAGGTGCTGTCACGCGGTCAGCAGAAGCTGGTAGTCAGCGCGCTCAAGCTGGCCCAGGGGCGCTTGCTGGAGCAGACGACCGAGCGCTCATGCCTCTACCTTATCGACGATCTCCCCGCAGAGCTGGATGCCGATCACAGGCGCGTTTTTTGTCAGTGGCTTGAGCGAATGCGCTGTCAGGCATTTATTACCAGCGTTGACCCCGGAGCGCTGGACAACAGTTGGGAGACAGACACGGCAGTTTCAATGTTTCACGTGAAACATGGCGAAATCGAACAGGGGTAGTGGTCGCCAATGGACAGAGAGACCTCACGACGGAGTAGTCAATGACAGAGCAGGCTTATAATTCATCAAGCATCAAGGTCCTCAAGGGGCTGGATGCGGTACGCAAGCGCCCTGGCATGTACATCGGCGATACCGATGATGGCACCGGCCTGCACCACATGGTTTTCGAGCTGGTGGATAACTCCATCGATGAGGCGTTGGCGGGACACTGCAGCGAAATCCGCGTGGTGATTCATCCAGACGAGTCGATCACCGTCAGTGATAACGGGCGTGGCATTCCTACCGATATCCATGAAGGCGAAGGCGTATCGGCTGCCGAAGTGATCATGACCGTGCTGCATGCGGGCGGCAAATTCGATGATAACTCCTACAAGGTCTCCGGCGGGCTCCATGGCGTTGGCGTCTCGGTGGTCAATGCGCTGTCAGAAGAGCTGAAGCTGACCATCTGGCGCAACAATGAGGTTCATGAGCAGATCTATCATCACGGCGTTCCCGCTTCACCGCTCAAGGTTGTTGGCAAGACCGAGAAGAGCGGTACCCGAGTGCATTTTAGGCCGTCGGCCAAGACGTTTGGAAACATCGAGTTTCATTATGAAATTCTGGCCAAGCGCCTGCGTGAGCTGTCGTTTCTGAACTCCGGGGTGGCGATTCGCCTGATCGATGAGCGCTCAGGCAAGGAAGAGCTGTTTCACTATGAGGGCGGCCTCAAGGCGTTTGTTGACCACCTGAACACCAACAAGACCGTGCTTAACCCGGTCTTTCACTTCAACGCAGAGCGTGAAGACGGTGTCGGGGTCGAAGTTGCCATGCAGTGGAACGACACCTTCGCTGAAAATATCTTCTGCTATACCAACAATATTCCCCAGCGTGACGGCGGCTCACACTTGGCCGGCTTTCGCGCTGGGCTGACCCGCACCCTCAATCACTATATCGAGGCTGAAGGGCTGTTGAAAAAGACCAAGGTGCAAACCTCGGGGGATGACGCCCGGGAAGGTCTGACCGCCATCATCTCGGTGAAAGTGCCCGATCCGAAGTTTTCCTCGCAGACCAAGGAGAAGCTGGTGTCGTCCGAGATCAGGACGGCCGTGGAACAGGAAATGGGGCGGCTGTTTTCTGAGTACCTGGTTGAGAAGCCCAACGAGGCCAAGTCCATCGTCAGCAAGATGATCGATGCGGCCCGGGCTCGGGAAGCTGCCCGGAAGGCGCGAGACATGACACGTCGCAAGGGAGCTCTGGATATCGCTGGGCTGCCAGGAAAACTGGCGGACTGCCAGGAGAAGGATCCCAGCCTTTCCGAGCTGTACCTGGTGGAGGGTGACTCCGCAGGCGGCAGCGCCAAGCAAGGGCGTGATCGACGTACCCAGGCGATACTGCCGCTGAAGGGCAAGATTCTCAACGTCGAGAAAGCCCGCTTCGACAAGATGCTGTCCTCGGCCGAAGTCGGAACCCTGATCACTGCGCTTGGCTGTGGTATCGGTCGGGAAGAGTTTGATCCCGACAAGCTGCGCTATCACTCCATCATCATCATGACCGACGCCGATGTTGATGGCTCCCACATTCGCACGCTGCTGCTGACCTTCTTCTTCCGGCAGATGGTTCAGTTGATCGAGCGAGGCCATATATTCATTGCCCAGCCGCCGCTCTACAAGATCAAGCGTGGCAAGCAGGAGAGCTACCTCAAGGACGAGCAGGCGATGACTGACTACCTGACTTCGACCGCGCTGGACGGAGCCAGGCTTTATGTCAATGCCGAAGCGCCGCCAATAGCAGGTGAGCAGCTTGAGGAGCTGGTGCATCAATATCGTGACGTAATGCGTCGGATCGAACGCCTGTCGCGGGTGTATCCCGAAACGGTCTTGCGCAAGATCATCTACGCGGCGGCACTGGAGGAAAAGAACCTCACGGACCGCGGCACCATGCAGACCTGGGTTGATCATCTGCAGGCCGAAATGGATGCACAGGTGGAATATGAAGGAGGCCCGCGCTACACCTTCAGCTTGGAAGAGGATGATGAGCGCGGCTTCTTCCTGCCCGCGGTCTCTCTGGTGGCTCATGGCGTAACCACCGACTATGTGTGGGGTGAGGACTTCTTCAGCAGTATCGACTATCGCGCTTTGGTGGCTTTGGGTGAGCGGTTGAGCAATCTCCTCGAGGACGATGCGCGTATCGCACGTGGGGAGCGCAGCAAGTCGATTTCCACCTTCAATCAGGGGTTGGAGTGGTTGATGGGCGAGGCTCAGCGTGGGCTGTCCATTCAGCGCTACAAGGGCTTGGGTGAGATGAACCCGGACCAGCTGTGGGAAACCACCATGGATCCGGATTCGCGTCGCATGCTTCGCGTCACCATCGAGGACGCCGTCGCTGCGGACATGATGTTCAATACTCTGATGGGTGACGAGGTAGAGCCGCGCCGCGACTTTATCGAGCACAACGCGCTGACGGCTAATCTGGATGTTTAATTATTCACAACCCTGAGGCGTTAGCCATTAGCTGATAACTGAGCGAAGTGTTTCACGTGGAACAGTCGCTGTATTCAATCCCGGTCAGTTAACGCTGACCGGGATTTTTGTTGGAATAACAGCAGAGGGGGAGGGAGCGTGCGGGTCGGAAGCAAAGCGTGATGCAATCTTTGGTTGATGTTTCACGTGAAACAACCATGTGATGTGGGCGGACTCTGAGCGAGTCTATCGATAACACGCAGCCACTAATTATTCTTGAGCACTCTGCTCATGTGTATCAAGCAGCCAGTCAACAAAGCTGGCGAGATCATCGAATATCAGCGTATCTGATTCCTCGAGAGCAAGCTCCGGGTGCCTGGTCAGGGTGCGCTCTCCCTTGCCGGTGCGGACCAGCACCGAACGGCAGCCCACAGCATCGCCTGCCTGCAGGTCCCGCAGGCTGTCTCCCACCATCCAACTGCCCTCGAGCGTGTCCAGGCCAAGGGCTGTCTGTATCTGCCTTAACAGGCCAGGCAACGGCTTGCGGCAGTCGCAGTCGTCTGCGTCAACATGTGGGCAGTAGGCAATATGATCGATATGGCCTCCCGCCGCTGTTACCAACTCGGCCAAGCGCGCATGCATGGCACCCAGGGTGGCGACATCAAAGTAGCTCCGCGCGATACCGGACTGATTGGTGGCGACTGCCACATGCCACCCGGCATGGCTCAGTCGCGCCATGGCTTCAATGGAAGCAGGGTAGGGAATCCACTCATCGAGAGACTTGATGTAATGATCCGAGTCGCGGTTGATTACACCGTCACGATCGAGAATGACGAGCCTTGGAGTCATGGTGGCGCCTGTGCATGTAAAGGTTGGGTCGGGCTTGGGGAGAAGCCAGTGTAGGCAGTTGTTTCACGTGAAACAACCATGAGGCGGAAGTCATGGCATGGTGCCAGGGTCAGGTCAAAAAGCGGCATGATGTTTCACGTGGAACATGGCCTTGAAAAGAGCGTGGTGGTAGAAGACTGGGACTGTGATAGGTGTCGTTGCCAAGCAGAGCGGCGTTCAGGACAGCGGCATGGCAGTAGATGTGTTAAACCGCTGGGGGCCGGTGTCATGTATGACACCGGCCCGCTGTTGCATCAGTGCACTGGTTTGTTTCAGCGCATTGTGGGAACAGCTAGTGCTGCAACTCGGCGATATCCGCCACTTCCAGGAACAGCGCCTGCAGGCTTGCCAGCAGCGCCAGGCGGTTGTTGCGTATGTCCTCATCGTCGGCCATGACCATGACCTGGTCGAAGAAAGCGTCGACGGGCGCACGAAGCTTGGCTAGAACGTCCAGAGCCTCGCTGTAGCGGGCGTTGGCGAACAAAGGTGTCACCTCGTCGTGACAGCTGGCCAGCGCCTCTTGCAGAGCCTTCTCGGCACTTTCCTGCAGCAGCTCGGACTTTATCTCGGTGCTGCCGCTGTGCTGCTGCTTGGCGAGGATATTGGATACGCGTTTGTTGGCGGCGGCCAGGGCGGCGGCTTCTTCATGGTCGGTGAAGTGGTGCACGGCTCTCAGGCGGCGGGCGAAGTCCAGCGGCGTGGTGACCGGGCGGGCGCGAACGGCCAGATAGACCTCGGGGCCGATGCCTTCTTCCTGGGCCCAGGCGCGGAAACGGTCAAGCATGTAGTTCAGCACGTCATCAACCAGGCCATCGGCCTTGGGCAGATGGCGGTGCTGAGCCACGGCCAGCTCCAGCAATTCGCGCAGGTCCAGCGCCAGTTCACCCTTGATCAGGATGTTGAGCACGCCGATGGCGGCGCGGCGCAGGGCGAAGGGGTCTCTGGTGCCGCTGGGCCGCTGGCCGATACCGAAGATGCCGGTCATGGTATCCAGGCGGTCGGCGATGGCCAGCGCCTGACCGGTGCGTGTGGCGGGAATCGCATCGCCGGCGTGACGCGGCAGATACTGTTCCTCAAGCGCCCTGGCAACCTCGGTGTCTTCGCCGTCGTGCTCGGCGTAGTAGCGACCCATGATGCCCTGCAGCTCGGGGAACTCCAGCACCATCTCTGTCATCAGGTCGCACTTGGCCAGACTGGTCGCGCGACGTGCCTTGTCCTCGTCACCGCCGATGCGGCTGGCAATATGGGCGGCAACCACGGCGCTGCGTTCGGCTTTGTCGGCCAGGCTTCCAAGCTGCTTCTGGAACACCACGCTGCCGAGTTCTACCACACGCTCGGCGAGCGCCTGACGGCGATCGGTCTCGTAGAAGAAGGCGGCGTCGGCGAGGCGCGGACGAATGACCTTCTCGTTGCCGGCGATGACCCGTTCGGGGTCCTGGCTGTCGATGTTGGAGATGGTGATGAAAGCGGGCTTGAGCCTGCCGTTCTCGTCGAGCAGGTGAAAGTACTTCTGGTTGGCCTTCATGGAGGAAATCAGACACTCGGCCGGCACCTCCAGAAAGCGCTCGTCGAAGCTCCCGGCCAGAGCCACGGGCCATTCCACCAGACCGCTGACTTCAGTCAGCAGGTCCTCGTCGATGACTGCCGTCGCATTCATCAGCTCGGCCTCGGCCAGCACCTGCTCGCGGATGCGCTCGCGGCGGACGTCCCGGTCGACCAGCACCCAGGCGTTGTCCAGCTTTGATACGTACTCATCGGCGTGGCCAAGCGTGATGGCTTCGGGGGCGTGGAAGCGATGCCCACGGGTGGTGCGACCGGCATCCAGGCCGAGCACGCTGGCCGGCACAACCTCGTTACCGTAGAGCACCACCAGCCAGTGCACCGGGCGAGAGAACTCGATCCGCGAAGCGCCCCAGCGCATGTTCTTGGGTACCGGCAGGGCGGCCACGGACTTCTCGAGGATGGCCGGCAGCAGGGCCACGGTGGATTCACCCTGCTGCTGTTCGTTGTAGCCAAGCCAGGTGCCCTTTTCGGTTTCCAGGTGGATCAGCTGATCGACGCTGACCCCGCAGGAGCGGGCAAAGCCTTCCGCCGCCCTGGTGGGCTGGCCGTCCTTGAAGGCCGCCGCCAGCGCCGGGCCGCGGCGCTCGACCTCACGGTCGGGCTGCTTGTCGGCCAGCGCCTCGATGCGCACTGCCAGTCGGCGCGGGCTGGCGTAGGCGATAACGCTCTCGAAGGTGACGCCGGCCTCGGCCAGGCCGCGCTGAATGCCGGCGGCCAAGGCGTCGGACAGGTTGTCGATGGCGTTCGGCGGCAGCTCTTCCACGCCGAGTTCAACCAGTAGAGTATGGGCGGCCATGCTTAAGCGTCTCCCTGTTCGGCGTGATGTTCATCGTCCAGAAGTTCCCGACGCAGCGCCTCGGGAGCCAGCGGAAAGCCGGCGGCCTTGCGCGAGTCGTAATAGGCGTGGGCCACGTCGCGGGCCATGGTGCGCACACGCAGGATGTAGCGCTGCCGCTCGGTCACCGAGATGGCGTGGCGCGCATCGAGCAGGTTGAAGGTATGCGAGGCCTTGAGCACCTGTTCGTAAGCCGGCAGCGGCAGCTTGGCTTCAAGCAGCTTGGCGCATTCGCCTTCGTGATGATCGAAGCTGCGGAATAGCGCATCGACATCGGCATATTCGAAGTTATAGGTCGACTGCTCGCGCTCGTTCTGCAGGTAGACATCGCCATAGGTGACCCGGGAACCGTCCGGGGCGATGGTCCACACCAGGTCGTAGATGCTGTCCACGTCCTGCAGGTACATGGCGATACGCTCCAGGCCATAGGTCAGCTCGCCGGTTACCGGGTAGCACTCGATGCCGCCGGCCTGCTGGAAGTAGGTGAACTGAGTCACCTCCATGCCGTTGAGCCAGACCTCCCAGCCCAGGCCCCAGGCACCCAGGGTAGGGGATTCCCAGTTGTCCTCGACAAAGCGGATATCATGCACCAGCGGATCGATACCCAGATGGGTGAGGGAGCCTAGAAACAGCTCCTGGAAGTTATCCGGGGAGGGCTTCATGACCACCTGGAACTGGTAGTAGTGCTGCAGGCGGTTGGGGTTCTCACCGTAGCGGCCGTCAGTAGGGCGGCGGGAAGGCTGCACATAGGCGGCATTCCAGGTCTCGGGTCCGATGGAGCGCAGGAAGGTGGCCGGATGAAAGGTTCCGGCCCCGACTTCCATGTCCAGGGGCTGGAGTACCACGCAGCCCTGATCGGCCCAGTACTGTTGCAGGGCGAGGATCAAGCCCTGAAAGGTTGCCACGTCTGGCGTCGACTCTGTCATTGGGGAAGCACCGTTGGCCATGAATTCACGAGCCGTCAAGTATACAATCCCCGAGAGGTGGGTTATAGGCACAGCCCCGCAGCAACCCCCATGGCCCGCAAATTGAAGAGGAATTCCCGATGATCGTAGTGACAGGCGGAGCCGGTTTCATCGGCTCGAATCTGGTCAAGGCACTCAATGCCCGGGGCCGGAATGACATCCTGGTGGTGGATGACCTTCGCGACGGCACCAAGTTCGTCAACCTGGCCGATGCCACCCTGGGCGACTATCTGGACAAGGACGACTTTCTCGAGCGGGTTCGCGCTGCGCTGAACGGCAATCCTTCACACCTGCCGCCCATCGAGGCCATTTTCCATGAAGGTGCCTGTTCCGACACCACCGAGTGGGACGGGCGCTTCATGCTGCACAACAACTTCGAGTACTCGAAAGAGCTGCTGCATTTCTGTCAGCGTCAGGGCATTCCGTTCATCTATGCTTCGTCGGCGGCCACCTACGGCGGCAGCGAGGTGTTCGTGGAGGCACCGGAGCACGAGAAGCCGCTCAACGTCTACGGCTACTCCAAGCTGCTGTTCGACCAGTATGTGCGAGCACGTCACGACGAATTCGACAGCCAGGTGGTGGGGTTTCGCTACTTCAACGTCTATGGCCCGCGTGAGCAGCACAAGGGAAAGATGGCCAGCGTGGCCTATCACCACCACACCCAGATCAGCAGCGGCGAGAACCTAAAGCTGTTCGGGGCCTGGGACGGCTTCGAAGCCGGCATGCAGAGCCGCGACTTCGTCTACGTGGGCGATGTGGTCGACGTGAATCTGTGGTTCCTCGACAATCCCGGCGTGTCCGGCATCTTCAATCTCGGCACCGGACGTGCCGAGCCGTTCAAGGCCATCGGCGATGCGGTGATCGACTATTACGGCCGCGGCCAGATCGACTTCATCGACTTCCCTGACGAGCTCAAGGGGCGCTATCAGAGCTATACCCGCGCCGATATCAGCAAGCTGCGCGAGGTGGGGTACAGCAAGGAGTTCCGCACCGTGGCTCAGGGCGTGCGCGAGTATCTGGAGCAGCTGAATGGCTGAGGCCACTGGCGAGCGTATCCTGGTCGTCGGCCCGTCCTGGGTCGGTGACATGGTGATGGCCCAGAGCCTGTTCATGACGCTGAAGGCCAGCGACCCCGGCGCCTATATCGGCGTGGTCGCGCCGGCCTGGTCGCTGCCGATTCTGGAGCGCATGGAGGAGGTGGATGAAGCCGTTGCGCTGGAGGTCGGCCACGGTGAGTTTGGCTGGACGCCGCGCCGCCGTCTGGCTGCCACGCTGCGCGGACGCTTCGATCGTGCCATCGTGCTGCCGCGCTCGTGGAAGTCCGCGCTGGTGCCGTTTCTGGCTAGAATTCCTCGGCGTACCGGCTTCACCGGCGAGCAGCGCCTGGTGCTGCTCAATGAGCGCCGTGAGCTCGACAAGTCGGTGCTCGACCAGACCGTCAAACGTTTCGTCTCCTTGGGCATGAGCCTTGATGCGGCGACGCGGGGCGACTTCGTCCTGCCCGCCCCTCGGCTGCGCTGCGATCCCGAAAACCAGGCGCGCCTGCTCATGGAGCTGGCGCTGGGTGAGCGCCCGGCGATCGCGATGATGCCGGGCGCCGAATACGGCCCGGCCAAACAGTGGCCGCTGGCGTACTTTCGCACCCTTGCCGAAGCGCTGGTCGAGCACGGTTTCGAGGTGTGGGTGATGGGCGGACCCAAGGACAAGGCGGACGGCGAGACCATCGCCCAGGGGCTCAACCACGTGCATAACCTGTGCGGGCGCACCCGCCTGGCGGACGCGGTTGACCTGCTTGCCGCCTGTCGCCAGGCGGTCACCAATGATTCCGGGCTGATGCACGTGGCCGCCGCTGCGGGCACGCGTATTCAGGCCATCTACGGGTCGTCCACGCCGGCCTACACGCCGCCGCTGAGCAGCAAGGCCGAGATCCACTATCTGGCGCTGGACTGCTCCCCTTGCTTTCAGCGGGTATGTCCGCTGGGGCACACCAACTGTCTGAATCAGCTGATGCCTGAGCGGCTGCTGAGCGCCATCTTGGCTAGTTCTGCGTCTGCGACGGACCTTGAGGTCGAGCGCTAGGCTGCACATCGAGACCCTGCCATAGACGCTCGTGCAGGGCGGTTTCTTCCCTCATCCGCGCATTGAGCATCTCGATACCGTGACGCTCGACCAGGGTCGGCTGTCCGGAAAGCAGCGAGACGCCGAGCCCCGCGCGATGGCGTTCGATATCAAAGCCCATGGCCTCGAGTATCGTTGGCAGCAGGTCCATGGTGGAGGCCTCGACCTGGAAGCGCCGCGGCGGGATATTCTTGCCAAGCATCATGAAGGTGTTGGCGCGCGGGCCGAGAATCAGCTGCTCCCAGGCCGATACCTTCATGCTCAGGTGGTCGCTGGCGATCACCACCAGGGTGTTGTCCAGCAGGCCCTCGGCCTGCAGACGCTCGATCAGCGATTTGGCGAGCCAGGCGCCGCACTCCACCGTGTAGAGGATATCGACGCCGTCGTGCTCGCCCTGACGCTCGGTACAGCTGTGCGACGGAAAGCCGTAGGGCGGGTGCGTACCGATGCTCAGATTGACCACCGCCCAGGGGCCCTTGGCGGCGTCCAGGCGACGTATTTCCTCCACGGTAAAGTCGTAGAGGCTATCGTCATACAGCCCCCAGCTGTTGAGATACTCCGGGTCTTCCAGCTTGGGCGCCAGCGTCTCGCGTCCCTCCACCCGATCGAAGCCGTGGCCGCGGTAGAACTTGCCCTTGCCGGCAAAGCTGGAGCTGGCACCGCCCAGGAAGCTGAGACGGTAGTCCTGACCCTTTAGCAGGTCGCCCAGGCAGTCCACTCCTGGCACCACGCGCTCCAGCGGCTCGAACTGGCTGTCGTGGAGCAGTCCGGCCGGCATCAGCGGCGTGCCGCACTGGCTGGCAATCATGCCGGCCATGGTCCAGCCGGTGTTGTCGATCTGGCGAATGCCCTCGAAGACCAGGCCGCGTCGGCCGAGCTCGGCCAGCGGCGCATAGACGTCACCGAAGCGCTGGCGATCGGCGTAGGTATGCTCCAGCCCTTCCAGATAGAGCAGCAGCAGGTTGGGCGGCTTCTCGGGGGCCTGGTGAATCACCGGCGGCACATAGCGGCGGTCGAGCCAGGCGCCATCCTCGGTGACGATGGCCGCGCTGCGCTGGCCGATGCCATACAGCAGCGGGTTGGCGACCAACAGCAGCAGCGCCAGCCAGCGCTCATAGCGTCGCCAGCGGGCATCATGACGCACAAGCCAGGTGAAAGCCCCCAGCACGCCTAGCATCGACAGACAGTAGAGCACGGCATCGAGAATGCGCTTTCCACCCCCGTGCTGGCTGATGCCGGCCTGGAGGTGAAAGAACACCGCGCCGAGATCGACAATGCCGAAGCTTGCCGCCAAATAAACGTAGATGCCCCAGAACGTCAGTGGCAGCAGTGACCAGGGCAGTCGAAGCGGACGTGCCGGCTCCGGGCCGGTTCCCCAACTCAGGCCGCGGGCCAGCAGCAGCCAGCTAACGGTAATCGGCGCAAGCATCAGCAGGTGCAGGCGGGTGGTGGCCACGGCGCTGTAGCCGATGGCCAGCCCCAGAGTCAGCAGTGCCCACCAGCGTGGGCTCAGTAGAAGACGTTTAGCCATTGTCGCGTTGGGTGTCGATACGTTCGTTTTCGTGGAGCTCGTTGAGCTTGGCGTACTTCATGTAAGCATGAAACGCCGTGGTCATGGCCACGGTAAAGCCGTCCGGCCCCTGAAAAACACCGCCCTTCAGGATCAGCTTGCGCAGCATGGCGCTGGTGGCGTGCAGTGCGGGCCGATAGCGAGAAGGGCCCTTGCCGCGCTCCTTCATGGCCCAGGCATCGCGGCTCGAGAGTTGATCGATGCGGGTGATCCAGTGGGACAGATCGCGATAGGTGAAGTGGCGGATGTGGGCGTCCAGGTCAACGACCTTCGGCGCCTTGACCGACGAGTGCGCCTTTTTCGGCAAATAGCCCGAGGTGGTGCGGTTGTATAGCCGGGTGACCGGATCCGGGTAGAAGCCCGCGGCGCGAATCCAGTGGTGACCGGCGAAGTTGCGGCGACGAAAGCGGTAGGCCGTGGCGGGATCATCCAGCCTCAGACCGCGTATTGCGGCAATGGCGTCGTCGTCCAGACGCTCATCGGCGTCGAGTGCCAGAATCCAGTCGTTGGCGGCCTGGGGCACCGCGAAGGCCTTCTGTGGGCCATCGCCAAGATAGGGCTGGTGGATGACTCGAGCACCGGCGGCCTCGGCGCGCGCCACGGTATCATCCTGGCTGCCGGAGTCGACCACGATGATCTCATCGCACACCGGCCTCAGCGAAGCGATGCAGTCGTCGATGTTGTCCGCCTCGTCGAGGGTGATGATGATGCCGGAAATAGGCGTCATGCGCGGGCCTCCTGGTTCGGTTCGGCGATCAGCCGCTGGGCTGTGAGTTGCTGAGCAATTCGTGCGGCGGCATCAGCCAGGTCGATGGCCGTCATGTCGGCCTCGTGGGCGTCTTCGGGCGGGCAGAACGCCAGCCGATGTGCGGCCTGGTTGCAGGTCTGCCAGCGCAGCGGCGTGGCCGAGCGCCGCGACGGGTAGAAGCCGGCGGTGGGGCGATCCAGACAGGCGGCGATATGCAGCGGTCCGGTGGAGCCGGCAATGAACAGATCCGCCGCGGATAGTTGGTGGGCGAAAGCGACAAGCCCGTCGCTGGGCGGCAGTCGGTAGGCGTTCAAGCCATCTTCGCGCATGGTCTGGCACAGAGCGTCCGCCGCGGCTTCCTCACCGGGGCCGGCGGTCAGCACCCAGCAGGGTGTGACACCGGCCTGGCGGCAGCGTGCATCAATATCCCGGGCAAGGCCGGCGTAGGCCTGAGCCGAGAGATTGACTGCCGAGCCGCCGCTGCCGGGATGCAGAAAAACCCAGGGAGCGCTCGTCTCATGCTCAAGCCCGGGCCCGGGCGCTATCTCAAGACCAAGCGACTCGGCGATAGCGCGACGCTGCTCGGCTTGTTGGGCTTCTGGCATCGGCCAGTAGGGCGGGGCAGGGCGCTCAGGCACCGCCGTGCCGAGCTCGCTCAGCAGCGCCTCGGCCAGTTCTACATTGTAGAGGTACTCGGGCTTTTGCGAGCGCGACCTGCGCTGGGTGATGCGACGGTTGTAGAATAGCTGTGCCCACTTGGTGGCCGGCGCCAGGCGCAGCGGGATGCCGGCGCGCCAGCCAAGCCAGCCGATGCGCGGCGTGGAAAACAGCGTCAGCAGGGCGTCGAAGCGGCGCCCGGCAAGCTCGGCGCGAAGGACGCGCTGATCGCCACGGCTGGCCTGATCGCCCGGGTCGATAATGACGTCGTCGATCCACGGGCAGGCTCTGGCCAGAGCTTCGGTATAGTTCGGCACCAGCGCAGTAACCTGCGGCGTGGGCGTGGCTGCCTTGAGGCTGGCCAGGGCTGGCCAGGCCAGCATGAAGTCGCCTAGCTTGTCGTTGCGGACCACCAGTATCCTGCTGGGGTCTGCGGCGCGCGTATTCGTCATCGGGGCTCCCGTGTCCCGATACCGTCAAGGAGAACCCCTTGTCTCACAAGGTCATGCATCTGTGTCTCTCGAGCGGCTGGGGCGGTCTGGAGATGTATCCTGGCCGGATTATACCGGAGCTTGGGCGGCAGGGGTGGCAGGCCTATGGCCTCGCCCTCAAGGGCTCACTGGTTGCCGACAGCATGCGCCGTGCGGGTATCGAGCCGCTGACGGTATCCTCGCGGATGGCGGCCCTGCTGTCCGTGGGATCGATCCTCGGCTACCTGAAGGCCAACGACGTGCAGGTGCTGCACTGCCACAAGTCCAGCGACCTGCGCCTCGGCGCTCTGCTGGTGAGTCTGAACCCCAGGTTGCGGCTGTTCTTTACCGACCATATGGGCGTGACGCGGTCCAAGCGTGATCTGTACCACCGCTGGGCCTATGGCCGGGTGACGCGGCTGTTTTCGATCAGCGAGACCACCCGCAAGCGCAACCTGGCCGCCTTTCCGCTGCCGCCGGAGCGCATCGAGCGGCTCTATCTCGGCATCGACCCCGCGCCCTATGCCGCCCGGCTGGACGGCGAGGCGCGACAGGCGCTGCGCAGCGAGCTGGGCATTCCCGATGGCGCGGTAGCCATCGGCCTGCCCGGGCGCATCACGCCAGGCAAGGGCCAGCGGGTATTCGTCGAGGCGCTGGCGCGGCTGGCTGAGCGTTTGCCTGAACAGCCATCAGAACACCGCTGGCACGCTCTGATCATCGGTGGGCTCGGCGCCGAGCACGGCAGTCATGCCGACCTGGTGGCCGAGTTGCGAGAACGCCTGGTGGCCACCGGCCTCGAACAGCGCGTCACCCTGACCGGCTTTCGCGATGACCTGCCGCGCTGTCTGGAGGTGCTGGACATCGTCTGCGTGCCGTCGCGCAACGAGGCCTTTGGCCTGACCGTGATCGAAGCCATGGCCGCCTCGAAGCCGGTGATCGGCGCCAACAGCGGCGCCATCGCCGAGCTGATCGACGAAACGTTCGGGCGACTGGTTGACCCTGAGGACGCCGAGGGCTGGGCCGAGGCCATGCACGGGCTGATTCAAGACGCCGACCTGCGTCGTGGGCTGGGGGAGAGCGGCCTTGAGCGGGTGCAGCGTGACTTCACCCAGCGCGGCCACGTGGCACGGCTGGTCGAGGTCTATGCCGAGGCACTGGAAACTGACCGGCACGGCAGTGCGAAGTAAGTGTTCACTATCGGCGTGGGGTTTTATGTGTGGGGCTAGACGGTTCCGATTGTTTGATAGCCATGCTCGATATCGGCCATGGCATCCGCGGCTGCGGCAGCATCAAAGCGAGCCAATGAACGCGCCAGACGCGCCAGGTTTGCCGCCTGCCAGCGGCCCGGCGAGCGCAGCCGGCAGCGGTCCAGGTCGATCAGCCACACCCGGCGCCGGGCATCGACCAGCAGGTTGCGGGCGTTGAGGTCCACATGATCGAGCCCGGCTTCGTGGAAGCGTCGAATGACGCTGCCGACGCGCTCCAGCAGCGCGGTGTCGGTGTCATTCGCCATCAGCAGGTCGGCCAGCGCCCGAGCGCCCGAAATGCGCACGGTGATCAGCGCGCCAGTCCAGACAAGCCCCTCTCGGGTGACAGCCGCGGCCACTGGGCGTGGCACCGGCAGCCCCTCGTCGTGCAGCTCGGCAAGCAGCCGAAGTTCACGAAAGGCGCGGGTGCGCTCGAGGCCGGTCCACAGGTAATGGCGGCGACTGAGACGCGCTACCATGCCGCCGCGTCGATAGGGGCGAAGTACCCAGGCGTCGTCTTGCGTGTCGTCCCGGGCGGCGCCATCGCTGAGTTCGGCAGGGTCGACAAACAGGCTGGTGCCGCGCCCGGGGGCTTCGCCCAGTACGCTACCCTGCGCTCGCCAGTAGTCCGGCAGGAAGTGCTCGGGGCCGATCCGCGGCAAACCGGCGGCGTCACATAAACGCTGCGCATCATATAGAATGCAGGTCTTTCTCGTTTGATACGTTGCCAATCGCATGAAGCATCCTCTGCCCGCCCGGCCTGCACATATCGGCGTGCTGCGACTCTCGGCTCTGGGTGATGTCTGTAACCTGGTGCCAACGGTGCGTGCCCTGCAGCGTCAGTGGCCCGAAGCGCGCATCACCTGGATCGTCGGCAAGGGCGAATACAGTCTACTGTCGGGCCTGTCCGGGGTCGAGCTGGTCCTCTACGACAAGGCCAGCGGGTTTGCCGGCATGCGCGCCCTGTGGCGAGAGCTGGCCGACACCCGCTTCGATGTGCTGCTGCACATGCAGCAGGCGCTGCGTGCCAGCGTGCTGTCGCTGGGCCTGAAGGCCGACGTGCGTGTGGGCTATGACAAGGCCCGGGCCAAGGACGCCCAGCACTGGTTTACCCAGCGCCAGCTCGCTCCCCACCCGCGTGCCCATGTGCTGGACTCGTTCATGGACTTCGCCCGTCTGCTGGGCGTCGAGGATCTGACTCCCGAATGGGATCTGGCCATTCCCGAAGCGGCCTTCAAAGAGGCCGCCGGGCTGACCGGCGACGCGCCCTATGTGCTGATGAGCCCCTGTGCCAATCCGCGGCTGCGCAACTTTCGCAACTGGTCCGCCGAGGGCTATGCCTCGGTGGTGGAGCATGCCTGGGTGCAACATCGCCTGACCACGGTGCTGACCGGCGGCGGCAGCACCCAGGAGCGCGAGATGGGCCAGCGTATTGTCGAGCTTTCTCAGCCGGGAGCGGTGATCGATCTGATCGGTGAGTCGTCGCTCAAAGGCTTGCTGGCGCTGATTGCCCGGGCGCGGGCCGTGGTGGCCCCCGATTCCGGCCCGGTGCACATGGCCAACGCGCTCAATACACCGGTGGTAGGGCTCTTTGCCACCACCAATCCCGAGCGGGCCGGCCCCTGGCGCTGGCGCGAGTTCGTGGTCAACCGTTACCCGGACGCCGTGCGTGCGTATCTGCACAAGGATCCCGAAACTATCCCCTGGGGGCAGCGGGTTCGCCATCCGGATGCCATGTCGCTGATCACGGCCGATGATGTGATCGACAAGCTCGAGGCGGTGCTGGCCGCCTCGGTGAGCCGCAAGCCAACGGAGCCTCCCCATGAAGCTTGACCTGACCGCCCTGGAGCACGCCCGCCTGCTGGTGGTGGGCGACGTGATGCTCGACCGCTACTGGCACGGCGCCACTTCGCGTATCTCGCCCGAAGCCCCGGTGCCGGTGGTGCGCGTCGGCGAGGCCGAGGATCGCCCCGGCGGCGCGGCCAACGTGGCGCTCAATATCGCCTCCCTCGGTGCGCGGGCAGGGCTGGCCGGACTGGTCGGCAACGACGACAATGCTGAGCGTCTGGAGCGGCGCCTGAACGATGCCGGTGTGAGCACTTACTTCGCCCGCAGTGAAGACATCCCGACGATCACCAAGCTGCGGGTGATGAGCCGCAACCAGCAGCTGATTCGCCTCGATTTCGAGGAAGGCCTGGGAGAGGTCGACCCCGCCCAGCTGACCGCGCGGGTCGAGGCCGCGCTGCCTGAAGCCGATCTGATGATCCTCTCCGACTACGGCAAGGGCACGCTGTCCGATGTGCAGGGACTGATTGCCCTGGGGCGCCGGCTTGGCAAGCGCGTGCTGGTCGATCCCAAGGGCAGCGACTTCGCCAGGTATCGCGGTGCCAGCGTGATCACGCCCAATCTGATGGAGTTCGAAGCCGTGGTCGGCCCCTGCCCCGACGATGCCACCCTGGCGGCCCGTGGCGAGGCGCTGCGCGCCGAGCTCGGCCTCGAGGCGGTGCTGGTCACCCGCAGCGAGAAGGGCATGACGCTGGTCTGCGAGGGCCATGAGCCCATGCACCTGCCGACCCGAGCTCGCGAGGTTTACGATGTGACCGGCGCCGGCGATACCGTCATCGGCGTGCTGGGTCTGGCGCTGGCGGCAGGCCATGGCTGGTCCGAGGCGATGCTGCTGGCCAACCTGGCCGCCGGCCTGGTGGTCGCCAAGCCGGGCACCGCGACCTTGTCCATCGCCGAGCTATACACTGCCCTGCATGGCAACAAGCTGGGCGAGTTCGGCGTCATCGAGGAAATTTCGCTATGCAACGCGGTCAAGGCCGCCCAGGCTCGCGGCGAACGCGTGGTGATGACCAACGGCTGCTTCGACATTCTGCACGCCGGCCACGTGGCCTATCTCGAGCAGGCACGCCGGCTGGGCGAGCGGCTGATCGTTGCGGTCAACGATGATGCCTCGGTATCGCGGCTCAAGGGGCCTGCGCGGCCGATCAATCCGCTGATGCGACGCATGCAGGTGTTGGCTGGTCTTGCCGCCGTGGACTGGGTGGTGCCCTTTGCCGAGGACACCCCCCAGCGGCTGATCGAAGCGGTGCTGCCGGACGTGCTGGTCAAGGGCGGCGACTATCGCCCCGAAGACATCGCCGGTGGCGAAGCCGTACGCGCCGCCGGTGGCGAGGTGCGCGTGCTCGACTTCGAAGACGGCGTTTCCACCACCGCCATGATCTCGACCATCCTCGACCGCGAGAGCTAGACAGCCAATGGCCGGTCACCCCTGGATTCGGCGGCTCTACAGCGGCGCGCTGCTGGGACTGTCGCCGCTGGTATGGCGGCGGGTCTGGCGCGAGCAACTGCCGGGGCGCTCGCGCGGCGAACGGCTGGGCCGCATCCCCACCACACCTGAAAACGCCGCAGATAGTGAGCGCCCACTATGGCTGCACTGCGCGTCGGTCGGCGAGGTGCAGGCGGCCAGGCCGCTGATCGAGGCGCTGCGCCAGAGCTACCCTCGGCGCCCGCTGATCATCACCACCATGACCGCGACCGGCGCCGAGCGGGCCCTGGCATTGGCGGGCGATGCTGACGGCGGGATCAGCCACTACTTCGTGCCGCTGGATTTCCCCCGGGCCGCTCGGCGCTTTGTGGCACGCCTGCGTCCGGCGCTTGCGATCTTCTTTGAAACCGAGCTGTGGCCCAACCTGCTGGCGGCCTGCGAGCGGCGTGGCGTACCGGTGGCGGTGGTCAACGGCAGGCTCTCGCCGCGCGCCTTCGTCGGCTATCGCAGGGTGCGGATGCTGATGGCCGACGCACTCTCGCATGTGGACTGGCTGGGCGCCAAGTCCGAGGAGGACGCCGAACGCTTCCGCTGGCTCGGTATGGCCGCCTCGAAAACCCAGGTCACCGGCTCGCTGAAGTTTGATATCGACAAGAGTGACGAGGCCTTGGAGGTAAGTAAGCATTTGCTATTTTCGCTCGCGGGGCGGCCCGTGTGGGTCGCCGGCTCGACCCATCCCGGCGAGAACGAACAGCTGCTGGGCGCTCATCGGCAGCTGCGTGAAACGCTGCCGGATGCGCTGCTGATTCTGGTGCCACGCCATCCACAGCGCTTCGAAGCGGCGGCGGCGCTGTGCCGTGCCGAAGGCTTTACGCTGGCGCGTCGCTCCCAGGACGAGATTCCAGACGCCGATACGGCGGTCTATCTGGGTGACACCATGGGCGAGCTGCAAGCGCTGTATGCCGCAGGGCAGCTGGCCTTCGTCGGCGGCAGCCTGGTGCCGGTGGGCGGGCACAACCTGCTGGAGCCGGCAGCCTTCGGCGTGCCGGTGATCAGCGGCCCCTATCTGGCCAATTTCAGCGATGTGGCCGAGGTCATGCGTGACGCCGACGCCCTGGTCGAAGTAGCCGATGAAGCGGCGCTGGCCGAGGCGCTTGTCCGGCTGCTGAACGATGCAGCCGCCCGACGCCGGCTAGGCGATGCCGGGCGGCGTGTGGTGGAGGCCAACCGCGGCGCGCTGGAGCGCACCATGGCCGGACTCCAAGCGCTCTTGCCAAAGTCTGGATAGGAGAGCCTGTGGCTTTCGTGGAAGCCATGTTTACATCGCGACCCCGCCGCGCAGCGGCGGCGGGGGTCAGAGGTAATTGCCGCTCAGGCTGCGGTAATTCTCTCCACGCCATCTTTCCCACCGAGCAGCAGCACGTCTGCGCCCCGGGCGGCGAACAGGCCGTTGGTGACCACCCCGACAATGGCGTTGATTCGCGCTTCCATGGCCACCGGGTCATCGATCGGAAAATCGTAGCAGTCGAGAATCTGGTTGCCGTTATCGGTGAGCGTGCCCATGCGATAGACCGGATCGGCGCCTAGCAGTACCAGCTCACGTGCCACATAGGAACGGGCCATGGGAATGACTTCGACCGGCAGCGGGAAGCCTCCCAGGCGTTCGACCCGCTTGGAAGCATCGGCGATGCAGATGAAGCGCTGAGAGCAGGCGGCCACCACTTTCTCCCGGGTTAGCGCAGCCCCACCGCCCTTGATCATCTGTAAGTGGGCATTCACTTCGTCGGCGCCGTCTATATATACGGGAAGAGTGCCGATTTCGTTGAGCTCGAAGACCTCAATGCCATGACCGCGCAGACGCTCGGCGCTGGCTTCGGAGCTGGCCACGGCGCCACGAAAGTCATCGCGCAGGGCGGCTAAACGGTCGATGAAAAAGTTGGCAGTGGAACCGGTGCCGATGCCGATGACAACATCGCGGCCGAGCAATGGGCGGATCTCGGCGATGGCGGCAGCGGCCACGGCGTCCTTGAGTTCGTCCTGGGTCATGGGGGCTCGCTTGTGTGGTGAATGGCGAATGCGCGGTCATTATAAGCCAGCCAGCCCCGGCGTGCTGGACGGCGAGGTGATTTCAGTGCTACTAATAGGGGTTTACTTTCCAGTCGTCGCACCTAGCCGCACCGGCGGCCTGCTCGCGTTACCCATCGGGATATCAGGATGCTAGAAGCCACCGTCAAGAAGATTCTCCAGGCCCATGTCTATGCGGCCGCATGTGAAACGCCGATTTCGCCTGCTCCCTTTCTGTCACGCCGATTCAACAATCAGATCCTGATCAAGCGAGAGGACCTGCAGCCGGTTTACTCGTTCAAGATCCGCGGCGCCTACAACAAGATGGCGCAGCTGACCGAGGAACAGAAAGCCAAGGGCGTAATAGCCGCCTCGGCGGGCAACCATGCCCAGGGGCTGGCCATGGCGGCCAAGCTGATGGGTGTGAAGGCGGTCATCGTGATGCCGCGCATCACGCCCGAGATCAAGGTGGCGGCGGTGCGCGCCCGGGGTGCACGAGTGGTGCTCAAGGGCGATGCCTTCGCTGCCGCCGCCGAGCATGCCCAGGAGCTGATCAAGGAGCACGGCTACACCTATATTCCGCCCTTCGATGATATCGATGTCATCGCCGGTCAGGGCACCGTGGCCATGGAGATCCTGCGTCAGCACGCCGGCCCGCTGGACGCCATCTTCGTGCCGGTAGGCGGCGGCGGGCTGATTGCCGGAATCGCGGCCTACGTGAAGTACCTGCGCCCCGAGATCAAGGTTTTCGGGGTCGAGTCCGAGGACAGCGCCTGTCTCAAGGCGGCCCTGGATGCCGGCAAGCGGGTGGTGCTGGATCAGGTCGGCGTGTTTGCCGAGGGCGTGGCCGTGGCGCAGATTGGCGAGGTGCCTTTCAATCTGATGCGCGACCTGGTCGATGGCGTCATCACCGTCAATACCGATGAAATCTGCGCGGCGGTCAAGGACATCTTCGAGGACACTCGGGCTGTGGCGGAGCCTTCCGGGGCGCTGGCGCTGGCCGGCCTGAAGAAGTACATCCAGCAGAACGGTGTCGAGAGACAGACGCTGCTGTGCATCAATTCCGGGGCCAACACCAACTTTGATCGTCTGCAGCATATCGCCGAGCGCACCGAGCTGGGTGAGCAGCGCGAGGCGATCCTGGCGGTGGTAATCCCCGAGACCCCCGGCAGTTTCAAGAAGTTCTGCCGAGCCATCGGCAAGCGCATGGTAACCGAGTTTGCCTATCGCTATGCCGATGATCAGCAGGCACATATCTTCGTCGGCATTCAGGTCAAGCCGGGCGGGGAGGATCGTCAGGCGATCATCGCCCGGCTGCGCGAGGCGTATTCGGTGGAAGACTTGACCGACAATGAGCTGGCCAAGCTGCACCTGCGCCATCTGGCAGGGGGTCGGCCCCAGCAGCACTTCGAGGAGGAGGTCTATCGCTTCGAGTTTCCCGAGCGGCCGGGAGCGCTGATGAACTTTCTCACCCATTTGCCTCAGGACTGGAATATCTCGCTGTTTCACTACCGCAACCACGGCGCCGCCTTTGGTCGGGTGCTGGTGGGGATGCAGGTGCCCAATGGTGACCGAGCCAATGTCGAGAGCTATTTCGACGCTATCGGCTATCGCTACTGGAAGGAGTCAGAGAATCCTGCCTACAGGCTATTCATGGCATGAGAGGTATGTGAGCGCCCACTTACTCTGATGGTGGGCGCAGCATGGACTGGCATGGGGTCAAGCATCGATGCGAGGTGGTTGCTGGAGTTATCGCCAGTCGATTTCTGAAGAAGTGTCATCTGCCAAGACGCTGTCTGTAAGATGGATTAGGCGGAAGGGATAGATGGATTCGGCGGAAAGAATGAGTTTTCCTAATATTTTGTGGGTGGTTGTTGTCATGCTTTTCTACTTTGGTTAGTCTCTCATATGAAATAGCTAAGAGCATAAGTCTTCTCTGTTTTCAGTTTTTATCAAAATGAGATACCAAAGGACCCTAGGCGATGAAACGTAAACCCGACATGATCATGATTCTTGTGATGGTATTTGCTGTCGGTGTCGTGGCAACAGGCTACGCTCAGGCCTTGGTTGGATAAGCCTCCGGCAGGTTAGCCCCTGACTGGGCAATCAACACCAAAGTCTGGAGACAAAAAAGCGACCGCTGTCGATACAGCGGTCGCTTTTTCTTTTGCGCTAGCGGCGGCCGGGGATGACCAGTCGGCGATCACTGACAATGGCGTCCAGCGGCACGTCCCAGGGAGCCGTGGGCAGGCGCTCGACGCCTTGGCAGTCATGGGCCACGCCGATCAGCCGAGGCCGGGGGCCGCCTCGCTGGGTGGCGGCCAGGGTGCGGTCATAGAAGCCCCCGCCCATGCCAAGGCGTTCGCCATACTCGTCGAAACCGACCAGTGGCAGCAGAATCACGTCCAGTGCCCATACCGGGCGACGACGGGCAGTGTTGGCTGCATGGCGCGTGCAGGGCTCAAGAATCCCGAAACGGTTGGCCACCATGGGCGTCCCGGGGTGGTAGTGCACGAACCACAGGCTGTTTTCGGCCAGCGGTTTCAGTACCGGCAGATAGGCATGGGCGTTACGGCGTTTCAACCATGCCAGCAAGGGGGTGGGATCGATCTCGCCATCGTTGGGCAGATAAAGCGCCAGATGGCGGGCGCGCTGGATTTCGGGCAGCTTGCGCAGACGCTGGGTAAGCCGACTGGCGGCGGCCTGCTGCTGCTTGGGGGTGAGAGCGCGGCGCTGTTGACGCAGGCTGCGTCGCAGTGCGCGACGATCCTGGTCGCGGCTTTGCGGCAAAGCTGTCGTTGAATCCGGCTGTCCTGTCATCCGCGCTGCCATCTTGAATCTGGGTTCCCCAAAGTGCCGCTGCCGTTCTGGCCCTTGAACCCAGTGGTTCAAGGTGGTGGCCGCAGCCGAGCCGTCAGGCTTTCCGTCGCACGGACATGCACACGGGCTCGGCTAGCTATTGGCCTCCAGGGTACTGCGCATAGGCTCGAGGGACGATGAACGACTGGCAAACACCCCAGGGAACATGTCTATCCTAGCAGAACTGCCGGCGGTACCAAAATCGGGCGGCGCTAGCGGCCAGGATGCTCGGCCAGCGCGCGCTCCAGACGCTGGTTGAGCTCGGTCAGACTTTGCTCACCGGCACGCTGCTCATCCAGCACTTCGAGCAGCTCATTGGCGATGTTGAGCGCCGCCATGATGGCAATGCGCTCGCGATCAACCACCTTGCGCTGGGAATGGATGCCTTGCATGGCACGATCCAGATAGCGCGCGGCGCGGTCCAGCTTGTCCTGCTTGTCCACGGGACAGGCGATGACATACTGCCTGTCCAGCAGAGTGATTTCGGTTGTTGGCCGCTGGGCGTCGGTCATTAAGTGGCTCCGGCGTGGCCGCCGCGGGCGTGGCAGCCCGAAGGGTGCGCGTCCCGGGGGCCCGATGCGTTAACATCAAGGGTGGAACATCGAAGTCACTATAAGAGAGCCGTTCAGGCGCGGTCAACGCGGCGTGCGGCCTCGCAGCACGGATACCCTCATGCCCCCGATCAATGAACACCAGGATTTCTCCTCAATTGCCGATATTTTTCTGTTGCATGGCAGCATGCAGTCGCCGGCTTTTCTCGATGGGCGGCTCAGTGCCGCGCTGGCGCTGCATGACCTGAGCGCCGAGGCCTGGCTCGAGGCCGTGTGTCTGAACCTGGGCGTGGAGCAGCCCCGTGACGAATCATCGGCGGAGCGCCTGCTGGGCTGGCGACGTCAGACCCTGGATGCCCTGTCCGGCAGCGATCTGAACTTTGAGCCGCTGCTGCCCGATGAGCTGTTCTCCCTGGCGGAGCAGGCCCAGGGCCTCAAGGAGTGGTCGCTGGGTTTTTTCGAGGTGGTGGACGATGCCGGCGAAGACGTGGCAGAGCGCTGGTCGAGCGATCTGCGTGAAGCCATCGAGGATCTGCGCGGGCTGGGCGAAATGGAGACAGCTATCGATGACAGCGCCGAAAATGAAACTGATCTGTTCGCGCTGACCGAGCACGCCCGCATGACGGCCATGCTGCTGTACACCGAGCAGCATCCGGGGCGGCCTCAGGTCGAGCGTCCCGATACCCCACAAAGCCCCCATTGAGCCGCCAGCTGCCTTTATCGATCCCAGGCATATCTAGCATCATTATCGAACCTTCGGAGTGTCCATGCCCCTTTCCCCGATGACGCCCCCTGAGCCTGTGCCGGTGGAACATCACGCACAGCGTCGCAAGCGCCTGATGGCGTGTCTGCCGTCCGGTGCCGCGGTGCTGGTGCCGAGCGCGCAGTTGGCGACTCGCTCACGGGATACCGAGTACCCGTTTCGCCAGGACAGCGATTTTCATTATCTCACCGGCTTCCCCGAGCCCGACGCCTTGCTGGTACTGCTGCCAGGGCGAGAGGAAGGCGAGGCGGTGCTGTTCTGCCGTGACCGTGATCCGGCGATAGAAATCTGGACCGGTCGACGGCTGGGGGCGGCAGGCGCGGTCGCCGAATATGGCCTGGATCAGGCCTTCGAGAATAACGAGCGCGAGTCTCGTCTGCTGCAGCTGCTGGATGGACGAGAAAGCTGGTATCTCGCCCTGGGCAACGCCGAGGCGATGACGCTGGCGACATCCCTGCGCGGCAAGCTGGCGTTACGGCGCGGAGCGAGTGCGCCGGTGATGCTGGGCGATATCAACCAGTTTCTGCACGAGCAGCGCCTGATCAAGAGCGACGAAGAGCTGCGGCTGCTGCGTCATGCGGCAAGGATTTCAGCGCGGGGCCATCGTCGGGCGATGGCCAGTGCAAGGCCCGGCCTGATGGAGTATCAGCTGCAGGCCGAGCTGGAGCACGAGTTCCGCTGGCACGGCGCCGGCGGTGCCTCCTACGACAGCATCGTGGCTGGCGGCGCCAACGCCTGCGTGCTGCACTACATCGAGAACAGCGCGCCGCTGCGCGATGGTGAGTTAGTGTTGATCGATGCGGGCGCCGAATATCAGCTGTATGCCGGCGATATCACTCGTACTTTCCCGGTCAATGGGCGGTTCAGCACGCCCCAGCGGGCGCTCTACGAGGTGGTGCTAGCGGCCCAGCTGGCCGCACTGGACGCGGTGCGCCCCGGCACGACCCTGCCCGCGATCCATGGGCTGGTGCAGCGCCGCCTGACCGAGGGCCTGATCGCCCTGGGGCTGCTGGAAGGTGAGCTTGAGGACTGTCTGGAGCAGAATGCCTGTCGGCGCTTCTATCCTCATACCACCTCCCATTGGCTGGGTCTGGACGTGCATGATGTGGGCGCCTACGTCCAGGATGGAAAGCCCAGGCTGCTGGTGGCGGGCATGGCGCTGACCATCGAGCCGGGGCTCTATGTTCCCGACACGCCAGAGTTCCCCGCCGACTATCGCGGAATCGGTATTCGCATCGAGGACGATGTCGTGGTCACCGAGGTTGGTGCGGAGGTGCTCAGCGCCGAGGCGCCCAAGCAGGTGGCTGAAATCGAGGCGTGGATGGCAGAGTATCGTGGTAATTCTAATTAATATGGCAACTGTTACGTAATTACACTATGGCCCGGAGGCGCACCATGGGTGACGGTGAGCAAGGATCAATGACTCAGCGAGTCGATGTGGCGATCATTGGCGGTGGCCTGGTAGGGGCAAGCCTTGGCTGTGCGCTGTCAGGTCTTGTCAAGCAGCATGGCCTGTCGGTGGCGGTGATCGAGGCGGCACCGCTGCCGTCTGCATCTGACACGCTGGCCCAGGACTGGCAGCCCAGCTTCGATGCGCGGGCCAGCGCCATTGCGCTGGGCTCGGCACAGCACTTTACGAACCTCGGGCTTTGGGACGCCATGGCCGAACAGGCCACGCCGATCCGCTGCATTCATGTCAGTGAGCGTGGCCGTCTGGGCGCGGCGCGTCTGCGCGCCGAAGAGCTCGATCAGCAGGCCATGGGCTATGCCATTCCCAACGCCTGGATGGGCCAGGTGCTGCATCGCCGGCTGGCCGAGCTGCCGCTGGACTGGCACTGCCCGGCGCGAGTCGATGACATCCAGCCGGTAGCGGGAGGGCATCGACTGACGCTCTCGGACGGCAGCTGCCTGGAGGCGGGGCTGACGGTGCTTGCCGATGGCGGGCGCTCGGGGCTCAAGGAAAAGCTGGGCATTCAGAGTCGTGAGCGCGGCTATGATCAGGTGGCATTGATTACCATCGTCGAGGTCAGTCGCCCCCACGATGGCATTGCCTATGAGCGCTTTACCGACGAGGGGCCGATCGCGCTGCTGCCGATGCGCGGCCAGACCATGGTGCTGATCTGGACTCACGAAGCAGGGGCCGAACAGGCGCGTCTGGCGCTGTCGGATGGCGACTTCCTCGATTCGCTGCAGACGGCCTTTGGTGATCGTGCCGGGCGCTTCAGGCGCGTCGGGCAGCGCCACGCCTATCCGCTCAGCCTGATCACTGCCGAGGAAACGGTGCGCCCGGGGCTCGCCGTGCTCGGCAACGCCGCCCATGCACTGCATCCGGTGGCAGGGCAGGGCTTCAATCTGGCCCTGCGCGGCGTCATGGATCTGGTCGCGGCGCTGACCCAGGGGCTCGAGATGGGCGAGTCGCCGGGCAGCCTGGCCACCTTGCACGCCTTCGAGGCCCGGCGCGACGGCGACCGTCATGGGGTGATCCGCTTCAGCGATGGCCTGATTCGCCTTTTCGGTATCGATCATGCGCTGCTGTCTCACGCCCGGGCGGCGGGGCTGGTGGGCTTTAACCTGGCGGGGCCGCTGAGGCATGGCCTGGCCCGTCGGGCCATGGGGGTACTGCGTTGAGCCACAGGAAAGACGAGAGCACAAACAAAGTCATGAGCAACGACATGAGCAGCGACATGAAAAGCCCAAGCGATGCACCCAGGGTCCTGGATGCCCCTGAGGTCGTCATCGTCGGCGGCGGCATGGTCGGTGCCAGCCTGGCCTGCCTGCTCGGGGTGGAAGGCATTCGCGTGCTGCTGCTCGACGCGCGAGAGGCACCGCTGGACAGCCACAACATTGGGCGCGCGAGCCCCGCGGCCAGGGTCAGCGCGCTGACGCCGGTATCCCAGCGCCTGCTGCAGGGGCTGGGCGTCTGGCCGAAAGTCGTCGAGCGCCGCGCCACGCCCTACGACGCCATGCAGGTGTGGGACGCGGCGGGCAGCGGCGAGGTCAACTTCACCGCCGACCAGGCGGGGCTATCGGTGCTGGGCCACATCGTCGAGAACGAAGTGGTGGTAACGGCCCTGGAGGAGCGTCTGGCCGAGCTGCCCAACGTGGAGCAGCGCTTTGGCGCGCGGGTGGCCGGGCTTGAAAAGCAGCCTGGTCCCCATGGCGAAGACGCAACCGAAGGCTACCAACTGGTGCTGGAAGACGGCGAGCGGCTGGCCGCGCCGCTGATCGTGGCCGCCGACGGCGCCCGCTCGCCGCTGCGCGACATGGCCGGCATCGGCTACAAGAGCGAGGATACCGGCCACGTTGCCGTAGTAACCACGGTGAAGAATGAGCGCTCTCATGGCGGTGTGGCCCGGCAGGCGTTTGTCGATGGCTGCCCGCTGGCCTTCCTGCCGCTGACCGTCGACGGCGATTCGCGCTACTGCTCCATTGTCTGGTCAACGACGCCGGCGCATGCGGAACACCTGCAGGCGCTGTCTGGCGAGGCGCTGGGTCATGAGCTGGCAGCGGGCATCGATCACCGGCTCGGCGAGACGCTGGCCATCGATCGCGCCCAGGCGCTGCCGCTGACCCAGCGGCATGCCGAACGTTATTACCAGCCGGGGCTGGTGCTGGTGGGCGATGCGGCCCACAGCATTCACCCGCTGGCCGGGCAGGGCGTAAATCTGGGCCTGATGGATGCCGCGGTGCTGGCCGAGGAGTGGCTGCTGGCCCGGGCGCGCGGGCTGCCGGCGGGGCACACCCTCAGCCTCGAGCGCTATGCACGCCGTCGGCGTGGCGACAATGCGTCGATGCTCAAGCTGATGGAAGGCTTCTGGCGGCTGTTTGGCGCTTCGCACCCGGCGCTGACCCTGGCCCGCAACCTGGGCATGTCCGGGGTCGATCGCCTGGGGCTCGTCAAGCGCCTGATTCTGCAGCAGGCCAGCGGCCAGCGTGGCCGCCTGCCGCTATCGTGCCGTGGTGGATAGCGTGAACGCCTGACGCTGCCGGCAATCAGCGTCGGCCCGGCACCCGCTCGCCCAGCACGTCCAGCGCCTTGAGCAGATTCAGGGCCTCGCCCAGCTGGTAGTCGTCGCGTAGCCGGGTGCTCAGAACATTCTGTTCGGGATCCTCGTCGTTGCCCTTCAGATGCCCTTCGAGGTCCGCTTCGCGAACGCGCAGCGATGAGCCATCGGCGATTTCGAGCCGTCCGCGCACGACCTCCACGTCAGGAGTGATGCCCTGGGCCTGGATCGAGCGGCCGCTTGGCGTGTAGTAGAGCGCCGTGGTCAGCTTGAGCCCTTCGCCATCGCCCAGCGGAATGAGCTGCTGCACCGAGCCCTTGCCGAAGCTTTCCGTGCCCATCACCACGCCGCGGCGCTGATCCTGGATGGCGCCGGCGACGATCTCCGCCGCCGAGGCGCTGCCATCGTTGATCAGCACGACCAGCGGCAGATCCGGCGCGGCGGTAGTCGAGCTGGCCGAAAAACTCTGATCGGTGTCCGGCAGGCGCCCTTCGGTGTAGACGATCAGACCGCTCTCGAGGAAGCTGTCGGCCACGTCTACCGCTGCCTGCAGCACGCCGCCGGGGTTATTGCGCAGGTCGAGCACCAGCCCCTTGAGTTCGCCCGTGGCGGCCAGCGTCTCGAGCGCCTCCCTGACCTGTTTGCCGGTGCTGGCCTGGAACTGGCTGATGCGTAGGTAGCCATAGCCCGGCGCCAGCAGGTCGTGCTTCACGCTGCGGGTGCGGATGATCTCGCGCTCGAGGGTCAGGTTGCGCGGGGCACTTTCGCCTTCGCGCAGTATGGTCAGCTCAAGCTCGGTACCGGGGTCGCCGCGCATCAGCTCCAGCACTTCCTGCAGCGACAGGCCCTCGGTGGGCGTGTCGTTGATGCGCAGTATGGCATCGCGGGCCATGATGCCGGCCCTGGCGGCCGGGGTGTCGTCCAGTGGCGTGATGACCATGAGCTGGCCGTCACGCTTGCCGATTTCGACGCCGACGCCGCCAAACTCACCGCTGGTGCTTTCCTGCAGGTCGCGGAATGCCTTGGCGTCGAGGTAGGCAGAATGGGGGTCAAGCTCGTTGAGCATGCCGCGCATGGCGTTGCGCAGCAGGGTGGCGTCATCAACTTCATCGACATAGGCGCGCTTGATGCGCTCGAAGACCTCGGCAAAGGCCTGAATCTCGGCCACCGGCAGGTCTGTGTCGTCTTGCGCGACGGCGGGGGAGGCAAGCGGCAGGGCCAGCAGGCCAAGGCCCAGCAGAGCGGCCGTGAAGCCTTGTGTGGGGAACAAGCTGGCGAAGAGGCGTGAAGACATCAGGCTCTCGTGATCTCAAGCGGGTGTGGCAGCAGCATAGCGTGGCACTGGCGGGCAGGGAATAGCCGGGCATTTCCGGGGCCGGCCCGCGTCAAGTCTGTTGGCGTCTTGCTCGCGTCCGTTCGTGGCCCGGATTCAGCGCCGCGCCATCCACTGGTTGGGGTCGATGGGGTTGCCATTGCGGCGCACTTCGAAGTAAAGGCTGGCCGCGCCCTGGCCGCCGGTAGCGCCCACCGCGCCCAGGGCATCGCCGCGCTGCACCGGCTGGCCGACCTCCACCGAGAAGTGCTGGAGATGGGCATGCAGGGTCATGACCCGGTCGCCGTGGTCGATGATCAGCATGTTGCCGAAGCCGCGCATCCAGTCGGCAAACACCACGCGGCCGGCGTGGACGGCGGTTACCGGAGAGCCTTCGCCGGCGGCGATGACCAGGCCGTTGCGGTGCACGCCGCGACCGCTTCCGAAGCCCGACAGGATACGCCCCTGGGCGGGCCAGGGCAGGTCGCCCCGGGTGTGCTCGATCCCGGTGGAAGGTGGCGGGCGGTCGAGCCGTGCCAGACGTTCCTGCACCTGCTGCAGTACGCGCTCGGCATGGGCGCGGTCCTGGTCCAGCTTGACCACGCGGGCCTCGTCGCTGGCGTACTGGGCATTCAGCTTCGCCACCAGCGTTTCCCGCTGTGCCACCTGACGTGCCAGCTCGGCACTGTTCTGCTCGAGGGACTGGGCCAGAGTATCGAGCTGTTCATGGCGCTCGGTGAACTCCCTGCGGTTGTCGACCACGGCGGCTTCCAGCCGCTCCAGCATGTCGAGTATCTCGTGGCGGGCCTCGGTGAGCCGGTTCAGGTAGGTCTGGAAGCGATCCAGCCGCGCCGGGTCGTCCTGGTTGAGCAGCAGCTTGAGCTGCGGCGTGTGGCCCAGCCGATAGAGGCCGTTGAGCTGCTCGCCGAGTGCTGTCAGCTGAACCTCTCGCGCCGCGATCAGCCGGGCATGACGCTCCTGGAGCTCGCTCAGGCGCTGCTCCAGCATGTCCTGCTCGTCCTGCAGCACCGCCAGGCGCTGATGCGTCTCGGTCAGCGAGGTTTCCAGCTTGCGCAACTCGGTGCTGGCGGCGTCCCGGGCCGTGCGGGTACTGGCCAGATCGCGGTTGGCGGCCTTGATCTGCTGGCCGATGGCATCAAGCTGCGCCTGCGCCTCGTCGACCTTTTGGGATTCGGCCAGCGTGGGCGCCAGGCTTAGCCACAGGGCCATGGCTACTAGCGGTGCCAGCTGGCGCAACCGGGCGCGGGTCGATGACACTGCCTCAGGCCTCGCGGATCAGGCTGCGACCGGTCATTTCCTCGGGAGCCGGCTGATGCATCAGGCTCAGCAGGGTCGGTGCGATATCGCACAGGCGTCCGCCATCATCCAGCTCGAGGTCGCGCTGGCCGACGTAGATCAGCGGCACCGCGAAGGTGGTGTGAGCCGTCTGGATCGCGCCGGTGGCCGGGTTCACCATCTGCTCGGCGTTGCCGTGGTCGGCGGTGATCAGGCAGGCGCCGCCGACCTTCTCGATGGCCTCGACGACACGGGCCACGCAGGCGTCCACCGTTTCGATGGCCGCCACGGCCGCCTCGAAGACGCCGGTATGGCCGACCATGTCGCCGTTAGCGTAGTTGCACACGATCAGGTCGTGGGCGCCGGACTCGATGGCCTCGACCAGCCGGTCGGTGACCTCGACGGCGCTCATCTCGGGCTTCTCGTCGTAGGTCTTCACGTCCTGGGGTGAGGGCACCAGAATCCGCGTCTCGCCCTGATACTCGACCTCGCGGCCGCCGGAGAAGAAAAACGTCACATGGGCGTACTTCTCGGTCTCGGCGATACGCAGCTGGGTCAGGCCACGCTTTTCCATCAGCTCTCCCAGGGTGTTGTCGAGCGTGGCCGGCGGGAAGGCAATGGAGGTGGCAATGTCGGCGGCGTACTGGGTCAGGCTGACCAGGCCTTTGCCGGCCAGCTGCGGGCGCACCCGGCGCTTGAAGCCGGTAAAGTCGTCGTCGACGAAGGCGCGGCTCAGCTCCCGGGCGCGGTCGGAGCGGAAGTTGAGGAACAGCAGCGCATCGCCATCATCTACAGGCACCGGCTGACCGTTTGGCGTGACGGCGGTGGCGGTGACGAACTCATCGTTCTCGTCCCGGGCATAGGCGGCATTCAAACCGGCCACGGCGCTGGAGGCCTGGTAGGCGGCTTCGCCCTCGGTGATCAGGCGATAGGCCTGCTCCACCCGCTCCCAGCGGTTATCGCGGTCCATGGCGAAATAGCGCCCGATCAGCGAGGCGATGAAGCCGTTGTCCTCACCGACCAGCTCGGCCAGGCGGGTATTCAGCCGCGCTATGGAGGCCAGGGCGCTGCGCGGCGGGGTGTCGCGGCCATCAAGAAAGGCGTGCAGATAGATGCGCGTGGCACCGCGCTCGGCGGCAAGCTCGGCCACGGCCACGATGTGATCTTCATGGCTATGCACGCCGCCCGGCGACAGCAGGCCCATCAGGTGCACCGCCTTGCCGGCGGCCACCGCTGCATCGATGGGCGCGGTCAGCGCCGGGTTGCTGGCCAGCTCGCCATCCTCGATGGCCTTGGTGATGCGGGTGAAGTCCTGATAGACGATGCGCCCCGCCCCCAGGTTCATGTGGCCGACCTCCGAGTTGCCCATCTGGCCGTCGGGCAGCCCCACATTGTGGCCGTCGGTATGAATCAGCGTGTTGGGGCGCTCGCGCTGCAGCCGGTCCATGGTGGGCGTGTTGGCCGCCAGAACGGCATTGTGCGCGGCATCCGGGTTGTGGCCGTAGCCGTCGAGGATGATCAGCGCCACGGGGCGGGGTGCAGTGGTCATAGCGTCGGTCATGGATAATCTCGTGTTGGAGCGAAACCGCGGCGCGTGCGCCTGCGGGGTCGCGACTTGTCTTCGCTTGCGGCATCATATCGCATGGCCTTGCCGGACGTCATTTGGCGGCCATTCGCCACGTTCCGGCTTCATGTATACTGGCCGCGCCGATAACGCCGGCTACCGTTCATTTACCGCGCACCCGACAAGAGTTAGCCCGAGCCATGATTGAGCAGATGTTTGAATTTGCGATGAACCATCCCCTGCTGGTGGGCGCCTTCGTCCTGGTACTGCTGGCCTGGGCCGCCTACGAGATCCGCAACAGCCAGAGCGGCGGCGTGAGCTCCAGCGAGGCGACCCAGCTGATCAATCGTGAAGATGCCGTAGTGCTGGATATCCGCGAAGCCAACGACTTCAAGGCCGGACACATCGCCGGCGCGCGCAACATTCCCCAGAGCCGTCTCGATGAGCGCATGGGCGAGCTCGACAAGTTCAAGGGCAAGCCGGTGATCATCGCCTGCAAGCACGGCCAGAGCTGCGGTGCCGCCCAGGCCAAGCTGACCAAGGCCGGCTTCGAGCGCGCCCTCAAGCTGCGGGGCGGCGTGATGCAGTGGCAGGCGGACAGTCTGCCGCTGGTCAAGAAGTAACCATTTGATTCATTTCGTGTCATCGACCTAAAAGGACATTATTCATGGCGGAAGAGAATAGCCAGAATGCACCCAACGGCCAGGCAGGTCAGGCCGGCGAAGCGCAGCGCCCGCAGGTGCAGTTTTCCATGCAGCGTGTCTATGTGAAGGACATTTCCTTCGAGGCCCCCAACTCGCCGGCGGTGTTTCAGCAGGGCTTCAAGCCCAAGGTCGGTCTGGACCTCAGCACCAGCCATCGACACATCGGCGAGGACGTCTACGAGGTGGTGGTCAAGGTTACCGCCCAGGTGACCCACAACGAAGAAGGCGCGACCTCCTTCCTGGCCGAAGTGGAGCAGGCCGGCCTGTTTCGCATCGGCGGCATCGAAGGCGCCCAGCTCGACCACACCCTGGGCGCGTTCTGCCCCAACTTGCTGTTCCCCTATGCCCGCGAGTGCGTTGACAACCTGGTCAACCGCGGCGGTTTCCCTCCGCTGATGCTGGCGCCGGTCAACTTCGATGCGATCTACGCCCAGCGCAAGAAGCAGGAAGCCCAGCAGCAAGAAGGTGCCCAGCCCCAGGGCGACGGACCTGCGGCCGAGTAACTGAACCGATGATCACGGTTCGTGGACCGCGCATTTACCTCGCCGCCGAGCTGACCGCCGGCGGCGAGGTCGTTCTGCCCGAAGGGCCGGCACGCCACGTGGCACGGGTGCTGCGGCTGGGCCCCGGCGCGCCGCTGACGCTGTTTGATGGCCTTGGCAATGAAGCCCGCGCCGTGCTGGTCGAAGCCGAGCGCAAGCGCGTCGTGGCGCACATAGAAAGCGTCAGCCAGGGGCAGGGCGAGTCGCCGCTGGCGGTGCATCTGGGCCAGGCCATCTCCAAGGGCGACCGCATGGACTACGCTATTCAGAAAGCCGTTGAGCTCGGTGTGGCCGCCATTACACCGCTCTACACCGAGCATGGCGACGTGCGCCTCAAGGGCGACCGCGAAGCCAGGAAACTGGCCCACTGGCAGGCCGTGGCCGCCAGCGCCTGCGAACAGTGTGGCCGCGCCACCCTGCCGCCGGTTCACCCGCCCATGGCGCTAGCCGACTGGCTGGCGAAGCGCAACGAACCATTGCGGCTGGTGCTGCACCCCGGCACCCCCGGCGCGCTGGAGCGGCAAGACCAACCCGCTACTGCCGCGTTGCTGATCGGCCCCGAAGGCGGCCTCAGCGACGCCGAAGTGGAAAGCGCCCAGGCCGCCGGCTTCGCCGCCCTGACCCTCGGCCCGCGCATCCTGCGCACCGAGACCGCTCCCGTGGTGGCGCTGACGCTGTTGCAGGACCGGTTTGGGGGTTTGTGAGGTTAGTTTGGTGGGGTTTGGCCAGAAGCGGACATTTAGGAGTTTCTGATGTAACGCTCCGCTAATGTGCGCCGCTTGCGGTGTCATCATTGAGCGGCTTGTTAGCAGCTTCTGCTTGAAGGCGCTCAACCAGCCATACCTTGATGATTGATTGGCGGGTGACGCCAATACGTGCCGCCTCTCGATCCAACGACTCTACAACCCAAGCCGGGAAATCGACGTTGATTCGCTTTTGCTCCTGGTTGACGCGGCGAGCCGTGGACAGGTCAAGGTCGTCAACAATATCTTCCTGACCTTCCTCGAATTTTTTATCGAAGTCTTTAGCTTTCATAGAGCTCAACCTCCTTCTTGCGGGAATGCCTGACTGAAATCAGACGAATACGACTTTCCCTGTATGTGACGACAGCCGACCAGTGCTTTCCAGCAATCTTTCCTATTAGCAAAAACCTCGGCTCATCCTCTGATTTTGCCCGAATTTCCAACAGGTACGGATCTTCCCACAGCCTTTGGGCAACCACGAAGTCGATACCGTGCTTATTCAGGTTGGCCTGGCTTTTGGCTTCGTCGAACTCAAAATCATCCATGAGTACAAATTATTCCTTTTTTACTCATCTCGCAAGGCGTGGCAGGGAGGTGCAACTGCTAACACAGGTTAACGCGCACGCTTCCTTGCCAGCACAGCCGCTCAGGGGCGAAAGTTGTCATCACTCCACCTGTACTGTACTGTCACTTTTTCCATATCAAACGCCAGATGCCCGGCGATCGACTTCGACCGGACGTTCATAGCTCCAGGCCACATCATCGATAGCATCGAGTAAGTAATAGCTGGCATCGCCCTTGAACGGGCAATTAGTCACGGTCTTGGAGCGGATCAGCAGTTCCATCCGCACGTCGTCGCGTGGGAGATAGTGACGCGGCGGATAGCCGCGCTCGCGCAGTTCGTTGGTGCGGATGGTGTCGGCAAGCAGGGTGTCGCCGTGATGGATGCGCACCCTGCGGGAATGCGGATGCAGCGTGATGCGGGGCTCGGTGCGATCGACCATCGGCAGTTCCCCTGCCGGTTGGCGTTTCAGTCAGCTTAGGGAAGATGGGAGGGGATGTCACTTGATCAGGGGCAAGCGTCCTCGCCATTGGTCGTGAACGCCATGCGGTGGGAAAAGTCACTGCATCAGGCCGAGCGTGAACAGCAACGCGGCGGCCATGGAGCCTGCCGTACGCAGGGTGTTGAGCCGGGTCCAACGCTTCAGGTAATGCTCCCAGACGGCCGTCGCATCGGAATCGGTGGCCGAGACCGTGGCCAGGCGGTTGTTCAGCGGCACATTGCCGAGCAGCGTCACGACAAAGATGCTACCGAGATACGAGAGGCCGCCGGCGAGTGCATAGGGGGCCGAGGGCGTCCCCCAGCCGATGATGGCCAGCACGGCGACCAGCAGCGACAGCGCCGCCGTGCCCATGAAGGCGCCCAGGAAGGAGCGATTGAGCACCGCCACGTTGATCGACTGCATCGCCGCGACGCCCTCCATGATGAAGCTCGAGAAGGCGAAGAAGACGCCGCCGTTCAGCGCAGCGCCGAGCAAGGCGGCGACGATGGCGACCGTGGTGATGAGGGTCATACGGCCACCTCCTCATCCGTTGCCTGCCAGGTGCCGCGGGCGGCGATGCGACGCGCGAAGTCCGCGACGTCGGCAGGCTCCCGCCCCAGCGCCCGCTGTACGCCGTCGGCAACATAGCTGTTGCGGCCATCGAGGACGGTGTCGAACAGGTAATTCAGCAGCCAGGCGATGTCACCCGGCGCGCCTGCTTCGGCGAGGGATTGAGCGAAGGTGTCTTGGGGAATCGGGGTGAAGCTCACCTCGCGCCCGGCGGCGTGGGAGATCTCCCGGGCCAGCTGGCTGAAGGTCAGGGGGCGGGGGCCGGTGACCTCATAGGTCTCGTAGGCATGGCCCTTCTCGGTCAGCGCGGCCACCGCGACATCGGCGATGTCGTTGGCATCGATGAAGGGCTCGGGGATATCCGCCGCCGGCAGGGTGATGGCGCCGTCCCGGACCATGTTGAGAAACTCGCCTTCCGAGAAGTTCTGCATGAACCAGCTCGCACGCACCACCGTCCACTCGACTCCGGCCGCCTGGACGATCCGTTCGCAGGCCTGCGCCTCTGCCTCGCCGCGCCCCGACAGCAGCACCAGGCGCTGGACGCCTCGGGCGACGGCGCGGTCCACGAAACGGTGAATCGCCTCCGCGGCCCCCGGGATCGCCAGATCCGGCGCGTAGGCGATATAGGCCGCCGTCACGCCCTCGAGGGCCGCGTCCCAGCCGCTCGGCGCGTGCCAGTCGAACGCCGGGCTCGTCGAGCGGGAGGCGATGCGGGTGGTGATGCCGCGGGCCTGCAGGCGCTCGGCGACGCGGCGCCCGGTCTTGCCGGTGCCGCCCAGGACGAGGACGGCACCCCGGTGGGTTTCATGAGTCGTTGATGACGTTGTCATGATGTTCTCTCCTCAAGATCATTCGGTGATGGCGGTTGCTACACCGATCAATATAAGGAGGGCACCGGGAACCCACCATGCGCGGGATGCTCGGATTCATACGCATCCGTCTATAATCGAGCGATGGATACCCTTGGTGGACTGCTGGACGCACCGCGGGCCCGTGGCGCTTTCGCCCTGCGCACGGTCATGACCCCGCCGTGGTCGCTGCGAATCCTCGCCGAATCGCCGCTGAGGCTGATCGCCGGCGTGGCGGGCGAGGTGTGGCTGGTGCCTGACGACGGCGGCCCGCTGCGGATCGGTCCGGGCGACATCGCCGTCACCCGCGCCCCGGCCCATTACACCGTCGCCCACGACCCCACGATGCCCCCGCAGGTGGTCGTCCACCCGGGCCAACGCTGTTGCGACCTGGCGGGCCACTCCGTGCGGGAGGCGATGACCCACGGGGTGCGCACCTGGGGCAACGATCCCCAGGGCGCGATGGTGTTTCTCGTCGGCGCCTACGAGCATCTGAGCGACATCAGCGACCGCCTGCTGCGTGCCCTGCCGCCCGTGCTGACGCTATCACGCAGCGATTGGGAGTCGCCCCTCGTGGCGCTGCTCTGCGACGAGGTGATCATCGACGAGCCGGGACAGGCCGCGGTGCTCGATCGCCTGCTCGACCTGCTGATCACCGCCGTGCTCAAGTCCTGGTTCGCCCGCCAGGACACGCAGCGACCGGCCTGGTGGCGCTATCAGGGCGACCGGATCGTGGAACGCGCGTTGCGCATCATGCACGACCAGCCCGCCTACCCCTGGACGCTGGCTACTCTGGCATCGGAAACCGGCGCCTCGCGGGCCTCACTGGCACGGCGCTTCCACGACCTGGTGGGCGAGCCGCCCATGACCTTCCTCAAGCACTGGCGGATGGCGATGGCGGCCGACCTGTTGTGCCAGCCCGACGAAACGGTCGGCAGCGTGGCGGAGAAGGTCGGCTATGCCACGCCCTACGCCTTCAGCGCGGCGTTCAAGCGCGTTCGAGGCCTGAGCCCGACACGGCATCGAGCGGATGCGCTGGCCACCGATTGAACGGCTACCCGGTGATGGTGATGCAAGCGACGACAGAGGGGCTGATGAACGGTTTGGTCTTGGCGCCTAAAGTTCCCACTCGGCCAGAAGCGGACGCTCAGCAAGAATTGATATAACGCCTTAAGGCACGTAGCAAAACAAACTATCGTTTTCCGGACAGGCTGCTTCGCACACAGCCCTCGTCTTCTTGTTGCATGTAACAAGAGACTTGTACTATTCATGTTACATGAAACAACGAGCGGAGTGATTCGTTATGGTGGAAACCAACAACGTGAACACCCGGGTGAAGAAGCACCGTGCCGCACTGCGAGCTGCCGGCCTGCGTCCTATCCAGATTTGGGTTCCGGACACCCGACGGCCCGGCTTTGCCGAAGAGGTTCGTCGCCAATGCGCCATCGTGGCGGCTGCCGATGCAGGGGACCGCCACCTGCAGGACTTCATGGACGCGGCGCTGCTGGATCTTGACCTGGGGAACGATGACGAGGGTGACGCGTGAGGCGCGGGGATCTTGTGACCATTACCCTCTCGGGTGACTTTGGCAAGCCACGCCCGGCCCTCATCATCCAGTCAGACCAGTTCGCGGGAACAGCCAGCGTTACGGTGTTGCTGCTATCCAGCACCCTGGTCGATGCGCCCTTGATCCGTCTGGATGTGGAGCCGACTCCCGAGAATGGCTTGCAACGACCTTCCCAGATCATGGTGGACAAACCCATGACGGTGAAACGGAAGAGGGTGGGAGAGACCTTTGGCCACCTTGATGACAGTGCCATGGTCGCCGTCAACCGAGCGCAGGCGGTGTTCTTGGGCTTTTCCTGATGTATAACGCGAGGCTTTGCGGCAATTTTGGAACCGCGCGGCGGTGGAAAAATTGTCCGGCAACAGCGGCTGGTTAAATTGCTACCGTTCACCTTCCAGCTCATGCCATACCCTAAGAATGATGATGGCGCTCGCATGCACTGAATAACGGACAACGTACTTGCCAAAAACCATGTCGCGGATGGAATCCGGCACCGGTGCCATTTCAACCGGGGCACCCATTTGGGAGAAGTCTGATAGCAACTCGATTTTGCCAACCAGCTCTGCGGCTATCCGGGCTGCCGCAGAGGGATTATGAACGGATATGAACTCTCTCAAGCGCTTTAAATCTTCAATGGCTTCATCCGTGTAAACCAGCTTCACTTACCTGACCCCGGTGCATCCTGCTCGTTTTCAGTTCCCCAACTATTGAGCCAACTATGGACCTCGCTGGAATCAACTACCTTTCCTTGAGCGGCTGACTCCATTGCCTCTAGCGTTTGCTGCCAACGCTCCTGCTCACGCTGTTGCTTCTCTATATATTCCGATAGTGCCTGATTGATCACCCAGCTTTTGCTTCGGTGGAGCCTGTTGGCGATTGTTTCCAAGTGTTGTTCAACATCTGCCTGAAGGCGAACTGTAGTGACACTCATAGCTGTACCCTCAAGTTGGACGACTACAGTGTATTACAGCATAGTCGACGAGGGTGCAGCAAAAAATTTAACGCTTAGCTTTAGCCCGGTGCAATATCCGGCCTAAGCCCCACTGAAGTAGGTGGCAGATTTCGCCGCCCTGGCCCTCGGCCGGCACATCCTGCGTATCGGAATCGCCTTCGTGGAGGCGCCCTATACCACAGCGATAAACCTGCCTCACGACGACTGTAGTGGTCTAATGACTCCAGGCGTTGGAGAAGACGAGGAGTTGGGGTGATTCGAATGCTGGTGTGGGTACTCGCGATCGCGCTGCTTGCGTATGGGGCATGGCTGGCGCTGCTTTATTATCAGCAGCGGGCGGTGCTGTTCCCTGGCACTGGCATGGAGCCGGGTCGCGGGCTCGGGCCGCCGCGTGGTTCCGAGACGGTCTGGTTCGATGTGGCCGGTGCGCGCTCGGAGGCTTGGCTGCTGCCCGCAGCGCCGCTGCCGGAAAAAGGCGGCGCGCCGGCGGTCATCTTTGCTCACGGCAATGGCGAGTTCATTGACGAGCTGGCGGAGCAGTTCGATACGTTGCGCGAAGCCGGTTTGCATGTGCTGCTGGTCGAGTATCCCGGTTACGGACGGTCCACCGGGTCGCCCACGCAGGAGAGTTTGTCGGCGGTGTTCACCGAGGCCTATGACTGGCTGGCGGAACGTCCGGATGTGAATGCTGAGCATATTGTCGGCATGGGGCGGTCGCTGGGCGGTGGGGCGATCACGGCGTTGTCGTCTAGGCGTGAGCTGGCGGCGATCGTGCTTCAGTCCACCTTCATCAGCGTGTCGGCCATGGCGCGTTCCTACGGAGTGCCGAAGTGGCTGGTGCGCGACCACTTCGACAACGAATCAGCGCTGCGAGTCTATGACGGGCCGGTATTGCTGGCGCACGGTCGGCGGGATGGGATGATTCCGTTTCGGCACGGCCGGCGGTTGGCGGAGGTGGCCGATGCCGAGTTCCTGGCCTGGGACTGCGGGCATAACGACTGTCCGCCGGATTGGGAGGGGTATCTCGATCGAGTAATCGAGTTCTTGCGAGAGCAGGGCATTCTTGAGGAAGGGCGTCTTCAAAACTGACGCGACTTCGTCCCGGTATAGACACCGATGTTCCGTGTGAAAGGGGGGCGGTTCTGAATATCGCTAATTACTCGGGTAACGCTACCGCTACTGCCGCGTTGTTGATTGGCCCCGAAGGCGGGCTCAGCGCCCTTGGGCACCTCGGCGCAACCAGTCATGCACGAAGGCGAGCTTGCGGCGTGCCGCGTCTGACAGCACGAAAGGGTAGAGGTCCGACAAACCCATGGATCGATTGACGTGATTGACCCCCACCGTTAGAGAGGCCGCAACATGGATCAGACGCTCGGCATCCGGTTCCGAATAGGGGTCCCAACCCGGCCCCGGGAGCTCTGGCGAGGACAGGCCAGCCGCGACGAAGCTATCGGTAATGTCAGTCAAGTGCAACAGATGGGCAGCGGTCTCGGCCCAGTCCTCGTGCGGGTGCGCCGAGGCGTAGCTGGTCAGGTAGCGCTGCTTCCAGTCGGCTGGTGGCCCATACTCGTAGTGATGCTGGAGCGCGGCAGGATAGTCCGTGCGTTCATCGCCGAACATGGCGCGAAAGGCATCGGAAAAATCGTCGCGCAGACTTAGCCGCCACCAGAGCATATGCGCGATTTCGTGGCGCATATGGCCGATCATGGTCCGGTAGGGCTCCTCCAGAGCCTGGCGGCGTGTAATGCTCAGGACCGGGTCCGCCTCGGCCACGCTGATGGTCACCACGCCCTCGGCATGACCCATAAACACAGGCGTCGGGCCTTCAGCGAGCATTCGGAAAACGGGGGGTGCACCCGGATCCTCTGGCCGGAACCAATGCCAGCGGCCGAGATTGTCGAGTGCCCAACGTTTGGCAGCCTCGGTTTGCGCCCAGTGGGGGATCGCATTGGGGATGGAAGGGTCCGGGGCCAGCGCCGTCATGGCGCAGGATCTGCAGAAGGCGCCTTGTTCAGGAGCGATCCAGTTGCAGCCGATAATCTCTCGATTGGCGCAGAAGGGCGGCATGGGCAGGAAGGCCCGTGCCTGGGGGTCATAAGCAACGGGAGTTCCATCGGCGGTGGTGAGGTTATCGAACCAAAGTGAACCAGAACCGACTGGATTAGCGAAAACGCGCATGACGTGAGTACTCCCACAGGCAAGGGTTCCAAGTGTAGGGAGTACCGCCGCTATATGTCCATTAGATAGAACTGGCCAACGCCACGCCGGGTTTTATCATTGTTACCAATGTATACCAGCGTATAGACCGAGTGGTGTGAGCCTGCCTGCTCGTTTATTGACTTGAATGCGACGGCACGTTCATTCGGGTTATGCCGCACATCACTCACAGTCTAGCGCCTTGAAATTCAAGGAAATTAGGTAAAAGTCGGCAGCATCATGCCCATCCTCGTGCATGCTACATAGCATACTGTATGCGGCTTCTCCTGAACTTCTTGGGATGGTTTAGACGTTTCAGAGTCGCCAACGACACTTGCTTTTTGGTTTGCGGAGTGACGGGGCAGTTCAGAGATTGGACAGTTTCATTGTGTGACCTACCCTTGTCAGGTGGGGCGTAAGCAAGCCCTTCGAAACCACACAGATTGAATTCGCATATCCTTAGTGCGAAAAATACGTACGACTGATCCAGCGTTTCCGGGCGCCGCCACGAGTAATATGTAGACTGTACCTCGCGCGAGAAACTAAAGGACGCCATAAAATGACCGATAAGAAAGGCGAAAGTGAAAAGACCACAAGAAGTAGCCGGGTCCGCGATTCGGCGCGGCAGGTGTACAGGGAGGTAACGCATCGAGGTCCGAGGCTGGTCCATCCCGCCCTCATTCCCGGTATCGGTATTGAGCGGACGCATTATGTTTTTGGCACGAACCCCGCTGTATTCGCCGTTTCGGGGATATTGATTGTTGCCGTCATTGCCTGGGCCATTATTGCGCCAGAAAGCATCTCGGTGACCGGCAGCGCTGCTCTGGCCTGGGTGACAACCCGATTTGGCTGGCTGTACGGCGTTCTTGCCCTGGCAATATTCTCCTTCATGATCGTGCTTGGCTATGGTCGTACAGGCGGGGTACGGCTGGGTGCAGATGATGAACAGCCCGAGTTTTCGACGGTTTCCTGGGTTGCCATGCTGTTCTCGGCCGGGATGGGTATCGGTCTGCTTTTCTACGGCCCATATGAACCGCTAACCTATTACGCCAACCCACCCCCCGGCTTTGGCGTCGATCCGCTTACCGTCAAAGCGGCAGAAACAGCACTTGCGCAGACCGCATTGCACTGGGGGCCGATTGCCTGGGCGTTTTATGCTCTGGTTGGCGGGATGATTGCCTACAATGCCTATCGACGTGGCCGTCCGGCGCTTATCTCGGCGATGCTGGAGCCCGTCTTCGGAAAATATACCCGTGGGGCGATAGGCGCCGCGATCGATATTTTCGCCATCATAGTGACGCTCTTCGGCACAGCGATCTCTCTGGGAATCGGTGCCTTGCAGATCGGTCAGGGAATGGAAATAGTCACCGGCGCCGGCCCCTTTGGCAAAACCTTCATCGTCGGCGCCATGGCTTTGCTGACTGTCGCGTTCATTATTTCGGCGGTCTCGGGTGTAAAGCGCGGCATTCGCATCTTGTCGAATGCGAATATGATAGCTGCGGGAGGCATTGCGATATTCGTATTTCTTACCGGGCCGACGCTGTTTCTGCTCAACTTCTATCCGGCATCGATCCTGTCCTTTTTCCAGAATCTTGGCACGATGCTGATCCGCAACCCCAACCAGGGTGAAGCCGCAGCAACCTTCATGGCCAGCTGGACCACCTACTACTGGGCCTGGTGGGTGTCCTGGGCGCCCTTCGTCGGCATGTTCATCGCCAAGATCTCGCGCGGACGGACGCTGCGCGAATTCGTCACCGTTGTGGTCCTCATCCCGTCGCTCGTTTGCATCACTTGGTTTGTGATCTTTGGTGGCACAGCCATACATATGGACATGAATGGTCTCGGATTAAGCGATGCCGGCAACTCACCCCAGTCGTTGTTGTTCAGCGTGCTGGGGAGCCTGCCCCTTTCGACGATAACGCCAATCATCGCCATGATCTCGATCCTGATCTTTTTCGTGACGTCGGCCGATTCTGCTTCCATTGTCATGAGTTCGTTGACCCAAAGGGGGATGCCTGAACCCTCGGCGTCGGTAACGATAACCTGGGGTCTTCTGCTCAGCTTGACGGCGATCTCGCTGCTGCTTGCTGGCGGAGAAAATGCACTGTCGGGGCTGCAGTCGATCATGGTGGTGTCATCGCTGCCTTTTTCCTTTGTGGTCATGGCCATGATGGTGGCCTGGGCCAAGGATTTGCGAACCGATCCCTATATGCTGCGCAGCCGGTATGCGCAGGCGGCCATCGCACAAGGTATCCGGCTTGGCATTTCAGAGCACGGCGATGATTTCGTCTTTGGCACCAGCGAGGTGGCCGCTGACGAAGGCGCAGGTGGGGGGATCGACAGCACCGATCCAAAACTGACGGCCTGGTATGTTGATATCGCCGAAGAAGGGGAGGTCGTCAGTGCCGAAGACGTGCGCCGCACTCTGACTCCCGGACGAATCCAACCCAAAGGTCCGCCACGGCCGGATCTCGTCGCTTCAGGCGATGAGGCAACTGCCACTCGCGCTTATCGGCGACGGACTAAAAAGGATTCGGAATAGCGGAATCCCTGGAAAGCCTCAGATGTCGATCTCCTGCGCGAGACGATTGGCTTTGCCGGTGATCGGTTGGATGAGAGCCTGGCACCGGAGAGGTGCCAGGCCGGAGGGTCACTTTAGCTGGTCGCGTACCGCTTCCATGGCGGGAGAGCCATCCTGGGTTGTGACGCCGTCAAGCCATTCGGCGACGGTGTCCTGGTGCTCGGCGATCCACTCGCTGGCGACGTCTTCGGCTCGGCGCTCATCGCGAGAGTAAGCGTTGACCCACTCGCTCTGGATCTTGCTACCCACCACGAACTGCTTGAAGAAACGTGCGACGTTGGGGTCCAGCTCGGCAAGGTCGGCACGCACGACCGTCGCGACCCGGCCCTCTAACTGAGCGGCGCCGGAATCGTCCGCGTCCTCCAGGTAGTGCATGTCGTAGGCGACGTTCATCCAGTGCGGCTTCCAGCCAATGAAGGCTGCCCACTCGCCTGTTTCGATCTTCTGGCCCACCTGGGCGAGCATTGCAGAGGCGCTGGACTCCTGCAGCTGCCAGTCGCCGAGGCCGAAACGATCTTCGTCGATCACTTTGAGCACGGCATCGTTGATCCCCGAGCCTGCCTCGATACCGTAGATACGGTTATCGAAGCGGTCAGCGTGCTCGTCCAGATCGGTGATGCTGCGCACGCCCGCTTGCCAGGCGTCGCCGGTGACGGCGAGGCCGGTGAGCGCTGAGGGCACGTTGTCGACGATTTCAATGATCGTGCCATTCTCGAGTAGCGGGGCCAGCATATCCCGCTCCTGCGGATACCAGCCGGCAAGATAGACCTCGAGATCACCTTCCGATAAGGCATTGAGGATCACGCTGACCGCCAGCTGACGCTGCCGAGTGCTATAGCCAAGCGTCTCGAGCAACTGGCTGGCGACCTCGCTCTTGACCGTGATGCCAGGCCAGGGCGGTACGCCGAAGCGCACTTCATCGAGAGTCGGCTGCTCAGGCTCGGCCTGTGCGGTGAGCGGCGTGAACAGAGCAAACATGCCCGTAGACAGCGCGCCAGCTATTATTAACCCGGCAGCTTAATAGCTATGCTCCGGCGTACCGGATTGACTGAGCCT